>Ga0114931_10009471_pt1 | contig 11664 bp, 11 predicted proteins | sample 2SBtaG_FD_89579 | JGI IMG/M metagenome (GOLD analysis project Ga0114931, IMG submission 89579) | Deep subsurface microbial communities from Kolumbo volcano to uncover new lineages of life (NeLLi) - 2SBTROV14_V59a metaG | ecosystem: Environmental > Aquatic > Marine > Volcanic | place: Kolumbo...
CCCCACCACACTACTCTTCTGACTCCTGCACGGTCCTGGCGGATCAACTCGCGCGGCAGTGGTACTTGTGTGCCCTCACGCTCGATCCGATCGAAGATCCTGGACCGCAGCTCATGATCTGTAACTATTGTGGACTTGTGCGTATCCGTGAACTGTGAGCTAAACGGCTGAACCGATCGCGTCGGCGCCCACAACCCGCTGTTATACGGGCCCGACCAAGTGATAGTTATTACATAGTCGGGCATGGGTCCTCCTAGTTTGTTTTCAACAACCTCCAGGCCCATCGGTGTCTCAATCAGGGCATACTGCGCAATGCCCTCGCCGGTGCCCGGCTTGCCGAGGACGAGCACCATCAGAACCACGAAGCCATTGACACCGAGCACCACAAGCGAGAGAAGATTCAACGTGAAGCGCACACTAGGCACAGAGGCGACCAACACAGCAGCGCGCCAAGCAACGCTGAGCCGGTGAACGCGACCAGATGGTTTCATCGCTTGTGACTCATGGCCCTGCTTACGGGCTGGACGCCATCGTTCCGCAGCCGATCTGCTGGGCGGGATCGGGTGTCGGTCCCGGCACTGGGTTTGGGTCCACAGGCGGATCCAGACGCGGGATGCCTAGATCCTCGAGCAAGTCGTCGAGCCAATCCGGGATGCCGTTGCCGTCCAGGTCCTTCCATCCGAGCACACACATGAACGCGTCCCAGGAGTCCGGGTCGATATCGCGCAGGCGGAGCCACTCCGCCTGGATGCCTAACAGCAAGTTGTTGATGGACTGGCGGTCTTGATCCGACACCGTTCCGTCGGCGAGCCTGTGAAGGATCTCGCTGATCTTATTCACGATAATCGTGACGAAACCGGAGATAAACCGCTCTTCAGGCGGGTTCCCGTTCTCATCTCTTGGCTCGTTGGGGATATCGATCCCGCTCTGCTCGACGACGTCGTGCAGGAGTTCGTGAATCGCGAGCTGCGCTGCGGTGGTGAGTGATCCAGAAGATCCGAACATGTCGCCCGCGGCCATCTGAACAGCGAACTCGTGGCGAAAGATGATAATGGGGGCGACCTTTGACATGAGAATCCTGAATCCCTTCGCGCGTTTGAGCATGGCGTCGCTGTAGAAACCGTTCACGTCATCTGGGAGCACTGACCGGCCGGCCCTGTTCCACCACGTGATGTGATCTGTGAGCGCCGTTCGGTCCAAGGCATTGAGGATCGGCGTGACGTGCATGCCCATCACCTGGAGTTGAAGGAGCATCAATCTGATCTGAATATACATCGCGAGTGGATCCGCGGGCGGATCGTCGCCGGGCACATAAGATCCGGGCGGGGGTCCGTTGTCCGGACCGAAGTCCGTGTAGTCGATCGTGATGGGCCCGACTTGCAACGCGCCGAAGGTCGCCCAGACGCTGACGGCGTTTCCATTGATGCCGACGAGGACGCCAGGCTCGACGAAGTCCGCCACTTCTGGGTCGGAACTGGTCCACGTGGCGACCTCGGTCACGTCCATGGCCTCGCCTTCGGAGGAGACGAGCAGGGCGCGCAGGCGGACCGTGTCGTTGGGCCAGGCCTGGGGGTCAAGCACCGATTGGGGGTGTTCCAGGAAGTCTGCCGGCGGCGTGCCCGCGTCCGGCACGATTTCGAGCGTCTGTGCCCTGGCCGACGGCTGGACCGCCCCCAGAGCGAGGACTGCCGCCACGAGGGCTCCGAGCCAGCCGATCCCACCTCTGTCTGTTCCGATCAACATCGTTGAACCTCCCCAATGCGCCCCGGATCGGGGCTGCCCGGCACGGGCGGGAATCGGCGTGATTCCACGGTACCCGTGCTGTGCCGCCAGTCTGCCCCGGGGGGGGGGATGTCAAGCGGTTTTCGCGGCACCCGAGCATACGGCTCCTACGCCGATCGTCGCTGTGTGTTCGGGCACGGCCCGCCCCATCCATGGCGGCTACGCTCACCTCATGCGGCTCGCTGTCATCATCCCCGCTGCCGGCTCGTCGGCACGCTATATTGAGGCGGGCGGGCTTCGAGCCAAGCTGGATGAGGACCTGGGCGGTCGGCCAGTCCTGCACCGGACGATCGAGTTGTTCAGCAATCGCGACGAGGTTTCGGCGATCATCGTCGCCGGGCCCGCCGACGAGGCCGCGATGGAGGCCTTCAAGGAGCGCCACGCGGCCAAGCTCGGGTTCTACGGCGTTCGCCTGTGTACGGGCGGCATTTCGCACCGCTGGGAGACGGTGCGAAATGCGCTTGAGCACGTTCCCGAGGACTGCACGCACGTCGGCGTCCACGACGGGGCCAGGCCCTGCGCGCCCGGCGAGTTGATCGGCCGCGTGCTCGAGGCGGCGCGGGATCACGACGCGGTGATCCCGGCGATCGAGGTGGCCGACACGATCAAGCGGGTTTCGGACGAGCGCGTTGAGGCGCGGGCCGATCCGCTGGACGCGATCCTCGGGGCGGATAGTCGCCAGCGGAGCGTAGGGTGGCTGGTCAGCGAGACGCTGGATCGGCGGGGGCTGGTGGCTGTCCAAACGCCGCAGGTCTTCCGGACGGATCTGCTGCGCCGGGCATACGCCCAGGACGATCTGAGCAGCGCGGACGACGCGACTCTGGTCGAGCGCCTTGGCGAGGCGGTGCTCGTGGTCGAGGGGGATCCGCGCAACATCAAGATCACCGTTCCGGGGGATCTGTCCCTGGCTCGCGCAATCCTCGGGGTGAAACCACCCGCCCAGCGGGCGACGCACAAGCGATTCTGACCCGGCAGATCGGGAATCGACACACGGGGGTTGATCCGGTTCGTTGGACGTGGTCGGATTTGGTAGACTCGACGCGCCCGCGACGGCGATGCCCGATGCCGGGCGGGCGCGGCCAAGCCTTGCGTTCCCCACAAACCATCGTGCTCAAGAGCCCGAAACAATGGATCATCGACGCGCATTCACGCTCATCGAGTTGCTCGTGGTCATCGCCATCATCGCGCTGCTGATGGGGATCCTGATTCCCGCGCTGGGTTCGGCCAAGAAGACGGCGCGGGGGACGCAATGCATGTCGAACCTTCGCCAGTTGGGGCTGGGCTGGAGCATGTACGGCGAGGACTACCGCGACCTGTCCGTGCCGGGGCGGTTCGCCAAGGAGCCCGGGGGCATGAGCAATCCCGCGAACTGGTTCCAGATCGGCAACGGGCTCAAGTACCGCCCGAGGTGGATCGCGGCGATGGGCTCGTACGTCGGCGTGTTCGCCTTTGGCGAGCCGCGCACCGACGACGATCGCCAGGACTACGAGAGCGCGGTCTACCGATGCCCGGAGGTGCCCGAGTGGGTGGATGAGCGGAACGGCGCGTACGGGTACAACTACCAGTTCCTGGGCAACGCCCGGCGGACCGCGGGCAAGTTCCACAACTATCCCGTCAATCGGGCCGCGATCCGCTCGCCGTCCACGACGGTCCTGGGGGGCGACTCGATGGGGACGGCCGCGGGCGTGCCCGCCGAACAGCGTGTGGCGTATCTCAACGACGAGAAGGACGACGCGGCCATGGGGAACCACGGGTGGGCGCTGGACCCGCCCCGCCTGCGACCGACGTCGGACCGGGGCACGGGCGACGAGGGCAGCCCGCGGACGGCGGTGGATCCGCGACACCTGAACAAGTCGGCGGTCGTGTTCGTGGACGACCACGGCGCGATCATGTCGCCCCGGGATCTGGGCTACCGGACCGACTCGCAGGGCATGTTCATCGATGACCGCCCGGGGCCCGACGGACCGACGAATCGGCTGTTCGGGGGCGATCAGACGGACCGCGATCCGGCGGACGTGCCCTCCTGAAGGATGCGGGGCTGACCCGGCCCGCTTTGACGCCCCGCCCGCTTGTCGGCGCGGGGCGGGCTCGCTATAACACCCGACCGGTCCGGGGAGGCCGGACCACGATTGATTGAACGGGATCCGAGAATCAACCCAGCGCGGCCTCGCCGCGCAGACTTGCAGCTCAGAAAGGGGTTGGGTCTGTGGCGACGATCGGTATGCACTGCCTGTTGGAGATGCACGGGTGTTCGCCCGCGCTCCTGAACGACTCGCGGTTCGCTTTGGCGTCCCTGCGCGAGGCGGCCGAGTTAGCCGGAGCGACCTGGCTTGATGCGCTCTGCCACCGTTTCGAGCCGCAGGGCGTGACGATCGTGGGCCTGCTCGCCGAATCGCACATCGCGGTGCACACCTGGCCCGAGCGGGGCTACGCGGCGGCGGACGTGTTCACCTGTGGCGACCGGGCCATGCCCCGGGCTGCCTGCGACCACCTCGTGCGGGTCTTCGGCGCCACGAGCCATCGGATTCGAGAGATCGACCGGGGCTGGCCGGACGCGGCGACCATTCTGGAACCGATCTGCATCGACAGGGGCGATCAGGCCAGCGCCGGGGCAACGGAGGCGCCGCCGTGGCTGGTTCAAGGCTGAAGGCCGACCTCTGGATCAACGAGTACCTCACGCCTTGGGACATCTACGCCCACGGCATCCGCCGCGTGCTCGTCCACGAGCGGACCGAGTACCAGGACATGGCGATCGTCGAGTCCGGCTCGTTCGGCAGGGCCCTCGTGCTCGATGGCAAGTGGCAGTCATCCGTCGCCGACGAGTTCCTGTACCACGAGCCGCTGGTCCACCCGGCGTGCGTCGTTCATGGCTCGCCGCGGCGCGTGCTGGTCCTGGGCGGGGGCGAGGGGGCGACCGTCCGCGAGGCGCTGCGCTGGAAGAGCGTTCAGCGGGTCGTCATGGTGGACCTGGACGGGTGGGTCGTCGAGGCCTGCCGCGAGCACCTTCCCGAGATGCACCAGGGCGCGCTGGACGACCCACGCGTCCAGATCGTCATCGGCGACGCCCTCGAGTACATCGCCAAGACCGAAGAGCGCTGGGACGTGGTCATCTCCGACCTGTCCGATCCGATCGAGCACGGGCCAAGTTTCAGGCTCTTCACTCGTGAGACCTTCGAGCAGATCCGCGGGATCCTGTCCGATGGAGGGGTACTCACGGTCCAGGCCGGGCCCGTCTCGCCGATCGAGATGGACCTGCACGTGCGTCTGGTCCATACGCTCGGCACGGTCTTCGCCCACGCCAAGTCGTACCAGTCGTACGTGCCATCGTATGCATCGCCGTGGGGATTCTGTCTGGCTGGCGAGCGCGACCTGCCCGAGCGGCCCGATCCCGAGGCTGTGGACGCGGCGCTCGCCTCGGGGACGACGGGTGGCCTGCGCATGTTCGACGGGCGAACGATGCTGGGGCTGTTCCAGATCCCGCTGCACCTGCGCCGGGCGATCCGGGCCGAGACAAAGGTCTACACGTTGGACGACCCGCCCCGGTTCTTCGGCGCCGGCGAGCAGCCACCGGCGTGAATCGATCCGGGCTGATTATGCCGATCGTTCGAGCGTTTCGATCGCCGAGACGACGTCGCGGCAGATCGGGAAGACCCGGTCCAGGTGGGTGAGGCGGAAGAGGGATTCGATGTTCTGACCGGCGCTGACCAGGGCGATGCGCCCACCGACGCTGCGGAGCCTCGAGAACAGTTCGAGCAGCGACCCGACACCCGACGAGTCCATCCAGTTCACGTTCTGCACGTCGAGCACGAGGCGTGCGGCCCCGTCGCGGGCGATGACCGCGGCCAAGGCGCAGGCCAGGTCGGCTCCCTCCGGGGCCGAGAGCCTCTGAACGGTCAGCGTCGCGACCAGCGTCTCTCCGAACCTGTCGAACGTCGCCAGATCACAGGGAGGGATAGCGCTCGTGCTCGGGACGGCCGCTGCGGACACGGGGCGATCTCTTGACTTGGGGGACTTTCGTTGAAACATCGCTCCCCCCGGGCCGCGGATCAACCGGGCCTCTGGCTCAGACGCCCGGTGCTCGGCGGATGGGGATTGCCTTGGCGCGCGGGACGGCCTCGGGGCGCTGGTCCGCGGCATCGTGGGCCGGCCTCGGGGGCGCTTCGATCTCGGGGTCCGACGCGTCGAGCCGCCGGCGGCGGGCCTCGTCGATCGATCGATCGAGCTTGCTCAGGATGGCCTTGACCTGATTGAACGCGCGATCGGTTTGGCCCATGGTCCGCCTCCCACTGATGCCCTGACCCATTCGATATCGGTCGGTCCGGCGCGAGGATCAACTGCCCGCGAGGCATCCCCGGTTCGCCGGCGGCAAGCCCTGACGCCTGTGCGGGCTGGCGGAGCCTCCCGGCCGCTGCGGGCTGACGATCGCGTGCCCTCCGGGGTGAGCGCCTGCCACATCGGACGTGATCCCGGGACCGATATCGAACGCAACCTTTCAAGGTAGGTGGGCGACTTGATCCGGCGCTGAACCAATAATCCACGCATGGAACCGAATCCCGGATCCAGGTCGGCGCCCGTTTCGGGTTCATCGACGCCGGGCGCGAATCCTCGTGCTGCTGGCTTTTCCGCACCGCCACACCCTCCCGATGGCGCGGGATTGCGGAACGTCTCCGAGGCCCGCGAGTTGTTCTGGCAGAACGTGATCCGTGAGATGCTCACGTCGCTGTCGGTGCTGCACGCACAGATCCGATCTCACGCGGCGCGCCAGGCCGCGGGCATCCAAGGCCCAGGAATCCCCCCCGCCGCGCCTCAACAGGACCTGTTCGACGGGCGGCTGGCGGTCCTGACGCGCGGGGGGCAGCGCGTCGCCATCGCGGAAGTCTTTCCCCTGTTCGCCTGCGGGATCGGCGGGACCGACGCCCAGCGGGCACTCTCGATGGCCGTCGAGTGCACGGTCTTTGAGATTCGTACGCCGGCGGGCGAGGTCTTTACGCTTCCCCTCCACGAGATCCGTGGCTTCCACGCGCTGACCGAGGAACTCATGGCCCACCTGACCGGCGCCGCCCAGCAGCACCAAGACGATGACCAGGCGAGCGAGCCGTTCGGGTTCGCTGCGTTCAGCTCGCTGTCGCGATCCAACGAGTCCAACCCGGCCGATCCGTACTATCCCCCATCCGACGGCGGCGGCGAATCCTCGGCGTAACCCTTTCGCCCCGATCGGCACCCAAGACCTGAGACAAAGCGATCCCCGGAGAGAGATCCTGCCAAACTGCGAACCCCGACCCGCTGACCGGGTGGCTTCTTGGCGATACAGTTGCCGGCCGCCCACAGGGGCCGGGCAGAGAAGAGCGCGAGAAGACAACGATGAAGGAGGATTCCATGCGCTGTCTTGTCGCGATTCCGGTCTACAACGAGGAGCGGTACGTCGCCCCGGTTCTGGACCGCGTGCTCGAATACGCCCGGAACGTGCTGGTCGTTGACGACGGCTCTACGGACCGGACGCCGTCGCTGATCGCCCGCTTTCCGGTCGAGGCGATCCGGCACGCGACCAATCGCGGGTACGGGCGGTCCATCCAGGACGCCTTCCGGTGGGCCTTGGTGGACCGGTTCGACTGGGTGATCACGATGGATTGCGACGAGCAGCACGAACCATCTTCGATTCCGGATTTCGTCGCCGCGATCAACGCCGACAGCGCCGACGTCGTCAGCGGCTCGCGATATCTCAGCCACCACGAGGACAACGACAGCCCCCCGCCCGAGCGCCGCGCGATCAACGCCACGATCACCCGTGAGATCAACCAGCGGCTCGGGCTGGACCTGACCGACGCGTTCTGCGGTTTCAAGGCCTACCGCGTGTCGTCGTTGAGTCGCCTGTGTCTGGACGAGGATGGATACGCGTTCCCGCTCCAGTTTTGGGTCCAGGCCGCCGCCGAGCAGTTGCGGATCCGCGAGATCCCGGTCCGCCTGATCTACAACGACCAGAATCGCTCCTTCGGCGGTCCGCTGGACGACCCGGACCATCGCATCATGCACTATCGCCAGGCATTCGAGACGGAACTGGCGCGGTGCCGAGATCGCCTGGCCCGCCCGGTGGTCTGCTCAGCCAATGGGTGTTGCCTGCTGTGAAGGCCGGCGACGCCGAGATCCGGATCGATCACGGCCTGAGCATTCGCCCCGACGCCGGGCAATGGCACGAACTCCTGAAGGAACCGAGCCCGGATCGAGGGCAGCGCCGTTTCCGCGAGCAACTTGGGCTGCCGGCTGATCGGCCGATCATTCTGTCCGGGCACCAGGCGGGGTTCTGGCACTGTGGGATCCTTGCCAAGTACCTGGCGACGCGGGCGGGCTCGTGCAGGCTCGGCGCCCACTCGGCATGGCTTGTCGTGGATCAGGATGACAATGACCCGGGCATGATTGATCTTCCGATCCGCGACGCGGACGGTCGCCTGCAACGGCACCGCTGGCGGCTGGATCCCGGTGAGCGGGACCGGGCGATGCCGACGGGCTCGGCGCCGCCGATCCGGCCCCGAGCGGTGGCGCTGCCGACGGGCGCGACCGCGGCGCTTGAATCTGTGGAACGGGGGGTCGCGGCGATCCGGGCGGCATTGGATGCCCACGCCGACGCCGCGTCGCTGGCCGAACAGTTCTCCGCAGCGCTGGCAGACCTGATCTCGCCGATTACCGAGCCCATGGCAACGGTTTCGGCCCTGTCGATCGCGCGGACGGACCTGTTCCAGGAGATCGTGGATCGGATGCGGTCGGCCCCCGAGGCGTGCGCTGGTGCGTACAACGCGGCCCGGAACAAACTGCCCCGCCTCGGCGTGCGTGCGCTGCGGATCGATGATCGCCGGGTCGAGTTGCCCCTCTGGCGCGTGCGTCCGGGGCACGCCAGAATGCCGGTCCACGCGGAAGAACTGGGATCGATCCCCCCGGCGGAACTGGCCCCTCGAGGGCTGCTGATGACGGGGCTGTTGCGCCTGGCCGGATGCGACCTGTTCATCCACGGAACGGGGGGGGGCGGGGGCGACGGACGCAGCGGCGGCGACGAAGCGAGTGTCGGGTACGACCGGATCACCGAGGTATGGTTCAAGTCCTGGCTGGACCCGGAGCGAGCGCTGGCCCCCGTGGCGGTCGTGACGGCGACGATGCGCCTTCCGCTCGATGGCGATGTCGTGCCGACCGCGGCGCAGATCGCACGGGCGCAATGGCTCGCCCACAGCGCGGCCCACAGCCCGGAGCTGCTCGGCGACGATGACGCCCAGCGCCAAAAGCGAGATCTGCTGGCCACAATCCGGAACGCGCGTCCCGGCGATCCGAGACGCGCCAAGGCGTACCGGCAGATGCACGAACTGCTCTCAGGGCTGCGGCTCACGCACGCCGGCCAACTTGACCAACTGCGGGCCGAGGCAAACCGGCTTGCCGATGATGAAAGGCTCAGCCAGATCGTCCACGATCGGACGTGGCCCTTCCCCTTGCACAGCGAGCGCTCGCTCGATGAACTGGCAGGGCAGATCGAGCGTGCGTTCGGGGCGTCGATCCCTCACGCGAGGTGCGCCGGACGCTGAAACTCGGCGGCTCGTGTGCGGAAATCCACCCCCGCCGCGCCTCCCGCGTCGGCGCGAGTAGCATTGCCCATGCCTGGACACGCCGGCCCGGCGGGCCGGATCACGATGGTTCGCCTGCTGGCGATGATTCTGCTCGTCGCGGGCGTGTCCGCCTGCGAGCGCACCCCGGCCAGCGCACGCGGCCAGTCGAACCAGAACCCCCGCATCGTCGCCCTGAGCCCGGCGCTGGCGGTCACGCTGCGGGACCTGGGCCTGGGCGACCGGATCGTGGGGCGGCATCGCTTTGACATGGTGCTCGATGACTCCCTCCCGATCTGCGGCGACCAGAGCGGGATCGACTACGAGACCCTGCTGCGCGTCAACCCGACCCATGTTCTGATCCAGCAGGCACGCGTACCGCCCCGTCTGGCGACGCTGGCTCGGAGCAATGGGTGGGACGTGCTGAACCTGCCGACGCTCAGCCTCGAAGACATCGAGCGGGCGACCGAATTGCTCTGGCGGACGTTCGCACCGCCCGGGGTCGGCCCGCCGAAGATCCTGTTGCGCATGCGTCGGGCGTGGTCGGGGCGGGGAACTGACCTGCGCTCGGGCGCTCGCGTTCTACTGCTGATGTCGGTCGATCCGCCCCAGGCGCTGGGGCCCGGGTCGTTCCACCAGCAGATCCTCGAACGCCTCGGGGGCACGCCGGCGATCTCGGCGGGGCGCCCGTACATGCGTCTGGGTGCCGAGGACGTGGCGCGTCTGGCGCCCGAGGCGATCGTGCTGATCGTCCCGCGCCCGGTGGGCTCGCCGCAGCCGCCCGACCCGACCTGGGAGCAGATCCGTGGTCGCCTGGGCGTTCTGGGTCGCCTGGATCTGCCCGCGGTTCGGGCGCGGCATGTGGCGCTGATCGATGATCCGCTCTCGCTGACGCCCAGCACGGCGATGATCGACTTCGCCGATCGCCTCGCCGAGATCCTTTCGGCCTGGGCCGGGCCATAGATCCGGCACGTCCCGGGCCCGGGGCGTCGCTACCATGGCGTCCCATGCCCGAGCCGTACCAGACGTTTGACCCGGTGGCGATCCTCCGCGAGCGGTTCATCCGTGCGATCGCGGCCGCTGCGCCCGACGCGCCGGGGCCGATCGACCCGCTCATCTCCCCGAGCAAGATGCCCGGGCTTGGGGACTTTCAATCCAACGCGGCGATGGGGCTGGGCAAGCGCCTCGGCGTCGCCCCGCGCCAGATGGCGGCCAGGATCGTCGAGAACCTGGATATCGACGACATCGCCGAACCGCTCGGCGCCGAATCCATCGCCGGGCCCGGGTTCATCAATGTTCGCCTGCGGACCCAGGCTCTGGGCGAGCTGCTCGATCGCCTGGCCCGGAGCGATCTGGGGATCGAGCCGCCGAGCGAGCAGCAGACGATCGTGGTGGACCTGTGCGGCGTGAACCTGGCCAAGCAGATGCACGTGGGGCACCTGCGGGCGACGGTGATCGGCGACGCGCTGGCGCGGACGTTCGAGCGCCTCGGGCACCGCGTCATCCGGCAGAACCACCTGGGCGACTGGGGGCTGCCGATCGCGATGGTCACGGGCCGCCTGGCGAGGGAAGTCCAAGCGGGGCAGATCAACCTCGACGATCTGAGCCTGGACGATCTGGAACGCCTGTACCGCGACGAGCAGCTGGCCTGCCGGGCGGACCACGCGGGCCTGGCCGCGGTGCGCCGCTACGGGCTCGGACCCAAGGCGGAGGCGGAACTCCAAGAGCAGGTTGCTGGCGCCGAGGAGGCGTTGGCGCAGGCGAAAGCGACGCTGGTCAGTCTCCAGTCGCACGATCCGGGAACGCTGGCGATATGGCAGCGGATCGTGGACGTGACGATGGACGGGTGCATGGCGATCTGCCGTCGTCTGCACGCAAAGGTCGGGCGGGAGGACACGGCCGGGGAGTCGTCCTTCGCCGAGGAACTGGGCCCGCTGGTGGACGATCTGCTCTCGCGTGGGATCGCCGAGGAGTCCGACGGGGCCGTGGTCGTTCGCGTGGAGGGGATCGCCGAGCCGTGCATCGTTCGCAAGTCCGACGGCGGGTTCCTCTACGCGACGACGGATCTGGCTGGCATCCGTCGGCGTGTGCAGAAACTGGGCGCCGATCGTGTCATCTATGCGGTCGATGCGAGGCAGAGCCTGCACTTTCGTCTGGTCTTTGCGGTGGCGAAGAATGCCGGCTACGCCCGCAAGGCGGATTCCCAGGCGGACTCGTTCCTCGAGCACGCGGCCTTCGGAACGATCCTCGGCGAGGACAACCGCCCGTTCAAGACGCGCACGGGAGAGAACGTCAAGCTGTC
>Ga0114931_10009472_pt1 | contig 11664 bp, 5 predicted proteins | sample 2SBtaG_FD_89579 | JGI IMG/M metagenome (GOLD analysis project Ga0114931, IMG submission 89579) | Deep subsurface microbial communities from Kolumbo volcano to uncover new lineages of life (NeLLi) - 2SBTROV14_V59a metaG | ecosystem: Environmental > Aquatic > Marine > Volcanic | place: Kolumbo...
AGAAACAGGTATGCCAGCCGGGTATTGCCGCCAAATTTTGATGAAACTGCTGCCACGTTTTTGGTCCTTCTTTTCCCCGGATCAAAACCACCGGGTTATTTTCTATAATCCCGTCGGGATATTTTGTTGGAAGGCTATTGGTCTTTGAAAAATTAATCGGGGCATAGGGAAACCGTTAAAACGGTTACAAGATACCTTAAACACTTTTAAAACACCGGGCTGAAGCACGGTGTTAATGAGAAAATTACCCAATTTATTATTCAAACTTCATCAGTCTGTACGCCTTCATTTTTCACTTCTTTCTTTGTGGGGATAGCTTCGTTGGCAGACTAAAGTCTGCACTCCATTCCATACTTTTTACTTCTCACTTTTTACTTTTTACTTCTCAGTCTATTCTCGGTTTTCGCGAATGAGCTTTTCCGCCAGTTTTTGCATTTCCGCCGCGGCTTCCTTGGGCGTGTAGCGACCGGTAAAAATCCCCTGGTACGCCGGGCGCATGGCATCCCAAATCCAGCGGAGTTCGGTTACGATCGGCATGGGTTTGCAGACTTTCATTTGATCAACCGAGGCCCGATATAGCGGGTCTTTGACCAATTCGGGGCTATCGACGAGATCTTTGCGTGAGGGAATCAGTTTAAAAGAGCGGGCAAAATCCATTTCCACAGCCGGCGACGTTAAATATCGCACTAAATCCAATGTGACTTGAAGGCGCTCTCCTTCCAGATTCACATTTACCATGTAGCCCACCGGCGAAACGATGGGTGTTGCCCACTGACCGGTCTTTCCGTTGCGGGGAATTCGCGTCAGGCCAATATCCATGCCGCGTTTAATATACGTGCCCCACGACCACGGCCCGTTGATAATCATTGCCGATTCTTCATCTAAAAACAGAGCATTCGCGGTCTCATAATCGCATTCCCGGGGAATGATTTTATATTTGTTCGCCAGATCATAAATCAGTTGAGCGGCGCTCGCCACCGCCGGCGTGTTGAGCGTGGGCTGATTTTGTTCGTTTAAAATCCATCCGCCATAAAGCCCGATGAATGGCACCACAAAATACGGTTCAATAAAATTCCAGGCCAGCGCATAACGATCAGGGATGCCGTCGCCGTTATTATCTTTGGCCATTTGTTGTCCCATCTCAATCAGTTCTTCGATGGTCTCCGGCGGTTTTTTGACAAATTTTTTGTTATAAACCAGGGTCAAGTGATTCCCGACCCGGTCGGCAATTTGATACAGATGCCCGTTCAAACTTGAGTTCGCGGGAAACGGGTCTGTGATAAAACTGTCTAAAAAACTTTTGGAAAAATAGTTTTCCAGCGGTTTGATCACACCCAGTTCGGACAGCGGGCCGATATTATCGCTGGCTGTGTGGATCAACGCCGGCCCCTTCCCCGCTAATGCAGAAATCATAAAATTAGAGCGCAGTTCTTCGGGTTGGTAATAGAGCTGCTGAAACTCGTACGCCGAATGGCGTTTCGCGAATTCATTTAACTTTATTTGCAAAAAATCCCGTTCCACCGGGCGCAAAGTTGTCCACAGCACAATGCGATTGCTGCTGTCCGGTGCGCACCGCCAAAGACAGGCTGACACTGCAACACTGAAAAAAATAAGCAAAGCTGTGAACTTACATTTCATGTTTTTACTTACAAATAGATTTTTTGAGGTATGTCACTTTGATAAGCCACATCAAAAGATGTGCGAGAATTTTTCCGCTCCGGCGTTCCCCATGATCATCAAATTTGCGCCTAATGCAAATTTTTAAAACAGACCCGATTGATCTATCGATGAACCGGGTCTGTCGCAGTTAATTCATGCTCTCAAAATAATTCAAATTACTTCAGAAGAATCATCTTCTTGGTTTGCACGGTGTTGCCTGCAACCAAACGATACAGATAAACGCCGGACACAACGCTGCTTCCGCGACTGTCGCGCCCATCCCAGGTCACCGAGTAAATACCGGGCTGCATCTGCGATGAAACTAATGTCTGGACTTTTTGACCCACCACGTTGAAGATTTCCAGCTTAACGTCAGCAGCTTTAGTCAACGCAAATTCGATATTGGTGGTCGGGTTAAACGGATTCGGGAAGTTTTGAAACAGCTCGAATGTTTTAGCTACTTCGCCGAGGTCTTCCGGTGCAATGCCAACTGCACAGGCCCCTTGGTATGGATCATACCAACCACTGCCGCCAACGCCGTTGGAGCCAAAGCAGTCACGAACACGATTGCTTGTCGCTGACACATCGCTATTGTGGTTTTGAGCAAATCCAGCTTCGTTGTCAAAACCGGCAATACCATATTTCCAATCGATAACTTTGGGAGCGCCGACATCAAAATTAATCGTGATTGACCAGACATCATCACCGGCAACCAGATCGCCGTCCAAACCGCTATCGTTCATTTGCAACGCTTCGCGTTGGGCGTTTCCCGGAGGCAGGTCCCATACCCAGGCAAGGGCAGGATCGGTTTTGGGTGCGCCGCCGGCTAAGTAAACCGTGTCAACCGCGGTTACATTTCCGCCGCCAAAGGTGATGGCGCCGCTATCCGCCAAAAAGCCCAGTGCCGGGGCCATATCGACTTCAAAAACGATATCCGTTGCTGCGCCAAAAATGTCGTCAAAAGTAATGTCGTCGAAGAAACGCTTCGGCACAATAATTTCCGGCACACCATTGCCATTGCCATCGGTTTCATTACCGGTTGGGGAGAATGTACGGTCGCCGCCGCCTTCCCAGACATCACCGGCAGCCGTCGAGCGATAAAAGAATTTATAACCTACTGTATCCGCAACAGGTACTAAACGTTGGCCGATCACAGCTTCGTAATCGGTAGGGGTAAAGAGGTTTGGGGCCATGGGATTATCTTCACTCCAGCCATTCATAGTACCGCGAACAAAAACCTGATCGGTGCCATTATTCGGATCAAAGCTGTTCACAGCGATTTGAACACCCATATCACAAGTGAAAAGCATTTCATAATCGGTTGAATCCTGGAATATGGGAATATAGGGCGCATACCAATTGGATTGACCGGCGCCAAGACCATTTTCACCAAATACCTTATGAACCGTTCCGCCGCCATCAGCGACATTACCTTGATGGTTTTCTGCAAAACCGGCTTCATTGTCAAAGCCGGAAATGCCGTGTTTCCAGTCAATCAGTTTTGGTGCGCCAGTGTCAAAATTAATGGTAATTGACCAGACATCATCACCGGCAACAGCGTCGCCATTGACGCCGGTGTCATTCATTTGAAGCGCCTCGCGTTGAGCGTTTCCGGGAGGCAGGTCCCAAACCCAGCCAAGCGCCGGGTCTGTTTTAGGTGCGCCGCCAGCTAAATAAACGGTATCAACTGAAGTTACATTCCCGCCGCCAAAAGTAATGGCGCCGCTATCAGCCAAAAAGGCTTTGGCTGGACGCACATCAACTTCAAAAACAATGTTTTCCGGTGCGGCGAAAATATCATCAAATGTAATATCATCAAAAAACCGCTTCGCTACAACAAGCTCAGGAATGCCATTGCCATTACCGTCGGTTTCGCTGCCGGTTGCAAAAAATTGGCGATCGCCGCCGCCTTCCCAAACATCGCCCGAGGCTGTCGAACGATAAAAGAATTTATAACCCACCGTATCCGTGACCGGGGTTAGCGTGTCGTTGATAACAGTTTCATAATCCGTGGGGGTAAATAAATTCGGCGCCATGGGGTTTCCCTCACCCCAGCCGTTTAATGTCCCACGAACAAATACCTGGTCGGTGCCATTATTCGGGTCAAAACTGTTGACCGCAATTTGTACTGCCATATCACAGGTAAACAGAATTTCATACGCTGTTTGCGCCTGTGATACGGTTGTCAACATCAACATCAATGCTGATGCCAGCGCTAATACCTTCGCTTTTTTCGCCATAACAATCTCCTACAATTAATGGGTTAAATAAGTTTAACGATTTAGAACTAAAATGAGAGCCGAACGGTAAATTTTTGAATATTGTCTAAAATTCCAAAATCCTCATAAGCGTAATCCAATTTAAAATTTATACTGGAAAGATCAGCGTGAACGCCCGCGCCAACTGTAAAACCTTCTTCGCTGTTATCTAAAAATATGGCTTGATATCCGCCACGCAAAAAAAACGTTTCATTAAAAGCGTATTCCCCGCCCACGTTCAGACTTTCGCTGTTATCGTTGGGGTGAAGCGCGTCCGTGGCAATGGTCAGGCGGTTTTGCTCGGTGTTCAACAACTCCATCGCGAGTCCCACCCGGAAAAGCAGCGGCATATCAAAGTCATCAGTGACATAGCGCGCGCTGATCACCTGGTTATTCCCGGATATTGTGGGATCGGGATCGACTTGCACCAACAAATCATCGCCGGTGATATTCATTTTTGTACCAAAATTAGAAATGCTCATCCCCAGGCGCATGCCGTTAAACGGCGTCGTAAACAGCGTGCCCACATCCAGCGCAATGCCGGTCGCCCGGGAATTAAAGATGTTTTCCTGAACATATTTGGCGGTAAAGCCAATCATAAATTTGGTGGTGAGCTGGCGGGCAAATGAGACCGCCGCGGCATAACTTCCGGCGGAAAAAAACACCCCGGTTCCTTCGGGATCCAACTCGGTGGTTTGTTCAAAATCGTTCATGGTCAGCGCGGTAAAACTCACCCCGACGGTCCCCAAATTACCCAATGGAAAGGCAATGCCGGCGTAGTCAAAATTGATTTGCTCCAGCCACTCGGAGTGGTTGAAAATAATCTCCGGCGAAGTCAGTTTGGAAATCCCGGAGACATTCCAATACATGGCGCTGATGTCATCGGAAACGGCCACAAAAGCGCCGCCCATGCCCACCGAGCGCGCACCAACGCCAATTTTCAAAAATGACGCGGCAGTGGTTCCCACTTTTGTTACCTGGGCAAAGACCGGCACTGACAAAAATATGATGGCAGCCGCCAAAAATAAGTGCAATAAATATTTCATTTTGTGAACTCCTCAAAATCACCGTAAGTTGATTACTTACAGAGGAATAGATCAGCTAATTTTATATTCTTAATTCATCAAACTATTTGATCACCGCAAATTTTCCGGTGGACTGGCCGATTCCCGGCGCTTCGATGTGATAGATGTAAACGCCATAAGCCGCTTCGATGTTATCTTTCGTCAGCAAATCCCAATCCGCCGTGCCGTCATCCAGGCTGGACTGGTGATTGAGAGTGCGAACCAATTCGCCGCGGACGTTAAAAATCCGGATCGTGCAGTTCTGCGGCAAGTGAATAAAATGGATGGAACGTTCCCCGCGGCCGTTGCTGAAATTGTTTCGCGGCTCCCAAATGGCGGTGGCGATATACGGATTTGGCACTACTTTTACGCGATCCAGTTCACTTTTTGCCTTGGCAACATCCACATCCGCGGGTTTTTTTACGCTGAAACGGAATTTGTCCACTGAAAGAAATGATTTTTTGGCCAGCGGCAGGTTGAGTACATCACCCGGTATTGGTAAAACAGTAGTGCTGTCATCACCTGACATGGTGAGACTAGAAGTAAGAATAAAATCGTTTTGATGTATCGGGTCAAATTCAAAAATAACCACGAGATCCTGATAGTCTAAAACACCGGGTTGACCCGTGGGTAAATCATAAAGATTAAATTTGGAATAATGATCCTCGGTGACATTTTTAATTCTGAAATTGGTAGGGATTTGCGAAACTTGCGGCAATCCAAATACATTGAAACCGGCAACCGTATCGCCGGCCATCTCCTCGGTTACTTCAAGCTCATAGTTGGCCGGATAAAGCTCGCCCTGGGTAAAACCTGCTGAAAATTTACCCCAGTTAGCAACTGGTAACACATTGCGTGTCGTATCCGCCCATGAGGTAAAGTTGGCGGTTCCGGCGGCGGTGCGGTCGTTTAAAATAAGCAGCTTCACGCCGTCAAAAACAGTTGCGTCGATGGTCAAATTGGGATCATTGGCAACAAGCGTGTCACCGGAAGTCAGGTTGACAACCGTAAAGCCGGTCACGGTAATTTTCGGGGGATTTCCCTGCGAGTTGGGATTGGTGGTGTCGCTAAAACTGATTTCGTATTCATTACCCGATTTTATCGCCAAGGGGTCAATCACATCGACGAACATCTCGCCCGTACCGTCGCCGGCAATGTGCTCAAGGGCATTCAATTCCGCATTGCTGTAACCGGCAACCGGCGCTTCCGGGCGCACCTGAACCACGTTTTTAGCCAACTGCACGTCGCCGGAACTGGTAATTGCGGCAAACTTGGCGGTTTCGGCCGGGAATAGCGTTTCATCGGCGGTGATGACGCCGCGGTCGTAGGCGGTCACTGCGTAAAAATATTTGAACCCGTTTTTCACGGTACTATCGGTGAATGTGTGCACCAAACCGGTGTTATCGCCCATGTAAAAAGTGCCGCCGCGATCATCAATTTCCGGGAAAAAACCCTTAAAATCATCATCCAAATCGAATTGGGCCACTGCCACATCCGCCACCCGGGTGCCAAAGACATTTGTAACCACACCGGTTTCGTCAAAGGTAGGAAAAGTGGCGCGATAAACTTTGTAGCCTTCAAAATCAAAACCGTCGCCGGTTGAAACCAGGGACAAACGATCAAAACTGCTTTCGGATTTTTTATCCCAATAAAGAGTCACGGAATTGTCACCGGGCACGGCAACCACCGTTGGAATCAGCGGCGCTTTGGCAAAGTTATAATCATTATTATAAATAGTTTGCACGGTCCGTTTGGTGCGGAACAACTCATTTTTAACCTTCGGATCAAGATCATCCGCGGCGTTGGTAATTGAGCCTTCCGTAAAGAAAAACGCCAGGGAGATGCGCTCGGTTTGCTGGGCGCGCAGGGGAAAATAGCCGGTGCCGTAAATAAAATCCACGTCGTCATTTTGCAGCACTTCATCCAGAAAGCCGGGGGTCAGCACGTTCCAAAGCTGATCGTCGTTGCGCAGCCGAATCAGATTAAACGGCTTGAACAGAAAGAAACTCGTCAACCCGATCTGATCGGACTCATCAATATCGGTTTTATCGATATTGGGTTCGCCGGGCAAACCGGTATCTACCGTTCTGCCGGTCACCGGATCCAGTCGGAAACCGGAGGTCGGCATGCCGTCGCCTTCCCCTTCATCATTGGTGTCCGGCTTCCCGTCCAATCCCACATCATCGGTGGTCGCATTCCAGTCGCCGTCGTTATCGATTAAGTCATCGCGTCCTTCATCAATCAGCAAATTGCCGGTGCCAGTGTCTTCAAAATAATTGATAAACGTCAGCCCGATTTGGTTGTTCGGCTCGTCCACAAGCCCGTTGCCATTGTTGTCAATACCGTCCGTTATTTCCGGGTTTTCGTCGATCAGCCCGTTTAAATTATCGTCAAAGCCATTGCCGATTTTTTCCGCAAGGGTATCGCCGACATTAATGGTGAATGTATTTCCATTTACAGTAAACGTCAACCCTTCTGCCGGAAACGGCTTTATTTCGCGAGTAAATTTTGGAGAATCATAGTCAATTGAAATAACATCTTCACCGGTTTGCACGACGTGCGGGCGCAAGAAATCCTCTGTCAAAATGTCACCGCCCAGGCCTGCGCCGTCATTATCGTCATCAATGCCGTTGGTCTGGTTGCCGGGGCTTTCTAAAAATGCATAGCCCAACACATCGACCGGTGAAAAACTGCTTCCGTTGGAGAGGCCAACGCCATCATTATCCCAGGAATAGGTGATGTCTTCCAAAAGTTCAAAACGTGAATTGTCATCATTGGTGTCCCCATCTCCGCCAATGGTTGTTCCCACGATCACCCCAAATACCGCTTTGTCATAATCATGTGTGCCGATATTTGTGATTTCATACAGCCAAAAAATAGTGTTTTGCGCCAGCGATTGCGACCATTGCAGCCCACGTACTGAAGCCAACAATCCAAGCCCGCCGCGAGTTGTGTCATTTTCATCCGGGTAAAACGGCTGGTTGGTTAAAATAAATTCACGATCGCGGCTGTCATCCATCCACCAATAGCTTTCCTGATCCGCATTAAACTGATTTTTGCCGAAAAAGCCGTTCCATTGCCCGCGCCAGCCCGGGTCACTGGCATCGCTAAGTCGATCCGGCCAGCTCTCCGGCCAGGTAAAAGGCTCATGGCTCATCGCGACAAGGTTGCTATCCGGGTTAGATGATTGCTGTAAAAAGCCGTCCAGCGGCTCCCATCCCCAAAAATCATTGGGATCGTTGGGGTTAAATTCGTTGCTGCCCCGCGGCCCGTCCGCCACGGTGACCGGGGTAATCCGTTTGCCGTTGGGTAATATCACCTCCGCGCCGACCATCACGCTGATATCGCCAATGTATTCGTGTCCTGAATTGATCGGCCACTCACCGCCGAAGTCATCCGCCCGTCCGGATCGCCGACCGACAAATCCATAATTAAAGAATGACGTTTGAATCCGGTTTCCGTTGTGCACATTTCCGGCCCGGCTGTTGGGATCGCCACGATGGTTGTCATAAAAACGGTTCTGCGAATATCCCGCAACGCTCAATAAAAAGAGCAGGAAAAAAGCAGCGATACTCATTTTAACAAATTTCATTATTCACCTGTCAATATTTAGAAGCCTAAAGAAAAACCTAATTGAACCCGGCGGGGTTGGGTGTAAAACTGCGGTTGAACCAAAAATTGTGGATCAGCACCACCGGTTGTGGTGTTCTGCAATGTGTACGTTGCACGACCCGAATCGTCATACACCTGTTGCTCACCGCGGGAATCAAAAAGGTTAAAAATCTTGGCAAAAAGAGAAATATTCATATTATTCACCCGGAGATCGCGGAATACCTGCAAATCAAATGTGATCAAATTCGGGCGGCGTTCGCTGTTTTCCGTGAGCCCGGTTTGGATGGAAGCGCCGGTGCGGGTTCCCTGGATAATCTGCGGCGTGTAGGGTAAACCGGCTTCGAGACGCCCCAACAGGCTGACGCCAAAACCGCCAATTCCGAGATACACGTTGCCATTCAAAACGTGGGTACGATCCCAATTCAGCGGCACAATGGTCTTGCGCGGTTCGCGGTTCGCCTTGATGTCGTTAAAAGCATCGTTCGGATCCGAAGAGCTGCCTTCGGCGACTTGAAAAGTGTAATCCACATTCGCTGAAAAATGATCGGCGAATCGTTTTTTAAATGCCACGGTCAGACCGCGAACGTTGGCATAGTCGCGATTTTCGAACTGGCTGTAAGCAATTTCCGGGGCATAGGTTTCGTGCAGCGGCGATGTGCCTACCCAGTTGCGAATATCCCTGAAAAAGCCGGTAACGTCCACGCTCACATCCTGCGTTAATTGCTGTTGCAACCCGACTTCGTACATCACTGTTTTCTGCGCTTTCAGGTCGGCATTTCCGATCAGATTATCGGAACCGCTGGCGCGGGTTACCCGAAACTGAGGATTTTCATAAAGCAGTCGAAACTCGGGAATTTGCAAAAAATGGCCATAGGAAAAGTGAACAACGCCGTTGGCGCTGATGGGATATGACACGCCAATCCGCGGCGACACCTGCACTTTTTTAGAGGGATTTTTAAACCAGACAGCTTCCCTTTCCGCCAGCGAAAGTTGCTGGTGTTCAGCTAACAGCGGCGATTGAATGTTAGGATCCAACGGATCCGCCAACAACCGTCCTTTGGAGTTGAAATAATCCAACCGCAAGCCGATATTTACAATGAAATCCTCATATTCCATTTTGTCTTGCAGATACGCTGAAAATTCCTGGGGTTTGAAGGCGTATTGGTCAAAATTCGGATCATTTACACCCGGTTGCACAGCCGTAAAAAGCGTGTCCGTTTGATCAGAATCAATCACATCAAACCGAAGGAAATCAAGCCGGTGGATTCTGGCTTCAAACCCAAGCTGCATCAAATGTTTTTTACTCACCTGGGAGGTAAGGTCAAGTTTCGCGATATTTGTTTTGGTGGTTCTTGTAAAATGTTCATTTTTTTGCCCGCCGAAAGAAAAATTAAGCGCCGGCACCGAAAATTTATCGTTTTGAACATAACGCGGGTCGGATGGATTTTCATAAACGTATTGTTTGAATTCCTTCTCAAAACGGGAAAGTTTTATCGAATAAAACGTTTTGGCGCTGAGGGTATGATCTAATGAAGCGGTGACATTAAAGCCGGTTTGAAACTTTTTATAATCGCCGTCCGGGTTAAATTTCCAAAAATGATCGTATTCACGAAAATTTCGGTCTTCGTAATTCACTTTAAAACGTGCTTTTAACAATGCGCTCAGTTGATAAGTCAAATTTCCTTGCAGGCTGTACCACGAGTTTGAATTTAGCGGGACCACAGACCGGTCGCCGGGCGTTCCGAGGACTTCAAACTTACCGGCAGAGCGGATTTGCGTCGTGTCGCCGTCGGCCCGAAAATCACGGCGTCCGTACAACCAGCCGTCATTATAATTTCGCCGGAAATTCACAAAAAAGCGAGCTTTCGCATTGGTAAAAGGCACAGGACCGTCAAGCGTCGCATTAACATTATAAATGTCCGAAACAGAATGATCATCTAAATTCAAAAAAATCTGGCTTTTATCATCGGGGTTAAAAGTTTCATCCGCGCCATACGCATCTTTGGAAAAATAATCTCCGCTATACGCTGAAAAATTACCGGAATATTTATTGCCGCCTTCTTTCGTGACAATATTGATAATGCCGGACATTGCCTGACCGTATTCCGCATTGAATGTTCCGCTAATCACCTGCAAGCTTTGAATGGCATTATTTTCGATCTCAACGGCGTTGCTGCCGTCAAACACATCCGTCACTGAAACGCCGTCCACCCAATAAGCGACCTCTGAAGAACGCCCGCCGCGAATATGGAAACCGCCCTCGTCATCCCGGTTAACACCAGCCTGGAGTTGCAAAACATCTTCAAACTCTTCAACCGGAAGATTGGCGATTTCCTCCGAAGTTACCTCTGCCTGAGATGAAGTCAAATCTTTACGAATAATCTCGCGCTTGGCAACGACTTCCACTGATTCACCAATATCAACTGCGGCTTCAGAAAGTTCCGCATTGATTTTTGTGGTGAAATCAACACTCACTTTTACGCCGTTTATTTGAACATCGCGATATCCGATGTATTGAAATAGCAGCGTATATGTGCCGGGCGGAACATTTAAAATCAGGTAAGACCCGTCGATATCCGTGGTTGCCCCGATGCTGGTACCTTCCAAGACAATGTTAACGCCGATCAATGGCTCACCGCTGCCTTTTTCGGTGACAACACCAACAATTTTTCCGGTCGTTCCGGAAAATGCCTCAAAAGAGAATAAAAGACATATTATTATAACAAGAAAGCGAGATTTCACCTTCACGGGGATGCCTCCTGAAACGGTGAAAATTTGTTAAACTGTTAAATGTATCACGAATTTTAGAATTTCCGACACATCCTAAAACACATCAAAGGCGATTTAAAAGGAGAGCCATTTAATCAATGAGATTAAGCAGAAGAAGTTAGTAACAATTGTCGCGATTGGGTCTCCTGAAATATTCAATCAGAAATTTGTGGTACTCAGTAAAATGTATTAAAAAATCGAAGTTGACCAAAACGTCACTTTAAACTGAGTGTCTAATTTTAACACAAAAGAAATTACTTTGTCAAGGGAAAAATGAAATGTTAAAAAATTGCATTTTAGCG
>Ga0114931_10009473_pt1 | contig 11663 bp, 9 predicted proteins | sample 2SBtaG_FD_89579 | JGI IMG/M metagenome (GOLD analysis project Ga0114931, IMG submission 89579) | Deep subsurface microbial communities from Kolumbo volcano to uncover new lineages of life (NeLLi) - 2SBTROV14_V59a metaG | ecosystem: Environmental > Aquatic > Marine > Volcanic | place: Kolumbo...
CACAGGCAGGGCGGTGCCGAACCTTGCCGTGGCTCCACGCGACGGCACTGAAACCGCCCGTCAATCGGCGAAATGGCAGGCCACTTGCGCGCCGTTTTCCAGCCGCCGCAATTCGGGGCGCTCCGTGCGGCAGCGCTCCTCGGCGATCGCACAGCGCGGCGTAAAAGGACAGCCCGGCGGCATGTTGACCGGGTCGGGCAATTCGCCCGGCGGCTTCGGGTTGTCAAAGGATCCGCCCTCGATCCGGGGGATCGCGTCGAGCAAAAGCTGCGTATAGGGGTGTTTGGGCGCCGCAAAGAGGGTTTCAGTCTCGGCCAGTTCCATCACCCGACCAAGATACATCACCGCGACCCTGGTGCCGAAATGCTCGACCACCGACAGGTCATGGGTGATGAAAAGATAGGTCAGCCCGCGTTCGTCCTGAAGATCGCTCATCAGGTTGAGGATCTGCGCCTGGATCGACACGTCGAGCGCCGAAATGGGTTCATCCGCGACGATGAAGGCGGGGTTGGTCACCAGCGCCCGGGCGATGGCAATGCGCTGGCGCTGGCCGCCGGAAAACTCGTGCGGGAGCTTGCGCTGCCAGCTTGGGTCGCAGCCGGTGGCGTCGAGCACCTCTTCAACCTGGGCGCGCGTCTCGCTCTGCGATTTCTCGGGCATCAGGTGGCGGATCGGCTCGGCCAGCGTCTCGAACACGTTGCGGCGCGGGTTGAGCGAGGCATAGGGGTTCTGGAACACCATCTGCATGTCGCGGCGGATAGGTTTGCGCGTCGCCTCGTCCATCGTGTCGATGCGCTGGCCGTTGAAATAGATCTCGCCCGCGCTCGGCTTGAGAAGGCCGATGATGGCGCGGCCCAGCGTCGTCTTGCCGCAGCCCGATTCGCCCACCACGCAGAAGGATTCGCCCGGGCGAATGGCGATATCGACGGTGTTGAGCGCGTGCAGAACCGGCTTTTCGCGGCTCAGGAAATGCGTGGGCAGCGCAAAGCGGACCTCGACGCCGCGGGTCTCGACAATCGCGTCGGTGGCGGGGGCGTCGGGCGCGGCCCTGTCGGTGACAGCGGCATCGGTCATGAGGCGGCCTCGGTCTGATCGAGCGGGTGGAAACAGGCACAGCCCTCCTCGAGCGGCGGGATTTTCACCTTGCATTCGGCGCTCGCCCACTCGCAGCGGGGATGATAGGCGCAGCCCGGCGGCAGCGCGGTGATCGGCGGCATCGAGCCCGGGATCTGGTAAAGCCGGTGGCCGCGCCCGGCAAATTGCGGCAGCGCCTTGAGCAGCCCGGCCGTGTAGGGGTGCCGTGGGGCCTTGATGATCTGCCGCGTGGGGCCGGTTTCCACGCAGAGCCCGGCATACATGATCATGATCCGCTCGGTCACCTCGGCCACCACGCCAAGGTCATGGGTGATCAGGATCAGCGCCACATCGTTTTCGCGGCAGAGCTTGAGAATGAGCGCCATGATCTCGGCCTGGATGGTGACGTCGAGCGCGGTTGTCGGCTCGTCCGCGATGATCAGCTCCGGCTCGGTCAGAAGCGCGATGGCGATCACCACACGTTGCCGTAACCCACCGCTAAGCTCATGCGGATAGGCATCCATCCGCGACTCCGCCGACGGGATCGCAACCTCCCTGAGCCTGGCGATGTAGAGCTTGCGCGCCTCGGCATCGGAAATCCGGCGATGCGCCTTGAGGGTCTCGATCATCTGCGTGCCGATGCTGAGCACCGGGTTGAGCGTGACCATCGGGTCCTGAAAGATCATCGAGATGCGGTTGCCGCGAATACCGCGGATGTCGCGCCCGGACATTTCCAGCAGGTTTTCGCCGTGAAAGACGACCTCCCCCTTCGAGACGCGCCCCGGCTCGGCAATCAGGTTGAGAATGGCGAAGGCCAGCATCGACTTGCCGGCGCCCGATTCGCCCACCACACCCAGACGTTCGCCCTTCTCGAGCCGCACGCTGACGCCGCGCAGTGCCTCGACCTCGGTCGTCTTGCCGCTGGGGAAGGCAACGTGCAGATCGCGTATGTCGAGCATCGCCATCAGTCATCTCCCCGCCGCAGTTTCGGATTGAGCACGTCGCGCAGCCAGTCGCCGAGAAGATTGAGAGCGAGGATCAGCACCACCAGCACGATCGCCGGGTAAAGCGTGATCCACCACGATCCCGAGAAAATGAACTCGAAACCCGAGCGGATCAGCGACCCGAGCGAGGGGCGATCGGTGGGCATCCCCAGCCCGAGGAAGGAAAGCGCGGCTTCGGTCATGATCGCCTCGGCCACCTGGATGGTCGAGATCACCAGAACCGGCGTCAGCGTGTTGGGCAGAATATGCGTGACCATGATCTTGCGCGCCGGCAGGCCGATGACGCGGGCGGCATCGACATATTCCTTGTTCTTCTCGCCCAGAACCGAAGAGCGCACGGTGCGGGCGAATTTGGGCCATTCGGCAATGCCAATGATGAAGATCAGCATGATGATCGCGTAATCGGCATAGGTGTTGGCGTCGAACCCGGCCTGAAAGATAGCCAGCACGATGATCGCGATCATCAGCGTCGAGAGCGACATCTGGATATCGGCCAGCCGCATCAGGAAGGCGTCGATCCAGCCGCCCTTGTAGCCCGCGATCAGGCCGAGCGTCGTCCCGAGCACGCCTTGCACGATCACCGCACCGATACCGATCATCAGCGAGATACCAGTGCCATACATGATCGTCGAGAGAACCCCGCGCCCCTGCGCGTCTGTCCCCAGAAGGAAGCGCGGATCGCCGCCCTCGCGCCAGACCGGCGGCATTTCGCTGTCCATGATGTCGAGCTGCATCAGGTCATAGGGGTTCTGCGGCGCGATCAGCGGCGCGAGCACCGCCATCAGAATCAGCAGCAGCAAAACAAAGCCCGCGGCAATCGCCACCGGATCGGAGAGGAAGCGCCGGATGAACCCCTTGAGCGAAATCATGCCTTGGCCCCCGGAAGCTTCACCATCGGGTTGATCAGTGTGTATAGGAAATCCACGAGCGTGTTGACGACCACGAAGATCAGCCCGACGACGATGATATAGGCGATGATCAGCGGCGTATCGACACGGTTCACCGCCTCAAGAAACATGAACCCCATGCCGGGCCATTGAAACACCGTTTCCGTCAGGATCGTGTAGGCGATCAGCGTGCCGACCATCAGCCCGCCGACCGTGACCACCGGCAGAAGCGTGTTGCGAAAGGCGTGAACATAGCGCACCCGGCGCTCGGGCAAGCCCTTGGCGCGGGCAAAGCGCACATAATCGGTGCCCATCGCCTCCATCATCTCGGCGCGGATGAGGCGGATGAAGAGCGGCAGCATGATCGAGCTCAGCGCGATCGAGGGCAGGATCAGGTGCCTGATGCCTTCCCAGGTCAGGAACCCCGTGTCCCAGCCCCAGGGCAGCTCGACGGTCTGCCCCCGCCCGAAAGCCGGCAGCCAGCCGAGCTCGACCCCGAAGAGCCACACCATGCCGATCGCGGTCAGAAAGACCGGGATCGAGATGCCGAGGATCGAAAACGACATGATGATCCGCGTAAGCCAGCTGTCTCGATGGATGGCGCAGTAGATGCCCGCCGGAATCGACAGCGACAAGAAGATGAAGACCGCGCCCAGGACCAGCTCGAACGTGGCCGGGAACTTGTCCATGATCACGTCGAGCGCGGGGCGCTTGAAGAAATAGGAGGTGCCGAGATCGCCCTGCACGGCCTTGCCGATGAAGCGGGAGTATTGCACCAGGAAGGGGTCGTTGAGCCCCATCTCCTGGCGCATCTCGTTGCGCACCTCCTCAGAGACGGATTGCCCGACCAGCTCGCGCAGCGGGTCGCCGAGATTGTCCTGAATGGAAAAGCCGATCAGCGAGATGACGAACATCACGATGACCGCCTGAACGGCACGGCGGATCAGGAAGGCAATAATGTGCATGCAAGACGTCCGGGCAGCGGCGGGCCGATATTCACCGGCCCGCCTGTGAGAGGCTTATTTCTTGATGACCAGATCGCCCAGATAGGGGAAGTTCATCACGTTGACGACATCCTCGATCATCACACCCTTGCGCGCCCCCCAGGCCAGGTTCTGCCAGTGCAGCGGCACATAGGCGGCATCGTCATAAAGGATCTGCTCGACCTTCTGCAGCATCGCGGCGCGCTTTGCCGGGTCGGTCTCGGTCAGCGAGGCCAGCGTCAGGCGATCAACCTCCGGGTTGGAGTAATTGCCCGAGTTATACTGCCCGCGGCCGGTGTCGGCATTCGGCGTCATCGTCAGAAACTCGGAGAAATTGGCGCTGTCCTCGGTGTCCGCATGCCAGCCGATCATCATGATGTCGGCGGCGCGTTCGTCGAACTTGGGCCAGTATTGCGCCTTGGGCATGGTGGTCAGGTCGACCTCGATGCCGATCTTGGCCAGCATCGCCGAAGCCGCTTCGCAGATCTTGAAGTCGTTGACGTAGCGGTTGTTGGGGCACATCATCGTCGTCTTGAACCCATCCGGATAGCCCGCTTCCGCCATCAGCGCCTTGGCCTTGGCGACGTCATAGCGCGGCTTGAGGGCGGGGTTGTGGCCGGCATACCCCTTGGGCGACATCTGCGCCGCGGGGGTGGCAAAGCCCTTCATGATCTTCTTGACGATGCCTTCGTTGTTGATCGCATAGACGATCGCCTGACGGACCTTCTTGTTGGCCAGCGCGGGGTTGCGCTTCTCGTTGAGCTGGAGCGTGATGATCCGGGTTCCCGGCATCGTCACCAGCTTGGTGTTGGGGTTGTTTCGCACGCGGTCGAGATCCGTGGGCGGCACCGGCGCGATGAAATCGACGTCCCCCGCCAGCAGTGCGGCGACGCGCGTCGGGGCCTCCTTGATCGGGCGCAGCACGGCCTTCTGGACATTGCCGGGGCTCTTCGTGTCCCAGTAGTTCGGGTTGCGCTCAAAAACCACGCGCACGCCCTGTTCGCGCTGGGTGATGATGAACGGGCCGGTACCCGAGGCGTGCTGGCTGGCAAAGCTGTCGCCGTGCTTGGCAATCTCGGCGCCACCGGCCTCGTAGAACTTGCTGTCCATCGGGAAGACATAGGTGGCGGTGTTGAGAAACAGCGGGCTCGGGCCGTCGGTCTTGATCTCGATCGTATCCTCGTCGACCTTCGTGGCCGAAACCCAGCCGGCGAAGATGCCCTTGAAATCGGGCGAGGATTTCAGCCGGTTGATCGTCCAGATGACATCTTCGGCGGTCATCGGGTTGCCGGAATGGAACTTGACCCCGTGGCGCAGATCGAAGCGCACCGTGGTGTCGTCGATGCGCTTACAGCTGGTCGCAAGGCGCGGGTCAAAACCCAGTTCCTGATTCCACCGCACCAGCGGATCGAAAAGCATGTGCGACAGTTGCAGGGTGCCGCCCGAAAGCTGTTCATGCGGGTCGAGCGAGACCGGATCGGCATCATAAGCGAAGTTGAGAGTCTGCGCCGGGGCCATCGTGGCGATGCCCAGAACCACTGCCGTCGCAGCGGCAATCTTTCTCAAAGGTATCATTCTTTTCTCCCTGTTGATGGGCGCGCCACGCCGGGATTCTGCGGCGGCCCAGTTCAGACACAAGCGGCAGAATGTCGCGGATTTGCTTTGGTGTAAAGCCGAAACGCCATCAACCTGACGTCGGGGAATCCCTGAAATTGGCCCACCAGGGCCGCCCATGGATGGCCGCTCGAAGACCACCGCGGCGCCACCGTGCTCTGCGCGGTGCGATTGTGGCGCGCGCAGCCCCACCCTTCGTGAGGCGATCCTACATCGCGGCCCTGAAGAGCGCTGCGAGGTTTTCCTCGGTCAGCGGAACGGGATTGCCGCCACAGGACGGATCCTTGATCGCGCCCTCAACAAGCGTCGGGATGGCGTCCTCTGTCACGCCGAGCGCGGCGAGGCCCCGGGGCACGCCCATCTGATCATTGAACCGGTCCACAAAGGCGCGGAACCCGGCGAAGCCCCCCTCGATGCCCAGATATCCGGCGGCGCGCTCGAAGCTTTCGGCGATTGCCGGCGCGTTGAAGTCCAGCACGGCGGGCATGCACACGGCATTGGTGGTGCCGTGATGGGTGTGGAAATGCGCGCCTACGGGGTGGCTCATGGCGTGAATCGCGCCCAGCCCCTTCTGAAAGGCGGTGGAACCCATCGCCGCGGCGCTCATCATGTGGGTGCGCGCCTCGATGTCGTCCGGCGCCTCCATGACGCGCGGAAGGTTCTCGATCACCAGGCGCATCCCCTCGAGCGCAATCCCCTGGCTCATCGGGTGATAATGGGGCGAGGAGAACGCCTCGACGCAATGGGCAAACGCATCGAGCCCGGTGCCGGCGGTGATCGCGCGTGGCATCCCCACGGTCAGCTCCGGATCGCAGATCACCACCGAGGGCAGCATTCTGGGGTGGAAGATGATCTTCTTTTCATGGGTTTCGGAGTTGGTCAGAACGCCCGCGCGCCCCACTTCCGATCCGGTTCCGGCGGTGGTCGGCACGGCGATGATGGGCGCAATGGCCGATGCGTCGGCGCGCTTCCACCAATCGCCCACATCCTCGAAATCCCACACCGGCCGCGTCTGCCCGGCCATGAGGGCCACGCATTTGCCGAGGTCCAGCCCCGAGCCGCCGCCAAAGGCGATCACCCCGTCATGGCCGCCGGTGGTATAGGCCTTGATCCCGGCGGCAAGGTTGGCCTCGTTGGGGTTGGGGTCGACCTCGGCGAAAATCCCGGCCTCAAGCCCCGCCTTGCGCAGGATGTCGAGCGCGCGCTCGGTAATCGGCAGCGCCGCCAGCCCCCGGTCGGTGACCAGCAGCGGGCGGCTGATACCCACCTCATTGCAAGCCTCGGCCAGTTCCGCGATACGGACCGCACCAAGGCGGATGGCGGTGGGATAGGACCAGTTGGCGGTAAGTGTCATTTCGTGCCCTTCTTGAGATGATAGGATTTCGGACGGGTCAGGTTGTGGTAGCCGATTTGTGACAGCGCCCCGCCACGGCCGGTCTGCTTGCAGCCGGTCCAGCACAGCGCCGGGTCGAGGTAATCGGCGCGGTTCATGAAGACCGTGCCGGTCTCGATGGCGTCACCCACCCGCGCCGCGCGGTCGATGTCGCGCGTCCACAGCGAAGCGGTCAGCCCGAAGCGGCTGTCATTCATCAGCCCGATCGCCTCCTCGTCGTCGCGCGCCGGCATGATGCCCACCACCGGGCCGAAGGTCTCCTCGCGCATGACGCGCATCTCGTGGCTGACATTGGTGAGGATCTGCGGGGTCAGGTAACAGCCGCCGTCATCTTCGGCGAAGGTCTCGATATGCGCCACCGCCCCCATCGAGACCGCCTCGTCGATCTGCGCGCGCGCCTCGCGGGCAAAACGCGCATTGGCCATCGGCCCCAGCGTGGTCTCGGGGTCGAGCGGATTGCCGAGGCGATAGCCGCGCACCAGCGCCACGGATTTCTCAACGAAGGCGTCAAAGAGGCTTTCCTGCACATAGATGCGCTCGATCCCGCAACAGCACTGGCCCGAGTTGAACATCGCGCCGTCGATCAGCCCGGCGACGGCGGCGTCGAGATCGGCATCCTCCATCACATAGCCCGGATCCTTGCCGCCGAGTTCCAGCCCCAGCCCGGTGAAGGTGCCGGCGGCGGCGCGTTCCATCGTCTGCCCGCCCGCCACCGAGCCGGTGAAGTTGATGAAGTTGAAAAGCCCCTCGGAAATCAGCGTCGAGGTGGTGTCGTGATCGAGAAAGACGTTGCCAAAGACCGCCTCGGGCACGCCGGCCGAATGGAAGGCGCGCGCCATCCGCTCGCCCACCAGAAGGGTCTGCGTGGCATGTTTGAGCAGCACCGCATTGCCGGCGATGAGCGCCGGCGCAACCGAGTTGATCGCTGTCATGTAGGGATAGTTCCAGGGCGCCACCACGAACACCACGCCATGCGGCACACGGCGGATATAGCGCCGAAAATCGGCGTCATCGGAGATCGTCACATCGGCGAGCGCCTCGGCGGCGATCGCGGCCATATGGGCGGCGCGCTCGTGAAAGCCGCCGAACTCGCCGCCATAGCGCACCGGGCGGCCCATCATCCGCGCCAGCTCCGACACGATCTCGTCATTCATCGCGCCGACGGCCTCGACCCCGGCCATCACCAGATCGACGCGCTCCTGCAAGGGGCGCGCGGCCCAGTCCGCCTGTGCGGCGCGGGTCTCGGCAATGGCGGCGCGCGCGGCGTCAGGCGAAAGCGTCTCGCGAGTGGCGAAAACCGATCCGTCGATCGGGGAAATGCAGGTCAGGGTCGTCATGGCATCCTCCGCAAGTCAGGCGCGTTCAAAACCGCGCTGCAATTCGTAATCGGTGACGGCGCGGTCGAAATCCTCCTGCTCGACCTCGGCCGCGCGGGTGTAGTGATCGACAACCCAATCGCCCAGCGCACGGCGCAGCATCGCCGAATTGCGGAAGGTCTCGGTCGCCGCGCGCAGCGTATGGGGCACGTCGGGCACATCGGCCATGCTGTAAAGATCGCCCTGAACCGGATCGGGCAGGTCGAGGCCCTCTTCGATCCCGGCAAGACCAGCGGCCAGTTGCGCCGCACAGGCCAGATAGGGGTTCATGTCCGAGCCGGGAATGCGGCACTCGATGCGCACCCCCTTGGTTCCTTCGCCCACCAGACGGAACCCGGCGGTGCGGTTGTCGATCGACCAGGCGGTTTTCGTCGGCGCGAAAGTGCCCGGCACGAAGCGTTTGTAGCTGTTGATATAGGGGGCCATCAGCAGCATGCACTCGGGCGCGTATTTGAGCAGCCCGGCAACATAGTGGCGCATTACCTTCGACATCGCATAAGGCGCGCCGGACTCGTGGAATGCATTGTCCTTGTCGCGAAACAGGGACTGATGGACATGCGCCGCGCTGCCAACCCGGTCGGCGCGCCATTTCGGCACGAAGGTGGCGGCATGTCCCTTTTGCGCGGCGATTTCCTTGACCGCGTGCTTGGCCAGCGTGTGCCGGTCGCAGGCCGCGAGCGCGTCGCCATAGCGGATGTTGAGCTCTTCCTGGCCGATCTCGGCCTCGCCCTTGGTGCATTCCACCGGGACGCCCATTTCGACAAGCGCGTTGCGCAGCGGACGCAGCACATGCTCGTCGCGGGTCGACATCTGGATAGAGTAATCCTGATTGTATTTCACCAGCGTTTCCAGATCGCGATAGCCGCTGGCGCGGATTTCGTCATAGGAACGCTGAAAGATGAAGAATTCCAGCTCGGTCGCCATCATCGGGGCAAATCCCATCGCCTCGGCACGCGCGACCTGGGCCTTGAGGACCTGGCGCGGGGAATGCGGCACCGGAGCATGGTCGTGGTCGAGATAATCGCACAGCACCAGCGCCGTGCCGTCGAGCCACGGCACCGGGCAGAGGGTGGCAAGATCGGGCTTCATCACATAATCGCCATAGCCCGACGCCCAGCTTGTCGCGGCATAGCCGTCGGGCGTCGCCATCTCCAGATCGGTGGCCAGAAGGTAATTGCAGCTATGCGTCTCCTCAAACCCGCTTTCGAGAAAATTGGAAACGTGAAACCGCTTGCCCGCCAGACGGCCCTGCATGTCGACACCGCAGGCCAGCACGGTGTCGATTTCGCCGCTCGCGGCCTTGGTCTTCAGCGCATCAAGGGTCAGGGCTGTCATCGTCTCTCACTCCGTTCAGGCTTGGGAAGGGGGCCCTTGACAGGCCCCCTCCGGTCTTGTGGCGTGGCTCAGGCTCAGCCGTAGCGATAGGGGCGGCCGGCCTTGGCCATGTAGTCATTGTATTTGCGGATGATGCCGACAACCTTGGCGCGCAATTCCGACGTGGCAGCGATCTCGTCCCAGAATTCGTGCGCGGCGGCCTCGACCTTGTTCCACTCGGAATCGTCGATGGTGGTCAGCTTCAGGTCCTTGCCCTCGACGCGCAGCCGCGCTTCGCCGCCCCAGTACCAGTACTGGCGGTGATAGTGGCTGTCGTTCATGCACACTTGCAAAAGCGTCTTGAGCCTGTCGGGCAACGCGTTCCAGCGATCCATGTTGGCAAAGAAATGCCCGATCCAGGCGCCGGAGATGTTGTTGGTCAGGAAATAGTCGGTGACCTTGGCCCAGCCCGAGGTATAGTCCTCGGTGATACCCGACCAGCACAACCCGTCCAGCTCGCCGGTTTGCAGCGCGACCTCGGCATCCTCCCACGGGATCGTGACCGACACCACGCCGAAACGCTCCAGAAAGCGGCCCGCCGTCGGGAAGGTGAAGATTTTCAGCCCCTTGAGGTCGTCCAGCTTGGTAATCGGCTTCTTGGTGGCAAAGTTCGCCGGGTCCCAGGAGCCGGCCGAGATATGCTTGACCCCGACCTTGGCGTATTCTTCCTTCCAGATCGCGTCGAGCCCGTAATCGTTGAACAGCACCGGCACATCGAGGGAATAGCGCAGCGCGAAGGGGAAATACCCCCCGAATACGGTGACCGGCGTGGGGCTTGCCATCGAATCGTCATCCGACTGCACGGCGTCGATGGTGCCCTTCTGCATGGCGCGGAACAGCTCGCCCGTCGGCACCAGCTGGTCCGAGGTGTAAAGCTCGATCTGCATCTCGTCGCCGGCGATGGCGTTGAACTTCTTCACCATCGGCACGATGACCTGCTCGGCCAGCGCCGGGCCGGCATAGGTCTGCATGCGCCACTTGATCTTGGGACCGGCGGCCTTGACCGCCGGAGCGGCCAGCGCGGCGGCCGCACCGGCGCCGGCGGTTGTCAGGAACTTGCGTCTCGATGTCATCTCATTCACTCCTTGTTGCAGGTGGGTTTCAATCGGTCTTGCCTTGATCTGCTCCGTTGGCGGAGTTCTCCTTGTTATCGGTTATAAACATAGTTCGGCAGCCACAGCGCGATCTCGGGAAAGATCATGTTGACGATCAGCGCCAGCACCATCACCCCCACGAACGGCACGATCGAGGCATAGATATCGCGCATCGTGATTTCCGGCGGCGCCATGGCGCGCATCAGAAAGAGGTTATAGCCGAATGGCGGCGTCATGTAGGCGATCTGCGTGGTGATGGTATAGAGCACCCCGTACCAGATCAGGTTGAAGCCCAGGTGATCGACCAGCGGAATATAGAGCGGCGCCACGATCACCAGCATTGCCGTGTCGTCCAAAAAGGTGCCCATCAGCAGAAAGCTGAGCTGCATCAGGATCAGGATCAGCCACGGGCTGAGGCCCAGCCTTTCGGTAAACAGCGTTTCGATGGCGTGCACCGCGCCCAGCCCGTCGAACACCGCGCCAAACCCCATTGCGGCCATGATGATCAGCATGAACATGCAACTGATCGCCAACGTCGAACGAACCGAGGTTTCGAACACATGCCAGGTCATGCGCCGTTTCAGCACCGCCGCGAGGAAGGCCGTCATCGCGCCGATGGCCGAGCTTTCGGTGAGCGATGTCCAGCCGTTGATGAAGGGAAACATCATCGCAAAGAAGATGACCAGCGGCAGGATGCCCGCGCGCAGCAAACGCAGCTTTTCGCGGGTGGTGACGCTGGCGCGTTCCTCGGGCGTCAGGGTGGGGCCGAGCGACGGGGTGATGCGGCAGCGGATGTAGATGTAGAGCACGAACATGCCAGCCATCACCAGTCCGGGGATGACCCCCGCCAGCCACAGCTGGCCC
>Ga0114931_10009474_pt1 | contig 11662 bp, 12 predicted proteins | sample 2SBtaG_FD_89579 | JGI IMG/M metagenome (GOLD analysis project Ga0114931, IMG submission 89579) | Deep subsurface microbial communities from Kolumbo volcano to uncover new lineages of life (NeLLi) - 2SBTROV14_V59a metaG | ecosystem: Environmental > Aquatic > Marine > Volcanic | place: Kolumbo...
CGTCAAGGCTCTTCCACGCCACGCGACCAGAATCGGCATCTAACGCCATGATCGTACCACCGTTTTCACCACCGACGGAGCAAATGAGTTTCCCCGCGGCGATCACCGGCGAACCGGTGTAGCCGAACAGCGGTACCGCCGCGCCTTCGCCAGAGCCGATCGGCACGACCACATCCTGCGTGCCGTTCACATGCGATGTTTGACTAGCCAGCGCGACGTGTCTTCCGAAGCGATCTGGCAACACGACCTTCCAAAGCAGACTCCCGTCCCGGGCGTTCAGACATTGCAGCCATCCGGCGATCCCCAGCGTGTAGAGCTTGCCTTGGTGATAGTAGGCCGTGGCCTTGGGGCCGTTTCCGTGGCGACGTCCAACGGGGTGGGGGTCAAAGTCAACTGGATTGGTTTTCCGCCAGCGAACATCGCCTGAATTCGCATCCAGTCCCAACACACGTTCGGTGTTGCTAACGCGATCGGTCACGAAGACCAGCCCTTCGGCGACGACGGGAGAAGACCAACCGCTGCCGACGTCTTGTTTCCAAACTGGCGACGGTGGATCGTTGGGCCACTGCTTGGGGAGTCGCGCGTTCAAGATAACCCCCTGACGATCGGCGCCACGCCAACCGGGCCAAGAAAGATCGTCTGACTTCGATGTGGCCTCGGGCAACGCCCAGAGCATCAGCACCGTGGCGACGGCTAAGCTACAATGGCGAGATTGCATGTCTTGTACGGCCTTCGGTAAGTCGTGAGGTTGCATGGAGTGGGGCGACTTCACCGGCGATGGATTTGCTTTCGTTGGTGAATCCGTCTGTCGCGGTGATTATATCCTCGTCACCGGGATGGCTCCACGGCGGTTCGCCCCGGCGCGAGGAACTTGTCTAGGTTGCGTGTCAAACACAACAATAGCCTTTTGTCCTTTTGTGTTCGATGGCCCGAGAGGGTCTTCGATGTAGTATGTCACTTCGCTGTATGCGACTGAGAGTGAGTGGATCTCGTGGCACGTCGGTTCCGATTTCTGGTGAAAAAACGTCGTAATCGGCAGACCGGTTCGCCACAAGTTGCCGCGCTGGGGCAAACCGTTCTCTTTGCATTGCTGTTTGTCGTTGGCATTGTCTTTCTTGTCGCGGTCCTCTGGTATCAATTCCTGCCTGAGTGGCGAGTCATTCGTAACTATCAACGCACGACGTGCGTTGTACGCGATGCGCGGCTGGGTCAAGATCCCAACGATGTGGATCGGCATCGTCCAGAAATTCAAATCGAATACGAAGTCGATGGTCATGGCTATACCATTTGGACCTATGACGCCAGGTTTCACAGCGGGCGTGGGTATGCCCCAGGCTCCCAAAGACAACGCCAAATACTAGACAAGTTTGTTGTCGGCCAAGAATATCCCTGCTGGTTTGACCCGAAGGTTCCCGACCGAGCGATTCTCGTTCATGGCTTCGATTGGACCACCTGGGTTATGTTGCTGTTGCCTGTTTCGTTCATCGTGATCGGTGGCAGCAGGGTGGGTTACATCGGCATCACCTGGGGTAAGTCGACCGAACGCAAGGCGGTGTTAGTGCAACGGGCATCGCAGCTCGAATTGTTCGAACCAGAGACCGATTACCAGGATGACAGCTATCCGGCGGTCCCCGAAGCGACCGACCTGACCAATAGCCCCGGCGTGCGTTTGAAGTATCGGTTGCCAATCGAACGCTCGCCTACCTGGCGGATGATCATTTCCGGAATGGTCTTCATGGTCGTCACGGCGGTGACCGCGCTCTTTCTTGACATAGCAATTCAGACGCATGTCGCGAACAACCCCGATTGGCTATTGACTCTGTTTGCCGGGTCGTGGCTCATCGTCAGCGCGGCCGCGTTGAGCTATTTTCTGCGACAGATTGTGATCAACATGCGGGCGGGATTGACCATCGTCGAGATCCAATCGCATCCTCTATATCCTGGCCGTCAGTATGATCTTTTTCTGTCACAAACTGGTAGGCTGCAATTGCATTGGATTGAGATGTCGTTGTGCTGCGAAGAGATCGCCACTTATCGACAGGGAACGAACACCCGCACGGCGCGAAAACGGGTCTTTTGGCAACTTTTGTTGCGTCGGGAGAATGTGGAGGTGCGTCAAAATACTCCCCTGGAAGAACAGCTTTCGCTTTCGGTTTCCGCCAATGCAATGCACTCGTTCAAGGCGATGCACAACGAAGTTCACTGGCAACTCGTCGTGCGCGGTAAAGCCGAAGGCATGCCTGCTTTCAAACGCCAATTTCCGGTACACATCTACCCCTTGCCTTGCAAGAAAGCCGCCACATGATTCAACCCCGCGTAACGCTGCATCTGCACAACGGCAGCCGAGAGTACCAACCGGGCGATTCGCTAACGGGCGAATACCGGTTGGACGTCGTGAACCGTTGGGACATCCGCGCGATGGAAGTGTCGGTGTTGTGGTATACCGAAGGTAAGGGTGACGAAGACTTGCAGGTGCATTATTTCTATCGCCTCTCGGCGGACGATGGCGACTATATCAATCCGTTTCGCCCTGGTCGATTCAACACCAAGCTCCCCAACAGCCCCTTGAGCTATGAGGGAGTCATCGTAAAAATTCGCTGGTGCGCGCGGGTCAGGCTGTTCCTCCCGCATGGCAAGGAAGCGGTCGACGAGGCAATCTTTCGGGTTGGTCGGATCCCTTACGCGCGTGCCGTGCTTCCATGAGTTGTTCGCCGACACCGCGGTTCCCCGAGAACCCCTTCTCCACGCGCAAAACGCGCCCTGGCGCGATCCCCTATGTTTTTCCGTTGGGAATCGATTGCGAAGCGATCCTCACGCGGCTTGCTCAACACGATTGGCGTGGTGCGATCGTCGGTCCACACGGTAGCGGTAAATCGGCATTGTTAGCCACATTGATTCCCGCGATCAAAAGCGGTGGACACTTAGTGGTTCACCATGAGTTGCACGATGGGCAGCGTCGCTTGTCCGAGAAAACCATTGCACCGAAGGATGACGCCGATGTGGTGATTGTCGTAGACGGTTACGAGCAACTTTCCCGCTGGAATCGCATGCGACTACAGCATCGCTGCCGCCGGCGACACTGGGGAGTGCTGGTCACCTCTCACGGTGAAGTCGGTTTACCAACGATCTTTCGCACGGGTACCAACATGGAGTTGGCGTGTCGCCTTGTTCGTGAGTTGCTTCCTCTGGCGGATAAGACAATCAGCGACACGGACGTGTCGGCAGCTTTCACGCGACACGAAGGCAACCTCCGGGAGACGCTGTTCACGTTGTACGACTTGTACGAGTCTCGCCGTGAAGATCGGTAGTTGCCGCTGTTCTCCCAACTTCCACGGTTGGTGTTGAAAACGGAGTTTTGTAAGTTTGTTCGTCGGCGTGTTGGCCGATTTCCGGTAAGCGTGGCTGCTTCGGAAGCCATCGACGTAAGCTGTGAAAGGCCGCGGAACATCGGTCGCGTTGCCCAAGAGTTCCATCGCGTTGTAGTGAAGACCTTTCGCGTTGAGCTGGCCCCCCGCGGCGCGTAGAAATCGGGCATGTTCATTCGCCCTTGCTACCGCCATTAGAGCGGATAATTCATGAGCGATTTTCCGCGGAGCCCTGAGTCGGTCAGCTACATCGTCAAAGAACGCCTTGCCTTTTCTCACGTATTCACCAATACGCCGCGCGGACAAGTCATCCTTTTCCTTGTGTCTGCCTCGACTTAAGGCCCCTCGCGACGATCGTCTTGAATCCGCCAAGCTAGAAAGGCCGGCGTCATGCCTACTGAGCGTGGGTCGAGACGCCCCACGGTGGCCTATCTCGGTCAACTTGACGAACCTGCGGTTGATTGGAGGTCGAGCGGGCTGCCAAAGGGAATTCCAAGTCGCAAGTCTGAACAAATTGCGTGCATCACCTGTTTTCTCCGTGGCGCAAATCTCGTGCCGAACAGGGTTGAGCCCGTTACCGTCACAACCGTGAAAGTTGGGCTAACCGTTCTCGGCTTGAGCTTCAGGCGGCACTGTCGAAACATCGTTGCTGAAGAATGCCGACGAACTACCGATGATCTTACGCAGCGCCTGAAGCGCCCGCGCCGTGCGCATTTTCACGGCACCCGGCGAGATTTCCAACATTTGGGCGGCTTCTGCCACGGAGCGATTTTCGAGATACCGCAATGCGAGAACTTGGCGATGTTTCAGTCGCATTTCGGCCATCGCGATCCGCAAACATTGAACTTGCTCTCGTTTCGTGGCAACCGAACTGGGCGAAGGCCCCTGGTCGACCAGCGACTGGGCTAGGACATCCAGCGACGCGGACAGACCACCTTGCAGCCTCACATGCCGAATGTGCCCGCCGCGTTTCGCTGCCCGAACTTCCTTTAGACGATCGAGCAACTGTCGTTCGGCAATGGTCCGTAACCAGCTTCCCAAGACGCGCGTCGACGGACACCGCAGTTGCCCGATTTGTTCATACGCCTTGATATACGTCTGCTGTAGAATGTCTTCGACATCGACGTGCTGTCGCAGGGCGGCGGGGAATATCTGACGGACATGCCGCCGCAATCGCTCGGCAAACGTGAGCAACAGTTTTCGCAGCGCTTGTCGGTCGCCTGCCACGGCTAACGCAACAAGAGCATCGTCAATTGCCTGGCCAGCCACGAGATTTTGCCCTGCGACGTGTCGGTTACCCCTTCCCAATCCATGGTCGATTATGAGGCACGCATGCCTGTTCCGCAACGCTGGCATGTCGGAAAGAGACCTGAATTGGGAAATGGCCAGAAAAGCCAAAAATTTCGTGACCTTCGAGATGAATGTGTCGTCTTAGCATTTCGTGGTATCTCAGTGGAACGATCAATTCACTCCGCACGGTCTCCCGGGAGTGGCAACCGCGCGAACAAATTCCATGCGGCGTCGAGTGCTTCCACGGTCGGTGTACCGCGATGCACATAGAGGCCATATCGCAATCGCAACGTCGAACCCTGTTCGATTGCAAGCGGTTTGTCGTAGGTCAGTGAGGTCCCCATCCAGCCATCGTCACGAACATGAAAAATCGTTGGATGCCGAGGGTTCGCCGGATGATCCATGAGCGTGATGCCCGCGGAGTCTTGTGACGAAATCGGGCCGGAATAGTCGACCCATCGCGCTGGTTTCCACAAGACCTCCTTCTCATTGACACCACCGGCAGAATTGCGAATGGTTCCGCCTCCGTCATGAACCCCGATCGACTTCGCCATCCGCACGCCGAGCGGCCCAAACGGCGTTTTCCCGAGGGTCACGTCGCCGTCGGGGGGCGACAACTCAAGCGTGACGATCATGAGCCACTGGTCACGTTCGAGATCGACAAATCGGAGCGTTCTCCGTTCTTCGAGCAATACACCCCGACCTTCGGCTTTCCACGCGTTGCGAGCAACCAAGGTTGCCTCTTCGTCGCCGTCGGTTAGTGATTCGAGTTTGACATGTTCGATACGTCCCCGCCCCGTGTCGGCCCAAAAGTCGACGCCGGAGACGTCATGATGTGCGACCCAAACCGAACGGTGATGACGGTGCCCATGTGGATCATGCGGATGTCCCATCCGAGTGAGCCGTCGTCCCGTCGGGCCAATGATGGGAAAGATGAACGGCCGCGGCACCGAGCCGCCGTAGTGATAACGGGCAATCTCCGATCAGTCGCGGCAGACCGACACTTGATCCCCGGGAAGCGGAACCATGGTGAGCGCGGGGATCGCGCGGGGGGCTCTCTCCTGGGCAAGCAGCAATGCGTCGGGCATCAAGGCAATCGAAACAACCAAGAGTAATACGAAGCGAAGTGTGCATTGCACGAACCAGAACCGAGCAAGCTTCTTGATCACAACGGCCCCTCCAAGTTGAAACCGCGTTTCTCCATGGAAAACGCCATACCGCGGTCGATCCCATTAACCCACAACGGAATTGACGATCCGTACGATTTCTTTCGGCGACAAGCGGCTGCCGTTGGTTCGTGAGCTCATACCGATGGTCGCGCCGCCGGTCCAACGGTCTTCGGGCTCCTTTTCTTCGGCGTTCAGAGCCGCCAGCACCCGAGGCACATTGAACGGAATAAACGGCGACATGCGGCCAACCGTATAATTCCAGCGCCCGTCACCGCGATCGTGTACCGTGACATAGGCCTGCACGCCATCGGCTAAAATGCCGGTATGCGCTTGAGCCCCGATCTCGCGCACCATTGCCCAACCACGTCCACCATCGATCCGTTCGTACCTTGTGTCGAGCGTAATCCGTTCGCCACGCCCCGTCACATTGCGGAGAATGCGCTGTTCTACTTCGGTCACGATGCCGGTGTAGAGATCGGGATCTTTCTGATCCAACACGCCGCTTAGCCGATGCCGGCGGTAGGGCTCGAACACCCACGCCAGTTCTTGTAGCAACGGCAGGTCCACGGGAAACGGGTAGGCACCGGCGGTGGCTTCCAACAGGTCTTCCATAACGACCAGTCGGTTCAACACCGGGTTGATCGCGTGTTCGGCCAGATAGCCATACTTCAATAAAAACCACGACATGCAGACGTCTTCGTCGCAATCGTTGCAGTACACATCCGCTCGTGCCCCGGAGTCGTCGCGAAACCGCGTGAAGAGCCCCTGACGTATTGTCAACAACACCTGAGCACAGGTCGAACGCGTGGCCAACCGATCGACACCCGCATGATGATTACTGAGGTTCAGCCGTGGTCCGGAATCTTGAAACAGAGGTCCCGCATCGACATAACCATCGATGGCGATGGCGAATGGCTCGGTCAACTCACAGAATTGTTCCCAGGAAAGCGGTTCATATTGGGGGCGCATCCGCAACACGATCGACATAATCAGCGACTCATAGAAAACAAGACATACACGAGATGAATCAAATGAGCCCACGCTCACCAGAACAATCAATCGTCTACCGTGCGTCCATGTTCGACACACCGAGGATCTCACTTGAACCCTATTGTGACACACTGTCGCGAGGAATCGCAAGGGTGAGGCAACGTCCCGGCAACATCATTGGTAATACCAGCGATTCCGGGAGAAATTCCAGATGTCGACGGCCTTCTCGACAATACGCGAAACGATATCGTCTCGCGCCCCTGCGTGACGGAGTGAGACCGCGCGGCTACTAGTCCTCAATCAAGCGAAGGCTTGTTGAATTGCGTGGTTGATTTTGCTGGGTGATTCGGCGCAGGGGGGGCGGGGCCAGGTTGGCTGGCTTTGATGTTCGGTTGTTTGGTTGGGCATGGTGAGCGGTTTTCTTGGGCTTGGCGTTTGCGGCGATACCAGGGCGTCCGGGCTCTGGCTTCGTAATGTTGAACCGTCAGCAGCGAACGTAACGGATTAAGTTTGCGTGGATCAGCAGCAGCGGCTCCATCGTCTCGCGATAACTTAACAGACGGTACACCAGCCGGCGTGAGCGGCGAATGATTTGAGCAGGCACTTGCAGCAACGTCTGACAAAACGTGTTGAACTCCATGCGGATCACGCGATGCTTGGTTTTCGCTTGCGTCGCTTTCTCGTCGCTGGAACCGCGTGGCTTCAGCATCAAGCCGGACCAGATCTTCAACGACCACGCCAGCGACGCGATCGCCATGTACGCCCCGTTGCTCGTCATGTTGTCAAGCGGAGCCGCCAACGCGCCGCACGCTTTCATCTGACTGATCGTGTTCTCTTGATCACAACGATCGTTGGCCGCGAAGACAATCTGGCGATCGGACTTCGATTGGCGTGAGGCGTTGCTGATGTAAAACAGATACGGATTCTTGTTGAACAGTTTCTGTTGCCCTTTGGTGACCTCGACTTCCTTGCGTACCACGACCACGCGATACGGTCGCGAACAGGCGCCCGGCCGGTAGTCGAATTCGGCGATCCATTCCCCCTTGAGTCGCTTGTTCTCGTACCCTTTTTGCACGACGACCGCTTGCTTGTGGTTGAACTTACGCCGTCGTCGGGCGGTTACCGGTGGTTTCGCTCGACGCCTTCGAAGTGGCCGCCATGCCGTGTTTTCCAGCGTTTCGGCGATGGCCACCAAGTTCGGCATCGCGTCGAAGCCGAAAATGAATTCGACGCCGTCGTCATGCCAGCCGTCGAAGTTCCCGGTCAACGCGAAGTCGGTATCGCCTCGCAGAACGATCTTGCGAAAGCCTGCCTTGCGACACAGATCAATCGCCAGATCAAAATAGAACGCCGCGTTTTCGTGGCTGGGGCGACTGCCGCCGCGGTTGACGACGTACAGCAGTTCGCCCGTGTTGGCCAACGTGACCAACAGCGGATGATAGCCCCACTGCTTCTTGTAGTTCATCCCGATGCCTTCTTTGCACGCGCCGTCGGTCTCGACCATCGTGCCATCGGCTTCGATCGTCGCCACGTCGAAGAACGCACGCGGCTGTTCTTGCCACACACGTTGTCGCACGCGATTGAAAGCCTGCATCAACTGCAAGATGTTCAGCTCCGAGAAGCGTCGGCAGAAGTCGCCTTCGGTTGTTGGATCGGGAATCCGCTCGGCACCGACCGCGTTCAGATACGCTTCGTCGGTGCGTCGAAGTTCCAGATGGTCGAGGCAACTGCCGCCGGCGAGCAAGTTCAACGTGATGTTGAACACATGGTCCGCTTCGTCGTAGGGCAGATACAACTTGAGCAGCGGAACCGCTCGGTTGATTTCCTTGCGAAGATTGAGTTTCTGAATCAACTGCATCATCACGCCGATCCCGCCAGCGGCAATCGCCTGCTGCTTCTCGGCAAGCTCGTACTCGATCGCGGGCGTCTTGATCATCGGCGAACGACCGGACCCATGCTTCTTATCGATCCTGCGTCGAACACGTTGCTTGCGTTTTTTCAACCGGCGGCGTAACTTGGCGTTCACTCGAAAACCCTCCTTGGCGTGCGGGATAGTTGTCTATCTACCTCCTAATACCGCATAAAACGCCGAGGGTTTTCGAGTTTTCCATTTCAACCAAGAAAAAGTCTCGCTTGATTGAGGACTAACGGCCCTTCTTAAGGCACCCGGGCTGCTACAAATCGAACACATCCATGGTTCGATCCCCGAAGAATCTTGGATTGCACGACACGAACCCGAACCACCCACGCATTTGAAATCGGTGAAGGAATTCAATCAGGCATTGCGCGACGGTGGTCGAGAAGTGGAGGTACTCTCGCTCGGTCAAATTATCGACATCGACTGCATGAAGATTGAGATTCTGGGGATTAAGAACCCCGAGATCAGGTCGAACGCCATTAACAATTCGAGCGTCGTCATGCGTGTTTCGGATGCACGAAAGTCGGTTCTCTTTTCCGGCGATCTCGGGGTCGAGGGTGGGCGAAAACTGCTCTCCTCCGACTACCGCCAGCGGCTGAAGGCCGACTATGTTCAAATGGCGCATCATGGCCAGTCTGGAGTCGAAATCGACTATTATCGGGCTGTCAGTCCGCGATATTGTTTATGGCCGACCCCCGCGTGGTTATGGAACAACGACGCGGGGGCCGGAAAAGGGACCGGCCCATGGCAAACACTGACCGTGCGCCAATGGATGAAGGAGTTGAACGTTGAAAAACATTACATCTCGGCCTACGGCCTGATCCGCATCGACTAGCCTGATTGCATTTTACAGCGTCCACGACGGACATGATTCGAATGGCAGAAACCGATTGCCCATACGGTCATGTTCCGCGAATTTTTCCCATGGAGCGGATTTCTTACGGCCCTCAGTCAGAATGTTTTGTGCGAGCACGCCCGCACTGCAACTCTGCGTCCAGCACGTCATTGGTCATTTATCCTCGATCTTCACGGACACGGCGTGCAGCACTTCCTTGGTTGCGTCGTCTTGGACGAAGGCCACCAGCGCGAGGTTCTTCAAAGCGATCGGTGGCAACGGCTTGGGAAAGCCGACCGATTGGGCGAACGCCTTTAGGTACGCCTCTTGGTTGGCACGGATTTCATCAAGATCGATCGTCAATTCGACTTGCACCTGACCGGCGACGAGTTGCTTGCCTTCGACGCCCCCGGGCATGGCACGGACAACATGGTGGTGGAACCGCAAATTGTTTCCGCCAACATAACGAATACTTTCTTCGGTTAGCGCGAGACGGAGGTGGACTTGCGGCTCTTCGTCCTCCTCTTGATCGGCGTCTTCTGTCGCGTCGGCATCTTTCTCGCCTCCAGTTGTTTTCTCACTCTCGATCTCGGCTGCCCGTGCCGAGACGGTGACGAGAAGCTGATTACCCGATCGCGTAAGCTCTAGATCGATTGTCGCCTTGGCCTTTCCGGCTAGCCGCTGGTTAATGATCGCGCGATACATCGCGTACTTTTGCTCGGCATTGCCCATCCCACCGCCGCCGGGTGCTAGTTCTTCGCCATTGAAATACGCTGAGGGAGTTCCGCGAAGTTTGTAATAGGTTTGCCGCTGATTGGAATCTTCGCAGGTCAAAGGATCGGGACCGGGGATATGTAGGTGGTATTGCAGGGCCAGCACTTCGCTGGTCTTGTAGCTTTTCAAAACGGCGTCGAACGCCACGTCCGCGGCGACACACGGCGGACATTGAGCCCCGGTGAACAACTCCAACAACACGGTGCGATCTTGTTCCGGCGACGTTCGTCCCGCATAAGTCTCGGGCTTGAATGGTGGAACGTTTGCCAAGTATTCTTTGTCGAGTTGAGCTTCAAACTTTTCCGAGCGACGTCGGGCCGTAGCGGCCAACTGCTCATCGCCAGCAAGCTCCGCGGCCCGAGCCAAAGCCGAAGCGATCGCGGCTCGTTGTTCGGTTGGGGTTTCGTCGCTGGTCGCGGCCTCAGCCTCGTTGGCGATTTTTACGGCAAGTGGGGCAAACTCCTTTTGGCCATCCAGCGCGGCGAGTGCCTTGGTGCGGCACTGCGTGAGCCACCGATCCCCATATTGCTTGGCGTCGTCGAGCCATGTCCGCACATACTTCGACACTTCGTCGGTCGATAATCCTCCTTCGGTGGCCAGGCTGAGCAACGCCGAATACACCAGATGCAGGCTCGGTCCGGGGTACTTCTTCAACAGTTCTTTCAGTTTTTCAACTCTGGCCGGAGTATGTGTTTCTCGGCGAACCTTTAGCAGGTCGACCGAAAGTTGACTACGGCTTAGCGTGCCCACTTTCTCCGCATCGGTCTTCTCGAGCCGTGCGGGATAGTCGTCTCCGCGAAAGCGAAATGTGCCTAACACCTCTCCGGCTTGGTCGCCTTTGGTTACCAGATGGCCCAAAAAGCTGTTCTCCATTTCCGGTGACGTGATCGTCAATTCCAACACACCATCATGCCACTTGGTGTTGGTCACCTTGGGCGACGAGCCGAGAAAGGGTTGTGCGTCAACAACCGTGGCCTGTAACTTCGAGTCAACCGACTTCATGTCAAGCAGGAGGAACTCGTCCTCGCCGAAGATTAGCAGCGTGATTTTGTAACGACCTTCGAGCGATTCGCCGGCAATACATGCCGCCGCGGCTGGCAAGAACAGGTAGGCGACCACCGCCACCGTTGCAATGCAGACCATGAGTTTACGCATGTGAAATTCCTTCGAGTATAGTTTGTATCGCCCGAGGGGGAGGGGCCAAGCCTCTGAGAGATAGGTCAACCCCGATGAGCCGTCGCCAACGCCCTGGGAAGTCAACAGCATCCACTATTGTAACGACTCGGAACGCGAGAAGCGAATTGTCTGGCCGACATCGTCA
>Ga0114931_10009475_pt1 | contig 11660 bp, 7 predicted proteins | sample 2SBtaG_FD_89579 | JGI IMG/M metagenome (GOLD analysis project Ga0114931, IMG submission 89579) | Deep subsurface microbial communities from Kolumbo volcano to uncover new lineages of life (NeLLi) - 2SBTROV14_V59a metaG | ecosystem: Environmental > Aquatic > Marine > Volcanic | place: Kolumbo...
AAAATTGTAAGGAAACATATTTTTCACAACGGCAAAGGAATGCCAGATGTATAAAATTCTGCTTTGTGTTCGTTATTTGAAAACCCGTTATATTGCTCTTGCCAGTGTGATCAGCGTGATGCTCGGTGTGGCGACGATGATTGTCGTCAACAGCGTGATGGCCGGGTTCGGCAACGAGATGAAAGAACGCATTCACGCTATTCTCGCCGATGTTGTCGTGGAGAGCACCAGCCTCGACGGCACTCCCGATCCGGAACGGCAGAAACGGTTTATCAACAGCATCGTCGGCAACGACGTCGAAGCGATGACCGCTACCGTCGAAGTCTACGGCATGATGAGCTTTCAATACCGCGGTCAGTGGATCACCCGACCGATTTCGCTGATTGGAGTGAACCCCAAAGAAAAAGATCTCGTCAGCCCATTTCGGGAAAACATCGAGGGTTTTCTCGATATCTATCAGGCCGATCCCAAAACGGGAGAACATCGTTTGGTGAGAAAAGCACTTCGCTCGAAAAGCGATCCTATCGACTGGAAATTGACACCCGAAGCAATCGCCTACCGCAAAGAATGGGCCACCCAAATGGAACGCGAGAATCGAAACCGCAATTCCCAACAACAGCACAATCCGAATAATCCGTTTGACGAACTGCCGAAAAACAACACAAAACAAAACGCGGGACCGAAGTTCGAAGACGACAAGAAGAAGGAATCCGACACACCGGCTTTCGAGTCTGATCGAGACCAGAAAAATTCCACGGTACCAACCCAGCCGTTCCAAAATGAACCGGAAATCAACATCGATTATTCCAAACCGCTGGAAGGTCGTCTGTACGTCGGCAAGGGGTTGATCAGTTTTCCGTTTGAAGACCCCGAAACCGGCGAAGTCAAAACCATCATGATGGTGCAACCCGGCGACGACGTCAAAATCAGTACGGTCTCAGCGGGTCGGCCACCCAAGGCGATTCACTTTAACGCCACCGTAGTGGATGTCTTCAAAAGCGGTATGAGCGAGTATGACTCGAACCTGGTGTATTGTAACCTCGAATTCCTGCAGCAGATGCGAGGGATGTTCGACCGCGAAACAGGGCTGAAATCGGTAACGTCGATTCAGATCAAACTGAAAGATTACAGCCATGCCGAGGAAGTCGTCAACAAATTACGAGCTGCGTTTCCGCCGGGAATGTACTCGATCAAAACGTGGGAGCAAAAACAGGGACCACTACTGGCTGCTATCGAAGTGGAATCGGCAATTTTGAATGTGTTGCTGTTTCTAATTATCGCGGTTGCTGGGTTCGGCATTCTGGCGATCTTCTTCATGATCGTCGTCGAAAAAACGAAAGACATCGGCATTCTGAAATCGCTGGGTGCGAGTTCTCGCGGAATTATGAGTATCTTCCTTGCCTATGGACTCGGTTTGGGAATCGTCGGCAGCGGCGTGGGTGTGCTGTTAGGATTATTGTTCGTGTTTAATATCAACACGATCTCAGGCTGGATTTCCATGTTAACCGGCAGAGATGTCTTCCCCGAAACGATTTATTATTTTCCGGAAATTCCAACAGCCATCAGCTCTGTCATGGTCTCCTGGGTCGCCACCGGGGCGATTTTAATTGCCGTGATGGCAAGTATTCTGCCAGCACGTCGCGCCTCAAAATTACACCCAGTCGAAGCACTTCGATACGAGTGACCAATATGAAAACAACCAGACCCGCGACTTGTCGCGAACACAACGAAAGTCACGAATCGTAGAGAAAACAAACTCCCTCTCCCTCTGGGAAAGGGCCGGGGTGAGGGGCCATCGACCAAAACAAGTCGAACACGAGATCCCCGCAATCTTAAAGATTCCGGGGATCTGATTAAGGACAAAACGATGAACCGAAAAAACAAAGCGAATTCAAAATCGAAGAAGGACACCCTTCCCATGAACGTGGCACAGGTTAGCACAAAGGCGATCGAGAAATCGTACTACAAAGGGCATCACCGCATTCCGGTATTGCAGGGGGTCGATCTCTCGGTGCAAAAAGGCGAGTTCGTTTCGGTTGTGGGACAATCGGGTTCGGGAAAAAGTACACTCCTGCATCTGATCGGTCTGCTCGATTCACCCGACGTGGGGGAAATTCGTTTCGAGGGTGACCGCATCGACGACCTGCCGGCGAAAACACGCGACGAACTTCGCAACCGCGCGTTCGGGTTTATCTTCCAGGCTTATCATCTGTTACCCGAGTTCAGCCTCCTGGAAAACGTCCTCTCGCCGTTGATGATTCGTTTCAGCACATTGCAGTATTGGAAACAAAAAAAACAGTTGAAGGATCGGGCGAAAGCGATCATTTCCAAAGTGGGGTTGGAACACCGTTTGAAACACAAACCCTCGGAACTTTCCGGCGGCGAAATGCAACGGGCCGCCATTGCCCGCTCTTTAGTGGGAAATCCGTCGGTGCTTTTGGCGGACGAACCGACAGGAAACCTCGACAACGATACCGGTCGGGAAATTATCGATTTGCTCCGCAGCTTGAACGAAGACGAGCGTCTGACTATCATCATGGTAACGCATGACGTTCAAATCGCTGCGCAGGCCCACCGCACGGTGGTTCTAAAGACGGGGCAATTACAAACCCGCAGCGAAGCGGCTTGAGCCGTCAAACACTTCAAAGATCTTTCAATCGGTTTCTGTGCCGTAACTGAAGTCTTCCAGGATCGGCTATGCCGGTCGGATCTCCGCGAATTCGTTCGATTTCGGTCGGCACAGCCGTCCTTACGGCACTTACTTCTTGAGACTACCCCAAAAAGAACGGAAAGACAATGTCGATAAAAATCTCGATGAACGGCGAACTTGTCCCCAAAGAAGATGCGCGGATCAGTGTGTTCGATCACGGCTTGCTTTATGGTGACGGTATCTTTGAAGGAATCCGCGTTTATGGCGGGAAAGTGTTCCTGCTTCACGACCATATCGATCGGCTTTATGAAGGCTGCGGCGTGATTCACCTGGAACTTCCCATCTCGAAACAACAACTCTGCGACGATGTAAGGAAAACCGTGGCAGCGAATGGAATCGAAGACGGTTACATTCGACTGATCGTCACACGTGGAAGCGGCGATTTGGGTCTCGATTATCGCAAATCGAGCAACCCACAGGTCATTATCATCGCCGATACGATTTCGCTTTATTCCGAGGAATTATACGAAAAGGGAATTCCACTGGTCACGGCAAGCACCATCCGCAATCATCCGCAGGCGGTGAATCCGCGTTTGAAATCGTTGAATTACCTCAACAACATCCTGGCCAAAGCGGAGGGAATTCTCGCGGGAACGATCGAAGCGGTGATGATGAACCATAAGGGCGAAGTCGCAGAATGCACCGGCGATAACATCTTCATCGTCAAAAACAATGTGTTGAAAACACCCCCCGTCGATGCCTGCATTCTAGAAGGAATCACTCGCAAAACCGTTATGTGTCTGGGAGAAGAAGCGGGTTATACCGTCCAGGAACGCACGATGCAAAGGCACGACATTTACACGGCAGATGAATGTTTTCTCACGGGAACCGCCGCGGAAGTCATCCCCGCGATCAGCCTCGACGGTTGCAAAATAGGCACGGGCGAACCGGGACCGGTCACCAACGACCTGCGGGAACGCTTTCAGAAATTCACGCGAAATTTCGAGTAGCAATTCACGAATCAAATTCGGAACATTCAGTGACATTCAACATTTTTCTGCCACCGATTGAACGACGGCGACACGGTTTTCCTGGAGATTTCGCGCTATGTTTTGAAGCTTGGTGTTCGCGCTGTCACCCATCAAGATATGGATTCCGATTGATGTCGTGCTGAATGGTTTTGCTTTCTTGGCGTTGGTGCGCATCCAGTCCAGCGACAGTGAGGTTTTGTCTTCCCAGTCGAGGATTTGGAATCCGGTATTTTCGAGCGTTTCCCGAATGGCGTCGGGCGTTGCCAAATGGCTGATGGAACTTTCCACCGCCCAAGGTACAGGAAAATGGATCTCGCCACCCGTTCCCTGAAAAATATCGTGGAAGATCAGACGCCCTCCCGGTTTCAGAACCCTTGAAATCTCTCTGTAGAACCCGGCTTTGTCGGCGATATTCATCTGCACGTGTTCGGTCCAGACGACATCGAACGAGTTTTCGTCGAAAGGCATCTTCAACGCACTCGACTGTTGATATGTCGTCGTTTCACTGATACCCACTTTTTGGGAAAGTGCATTGGCGACGTCGATGAATTCTTGAGTGAGGTCGATCCCCGTCACATGACAATGATAATGGAATGCAAGATACCGTGCCGAGCCTCCAATCCCACATCCGACGTCGAGAACTTGCTGACCTGCTGAAAGTTCAATCCGATTTGCAAGTTCGACAGTTGCTTCACGACCTCGAATGTGAAATGCGTCAATCGGTGCAAGGTCTTCGGGGTTGAGATTGTCAACATCTTTCCCCATCGTCGTGAGCGCTGCGAAGATGGCATCGAGTATTCCCCCGGTGTTGTAATGTTCCGCGACAGCCAGCGGGTTAATCATCCGGGAGCATCTCCTTCTTAATAAAATCCACAAACAACTTCCGATAATGCGCGCCGAAAATGCCGTGGCGGGATGTGGGGTAGACCATCATCTCGAAATCCTTGTTCGCCCGCTGTAAGGCAAGCACCAGTTGAAGCGTGTTTTGGAAGTGGACGTTATCGTCGATGGCACCGTGCAAAATCAATAACTTGCCGTGCAGGTTTCTGGCGGCGGCCACGACCGATGTTTTCCTGTAGCCCTCGGGATTGTTCTGCGGCGTGTCCATATAGCGTTCGGTGTAGATGCTGTCGTAGTTTTTCCAGTCGGTGACGGGGGCACCGGCAATGCCCGCTTTGAACAGTTTACTGTGAGTCATCGCATAGGCGGTCATAAACCCACCGTAACTGTGGCCGCTCATGCCGATACGTTTCGCATCGATGTAGGGTCGTTTCGATAACCACCCGATGGCCGCTTCGATGTCTTTCAATTCCTGAACGCCGAGTTGTTTATACGCGCTCCAGGTGCTTTTCACGCCACGATTGCTGGCACTGCGGGGATCGCAACGGAAGACGATAATTCCCATGTTCGCCAGCAGATGGTCGAAGGCACTTCCCCCCATGCGTCGCCAACTGTCCGAAACCGTCGGGGCATGAGGACCGGCGTAGGTCATAAACCAGACCGGGTATTTTTTTTGCGGATCGAAATGGCGGGGAAGTAGCACTGCCCCTTCAATTTCAAAACCATCCGGCATGGGGATTTTCACCAGTTCGTGTTGGCCGAGGTCGTACCGCTGCAAGTTGGGAACCGGGTTGGAATCCAACATGCGAACTATATTGCCGTCGCCAGAATGTAAATCGACTTGCGTGGGTTGCAGATGGCTGGAATGCGTATCTATGAAATACTTTCCTTCCGCACTGACAGAAACCCTATGCGAACCGGCTTGGTGTGTCAGTCGGGTCAATTCGCTGCCATCGAACTTCACACGGTAAAAATTATCGGCGATGGGGGAATCCTTTTTCGCTGTGAAGTAAATCCAGCCGTTCTTTTTGTCGACAAGATTCACACTACTAACTTCCCAGTCACCATTGGTGATTTGTGAGACAAGTTTGCCCTCGGCGGAATAACGATAAATATGCTTGAAGCCGGACTTCTCGCTGGTGAGAATCATGGAGTTGTCCTCGAGGTAAACCGGGTCACCAGGATGATCGACCCAGCCCTTCTTGTTGATTTCCTGCAGAACGCGATGCGATTCCCCCGTTTTGAAATCGAAGACGTTGAAATCGAGCCGACTTTGAATGCGGTTTTGAGCGTAATAAAACACCGAATCGCTATCTGGCGTGAAACCGTAATGCGAGATGATAAGATTCTTCGGGTCGTATTGTTTGGTGTTGGCCCAATAAATTTCGCTGGCATCGAGATACGCCACACCCAACTTCACCGTCGGATTGGGCGACCCCGCTTTGGGGTATCGCATCACTTCAACCCGTTGCTTTCCGTTGGCATTGTGCGGGATGGTAAAATCCTGCACGGGCGATTCATCAAACTGCATGAAAACGATTTTTCGACCGTCAGGACTCCAGCGGAACGAATCCCAGAGGCGACCGTAGATTTCCTCGTAGTAAACCCAGCCCGCTTTTCCGTTACGAATTTTATCGTTGCCACCCTTGGTCACGGCGGTTTCGGTTTGTGTTTCCAGATCGATGGTGTAGAGGTCGTATCCGCGAATGAAGGCGATACGCTTGCCGTCAGGACTGAATTTGGCGTACTCCCTTCGGTGCGGTTCTTTAGTGAGTTTGATCGCCCGCTTGCCTTTGAGATCGACGTAATAGAAATGATTTTGATAAGTCAGCAACGCACCGATTTTATCGGGTGTGAGATTCCGCGTGCTTATTCGCAGCATTCGAGAAGCCGTTCGTTCGTCGATGCCGGGAAGTTTCGAAAGTGCGGCAATCACCTTTTGACGATGGTAGAACGCTTTACTCATTCCACTCGCGGCATGAACCGTTTTCAAAGTTCTTCCTTTGGATTGCAGATAATGTTCGCCATCGGGCAACCAGGTAAGACCGCGTAAGGGGCTTCCCGAGAGATTCAGTCTGCCGAACCGACTGCCCCCACCGTAAACGGCATTGAAGGTGACGGGCAATTTCTTTGCGTGATTGCCGATTGTATAACTTGCTGTGAAAAGCGTGGTCGGCCTGGCGATTCGTTGGACGGGGTACTGTTTTCCTTCTCCAACGTCTTTGCCGAAGAAATCCCAAAGAGCGAGACCATCAGCCGATTCCAATTCGAGAAGGTTGACAATCAGATTGCTCAGTTCCTGGCCCGCTTTGACGACAATCGTTCCCGCTTTCACTTTTCGTTTTGCCGTACTCTGCTTCGATTTGAGACTAATCATACGCGGTCCCTGAAAAGAATTGGCCCGCTTCACAAACTTATCGATCTGTTGAACCTCGACAGCAAGCTCGGTGTCTTCACGCATCTGTTCCATTTTGATGCCATGATGTTGCAGGTTTTCCAACACTTTTTTGTACTTCGCGGGAATGAGATACGCATACGGTCGCACGACTTCCTTCGTCGAGACTTCCCGACCGAAGTATTTGACTTTGTAATCTTTCAGTTTGTCGGTGCGTTTGCTGCGTCCGTTCTCAATGATCTCTTCGTAGCCGGGAATGGTGAAGGTTTCTTTCAAAAGCACAGGGCGCGACGCGAGAGAAACTTTGTCGTCGGCGTGATAGCGATTCCCCAACGCGGCGTATCGTTTTCTTGCCTGGATGACCATGGCGTTCAACTTCTTCTTGTTTTCGCCGGCAAGTTCCAGACATTCTTTCACAAAAGCATAAGTCGCCAGGATGCGGTCTTTATAACTGGCGTAGGCGTAGGCTTCGGAGAGAATTCCCAGACAATGACGGAACCCCGCATAATGCGTACTGTAACGCGGTTGGGCAGGGTAAGAACTCCAACGATCGTGTTCACGGTTGAAGTTGCCGTAGAAGAACGATTTGTAACCGGTTTTCTTTTCCAACCGGCGGGTGATTTCCGGCAGAAAATCTTGGCGACCGAACTTAAGCAGTTTCGGGTCGGTGGCGGGGTGTCGGGGAGAATCGTAAGTGATGGTGTTGCGGTGATGCGAGCCGTTCGTGGTGTGCAAATCCATGAACAGAATCGGTTTCCAATCGGTATAAAACTTCGCCAACGCCTGCGCTTCGGGGGACTCGAGTTTCATGTGATCGCGGTTGAGATCCAACCCCTGTGCGTTACGTCGCTGTCCCATGCCCATCGCCGGACCGACCTGTCCACGACGGTTTTTCTTCGACATTCTCTCATTACCGTCGGCGTTGTAAATGGGGGCGAAGACAATCACGAATTCCTTGAGAAGTTTTTGATTGGGCGATTTGGATAAATCGCGAGCCAGCATCATCAGGGCTTCCTTCCCGCAAACTTCTCCCGCGTGAATGTCGCCGATGCAAAATAGCACGGGTTTCCCGCTGCGTTTCGCTTCGGCGGCCGATTTCACCACAGGGTTCGAAAGAATCAGCATCGGCAGTATGCGGCCTTCAAAGCTTTTCCCCAGTTGACCGAGATGGACGACAGAAGACCTTTTGGAAAGTTTCTCACAAAATTCCATCACCGCTTTATGGGTAGCGGTTGCCTGAAAATTGCTTTCCTCGGCAACGGTGAGGAGTTTGTCGTCGGAAGCGACAGGTAATTCAATCGTCGGCGGTTCAACGGGAAGGTGCAACAGTAAAGCAACGAGAAAAGATGTCATAGGTGTATCCTCATGATGGGTAATTCGTGAGTTTCAGATTCCGGGGATTTTGAAAATCCCCGGAATCTCGTGTGAGTTCGTCGGGTTCAGCACACCGGCTGCTTCGAGCGGTCGGGCTATTCCTGTCGCCTATCGATATTATCACAGTCGCAGACGATGAAATACCGTGAAGCCGTAGCGGTTTCGACTTCGCATCGGAAATTCATCGATGCGGCCTGGGCAGGATGTCTACAAACACTGCGACGAAACCGGTGGAATACTCGAGATATCTCGTTGCAACACGAAACTTCGCAGGTGTCATCAAGCAACGCGCTGTTGTGTGGAATGCTGTTGCATGAATTTGGGGGGCAGGACGGGGGTTCGTGCCGATTTCGGCGTGCGCTCCAACACAATGGCGATTTCCCGGACGACGATCTCCTGCTGTCGGTTTTCAAGCTCGGGAAAGATCGGAAGTGCGAGGACTTCTTTCGCTGCTCGTTCCGATTCTGGAAAATCCCCTTCTTGATAACCAAGAAATTTGAAGCAGGTTTGAAGATGCAACGGTTTGGGATAATAGACTGCCGCACCAACTTGTACGTCTCTGAGATGTTCCAGAACCTTGTTTCTTTGCTGCCTCGAAATGCGGATGCAATACTGGTTGTAGATGTGATTTCGCTCGGGAAGAACGGCCGGAACAGTGATCTGATCTCTCACTTGATATTTACGAAACAGTTCTTCGTAAACTGCTGCGTTCTGTTGACGCGCCGCGGTCCAACTTTCGAGAAGTGGCATTTTTGCGCGAAGAACCGCCGCTTGGAGAGAATCGAGTCTGCTATTGAAACCGACCTCGACGTGATCGTAACCGCCTTGATCTCCGTGGACACGAAGCCTGCGAAGTTTTCTCGCAATATGCGGATCGTCGGTCGTAATCATTCCACCGTCGCCGGCACCGCCAAGGTTTTTTGTGGGAAAGAAACTGAAACAGCCGATGGTTCCCAGCACTCCGGCGCGTCGCCCCTTGTAAGTCGATCCAATTGCCTGGCAGGCATCTTCGATGATTCCAAGATTAAAACGGACGGCGATTCGCCAAAGGGGGTCCATCTCGGCACATTGACCATAAAGATGCACGGGGATAATCGCCTTCGTTTTTTCAGTAATAGCCGCTTCGACTTTCTCTGTGTCGATGTTAAAACTGTCCGGTTCGATATCGACGAAGACAGGGATTGCTCCCACGCGGTGAATGGCTCCCGCTGTGGCGAAAAATGTAAACGGCGTCGTGATGATTTCATCGCCCGGCTTAATGTCCAGCGCAATCAGCGAAAGCACGAGAGCATCGGTACCCGAGGCACAACCAATCGCGGCTCGCGAATCGCAATACGAAGCGACTTCGCACTCGAACTGAGCGACTTCCTCGCCCATCACAAAGCGTTGGGTGTCGAAAACCTTCCGGACAGCTTCCTGCACCTGTGGTTTGATTTGGCGATACTGCGCAACCAGATCGATAAACGGTACCGGTTCGCAGACAGGAAGAACATTGGTCGAGGACGGTAACGAGTCCGCCATCAGCGACTCCATTCGCTAAAAGATGTCGATTTTAGATCAGGATGCCTGTGGAGAGGGGACGTAAAATACGCGCTGACGTCGATCGTGTCAAGACGAGCCTGGATGTCGATCTTCCCCGTCGTTTTGCTACTTTTTTTTGCGTTCTTTGCGTTTTTTCAGATAGTCGGCGATAATTCCTTCCGGGTCGTCTTCAAAAGCCTGTTTGCATCCGGTGCAGCAAACGAAATACTTGACTCCCTTGTAGGAAACCGTAATGGTGCCTTTTCCACCGCTGACAATGCATACCGGTCCGGTGCTTTCTGACGATGCGAGCGACTCTCCTTTGCGGGTATATCCGATTTGCCCATCCTGTCGGTAGAACCCTCTTTCCCCACGCTTCGATTCAAATTTGAGAACGACTCGAATTTCGCTGAGGATACTCACCGTTAAACGGTGAACCTTACCTTTTTTGTCTTTGGCGGACTCGAAGATCGTGCGGTTCGATTCTTCGTCTACGTCTTCCTTCTTCGCAGGAACTTGAACGTACTTCCGCTTCGATCGATCGGGAAGTGTGACTGTGACGATATAGGATTTCGTCTTGGAATTGTATTTCATCACTCCCGATGTGAGTTGCTTGCTCTCTTTGGCTGTCATTTTCAGACTGGCTTTTTTCTTATGGAACTGCCAAACCCAACCGGTCGATTCGATCCAGGCACCTTTGCGCGAATTGCGTTTCGGCTGCCCAACACCCCGCCACTCACCGATCAGCGTTTGAAACCGCTCGAGTTCCTGCTTCCCTTCAAAACGCTGCGACTTCGTTTGGGAACCCAACGAAACACGGGCACCCATGAGACTTGTGCTGTGAAAAGTAGTGCTTGCACAATAAAAGGCAAACAGAACGACAACGAGTCCGAAACCGATTTTTTTCATGTCACTGTATTCCGATCAAACAGAAAGAATTGCGAACGACGACCTTGCTTATTATAGACGACTTGAGTCGCAAGAATCTAACGTCCCAATAAAGGTGTCAGGAACCGTTTTTTATGAAAACTGAAAACGTAAAGAGCCGCGACCGTCAGGAAGCGTAAGACGATGTTCCCAGTGTCCAGCATCCAGTTTCAGTTCCCAGCGTCCAGTTTCCTGCAGGAAACGAATTCATTCGCCGCAATCGTTAGGCCGTCGTGGTGAATTAAAACCCCTCACCCCGGCCCTCTCCCCAAGGGAGAGGGAGTCGAATTCACACAACGCCGGGTGGCACGCCCTGAGTCTTCGAAGGGCGTGGACAACGTGCCAGACACATCTTTACGACCAGACACATCTTTGCGAAGGGTACCACTGGCTCTGCCAGTGTTTTCCGAAAGAGCAATCACCCCTTCAGAGCCGCGCGTGTCAACAAGCGGGCCGAGCAATCACCCGCTCCCTAACTGTCGCGGCTCTGAAAAATCTCGCATCCAACAACCGTAGCTGGATTCCTCAGAATTCAGCCGAGTTTCATCGGGAAATGCTATGCACAGCATAGCCCTCACTGACAGGATTCGGTCGATCAACCCGCAGCGGCGCAATACCCATTCGAACCGATGAACCTTGCATGCAAGTTCCAACGGGACAACAAACCCGCTGTTGCGCAACGAACTCGCTTATGGTAGAAGGAGAACAAAAATGTTAAACCGAAATTCCAGTCAGCCCGGTTGCTCCAAAAGTCCCAAAAAATATCTTCACGTTCAGAGCCTAAGCCACCAAACCGTTTTCCTCTCAACCAGACCTTTACGAACAGAATCGTTCGTCGTCGAACCTCATTCCACTCGACGACAAAATGACGATGCTACAACCATCGTCACCCCATCGTCACTTCATCGTCACCCGCAACCTC
>Ga0114931_10009476_pt1 | contig 11659 bp, 12 predicted proteins | sample 2SBtaG_FD_89579 | JGI IMG/M metagenome (GOLD analysis project Ga0114931, IMG submission 89579) | Deep subsurface microbial communities from Kolumbo volcano to uncover new lineages of life (NeLLi) - 2SBTROV14_V59a metaG | ecosystem: Environmental > Aquatic > Marine > Volcanic | place: Kolumbo...
CGCGCGATTGGGGCCGTAGCTCAGTTGGGAGAGCGCTTGAATGGCATTCAAGAGGTCGGCAGTTCGATTCTGCTCGGCTCCACCAAGATTTTAGACGCACCGGGTTTCCACGCCGAGTTTCGATAGAGGGGCCGGATCATCGCGATCCGGCCCTTTTTCTCGATCGCCGAGAGGATGGCTGCAACGGCCGAAAGGCTTACCCGGCGCCGGATCGACGACAAGCCCGAAATTCCCGCGCTGGCCATGGTCATCGCGGGAATTTCGGGCTAGGCTGCCGGCAATGAACAAAAGCGGGAGGCGTCGAACCGGTGGCGCAGGAAGCGCTGGTCGTCGACCGGCTATCCAAGAGTTTCGGTGCGCTGGAGGTGCTGAAGGGCATCACGCTCACCGCCAATGAGCACGACGTGATCTCGATCCTTGGATCGAGCGGCTCGGGCAAGAGCACGCTGTTGCGTTGCATCAACTTGCTTGAGGTTCCCAATGCCGGCGACGTCTCGGTCAAGGGCGAGTTGATCCGCATGCGCCGCCGCGACGGCCACGAGCCCGAGCCCGAGGACCCCAAGCAGGTCGCGCGCATCCGCTCCAAGCTGGCGATGGTCTTTCAGCAATTCAATCTGTGGTCGCACATGACGGTGATGGAGAACGTGGTCGAGGCGCCGATCCACGTTCTCAAGCTGCCCAAGGCCGAGGCCCGCGCCCGCGGCGAGGCGATGCTCGACAAGGTCGGCATGTACGATCGCAAGGACTACTACCCGGCCCATCTCTCGGGCGGCCAGCAGCAGCGCGCGGCGATCGCCCGGGCGCTGGCGATGGAACCCGAGGTGATGCTGTTCGACGAGCCGACCTCGGCGCTCGATCCCGAACTCGTCGGCGAGGTGCTGCGGGTCATCCGCGAGCTCGCCGGCGAGGGCCGCACCATGCTGGTCGTCACCCACGAGATGGGTTTCGCCCGCGAAGTTTCCGATCAGGTCATGTTCTTGCATGCCGGTCTGGTCGAGGAGTACGGCCCGCCCGGCATCGTGTTCGATTCCCCGACCTCGGACCGCTTTCGCCACTTCCTGGCCGGTCAGCTCAAATGACCGCCCCCGGGTCAGGTCGGGGATTTCGACGGCAACCGGCGTCGACGGCCCCCGGGCCGGAAAGCCGGTACCCCTGTTCGCGACCACCCTGTTCCAGAAGGAGGCTTACCGTGAAGAAACTGATGACCGTTTTCGCCCTGCTCGCGGCGATGACCATATCGGGGACCATCGCCGGCACGGCGATGGCCGGTGAGAAACTGCGGATCGGCGTCGAGGGCGCCTACCCGCCATTCAGTTGGGTCGATCCCGACGGCACGCTGAAGGGCTTCGACATCGAGATCGCGATGGCGCTGTGCAAGGAGATGGGCGCCCAATGCTCGCTCGTGCAACAGGATTGGGACGGCATCATCCCGGCCTTGCTGGCGCGCAAATACGACGCCATCATCGCCTCGATGTCGATCACCGAGAAGCGCAAGAAAAAAGTCAACTTCACCCAGATGTATTACAACTCGCCGGCCAAGTTCGCGCGCCGCAAGGGCTCCGGCATCGAGATCACCAAGGAAGGGCTGAAGGGCAAGACCGTCGGCGTCCAGCGGGCCACCACCCACGACGACTTCATTACCGCCGTGTTCGGCGACGAGGTGACCATCAAGCGTTACGGCACCCAGGACGAGGCCTATCTCGACGCCGAGGCCGGTCGGCTCGATCTGCTGCTCGCCGATTCGATCGCCATGAACGACGGCTTCCTCTCGACCCCCGCCGGCAAGGATTGGGAATTCGTCGGCCCCGGCTTCAACGATCCCAAGTATTTCGGCGCCGGCGCCGGGATCGCGGTGCGCAAGGGCGACGCCAAGCTCCTCGGCGCGCTCAACAAGGCGATCGACACGATCCTCGCCAACGGCGTCTACAAGCGTATCAACGACAAATACTTCGATTTCGATATCCACGGCTAGGGGCGCTTAACCGCCGTCGCCGTCGCTCATGATCGCGGGCGACGGCGACGGGTCCCGAAGTCTCGTTTCCTCCGTTCCCAACGGCGCTTCATCCGATGTTCGACATGCAAGGCTATCTGCCCTTCATTCTCGAGGGGATGAAGCTGACCGTCGCCGTGGCCCTGCTGTCGCTCGTGATCTCGGTCGTCCTCGGCATGTTGGGCGCGCTCGCGAAGCTCTCCAAATCGTCCGCCGCCCAAACCGTCGCCGGGGTCTATACGACCATCATCCGGGGCGTGCCCGATCTGGTCCTGATGCTGCTGATCTTTTTCGGCGGCCAGATCGCGATCAACGAAATCGGCGACCGGCTGGGCTGGGGCTATATCGACATCAGTCCCTTCGTCGCCGGGGTCTGCACCATCGGCTTCATCTTCGGCGCCTATATGACCGAGAGCTTTCGCGGCGCCATCCTGGCCGTGCCCAAGGGCGAGATCGAGGCCGGCCACGCCTTCGGCATGACCCCCGGGCAGGTATTTTCCCGCATCACCCTGCCGCAGATGGTGCGCCACGCCCTGCCCAGCTTCGGCAACAACTGGCTGGTTCTGGTCAAGGCGACGGCGCTAGTGTCGGTGATCGGCCTGCACGACATGGTGTTCAACGCCGGCCAGGCGGGCGGCTCGACCCGCCAACCGTTCACCTTTTTCTTCGTCGTGGCGATGCTGTATCTGGTCATCACCGGGGTCTCCGACGTCGCGCTCCGGTGGGCCGACCGGCGCTATAGCGTCGGCGTCCGCAAGGCCTAGGCGATGGATTTCACCATCATCGCCGACAATATCGGTCTTTACATCCAGGGCCTGTGGACCACGGTGCAACTGGTCGTCCTGTCGCTGATCGTCGGTATGACCCTGGCGATCCCGATGGCCCTCCTGCGGGTGGCCAAGAACCCGCTGATCTGGGCGCTGCCGTCGGCCTACATCTACTTCTTTCGCGGCACGCCACTGCTGGTGCAGATGTTCATGATCTATCACGGCGCCGGCCAGTTCCGCGACGCGCTCGATAGCGTCGGGCTGTGGTTCATCTTTCGCGAGGCCTATTGGTGCGCTTTGATCGCCTTCACCCTCAACACCGCCGCCTACACGGCCGAGATCATCCGCGGCGCCATCGAGCAGACCCCCTTCGGCGAGATCGAGGCGGCGCGCGCCTATGGCATGTCGAAGCCGATATTGTTCCGGCGCATCCTTCTCCCCAGCGCCTTTCGCCGCGCCCTGCCGGCCTATGGCAACGAGGTCATCTTCATGCTCCACGGCAGCGCGGTGGCCAGCGTCATCACCATCGTCGACCTGCTCGGCGCCGGGCGGATCATCAATTCGCGCTATTACGCCCCCTTCGAGGCCTATATCAGCGCCGGCCTGTTCTATCTCGGGCTCACCTTCATCATCGTCTGGATCTTTCGCCAATGGGAGAAGCGCTGGCACGCCCATCTGCGCCCGCGCGACACCAGCGCCGCCGAGGTCGCCGCCCCGAGCCTCACCCTGGCGCGCTGATGGAGCCGGTGATCCGAGTCCCGCGCGGACCATGGCCATCGCGGAAATTTTAGGCTAGGGTTTCGCGGAGGGCTCGGCCGTTTCGGCGGACGGGTCGATTGGGGAACGCTATTAAAGAAAGTCCGGCGACATGTATCCTTGTCGCGAACGCTCCGTCGTGGAGTCGCGGACCCGGTGCGCGCGATGACCGCCCGCAACGGCGCGGATATCGCCAACGCCGACGTCGAGTTTCGCGGCGTCAGCAAGGCCTTCGGCGAGGTGCTCGCGGTCGACGACGTGAGCTTCTCTATCGCCCGCGGTTCGTTCCATTCCTTTCTCGGCCCCTCGGGCTGCGGCAAGACCACCTCGCTGCGCCTGATCGCCGACTTCGAGGCACCCACGGGCGGCGCCGTGCTGATCGCCGGCGCGGCGGTCAACGGCGTGCCCTCGTTTCGCCGGCCGGTGAACATGGTGTTCCAGCACTACGCCCTGTTTCCGCATCTTTCGGTGACCGACAACATCGCCTATGGGCTGCGCCAGCGGCGGCCGCGCCCGGACAAGGCCGAGATCGCGCGCCGGGTCGACGAAATGCTCGAAACCGTGCGCCTCGAAGGCTATGGGCGGCGCCGCGTGTGGGAGCTGTCGGGCGGCCAGCAGCAGCGCGTGGCCTTGGCCCGGGCCTTGATCAACCGCCCCACCGTCCTGTTGCTCGACGAACCTCTGGCGGCGCTCGACCGCAAGCTCCGGCGCGAGGTGCGGATGGAGTTGCAAACCCTGCAACGCGAGGTCGGCATCACCTTCGTCTTCGTCACCCACGATCAGGAGGAGGCGCTGTCGATGAGCGACACCATCGCCGTCATGCGCCAGGGCCGGATCGTGCAGATGGGCTCGCCAACGGCGCTCTACGACGCGCCGGTCAATCGCTACGTCGCCGATTTCGTCGGCGAATCGAACTTCTTCACCGGCGAGGTGGTCGAGACCGTGGCCGGCGGCGCGGCGATCCGCTGCGGCGGCGATCTGGTGGTCGAGGCGCCCTATTCCAGGGCCGACACGACCCTCGCCGGCAAGCGCCAGGGTGTGATCGCGCTGCGCCCCGAACGGCTCGCCATCCTAGCCGCCGACGGCGCCGACGCGAGGCTCGACTACCGGCTCGCCGGCCGGGTCCAGAATCGCATCTATCTCGGCGAGTTCGCCGAATACGGCATCCTTACCGAGATCCTCGGCAAGGTGCTGGTCCGGGCCAATAAAACAGCCGAGGCCGAGAGCGGCGGTCACGCCGTCGGCGACGCCGTGGTCATCGGCTGGCGGCGCAATGCCGCCGTGGTCTTGCGGGACGACTGAACGCGCCCGCAATGTTGCGTCGCGCCGGTGGAGGGATCGGCGGCGACGCGCCAAACCCGCGCCCAGGCGCGAAAAAGAGGGAGGGTCCACTCATGGATCGGATTTCAAAAAAGCAGTTCATCACCCAGCTTCGACGTTACCAGAAGGGCTCGATTTCGCGCCGTCAGTTCATGGGCGTGACCGGGCTCGGCCTGGCCACCGCTGTGCTCGGCGCCGCGATACCGGCGCTCAAGCCGCGCCCGGCCCTGGCCTTCGGCGGCCTCGGCGACCGGCTGGTGTTCTCGACCTGGCCCAACTACCACAACCCCAAGAACCTCGAGGCCTTCACCGAACTCACCGGCGTCAACGTTCAGGTCAACGTGTTCGGCTCGAACGAGGAAATGCTGGCCAAACTCCAGGCCGGCGCCAGCGGCTGGGACGTGTTCGTGCCCACCAATTATACCATCTCGACCTATGCCGGGCTCGGCCTGATCGAGGCGCTCGATCTCGCCAAGCTGCCCAATTTCGACGCCAGCGCCCATGACGCGCGCTTCACCGGCGAGGGCGTGGTTGGCGGCGTCACCTACGCCGTGCCCAAGAACTGGGGCACCACCGGCTACGTCGTCAACACCGCGAAGGCGAAGAAGCCGATGACCACTTGGCGCGAATTCTAGGACCTGACGATGACCGATTATTCGGATCGAACCATCGTCCACGACTATCAGCTCACCACCATCGGTAACGCGCTGAAATATTTCGGCTACTCGTTCAATTCGATCGACCCCGGCGAGCTCGCCCAGGCCGAGGAGCTGTTGATCCGGGCCAAGCCGCATATCTTCGCCATCACCTCGGACTATCAGCCGCCGATGCGCAACGGCGACGCTTGGCTCTCGATCGCCTGGACTGGGGACGCCACCCAGCTTCATCGCGACATGCCCGAGATCATCTATGTGCTGGGACGCGAGGGCGGCGAGATCTGGACCGATTTCTACGCCGTGCCCAAGGACGCCCCGCACCGCGAGGCCGCTTATCTGTTCATCGACTTCCTCCAGGATCCCTACGTCAACGCACGCGAGGTCCAGGCGCACGGCTATCCGCCGACGGACCGCCGCGTCGACGCGCTGATGCCGGACAGTGTCCTCAACGACCCGATCCTCTACCCGGCGGCGGAATTGTTGAACGCCTTGGAGTTCGGCGCCGCGGCGACGCTGACCAACCCGCTCCGGGCCGAGATTCTGGCCCGCTTCAAGTCGGCCTGACCCAGCGGCTCGGCGGCAAACCGCGATGACGACGGCGATGACCACGAAGGGGCCGCGAGAGAAGGCCTGGACAACGGTGCTGCTGCTAGCGCCGAGCGGTCTATGGTTCTTTTTTCTCTTGGTGCTGCCGCTGGTCGTCGTCGTCGTCTTCAGCTTCGGCGAGCGTGCTCCGGCGGGCGGCTATGCCCCGGCCTTCAGCCTGGCCCAATACGCCAATCTGCCGGCGCGGCTGACCGCCTTTCGCAACACCATGACGCTGGCGCCCCTGGGCACGCTGGCCTGTCTGCTGGCGGCCTATCCGCTGGCCTATTACCTGGCCATCAAGGCGCCCCGGCGACTGAAGCTGTTCTTGCTGGTGCTGGTCATCGTGCCGTTCTGGACCAGCTTCCTGATCCGCACCTACGCCTGGATCTTCATTCTCGGCGGGCGCGGCCTGCCGGCGCTGCTGGCCTGGATGGGCTGGGAGGACGTGCGCCTGATCTATACCCCGACGGCGGTGTTGATCGGCATCGTCTACGGCTATCTGCCGCTGATGCTATTCCCAATCTACGTCTCGCTGGAGCGCCTCGACAAGAGCCTGATCGAGGCCTCCAACGACCTCGGCGCCAACCCCATCCGAACCTTTCTGCAAGTCACCCTGCCCTTGTCGGCGCCAGGGGTGATCACCGGCTGCATGCTGGTGTTCATCCTGTTGATGGGCGAATACCTGATCCCGGCGCTGCTCGGCGGTGGCAAGGTGTTCTTCGTTGGCAACGCGCTGGTCGATCTGTTCCTGCAATCGCGCAACTGGCCCTTCGGCTCGGCCTTGGCGGTGACCCTGGTCGCGGTCATGCTGGTCACGGTGTCGCTCTATCTGCGCTTGACCCGGGCCAAGGGCGAGCGAGACGTGTCGTTGCTCTAGCCCCATGCGCGCCTACGCCACCCTTGTCTACGTGTTTCTCTATGCGCCGATCGGGCTGATCGTCCTGTTCAGCTTCAACGCTGGCCGCCACGCCTCCGACTTTCGCGGCTTCTCGACCCAGTGGTACGGCACGGCGGCGTCGAACCCCTTCGTCATGGACGCGCTGCTGACCAGCCTGACGGTCGCCGGCACCAGCGCGGTATTGGCGACGTTGTTCGGCACCTCGGCGGCGCTCGCCCTGCAACGGGTGCGCGGGCCGTTGCGGGTGATCTTCGACGCCCTCACCTACATCGCCATCATGGTGCCGGGGATTGTCATCGGCATCGCCACCCTGGTCGCCCTGGTGACGCTGTTCGGCACCGTCAACCCGCTGCTCGCCGGGCTGTGGCCCGAGACGCTCGGTAAGGCGCCCAGTTTCGGCCTCGGCTATGCCTCGCTGATCGCCGCCCACACGCTGTTCACCATGTCGCTGGTGATCGTCATCGTGCGTGCCCGCATCCAGGGCATGGATCGCTCGCCGATCGAGGCCTCTGCCGATCTCTACGCCACCCCCTTCGGCACCTTCCGCCAGGTCACGCTGCCGCTGTTGTTCCCGGCCGTGCTGGCCGGCTTCCTGCTTAGCTTCACCTTCAGCTTCGACGACTTCGTGATCGCCTTCTTCGTCGCCGGCTCGGAGACCACGTTGCCGATCTACGTGTTCTCGTCGATCCGCCGCGGGGTCACGCCCGAGATCAACGCCATCGGCTCGGTGATGCTGGCGGTCTCGTTGATGCTGCTGGTGATCGCCCAGTGGACCATCCGCCGCCGCGCCCACGCCGACCGAGCGAAGCGGTAGCGGCGGCCGCGCGGGCTACGTGCTTTGGCGGTTGCTCAGGCCGACGCGGCCGAGACCGGGGAGTTTGAGCGCCGGCTGGGCGAAATCGACGCCGAAAGTGAGCCCGAGAACATCGATCTCGATCCCTTCCTCGCGCGCCACCATCACGCCGAGCAGGCCCCAAAGCGAGACCTGCCAGCCAGTGCCGCTGGGGGCGCGGGCGATGAAATCGCCATTCGGCAGATAGTCCTTGCCGATCGCCGTCGGCGGCAGTTCCAGGCCGAGTTCGGGAACGGCGCGGGCGAGATAGGCGGTGAAGGTGTTGGAGTTCGGCCCGGGCCAAATGATATAGCTGTCGGGATAGGGGTAGTTGGCGGCGGCGCGTTCGATGCGGGCGATGATCTCGTCGACGCCGTCGCCGCGCAGTTCGGCCAGAATCACGGGCCGGTTGCCGAACCACAAGCCGTCCGGTGGCCGCTGGCTGCGGCTTACCGCCGGATAGCCGTGCATCACGCGCCAGCCGACCACTTCGTAAACATCGAAGTCGTTGGCGCCGCTGGGCTTGACCGCGACCCAGCTATGCACCCCGAAGGCGCCGCGCCAGCCGAAGGCGCGGGCGGCGTAGACCTGAACCACCGCCTCGGGCGTGGTCGCCGGATCGGGCGCGATGCCGATCGAATAGCGCGGCGCCGTGCGCCAGTCGTAATCCCGGCCCAGCACCTTGGCCATGCTACCGATGAGCGGCAGCAGGAACAGGGTCAGGAAGCCGACCGTCAGCCAGCGCGTCAAACGCCTGAACGGCGTCCGTATCTTTTTCGCCAAACCCGTCTCCCTCGGCCATGACAAGGCCGTTTCGCCTCACACTATGTACGCTGGCCGGCCAGCCATACAACCCCCGGTCGCCCGTTGGCGCCGGCCGGGGAGCCAAGGCCAGCCGCCGGCGCGGCCGAGAGGCTCGTTTTCGAATGCTCACGCCCCCGCCCCTGGATATCCGCGCGATACGGTTGTATTTTGGGCTCCCATGGATAAACGAATTCATAACCAGGCCAAGAGACAATGCAGATCCGTTTAGAGGGTTTGAAAGTTTTGTTTATGCGTTATTTTATGAAAATTGTCGGCAATGCGGCCCGCCTTGGCCACGACGGGCGCGGTCGGGCGGATGCGGATTAGGCGCCTTGTCGCCGTCGCGGCCACGCTGGTGGCGCTGGGGACGGCCGCGATCACTGTCGTCGATGGGGAGTGGATCAAGAGCCTGATCGCCGACCGGGTCACGGCGGCGACCGGACGTCAATTCGACATCGCCGGGTCGGCGACCATCGACTGGTCGCTGCAGCCGACCATCGCCCTCGACCAGGTGAGCCTCGCCAACCCGCCCTGGGCCAGCCGCCCGGCCCTTGTCACCGCCCAGCGGATCGAGGTTCAAATCGCGCTTCCGCCGTTGCTCAAGGGCGAGGTGGTGATCCGACGCCTCGCCCTGGTCGCCCCCGACGTCCTGCTCGAAACCGATGCCGACGGGCGCGGCAACTGGGTCCTGGCGGCGGGCGACGACGCCGGAACCGCCACCGCGCCGCCGGCGCTCGACGCGCTGGTCGTCAGCGACGCGCGTCTCGCCTATCGCGCCGGCGGCGCGACCCGCGCCATCGCCATCGGCCGGCTCACCGCCGGCGCCCCCGACCCGGCCGGGCCGCTCGCCTTCGCCCTCGACGGGGTCGTCGACGACATCGCGGTCACGGCCGAGGGCAGCCTCGCGACCCCGGCGACACTCTTGGCGGGGCGGGGCGGCGCGATGGCGGTCAAGGCCAAGGCGGCGGGCGCGGCGCTGACCCTCGACGGCGCCGTCGGCGACGGCTTCGATCTGCGCCTGGCCGCGCGGGGCGACGATCTCGGCGCGCTCGCCGCCGCCCTCGGTGTCGCCCCGCCGGCGCGCGGCGCTTATGCGATTTCGGCGCGCGCGACCCCGGGCAAGGACGGCGCCTTGCGTCTCGACGAAATCATCGCCAGCCTCGGGAAAAGCGACCTGTCGGGCAGCCTGACGATTGTTCCGGGCGACGCCCAGCCACGCGTCATCGCCGATCTGCGCTCGACCCGGCTCGATCTCGGCGCTCTGCTTCCATCGCCGACCGCCAGCGCCGCCGCGCCCGGCGACGACCGGGTGTTCGACGACGCGCCCCTGCCCTACGCGCTGCTCGCGACGCTCGACGCCGAGGGCCACTACGGCGCCGCCCGGGTGACCTTCCGGCAAGCGACGTTGCGCGATCTCGATCTCGATTTCACGCTCGCCGACGGGGTCCTGACGCTCGCTCTGAACGGGCTCCGCCACGGCGATGGCCGGCTTGTCGGCTGCTTGCGGATCGATGGTCCCGAAGGTGCCGTGGCGCTGGCCCTCGACGGCGAGCGGATCGCCCTCGGTCGGCTGTTGCGCGAGCTGGGCGAGAGCGATCTGGTCGAGACCGACATCGCGATGAAGGCCGATCTGCGCGGTCGCGGCGGCTCGATCCGGGCGCTGATGGCCAGTCTCGACGGTCGGGCCGGCCTGCGCGGCGGGGATGGCCGGATCGCGTCCGGCTATGTCGATTACCTGGCCGCCGACCTGGTCCCGGCGCTGGCGCCCTGGGGCAAGGACGCCGGCGATACCCGGATCACCTGCTTCACCGCCGATTTCGCCGTCGCCGGGGGCCAGGCGACGGCGACCGCGCTGGCGCTCGACACCGAACGCATGACCGTCACCGGCGCCGGGCGGATCGATCTCGGCCGCGAGCGGCTAGACCTGGTGCTCGACCCGCGCCCCAAGGACGCCAGCCTCTTGTCGCTGGCCACCAAGCTGCGCGTCGAGGGCAGCCTGGCGGCGCCGACCGTCCGCCCCGATACGCTCGCCGTCGCCAAGGGCGCGGCCGGCGCGGCATTGGGGGTCATCGCGACCGGCGGCATCGGCCTGATCGTGCCCTTCCTCGCCACCGGCGACGAGGGCGATGGCTGCGGCGCCGCGCGCGCCGGCCTGGCCGGGGTCGAGGCCCCGCCGCCGCCGCCCGCCGAGAGGCCCGGCGGGACGACGCCCAAGGCGACGGCGCCGATGCGGTCATCCAAGGCGGAACAGGCCGGCCCACCGCCATCGACCGCGCCGAGTACCGCCACGGCGCCATCTGCGCCGCCCGCCACGACGCGCCACGATGGCGGTCTGCTGGATCGCATGGACACGGCGATTCAGGGATTTTTCTCGGGCGATTGAGCACTCCGCCGCCGGATCACGGCCGATATGCGGGAATCGCGGTTGCCGGCAAATCGGCGGATATGTTAGCAAACGCCGTGATCAATCGTATCAAGGCCCTATTCGAGGTGGTCGGGGCATCGGCGCCGGCCGTCGCGACGCGCATCGAGGCCAAACAACTGGCGGCGGCGGCGCTGCTGGCGATGGCGGCGCTTGGCGACGACCATATCGACGCCAGCGAGCGGGCGGCGCTGAAGCGCTTGTTGAGCGCCCGCTTCGGGCTCGACGCGGCGGCGGTCGCGACCCTGATCGAAGCCGCCGAGCGCGAGGCCCGCGACGCCACTCAACTGCTGCGCTTCACCCGGGTGGTCAAGGACCACTTCAGCCCCGCCGAGCGGATCGAACTGATCGAGATGATCTGGGAAGTGGTCTATGCCGACGGCGAACTGCATGCCTATGAGGATTCGCTCTTACGCCGCATCGCCGGTCTGATCTACGTCTCCGACCGTGATCGCGGCGCGGCGCGTAAACGGGTCATGGCGCGCTTGCGCGCCGCCGGCCAAATGCCATCGCCCCAAACCCCATCGGCTGATTGACCGGTGGGGCCGATTGACCGGTGGGGCCTATTGCCTAAATAACAGCCAACGTTCAGCTATCCGCGCGAGCGGAGTGGAGAGTGGAATGAC
>Ga0114931_10009477_pt1 | contig 11659 bp, 8 predicted proteins | sample 2SBtaG_FD_89579 | JGI IMG/M metagenome (GOLD analysis project Ga0114931, IMG submission 89579) | Deep subsurface microbial communities from Kolumbo volcano to uncover new lineages of life (NeLLi) - 2SBTROV14_V59a metaG | ecosystem: Environmental > Aquatic > Marine > Volcanic | place: Kolumbo...
AGCCCCATGGGCCCGATGGCCGCGCACCTCCGGGCCCGATTCCCTAGCTTCCTCGGCCGTGGCGGTGCGACGCTTCGATCGCAAGTTCGGGTCCGGCTTCTTGCGCGAGCTTCCCGAGTCTCCGGCGGTCTACCTCTTCAAGGACGAAGCCGGCGAGGTGCTCTACGCCTGGAAGGCCAAGAACGTCCGCCGCCGGCTCGCGAGCTATCGGAACGCCGGCCGTCGGAAGGCTCATCGCAAGATGCGGGCGCTGGTTCGGGAGGCTCACTCGCTGGAGGTGCGGCTGGCGGACAGCGAGGAGGCGGCCCTGCTGCTCGAGAACGAGCTGATCCGTTCCTTGCGACCGCGCTACAACGTGGACGGCGCCTATGATTTCCTCTACCCGGCCATTGGTACGGGGCGCCACGACGACCAGCTGCTGCTCTGCTTCAGCTCGCATCCCGAGGCCTTCGCTGCGTTGGGCCTTCGCTGGCACGGTACGTTCCGGCCGCGACACCGGGCTCGCAGCGCCTTCGACGCGCTCGTGAACCTGCTGGCCCGTCTCGGGCACCTGGAGCCGCGAAGCCGCCAGCCCGAGGCGCCGCGGCTGCGGGGCTCGCGGCTGGTCGCGCTTCGACGGGTGCCGCCGCCCTTCCTGGGAGACATCCGCCGCTTTCTGGACGGTGACTCCGATGCACTGCTCGAGCGGCTCTTCGTGGCGTTGCTCGAGCGCGCCGGCGCACGCCACGAGGCGGCCGAGGTCCATGATGCGTTGCGGAGCCTTCGGAGCTTCCACCGCCGGGACGTCCTCCGCCTGCGCGCGGCGCTGCGCGCTACGGGCCGGAGACCCGGCTTCGTCCCCCAGGCCGAGCGCGACGCGCTGTTCATCCAGGCTCGGGGGAAGGGGAGGGGCGCCCTGGGGCGCGGACCGTCGGCGGGCTAGAATGCCGGCTCGGACCCCCGGCCCCGAGCCGGCGCGCACGGGCGAGCGGGTCCGAGCCATGGAGGTTCCGGATGGCACCGGCCGAAGGCTCTCCCGCCGACGAGCCGCGGGAAGAGAAGGCGCCGCTCTCGTGGCCGCGGGCCATCGCCGCGGAGGTTCGCGCGCACCGCGGGGCCTACGCGGTCCTGCTGCTGTTCGTGGTGGCCGGCCCACTGGTGACCGAGCTGCTGTTCCCGGGCGCACCCCGTGGCGTGGGCCTGGTCGGGGGCGTCGCCTTCGGCGCCTACGCCGCCCTGTGCGCCATGCCGGGCCGGTTCCTCTAGCCGGGTGGGCGGCCCGGCTCGCCGGGAATCGGCCCGAGAGCCCGGGCACGCCCGGGCCGCGCGCTCGAACCGACGAACGACCGTCCTCGTTTCGCTCGGCCTGCTGCTGGCCACGGCCACGCTCTACGCGCCGGCCCTCGGCCATGCCTTCATCGGCTTCGACGACCGCGGATTCCTCGTCGAGAACCGGGCCCTCGACGCCGGTCTGAGCCGAGAAGGCGTCGCCTGGGCGTTCGAGACCCGTCTCGACGGCAACTGGATTCCCTTGACCTGGCTCTCCTTCCTGGCCGACCAGGAGATCCACGGTCTCTCGGCGAGCGGCACCCATGCCACCAACGTCGCGCTCCACGCTCTCGCCGCCGTGCTGTTGTTCCTCGCTCTGGCTCGCCTGAGCGCCCGGACCTGGCCCAGCGCCTTCGTGGCCGCGCTCTTCGCTCTCCACCCGCTGCACGTGGAGTCGGTCGCCTGGGCCATCGAACGCAAGGACGTGCTGTCCGGCGTGTTCTTCGCGGCCACGCTGCTCGCCTATGCACGCTACGCCCGCCGCCCCGGATTCGTCGGGGCCCTGGCCGTCTTCGGGCTCTTCGCCCTCGGCCTCCTGGCCAAGCCCATGCTGGTGACGCTGCCCTGCGTCCTGCTGCTGCTCGACGCGTGGCCACTCGGGCGGCTCGGCTCGGCCGCCGCCCTTCGCCGGGCGCTCGTGGAAAAAATCCCGATGGCCGTGCTGGCGGCGCTCGTCAGCGCGATCACGATCCGGGCCCAGTCGGCCGCCGGCGCCGGCGAGTCGATGGCGCTCGCACTGCCCGCCCGCCTGGCCAACGCCGTCGTCAGCTACGCGACCTACCTGCGGAAGGCCGTGGCGCCCGTCGATCTGGCGCTCTTCTACCCCCACCCGGGCGCGCAGCTCGCGGCGGGCACCCTGGCCGGGAGCGCGGCCGTGCTGCTCGCGATCTCGATCGTGGCCGCCTGGCAGTGGAGGAAGCGACCCTACGTGGCGGTCGGCTGGCTCTGGTATCTCGGCATGCTGGTGCCCGTGAGCGGCCTCGTTCAGGTCGGCGCACAGGCCATGGCCGACCGGTACACCTATCTGCCACTCGTCGGTGCGACCCTGCCGATCGCGTTCGCCGGGGCGGAGTGCGCCCGGAAGGGCCGACTCGCTCGCGGGGCCGTCGTGGCCGCAGCCCTCGCGGCGCTGCTCGCCTGCGGGCTCGTCAGTCGACGTCAGCTCGCCCACTGGCGCGACGGCGAGAGCGTGATGGCCCACGCCCTCGCGGTCACCCAGCGTAACGCCGTCGCCCACAACGGCCTGGCCGTCGAGCTGCTCGCACGGGGTCGCATCGCTGCAGCGCGGCGCGAGCTCCAGGCCGCCGTTTCGATCGACCCGGATCTGCCGGACGCCCAGGTGAACCTCGGGGTGGCGCTCCTGAAGGGGGGCGATCCCGAGGGCGCCCTGCCGCACCTTCGGCGCGGCCTCGGCCTCGATCCCCGCCGTCGCGCCCAGGTCTACGCCCAGCTCGCCGCGGCCGAGCTCGCCGCGGGCCGCCCCGAGCGCGCCCTCGCCGAGGCCCGGCGCGGTCTCGCCCTGCGCGATCTCGGGGCCTTGCATGCGGCCGCCGGCGTGGCGTTGGTGAGCCAGGGAGACGAGGGCGCCGGCGAGCGCGAGCTGCGGCGGGCCGAGGCCCTGGGTGTGGACGACCCGGGCCTCCACGCCAGCCTCGCGCGGGTCCTCGAGCGACGGGGCGACGCCCGGGCGGCGGTCGAGCGCTACCGCCGGGCGCTCGCGCGGACGCCCGAGGACCCGGCCCTGGCCAACAACCTGGCGTGGTTGTTGGCGACCGCGGAGCCGGGCGTCCGGGACGCGGCCGAGGCGGTGCGCCTCGCGGAAGCCGCGGTCGCGCGGCGGCCGGTGGACCCGGACGTGCTCGACACGCTGGCCGTCGCCTATCACGCGGCCGGGCAGATCGAGGCCGCGCTCGCCGCGAGCCGGCGGGCGGCCGAGGCGGCGCGCGCCGCCGGGCGGCTCGACCAGGCCGCGGCCTTCGAGGCGCGCGCGGCGGCGTGGGCCGGGCGGAAGGGCGGGCCGGCTAGCGGCCCTTGAAGCGCGGCGTGCGCTTCTCGAGGAAGGCGTGCACACCCTCCCGGTAGTCTTCGCTCGCGAAGCAATCCGCGTAGGCCGCCTCGACCTCGTCCATCGCGCGAGCAGCGGGCGGCTTGCGAAGCTCCCGGGCGGCGAGCTTGAGGGCGCGGAGCGTGAGGGGCGCATTCTCCGCCATGCGACCCGCTCGCTCGCGCACGCCGGCGTCGAGCCGAGCCGCCGGGAAGACCTCGTTCACGAGACCCATGCGCCGCGCTTCGGCGGCGTCGATGCGCCGCGCCGTGAGCAGCAGGTCCAAGGCGTCACTCCAGCCGACGGCCTCGGCCAGGGCCTGGACGCCGCCCGCTTCGTAGCCGAGGCCCAGGCGTGCCGCGGGAATCCGGAAGAACGCGTCGTCGCCGGCCAGGCGCAGGTCGGCGGCCAGGGCCACGACGACGCCGCCCCCCACGCAGGGGCCGCGGAGCGCCGCGAGCAGCGGCTTCTCGAGGCTCAGCAACGCGGCCAGACCCCGTCCGGCGACGCGGCCGTAGTCGGCCACGTCGCTCGCATCCGTTCGTCGCGCCGCGAACTGGGAGATGTCGGCGCCGGCCACGAAGGCGTCGCCCTCGCCCCGCATCACCACGACCCGCACGGCCTCGTCCTCGCCGGCTGCGGCCGCGGCCGACGGGAGCTGCTCCCACATCTCCACCGAGATGGCGTTGCGTCGCGCCGGCTGATCGAAGACCAGCCAGCCGAGGGCCCCCTCCTTCTCGAACCGGATGTCTCCGCCCACGGGTGTATCCTACACGCGCCGGGGAAGCCCCGCCCCGCGAGGAAGCACCATGCCCGATCGGATCTCGGAGGACGCGGCAGCGGCCGGGCCGCTGGCCGGGGTCGTCGTGCTCGACGTCACCCACGTCATGGCCGGCTCCTACTGCGGGCTGCTGCTCGGCGAGATGGGCGCCCAGGTGGTGAAGGTCGAGCGCGCCGGCGGCGGTGACGACCTGCGTCGCAACCAGACCCTCGCCCGCGGCGCCTTCCGGCCCTACGACGCCGTGAACCACGGAAAGCGGAGCCTGGCCCTCGATCTGGGCGACCCGCGCGGTGCGGAGGTGCTGCGCCGCCTGGCCGACGGCGCGGACGTCCTGGTGGAGAACTACCGGCCCGGCACGCTCGAGCGGCTGGGGGTGGGGCCCGCGGGGCTACGCGCGCGGAACCCGCGGCTCGTGACCTGCTCGATCAGCGGCTTCGGAGCCAGTGGGCCCGAGGCCGCGGTCCCGGGCTTCGACCTCGTGGCCCAGGGCGCGGCCGGTATCATGAGCCTGACGGGGGAGCCGGCTCGTCCGCCCGTGGTGGCGGGCGTTCCGCTCTCGGATCTCAACGCGGGCTCCTTCGCGGCCCTCGGGATCCTCTCGGCGCTCTTCGAGCGCGAGCGCTCGGGCGCGGGGCAGCACGTGGACACCTCGCTCTTCGAGGCGGCCCTCGCCTACACCGTCTGGGAGTCGGCCCTGTGGTTCGACACGGGGGCGGTGCCCGGGCCCGCGGGCTCGTCCCATCGCTTGGGCTCGCCCTACGGCGCCTTCGCCACGGCCGATGGCCACTTGACCTTGGGCGCGGCCACCCAGGCCAACTGGGAGCGGCTGTGCCGCGCCATCGGACGCGAGACGCTCGCGAGCGACGAACGCTTCAGCAACGGCCTCGGCCGCCTGCGAAACAAGCCGGCGCTCTTCGCGGAACTCGCCGCCGTATTCGCGACCGACACGACCGCGAGCTGGATCGCGCGGCTTCGGGCCGCGGGCGTCCCCTCCGGGCCGGTGCGAAACATCGCCGAGGCCCACGCCAGCCCCCAGGCCCGGGCCCGCGAGATGTCGGTCGCCCTGGGAGAGATCGATGGACGCGAGCGCTTCGTGCTCGGCGTGCCTGCGAAGCTCTCGCGCACGCCGTGGCGCATCCGGGGCCGCGCTTCGGGTTACGGCGAGGACGGTACCGCCGTGCTGCGGGCTGCCGGCTTCGCGGCGGAGGAGATCGCAGCGCTCGTCGAGGCCGGCGTGCTCGTCGGGGAGGCGCCTGCGCCTCGCTCGCAGCAAGCCGCCGACGCCGAGGCGCCGTGATCTGCCGCCGGCTTGACGGCCGCAATCCGTGGGGAAGATGACCCTGCGGGCCGAAGCCGGGAGACCCCATGAGCGTGTCCAGCCAGCAGCCCTACGTCGTCATCACGGGCGACACCCACGCGGGCGCCGCCATCGACGCGTATCGCGAGTACCTGGACCCCGCGTTCCGGGAACCCTTCGACGCATGGCGCGGCGCCTATCGCAACCCTTCGAAGAAGCACATCGGCGGAAAGAAGACGAAAAACTGGGACTCCGCCGAACGCATGGCCGACCTGGAGCGCGATGGCGTGGTGGCCGAGGTCATCTTCCCGAACACCGTACCGCCTTTCTACCCGAGCGCGTTCCATATCTCACCGCCGCCGGACGCCGAGCAGTATCCGCGCTGGCGCGCGGGAACCCGGGCCCACAACCGCTGGCTGTCGGAGTTCTGTGCGGAGCTTCCGGAACGGCGCGCGGGGATCGGGCTGCTCCACCTGAACGACGTGGACGACGCCATCGAGGACGTCGAGTGGATCGCGCGCCACGGCCTGCGCGGCGGTGTGCTGCTGCCTCTGCCCTCGCCGAGCGACGTGGGGCTGAAGCCGCTCTACCATCCCGATTACGACCGCCTGTGGGCCGCCCTCCAGGACCACGAGCTCGTGATCAACCAGCACTCGGGTCAGGGGTCGCCCGACTACGGCGAAGGCCAGGGCGCCGACGCCCTCTGGGTGCTGGAGATGCCCTTCTTCGTGCAGCGCGGCTTCTGCCAGCTCATCCTCGGGGGTGTCTTCGAGCGCTTTCCGAAGCTCCGCTACATCCTGACCGAGTCCGGCAGCGCCTGGGCGCCGGGGCTCCTGCGCCGGATGGACGGCATCCACATGGGCATGAAGATGGGCATGATGGGCGAGATCGACTACTCGAAGTCGAAGACCTTGAAGGAGACGCCGAGCTTCTACGCACGGCGCAACTGTTGGTACGGAGCCAGCTTTCCGTCGCCGGCGGACATCCGGGGGCGCGACGTGGTGGGGCGCGATCGGATCCTCTGGGGCAACGACTACCCTCACTACGAAGGCTGCTACCCCTACTCCCGCGAGAACATGCGCCTGGCCTTCTCCGAGGTGGACGAGGCCGAGGTGCGCATGATGTTGGGCCAGAACGCGGCGGCCCTCTACGGCTTCGACCTCCAGGCCCTGCGGCCCGAGGCCGAGCGTCTCGCCATCACGCCCGAGATGGTGCGCGTTCCGCTCGACGAGATCCCCGCCGATTCCGCCTGCCCGACCTTCCAGCGCGAGCGCTTCCTGCGCCAACACCAGCGCAGCTAGCGGCCCTCCGCCGCTCAGGCGTCGCCCGAGCCTCCCTTCGTCCGATAGTCACCGAAGGGCTGGTCCCGCTCCTGGAGCGTCGCCTTCAAGCCCTGGGCGTGAACGCGCGCCATGAACTCGTGCAGGCTCTTCTGATGGGTGCCGAGGGCGCAGAGCTCCGAGCCGGCGCGAATCCCCGTGTGGAGCCCCATGATCTCCATCTGCCGGTGAACGACGCGCTTGTTCAGCTGGACGAGGTCCTCGGGAACCGTGACGATCCGCTGGGCCACCTGGAGGACGCGATCTTCGAGCTCCTCGGCCGGGAAGGAGGCGTTCGCCCAGCCGAGGCGGGCGGCCTCGATCCCCGTGAGCGAGTCGCCCGTGAGCATCATCTCCATGGCCTTGCGCATGCCGACGAACCAGGCGTGAAAGTGGTTGTCGGGCACGCCGAAGCGGACCGCGGGATAGCCCATCTCGGCGTCGTCGGCCATGTACACGAGGTCGCAGCAGGTGGCGAGCTCGCTGCCTCCGGCGAGGCAGTAGCCGTGGACCTGGGCGATCACGGGCTTCGCCAGCTCCCAGATGCTCATCCAGCCCTGGGTGACGTGCCGCGGCCAGTGGCCATCGCCGCCGGCGGTGTACCAGGGAAGCTCCTGGCCTTCGTTTCCACCCGCCAGCTCGTAGCCTGCCGAGAAGCAGCGGCCTGCTCCGCGAACGATCATCACCCGGACCTGCGGATCCTGGTCGGCCTCGCGGAGGGCGCGGAGGATCCCCCCGCGAAGATCGTGGTTCAGGGCGTTGCGCTTCTCGGGCCGGTTCAGCGTGATGCGTCGGACCTGGGGGGCCGGGTCGTCCACCAGGACGAGATTCGAGCTCATGGTTCTCCTCACTCGGGTTCGGGACGCAGGCAGCGTACCGGAGCGCCGGTACGCTGGCTCCCCGCCCCGGGCGGTGCCTCTCGCCCCCCCGGCGCCTACCGGCCGCCCGATTCGAGCCGCTCCAGGAGCGTCAGCAGGGCCCCATGAAGGGCGGGCGCGGTGTCGGGCCCGAGCGAGACGATCTCGCCGTAGGTCTCGCGGCTCGAGCCGTAGAGCCAGGGCGGCTGCTCGTCCCACTCGCTCTTGGGGATGATGTAACCGAGCGCGTCGCCGGCCAGGCCGAGCACGAAGCGGTAGCGGCCGGGCATGCGCTCGCGCAAGGGGGGCACCTCGAGCGGCGCGACCGGGTGGTCGGCGCCCTCGGGCGTCTCGATGCCGCCGTTCACGATCTCGGGATAGATCTCGCCGGGGATGCTCAGGAACGTGATCGGGCCGAGTTGGAAGCCGGCGATCTCGGTTCGCACCGTGGCCCAGCCGGAGAAGCCGCGTGGCAGCATGCCGAGGGCGGCCGCCAGCAGGAACATCGGGTTCTCGACGCGCAGCTCGAGGCTGCGCGCCCGCAGCGCCAGGGACGCGCTGCGGATCTCCACCGGGCCCAGACCTTCTCCGGTTTCGGGCTCCGAGGCCGGGGTGCGCGCGAGCCCGTCCATGGCAAGCGCCGCGAGCCGCCGGCCCTGGGCTCGGGCCTTTCGGAATCCGGGCGTCCGCAGGAGCTCGCCGGTGTCGGGATCCGGGATCGCGAAGCGCGGTCGGGTGGTCATCAGGCCCCCGATGGCGCCGTTCGCGTAGATCGCGATGCCGCCGAGCCCGGCTTCGAGGGCCTCGCGCACGAAGTGCGGGAAGTCGGAGCTCACGAGCAGATTCCCATCCCAGACCGTCTCCGGGTGGTTCGCCCATGCGACGAACGTGCCGAGCGTCTGGCCGTCGGCGCCGCGCGCCTGGATCACCCGCAGGTCCGGGTCCAGGACTTGGGGTCGGCGCGAGTCCTCGACGAGCCGCTCCGGCCCGTCGTGGATCCGGGCCACGCGCAGCGTGGCGGGCTGGACGGCGCGGGCGGCCTCGGCCACCACGCGGGCAGCCGTCTCGACCACGCGTTTCAGGTAGCTCGGGTCCACTCCGGTTCGGCCGGGCCCCGGGCCCCACAGGCCCATCAGGTCCGGTGCCTGGTGCGTGTGCGTGCTGGCCAGGATCACGTGGTCGATACGGGCCGCGGCCGGAATCCGCTCGCGCACGTCGACGACCGAGTCGTGGAAGACCCCGATGGCGTCCAGGACGACGATCGCGACGCGGTGGCTGCCGTCGCCGAGCACCATGGCTCGGGCCCAGAGATCGTCGTGGACGCCCGTGGCCGGGCGGTCGTCGTGGAAGCCGGCGAGCCACACGGGATCGAATCGCCCGTTGCCGTTGCCGTCCTCGAAGGGCTCGCCGTCGTCGCGGTGGCCGTTGCCGTCGACGTCGGTCCAGCGGTCTGGAACCTCGGGGGTGATCGGCCGGGCCGCGAAGCCGGCCTCGAGCGGGCCGGGCGGACCGGCGCGGATCGTCCGATCGAGGGCGTAGCCCGGGTGGCGATCCCGAAGCGCGTGCCAGACGTAGCCGAGCCCGGCCAGCAGGCACGCGCTCGCCAGCAGAGCGGCTCGCCACGCCCAGCGCTTCGCCCGAGGCCGCCCGAGTGCCGGCGTCGCGCGGGCTCGGGCGTCGTCTCCGCCCCTCAAGCCAGCGGCTCCACCGCGAGCAGCCGTTCCACCTTCGCGACGAGCTCCCGGTGGCTGAACGGCTTGGCGAGGAAGTCGGCCCGGAGGTCGGCTTCGACCTGGGCGACCAGGTCTTCGGGCCAGTAGCCCGAGATGTAGAGCAGGCGCAGCCCGGGCCAGCGCGCCCGCAGCCGCTCCGCCAGGGCGGCGCCGCCGAGCCGGGGCATGGTGACGTCGGTGACCAGCAGGTCGAGGCCCGCGCCCGGACGCTCGGCCCACTCGAGGGCGGCCACGCCGTCGGTCGCAAGCGCGACGGCGAAGCCGGCGCGTTCGAGCTGTCGGCCCAGCAGGCCGCGAACCCCGGCCTGGTCTTCGACCACCAGGATCGAGGCACGTCGATCCGGGTCGCCCGGGACGCGGAGGCCCGGGCTGGATTCGATGCGGTCGCGGGTGCACGGGAACTCGATCCGGAACCTGGAGCCCCTTCCCGGCGCGCTCTCGACCTCGACGCTTCCGCCGCACTGCTCGACGATCCCATAGACGCTGGCGAGGCCGAGCCCGGTCCCTTCTCCCGGCCCCTTGGTGGTGAAGAACGGCTCGAAGATGTGCTCCCGGGTTTCGTCGTCCATGCCGGCGCCATCGTCGTTCACCCGCAGCGCGGCGCGATCCCCGGGGCGCCGTTGCGTCTGGATCTCCAGGCGCCCGCCGTGGGGCATCGCGTCGCGCGCATTGGAGGCCAGGTTCAGCAGGATCTGATGGACCTGGCGTGGGTCGAGGCGCACGCGCCCGAGATCCGGATCGAGATCGACGCAGATCTCGATGTCCTCGGGAACGAGAGCCCGGAGCATGCCGTCGGCCTCCCGAACCACGGAGTTCAGGTCGACGACGCGCGGGTGACTCAGCTGCCGCCGGCCGAAGGCCAGCAGCTGCGACGTCAGCGAGGCGGCCTGGCGCGCGGCCTCCTCGATCCGCCCCACGAACTCGCGCATCTCCGGATCGCTCTGGCCGTCGCGCACGATCTCGGCGTAGCCCTGGATCACCGCCAGCAGGTTGTTGAAGTCGTGTGCCACCCCGCCCGCCAGCTGTCCCAGAGCCTCGAGCTTCTGGGCCTGTCGCAGATCGGACTCGAGCGCGGCTTCGCGCGTCACGTCCCGCGCCAATGCCACGAAGTGGGTGGTCCGCCCGCGGGCATCCCGGACCGACGAGAAGCTGGCATCCACGAGCCGCTCGCGAGGGTGGGAGAGCGGGACGCGCCCGTGCCATGCGCGACCGTCGCGCAGGGTGGGGAGCACGTCGGGGCCGACCACGTGTCGAAGATCGGCGAAGAAGTCGAGGATGTCCCGGCCGCTGATCTCAGCCGCGACGAGCCCCGTCAGTGCCTCGAACGACGAGTTCACGAAGCGCACGCGGCGTTGGACGTCCACCACCAGGATCGCCTCCCGCGCCTGTCCCATGGCCTCGTGCAGCAGCGCCTCGGCCGCCTCCGCGCGTCGCTTCGCCGCGAGCGTCCGGGACAGCTCACGATTGCGCGTCTCGAGGTCGCGCTCGCTGCGCTCGGCGTCTCCGATCGCCTCCCGGATCTGACCGACCGAGACGTAGATCAGCGACGCCGTGACCGAGAGCAGCGTCATCTCGATCCACCAGAGGCTGGCGACACCGTCGTATTGGATGAGCGGGGTGGGCAGCCGGCCCTGGGCCTCGAGCATTCCGACCACCGCCCCGGCCACCGCGCTCAACAGGGTCATGCCGGCGGCCATGGGCCCGCCGAGCAGCAGGCCGGCCGCCACGATCGTGACCGCATAGAAGCCGAAGCCCGGCGTTCCGATGCCCCCGGCCAGGACCATGCCCACGGTGCAAGCCAGCCAGGTCATCCAGACGAGCACGTGTGCGGACAGACGCACGCGTCCGACGCGCACGAGCCACAGCGACACGCCGATCAGCGAGAGGACGCCGCCGAGCAGCGCAAGGCCGGTGGGGCCGGGCCGGTTCGGAAAGAGCGTGAAGCTCACCAGCAGCAGGAGCAGCAGGACGAGCAGGAACGTGAGGCCGACCGCCCGCAGCGTCGCGGCCAGACGGCGGCTCTCGCGTTCGGCGGAGCGGGGTGCGCTCGCCGCCTGCGGCGGCCCTGCCGGGTCCATGGGAGCGGTCAAGACCGAGCCACCATATCCCGCCGGAGCCGGGCTTGTCACGAGCGCAAGCGGAGCCCACTCCGCCCCGGGCCGACGGTCCGGCGCGGACCTCGAAGGGCCGGCGCGTGCCACGGACCCGGACGCCCGCGATCACCGCGCCGCGGCTTCAATGAAGGAACGCGAACAGGATCGAGGCCGCCAGGACGCCGCCGTAGCCGAACAGACCGCCGCGCAAGAGGCGCCCACTGGCG
>Ga0114931_10009478_pt1 | contig 11659 bp, 11 predicted proteins | sample 2SBtaG_FD_89579 | JGI IMG/M metagenome (GOLD analysis project Ga0114931, IMG submission 89579) | Deep subsurface microbial communities from Kolumbo volcano to uncover new lineages of life (NeLLi) - 2SBTROV14_V59a metaG | ecosystem: Environmental > Aquatic > Marine > Volcanic | place: Kolumbo...
ACTTCCTCCCCCCACGTTTGTGCCACGGATTGGTGTGGTAGCATGCTGCAAATGGTCATCGCGGTTGGTGTGTCCAAAGGATCCACTACCAGATTTACTGATCCGATGGATATTTTAATCAGCTCCATTACGACTCCCCTAACTAAAGAATTGCCGAATTACCGGTGCAAAGTTTACTTCATCCACCAAAAAGGCGTCATGACCCTGTAGCGATGGCAATACCACCATTTCACAGGTTTTTTGTTGGCGTTTTAAGCCATCGGCGATAGCTTGTTGCTGCTGGAGAGGAAACAATTGGTCGGTTTCCACCCCGATAATCAAATTTCGCCGGGTGTTAATTTTTAACCAGGCGTCGTCCAAAGACTGGCCGTGTTCAGCCAGGTCGAAACGGTCCATGGCCCGCGACAAATATAAATAACTGTTGGCATCAAATTGTTCGGCGAATTTATTGGCATTGTACTGCAAATAACTTTCTACGGCGAACTGACCGGTGAAGCTGTTGGGATTTACCAATCCGGCAGGGGCGCGACCAAAACGCAACTGCCACTCGCGCGCGGAACGGTACGATATGATACCCAATTGACGGGCAAGCCGCATGCCGTCAACAGGTGCCCGGCCGCCCGCATAGTCACCCTTGCACCAGTGAGAATCGCGCATAATTATTTCCCGCTGCAATGATCGAACGGCAATGGCATTCGGGTCAGCCTGTGTGGTAGCGGAGATGCTTATCATGTCACGGGCGTGATTTGGAAACATTACGGCGAATACCAATGCCACCATGCCGCCAAGGGATGCGCCAACGACGGTGTATTCGCTGATCTGCAACTCAGCCATTAATAATTGGGCGGAGCAGGCGATGTCTTCAACAGACAACAGGGGAAAATCCATAGCGTAGGGCTTTCCCGTGGACGGATTGATGCTGGCTGGGCCGGTGCTACCGAAGCAGCCTCCCAATGCATTGACGCAAACCACGAAATAGTTATCGGTGTCGATCGGTTTGCCTGGACCGATCATAAATTCCCACCAGCCTGCTTGGGGGTCGTTTGTACTGGACGCTGCATGGGCGCTGGGTGAAAGGCCGGTAAACAGCAGGATGGCATTATTTCCCGCCGGGTTGAGAACGCCCCAGGTTTCATAGGCCAAGTCAAAGTGGTGTAAGGTACCCCCCCGATACAAGGACAGAGCTTCCATGGGCATCAATTGGGTGGCGGGAAGGTGCGCCGGAGGCATTATTTTTCTCGCGTTCATAATCAATCCGATTTTGCTACATGGGATGTCATTTTACCAAGAGTCCATTATATACAGATTTCCCGCGGATTCGAGCCTGTCCGGCTGTTTACCTTGGCAAGGTCTGCAATGCGGCAAACGTGCCTTGCGTGGCTTGCGTGGCTTGCCGTCGGGCAAGAGACAATCGTGGGCACCCAACGCCGGTCTATCGCGTCACCATGGGCGTTTTAGGTGATGCACGACTTGCTATACCAAGAATCCATCGGTCAATTGGAACACGGATAAAGCTCAAAGAAGATTGCAGCAGCAGGGTAGGACAGTGCTATACGATTTTTAAATATAAACCAACAATCCGCGACGCCGTTCAAGTCCATATCAAAGCCAATGTTGAATCAGAACAGTATCCGTCACGGGATTGCCGATCGGATTCGTCAAGCATTGGACGCCGCCGGTCTCCTTTAAACCGGTCTATAAATAAATCCATGGCTACCCGGCACGCTATGCACGTGAGAAGGTGTGCATGCGGTGCACAAAGCAAGGATGCGGGTAGCCGCTTCGAAGCAATGGAAGACAGGACGCATCCTTTAAGCGTGTCTCGAAAACGACCCATGCGCTTATCCCTGGGCTGCATTCGAGACTGCCTTCGCCAAACATGTATATATAGTTTTAGTCACACTGTCATAGCATAGATAGGGCGTACTAATTGCTCGGGACTTTTTGCATAGACATGCGGTGGTATTTGGAATGCTTAAAACCAGCCAGGGTTGGTTTCAGTCAGCAGTACTGTTAACAGCACTTTTTGCCCATGAATCCAGTATGTGTAATATTTACATGCAGCTTGAGCCGTGAGTGCGTATAATCGCTTTTGGGGCAATGGAAGGTACGCGAAAATCATGTCTGGTTTGGATGTTGTTATTGAAGTCAACGGGCTAAGCAAACGATATCAACAGATTGTCGCGGTCGATCACATTCAGTTTGAATTGCCGCGCGGTCGTATCTATGCCTTATTGGGCGGTAACGGTGCGGGTAAGACGACCACGCTATCCATGTTGTTGGGTTTGTTGTTGCCGACTTCCGGGCAAATCACGATTTTCGGTCATGATATGCTGCGTAATCGCTACGCCGTTTTACCCAAAATGAATTTCAGTTCACCGTATGTTGACTTACCACAACGGCTGAGCGTTCGTGAAAATTTGATGGTGTACGGTAAACTATATGGAATTCGGCGTCCATTGACGCGCATCAAGCAATTGGCGGAAGATTTACGGATTGACCATCTATTACGTAAAGCCTATGGTGACTTATCGGCGGGACAGCGTACCCGAGTTTCATTGGCTAAAAGCCTTCTCAACAATCCGGAACTGTTGCTGATGGACGAACCCACGGCATCGCTGGATCCGGATTCTGCCGATCGTGTTCGTCGCTATCTGCAAAATTATCAACAACAAAGCGGTTGCACAGTGTTGCTGGCATCCCATAACATGCAGGAAGTGGAAATGATGTGCGAGCATGTCATCATGATGAAAGCAGGCCGAATCGTGGACCAGGACAGTCCGCTCGGCCTGACTAAGAAGTATGGCCGTGCCGACATGGAACAAGTATTTTTGACCATTGCCCGGGATGATTCTGTTTAAGATGGATAGTTTGTGCCGTATCCACGCCATGTCTCTAAGGTATCTGTATCTAATACGCGGTTCATGGCCACGCGTTGTGGAGTTGGCTTACTGGCCCACGGTACAGATGATTTTGTGGGCGTTTATTAACCAGTTTCTGATCGGTCAGAGCGAATGGCTGGCCCAGGTCGCCGGTATGTTTATCGGCACGGTATTACTTTGGGATGTGTTGTTTCGCGCTCAGCTTGGTGTGTCCGTGGTGTTCTTTGAGGAGATGTATTCGCGCAATCTCGGTCACCTGTTTGTCAGTCCGTTACGTCCCGTCGAGTTAATAAGCTCGCTGTTATTGATCAGTATGATGCGGACCCTGATCGGTGTTGGTACTGCGGCTGTATTAGCGATCATTTTGTATCATTATTCGATATTTGATATGGGATTACCGTTGCTGGTCTTTTTCTTCAATCTGATGGTCACCGGCTGGTCCATCGGCATTTTGGTTATGGCGCTGGTATTGCGGTACGGCCTGGGTGCGGAAAGTCTTGCGTGGGCAGTCACATTCGCTATTGCGCCACTTGCCGCAGTCTATTACCCGGTCAGTGTATTACCGTCCTGGTTGCAACCGGTTGCCATGGCTATCCCGGCCAGCCATGTATTCGAAGGTATGCGGGCGTTGCTAATCGAGCACCAGTTTCGTGTCGACTTGCTGTTAAACGCCGTACTTTTAAATATCCTCTATATGGCGGTAGCTATGGTGGTATTTTTGCTGTCCTTTCATATCGCCCGTAAACATAACTTGTTGTTGCATATTGGGGAATAACATGGCGGAAGTTGTTGTGCAGTCCGGCGACACCGTTGAAGTGCATTTCAGTGGTTTTGATGAAGAGGGGGAAAACGTACACAGCTCCCTGGAAAACGGACCGCTTCGGGTGTGTCTGGGCCAAGGGCGTTTGATCGCCGGTTTGGAAGCCGCCATGATCGGCATGGTGGTCGGTGAGGCTAAAACCCTGCTGATCGAAGCTGCCGATGCCTTCACAAATCCGGAGCATCCTCTCCACGGTAAAGATATCATCTATGAATTGAAAATTCTGAGCCTGGAAAAAACGCAAATCTAAGCATGGATTTGCGCCTGAAGTGACCATTTGTGGTAGCTCGAGCTGACACTGCCGGTCAGTTGCCTCGGAACAAGAAAAATTTTATATACCGATACATCATGCTCAGTGGTATTACGCCAAGGTGTATTGTCAACCCACTACCAGAACTTTTGTGAACCAATCCTTAGTCAGGGCAAGAGGCGTCGGTGGAAATTGTAAAAATGTGATCGCGTTCACGAATTTACCCTTCAAGCATTTTCATTTTCTGCGGCTATATCCATTGCCAATTCCATTCACTCTCCTGGCATGAAATTCGCAAATCCTTCAGATAGTTGAGCTTCCATCTTTTTACTTGAGGTGAGGTATGACAAAAACACACCTGATCAGTCTCTGCGTAATATTGCTGTTCCTGACGGCATGTACGGCAGAGCCACCGAAACAAAAAAACAGTTCCCAACAAAGTGGACCCAAGGGTGCCGCCGCAAAATTGACCGTCGAAGAATATGATGCTTTGTCCGCTGAACAGCAATATCAGGTTTCCAACAAGTTGATGGCTACTTTTTTTAAAGGTGTGCCGGCCAGTGAATTTTTTGATTTTACCGCCGGCATTGATACCTTGGAAGTCAGCGGTGGTGTTGACTATGTCAAGGCGGTGGAATCGGCCTTGGGTAAAAAGTTGGAAAATCCCAGTGCTTATCTCGCTCGTGTGGCGGACCGCAACAACTTTACCGAAACCCGGCAGACTACCGCGGAATCCATTGCCATTATTCGCGAGTACCCGTTAAGTAAAAACATGTTTGAAGCGTGGATGGCTTATACATTGGCCAATACCATATTATTTTCACCGGCCGAAGAAATCGATTCCGCTGATTTTATCGATGCCCAGCGGGTTTACGCAAAACTGGTGGACCGAATGGCCGCCGGCGAAGGGATGCGCGATATTGTCTATAAGCATATGGTATCGCAGGAGAATTGGCGCCGATTTCGTTCACCGGAAGATAACACGCGCGAAATGATTGAAATCTATTTAGGTTTGTTTGACCGCGATGCCGATGTTCCGCTGGCGGCCCTGGCATGCAAAAACTGGTACCTTACCGGTGAAAATGAAGGTTATGAACTGGTGGTGGCCCTGGATGAAAATACCGAACCGCAACGAGTGCTGGATACCTGGGTGACGACCTGTTTTGATTTTTATCGCACGGTGGCCGATCATCCGCTGCTTATACCGCGGGTCATCACGGTATTGGTGGATCATTTCTTTCCCGAAGATAGTTCGACATTGCGCGCGGAACTGGTGCAATCCATTGCCAACACCAATCCAACGACCTTTCATGAAATATTCAAGGCCATCGTCTTATCCAAGGAGTACTTGATTAATAATGAGCGGCCCATGAGCCTGGAAGAGGCGTTCTTTAATGTCGCTGATCGCATTCGTTGGAAACCGTGGGCCAGTTTTTATAATTCGCTGACCAACCCATCAATGTCGTCAAATTTTCCCACCTTGCATTTGCTTAAACAGCCGAATATGTCGCTGAAACTCGGGCGTTTTTCGGCGCAACCGTTGGACTCCTTGAGTTTCGCATACTATCACCAGTTGGTTAGACAGTATTTATTGCTGGATCTTAAGAGTAGTGCGTTTAATGTGAACGACGGCGGTTGGTCGCCGCAATTGATGGAAGAGGGTGATTTTCTAATCGAAGACGAGTATCTGCAATATTTATTTATATCGGTGCTTGGACGCAAAGCTAACCAGACCGAGTTGGATGCATTGAATGCCGTCATCGTAGAGCGCGGGTATGAGGAAAACAGGCTGGGTCAAACCATGTTGGTGTTTGACTATATGTCGCGTTTACCCGAAGTCTACTATCTACAAGCCGTGCAGTAAGGGGGTTGCAAGTGAACGTCGAAATTTTGTTAAAGCATTAAGTACCGTGGGCGGTTCGTTGATGTTACCCTCCCTGTTCGGTTCCCAGGCATGGGCGGCCAATTCCAGGGCCATGCGCAATGCCAAGGCAATTGTGCTGGGGGAAATCGAGTATGTTAAACCCACTACCTTGCCTCAGTACATCAACATTTTCTTATACGGCGGACCGTCTGAACTGGCGGGAAACCTTTCCAATATCGAAGATATCAATGTTAATTCTCAAAACGCCTATCCGACCAATTTGTTGCCCAGTTCGGGCAATACCATTGTCACGGCCAACAACTTTTGGGGTGGCGGCGGCAACGGTGGTGGTGGTGAAACCATGGAAGATATGATCGCCAAAGGGCGGATGTCCATCTACCGGACCATCAACCGAATTAAAGACGATACCAAGGCCCATCGGCCCAGTATTTTCTCCAATCTTACCGGTCAAGTGGGTGAGGAGGATATTCGGCCCGGCATTGCCACGGTATTGGCGGCGGTGCTTTCGGCGAATAATGTGATCGGTGACAATGCCGTGTTTCCGTTCGTTACTTTTGAAGGGGAGTCGGTGATTTTCAACGGTGGCGATATGGATATTCCGTTAGTACTCAAGCCGGTGAGTTTGGATCAGGACCTGCGTAACCCCTACCAGCGGGTTAACAATACCTATGTTTCCGGACAGAACGGCACCGATCCGGCTTTGTTGGACAGTTCCGTCAATACGCAGATTGAAAACCTGGCCCAGAGCATTGCCTCATCGCAGAACGAGCGCTTTGGCAAGGTAGTTGCCGCCTTAAACAAACGCTCGGAACTCAATGATTTTATTAACGGCCTGGATCTTGATGTCGCCGACGCGGCCATGCCTTTTGATCCCGACGATCCGGCCACGCAATTGGTCTATCCGGACACCAATTTCGGCCGCCGATTGCGGGCCGCTGTGAATCTGGCCGCGAATAACAGCGATTCGTCTTTTTTAAGCCTTGGTAGTGGTGGGTTGGGCGGCTGGGATGATCATGATTCCGGTGTTGACGCCAACCGCTATCCGCAGCGTGTGCGACGATTAATGGACGCCTTGAATGTGGCGGGTAAACACCTGGAAGCACTGGGTAAAACCAATGTATTTATCACGGTGTACGGGGACTTTGGACGTAACGTCAATCTAAACAACTCCATGGGATGGGACCACGGTAACAATCAAAACCTGTATACCGTTAGCGGTTCCGGAATCGCCGGGCGCCAACTTGGCAAAATCGTCGGCAAAACACAGCGAATTGGTCAAACCAAGGTCAATCGCCAATTTACCTCGCCGACCGATGATAGTTACCAGTGCGAACCGTTTTCCATCGCATCAATGATATTCAAGTACTTTGGTGTTCAGAACCCGGAGGTCATCACGGGCGAACCGGTTATTGATGAGAATGCCACCAATGAATGGGTGGATCCCAACGCTTAACCAGTTTTGAAGGCGGTACTTCAAACTTTGGGGCTTGCCTGGCAAGCCCTTTTTTTATGTTCCCGATCGTGCGCAGTCGAAATATTGGCATGGCCGTGTCGTACCGACTTTCAATACGTGTTTACTGAACAGGTTACAGCCTATGGTTCGGTTATTTAGCCATGTCCTTCCTGCAAGTCAGCCGCAAGGGCCAATGGAACCGCCGATAACCACCCGGTTGGACAAAATATCATCGGCTTCAAGGGTCATCAGTGGCTGTTTACGGTTCTTGCCGGACTTTCGTTTGCATAGGCGTTATGCCCGAGGCAGGCGACCCAACCCATCGCAAGAAAAATTTGCATGACCGAAAACGATCGCCGTCGTGCTGCGTTATATATGACAGGTTGTTGTTGTTCGACAAAATAGGATGGTTTGGATTCGGAAAAGGCGATTACATGAAACTAGCATGGTTACTGAATATGATGGCACTTGCAGGAAGTGTTGCGGTGTCGGGCGTTGCGGCGCAAAACAGCGGTTCCGTTAACGGTGATGCCAAGAGTCTAGTCATCATAAAAAAAACGAACAATATTCTTCAAAATACCACGCAAAGCTCTGCGATGGTGCGTGCCGGTAGTATTGGCAACAGCAATATACAATCCGTGGACGTTAACATAAAGTCGGATAATGTCACCAATCTAATCAAAGGGTCAACACACAGCAGTTCTACCGTGGATATAGGAACGGTTTCCCATACCAAAGCCGGTGATGTCCGTATCAAGGTGGATGCCAGGAACATTAAAAGCATGGTCTCGGGCGGGCAGGATAACCATGCCGCCACCCATGTTGGTGTATTGAAAAACACCCGCATCGGTGGTCGTGCGACCATCGAGGTCAAGGCCAATGCTATTTCCAATTCCATCGCCGTTGGCAGGCATAATCAGGCGGAGGTTAGCATAGGCTTTGATCCGGATGGTGAGAAAACGTTACCGGCAAATGCCTATACGTTAAACTATTCGGCTTCCCGTCGGCCGGTCAAGCTTATCAATAGCCGTAGCGTGACAAATGGTGGAAAATATTCCAAAGCCATTGAAAAACTCAAAAACGCATTGACATCGCAAACGTATACGCCCATGTCGCTGGATGAGTGGTCAAAAGCCAACGCACGGTCCGGACGAGGTGGTGCACGTCCGGGCAAAGGCTCGCCATTGAATGCATGGATGAAAAGGTACAATATAATCAGGAAAATAGGTATCAATGCGCTGGATATGGTCAAAACATTTCAGCATTTGCCCGACAAACAGGTGTTGGCTATCTTAAAAGATTCCAATCAAGGGTTGGCGGTGTTTGCCGGCTATACGCCGTCTGTCAATTTAAGCAAACCATTGACCCATGCACAAATCCAGAAAGAAAAAGACCGTTTGGTCAAAGGGGTGATCCGTCGTGCCCGCTACTATCATGACGATCTTTTACCAAGACAAAAAAACGCTATGCGGGGTATGGAAGATGCACGTGTACGTAGTATATTTGGTATGCGGGTAAAAAATTCAAAATACAACCCGCTTAAAGTAAAAACGGTTAGTTCAAAAATGGACAAGCAGGCCGTTTTATTATTGGTCACGCCATTTAAGATGATCAAGCATCCGGTGGTTAAACTCGATAAAATTAATTCGGATCTTGGAATGGCGCGCTACTTGTCGAGCAAGGCCTATTCGACTTCCGTGCTTATTCCGGCGTACTTTGTCAATAAGAACCGGGACAAGCTGGTTGAAGCAGCCTATGATGCCGGCTGGATATCCAAACAGACACGCGACAAACGAAAACATGACATCAGCAAAGCGGGCATGCGGATTTTGAAGTCACTTATCAATTGATCGTGATGATCCCATACGCACTGGTGGCGGCGGCCGAATCGTTTGCTACTGTCCTTATAGAGCGCATGATAAATTTGTCGACATAAGTTTTTGCGTCGGCTTTGACAAAAATACGCTCCGCTGCGGTGTCGAAATATTTAAACAGCGGCGGACATAACCAGCCTTCTTCTTTTCCATTGATGGTGTACCTGTTGCCCTCGTATGCCGCATGTACCCAAGTTGATTTTCGCCGGTAACCTGGAAAAGGCTTTTTGGCGAAAAGCCGTTTGAACCCCTGATCCGCATTCGGCAAGTCTTTAACTAAATCGTCATCTCGGGTACGCCGAAAACAAACGGTTCTTTCACCGGGTCAACGGCAGGATCGTCAAATACCCCGGTGTTTTCGTAGCGGTATGGAAATATGACCCATAATGCGTTGTCCATTGTCTATCGCTCATGAAAGTGTTATTCGAAAACCGCTATTGCCATGACAGCCGAAAGCTTACTCCCATTAAGGATGGATGGGCACCCACATTGAGCCGTTTGCGCTTATACCGTGTTGTAAATTGCTCGCAACTGATCAGGCTGATGGCGGCACCGGCCAAAACATCTTCAAGGTAGTGCTTCTTTGCGTATACCCTGCTATAACCTACAAATGAAGCCAGGGCGTAAGCGGGCAAGCCGTAGCGCCATCCGTAGCGTTTTTGGATAAATCCCGCGCCCTGAAAGGCGGCGGCTGTGTGTCCGGAGGGGAACGAGTTGTTATCACTGCCGTCAGGACGATCTTTGTCGACGATAAGCTTTAATCCGTGGGTAACAGCCAGACTGGTGAAAAAGGATTGATAAAACTGCGTGCGGCCTTCCTTGGAATGGGTGGTATACGTTGATAGATAGGCAGTTGCCGGAATAATGATTTGTATATAGTCACCGGCGGTCTGGATACCGGATTTCCCGGCCCATGCCGGAAGCGATACGGCCAGGAGTAGGCAAACCACCGGCAGGCGGTATGTTGTTGTCATCATTGTGTATGATCCTGATTTTTATGTGCGATTATCTGTTATTTTGGTCGTTATTTCAAATCCAATGCCATCACTGGCTGATAAGATAACGTTTTTACCATTGGCCGCACGTTTCCGGTAAAATTGCTTGATATGTATCCGTGTGCACGCCGCAAAGCGACGTAGGCATGTGTTCAGTAGGGTGCGCCGTATGTGCGCCGTATGTCAACGGTCAATCCTTTTCGCTATTTGATGCCGCAATTTTGCCGGTATTTACCCGCTTCCGCTATGTGCATCAGCTAGGGTTAGGCGGCTTTTACGAGCGGAGGGCAGGCTGGACCGTCTGGCCAAGGCATGCCTGGAAAGGGAGTCGGTTCAGCGTTCCGTGATCATTTTTTCACCTTGAAAGGGCTGGTTTATTGTTGTAACTTGATTTCCTCTATTAACCTATCGTCCGGGTGGTTTCCTCGTGAAAAAAAAGTTATTGGAGATTCTGGTATGCCGTCATTGTCAAAATCAATTGTCGCTGGCAAGTGCGCCAAATCAACAGGAAATATGGGAAGGTGAACTGCTGTGTAAACATTGCGGCGCGCGCTTTCACATTCACAAAGGCATACCGCAATTCTCCTCGGCCGCCGACCACCGTGCAAAGTCATTTAAAGGATTTGGTTATCAGTGGAATTGGCGGTCAAAACAGGGTCAATTAAGCGCCTGCTATGGACTGGATATAAAGCCGTTTGTAAATTGGATATTGGAGACTGTTCAAAGCACCTTCAATGGCAATGCCATTCAAAAAGACGATTGGCTACTTGATGCCGGCTGTGGTAGTGCTGAAAAATGCGTGCAATTGGCAAAAAGCAATCCTCGCGCGCAGGTGGTGGGACTGGATTTAAATCCTCACCTGTATAAATATTATAAAACCAACAATCTTCCTAATCTTCATATGATTCAGGCAAATTTACAAAACTTACCTATCAAACCCGGCGTATTTAAATTCATCATGAGTATCGGGGTTTTGCATCATACCCCTGATACGCAGGAAGTATTTAAGAATTTGATCGCCGTATTGAATAATCGTGGTACAATTTTCACCTGGCTGTATCCTGAGAAAGGTGAAGATAAATTTTGGTCCGCCTTGTACCGGCAACGCGATATCCATTTCATGGGGCTGGCAGACAAAATACCGCTGGATGTCTTGGAGGCGTTATGCCATTTCTATGTCACGGCTAATTTCTGGCCCATGTACGCCTTTAGCCGCTTTTACGCGAAAAAACATAGAAAAGTGTTTCCGTTTTCATCCCGATACCGGTCTTTGCGTGGATTTTATCGATCGGCGGTTTTTACAACGTTTGACAACCTGATGCCGGAACACCAAAGACGCCACAATCGCAATGAGATCTTGAATTTAATGGATCAATGCAACGTAAAACGGGCAGACCTTTCTTTACCCGGTTTCTACCTGGGACAAAAACACGCTGAACTGAGGGACATTGTTTAACCCTATCGGAACATTTGCCTTTTGCTGATACGAATGGGCGGCTA
>Ga0114931_10009479_pt1 | contig 11657 bp, 8 predicted proteins | sample 2SBtaG_FD_89579 | JGI IMG/M metagenome (GOLD analysis project Ga0114931, IMG submission 89579) | Deep subsurface microbial communities from Kolumbo volcano to uncover new lineages of life (NeLLi) - 2SBTROV14_V59a metaG | ecosystem: Environmental > Aquatic > Marine > Volcanic | place: Kolumbo...
CCCGCCCTGCGAGGCGGTCGGGTTGATCTCCGCGGCGATGATGAACTGCCCCTTGTCGAACGTCGCAACGATCGGAATCACGTTGTTCCTGCCCGAGAGCGGCCCGCCCGGACCCTGGTACTGCTGGGCCGACGACCCGAGCGCACCAAACGACTTCATGAACTCGATCATGCCCGTTGGCATGGACGTGAACGAGCCGGCGGCCGCCTGGTAGCGCGTGCGGAACGACGCCAGCTGCTCGTCCGTAACGCTGCTCCCGTCGGCCAGAGCGATGTGCGCCCGAGCGGTATTCCAGTCGCCGGCCTCGATGGCGCTCATCGTTGTCGAGGCCGAGTTCAAGGCGAACCCGACGCTCCGTGAGAACACGACCCAGCCCCCGAGCCAGACGATGGTGATAACCAGTCCGAGCACGAGCCCGGTGATCGCCATGCCCCTTCCCTTGAGTCGGCCCCCGGACCTGCGTATCGCCACCAGCGACGCACCGCCGAAGATCGACCCGAGCAGCCCCAGACCCGGGATGCAGCAGATCGCCGAGAGGACGATCGACAGCAGCGCCATGATGCTCACGCGGGGCGCCGCCTCGACCAGCTGCTCCGCGGGTTCGTCCATCGGGTGGGCGTATGGATTGCGTGTCATGGACACAGGCTACGCGAGGGCGGCCGGACAGGCCAATCGGCGCCGGCCCGATCGTCACCGAGTCCCGCCCCCCCCGATCGCCCCTCCGGAGACCGCGCTGCTCGAACCCCTGAGAACCCGGACCGACTCGGCAACGATGTCAGCGCCCCGCTCGATGTCCTGCTCGCTCGTGTGTCGGCAGAGGCTGAACCGTAGCGACCCGTGCGCCAGACGCTCGGGCACGCCCATCGCCAGCAGCACCGGCGATGGATCCAGCGATCCACTCGAGCAGGCCGCCCCCGCCGAGGCGCACAGGCCACGTTCGCTGAGCAGCATCAGCAGGGCCTCGGCCTCCAGGCCCGGGAAGGCGATGTTGCTCGTGTTCCAGATGCGCTGGTCGGGCTGGGTCGGCCCGTTGACGGCCGCCCCCGGGACCAGCCCCACCACGCGACGCTCGAACTGATCGCGCAGATCCCGGACCCGGTCCCGGTTGCCCTGGTCGGCGAGCCAGCGGATCGCCTCCCGGCAGGCGACGCCGGCCCCCAGGATCCCGGGCACGTTCTGCGTGCCGCCCCGGCGACCCAGCTCGTGCGATCCGAGGATCGTCGGCTCAAGCCGGACCCCGCGGCGTGCCCAGAGCAGCCCGACGCCCTTGGGCCCGTGGAACTTGTGCGCCGAGGCTGAAAGCAGGTCGATCGCCGGGGCCTCCGGGCTCGACAGATCCACCGGCATCTTGCCGACCCACTGGACCGCGTCGCAGTGGAACAGCGTGCCGCGCTGCCGGCAGATCCGCCCGATCTGATCGACCGGCTGGATCACCCCCGTCTCGTTGTTGGCCCACTGAACGCTGACCAGGGCGACGCGCTCGTCGATCATCTCGCTCAGCGCGTCCAGATCCACGCGCCCGTCCCGATCCGTGCCGACCCACCGAACCTCCGCCGACCCGCGCCGGGCCAAATGCTCGGCCAGATCCCGCACCGCCGCGTGCTCGACGGGGGTGGTGACCAGGACGTCTCGCCCGCTGGCACCGAGCACGCCCCGGATCGCCATGTCGATCGATTCGGTCCCGCCGGAGGTGAAGATGACCTGTCTGGGCGCGGCGCCGATCAGCTCGGCCGCGTCGCGCCGAGCCAGTTCCAACGCCGCCCGGGCCGCCTGCCCCGCCCGATGAACGCTCGACGGATTGTGCCAGCACTCGCCCAGGGCCCGCACGGTCGCCTCGACCACTCCGGGCGAGGGCCTGGTCGTCGCGTTTGCGTCGAGGTCGATCACATCCAATGGTATCGGGGCATCGTGACGAATACTGTCCAAGCGATGGGCAGCGCGACCCAACCCCAATCCTGCTCAAGGCCCCGGCCCGCGACTCGGGTCGAGATTCGGGGTCAGGGGTTGAGCCGATCCTTCAACGGGCGCCCCGTGCTCTGCGGGCTGGATCTGGAGATCCTCACGACCGACATGGTCGCGATCGTGGGCGAGAGCGGCTGCGGCAAGACCGTGCTGCTGGACCTGCTCACGGGCCTGCTCGAACCGGACTCGGGGCGGGTCTTCGTCGCCGACCACAGCCGCCCCGATGCGCCCCTCGTCGAGTTGGGACGCCTCGACCAGGACGGGCTCGATCGGATCCGTCTCAACTGGTCGGTCGTCTTCCAGCGCAACGCACTGTTCGGGGGCACGGTCTACGACAACGTGGCGCTGTGGCTCATCGAGCACACGGACCTGAGCGAACACGAGATCCGGCGACGCGTCCGAGTGAGCCTGGAGCGCGCCGCGCTGGATCCGGACGACGTGTGGAGCAAGGATCGCCACGAGTTGTCCGGCGGGATGGCAAAGCGAGTCGCCATCGCCCGGGCGATCGCCACGGATCCGGCCGTCATTTTCTACGACGAACCGACGACCGGGCTGGACCCCGTCGTGGGCTCGCAGATCCACGAACTGATCCGCGAGATCCACGCCGTTCCTCGGGCCGACGGGCTCCCGAGAACCTCGGTCATCATCACGCACGACCAGGAGCTGCTCTGCCGCCTCCGGCCCCGGATCATCCTGCTGGCCGACGGGACAATCTGCTTCGACGGCACGTACGAGCAGTTCCGCGTCGCCAAGGGGTCCTGCGCCGCGCGGTACCTCCGCGCCATGGACGCGCTGCAGACGCGCCCACCGCCCAACCCCGATGATGGATAGGCTCCCGACCCGGCCCCGCCGCCCGGAACGGGGCGCTCAGGCGCTGCGACGAACCCGGCGCTGAACCTCGACCAGGTACCGAAGGAACGGCTGGATCTGGCGCGTGAGGTGCCTCTGCGTCGGCCACGGATGGATGAACATGCCAATCCTGACCGCGTGACCGTCGAGGATCGGTCGCGCCTGCCTCACCTCGCACAGAGTATCCAGGCGGTGCTCGGTCCCCGGAACGCAAAAGGTGACGAAGAAGAGGCGGAATCTCTTGAACTTCGAGCAGTTCTCCCCGTCGATGCGGACGCCGAGCCCGGACCCGGAGCCATCCACAAGCCGCCCCTCGTAGCGCAGGGCGCCGATGGGGCACGTGGCGGGTTCCTGGCTGCTGGCCTCGTGCATCCGGACGGGGATGGGATCCTGCGTGGCCAGCGAGGTTCGGAAGTACTCGCGGCGCTGCCCGGGCTTGACGTTTGCGGGCCGACGGATTGTCATGCCCTGAACGACCTTTCGGGCATTGAGGCGAACGGGGCACGATCGGCTCTTGACCGTCGTGTGGAAGCAGAGCAACGCCTCGGACCGGCTGAAGAAGGCGGTCAGTGGGTCGCCCGCGTTGATGCGAACATCCATCCCGATCGTCTGGGGCTCTTCGAGGTAGATCAACTCCCCGTCGATGTCCAGCATTCGCGCCCGGGCCACGGGCAGGGAGGCGTCGCCGACGCGCCGGAACAGCTCCAGCGGCGTGTTGCGCGCACAGGCGCCCTCCAGCAGCGCCGCGGGATCTGCGATGGGTGCTTTCTTATCGGTCGCCATCGTGCCGGCCTGGGATCGTCCTGGGCGTATCCGCCTCCCGAATCGGGCAGACGCGACTCCACCTTGAGGGTCCGCATCCGGGCACGCCCCGGGTGGCTGCCAGACTCCTCACGATCGGCTATCAACGCTCCAACGGCTCGCCCGCAGGGTTTTCGGACGGCGCCTCGGCCTGCGCGGCCTGGACGATCGGAGCCGGGGGCGGCGAGGCGTCGCGCGGCTCCCACCGGACCTTGCTCGCCCCCAGCAGCGTCCCCGTCGCAAAGGCCAGGTCCACCAGCGCGATCTGATAGTCCGTCACCGCGCGGATCTCGGCCAACTGGGCCTCGGCCAGGCTCGCCGCCGCGTCCAGCACGTCCGTGCTCGTCCGGGCGCCGACATCGAACTGGCGCTGCTCGGCCTGGAACGTTCGCGCCGAGGCCGCTGTCGACTGTCGCGCCGCCATGATCCGCTGCCACCCGGCCTCGACCGTATCGACGGCGTTGAGGACCTCCTGGGTGACGGCCTGCTCGCGGGCCTCCCGCGTGGACAGCCGCTGGAGCCGGGAGAGGATCGCCTGTTGCACCCGGGCCTTGGCCGCCTCGTTGCCGATCGGGATCGACGCCGACAGCCCCATGCTCCATGACTGGAACCGGTTGTCGAAGATCTGGGCGTTGGACGACCGGAACGTCGGGCCCAGCCCGGCCAGGCGATAGGTGTAGTCGAGCGTCACCAGCGGCAGCGCCTGGTTCTTGTTGAAGTCGATCGTACTCGCGTCCTGTGCCAGACGCAGTTCCAGTTCCAGCAGTTCCATCCGGTTCTGTATCGCCGCAAGCACCAGCACGGGCGCGTCGAACTCGTAGTGGATCGGCTCGGGCGGCGTGGTCGGATCGACCATCAGCGTCGATTCGATCCCCAGGTCCGGAATGTTCATGATCCGCTTGAGCTCGCGCTGCTGGAGCAGGACGGCGTTCTCGTCCCGGATGATGGTCTCCAGACGCTGGGCCAGGCCCGCCTCGGCGCGGATCACTTCCACGTCCGGCGCCGCACCGGCCCGAACACGCCGCCGGGCCCGTTCCAGTTGCGCCAGCGCCAGTTCGTACTGCTGCTGGCTGACCTTCAGGGCCTCCTTGGCCGCGTACAGGCGCCAGTACGATCGATCCACCGCCGCGATCTGGCGGATGACTTCCAACTTGGTCTGCGCCTGGCTGATCTGCTGCTCGTAGGCGGCGATCCGGATCGCGTGCGTGTTGGTCCGACGCCCGGCGTTTCGAAGCAGCGGCTGGCTCAGCGAGAACTGCAACGCCGAGTCGTAACTGGTCCCCAGCGTCACGAACGGGTTGGACGTCTGACGGAACTGCTCGATCAGATCCACGCTCACCCGACCGCCCTGGCGCAACGGGATATCCACCCCCGTCTGAGACAACAGCGACTCCTGCTGGTTGGAAGAAGTCACGTTGAACGAGGCCGCATCGTCCTCGCGGTAGTTGATCGTGGGGCGAAAGACCGCCTCGAATCGCGCTTCCTCTTCTCGCTGCCGCTGCGACGCGATGGCCGGGTCCACCAGCGCCACCTTCAGGTCCAGGTTGTCCTCCAGCGTCGCCTTGCGGGCCTCCTCGATCGAGAGCGGGTAGCGATCCAGACCCGCGAATCGGCTCCGGGCCTGCTCGGCCACGGGGGCCTCCGGCTCGGGCTCCTCGGGCTCGGCCGCGAACGCCTCGGGCGTGAACCGATCGATCGACCGCAGGCGATCCACCGCGATCCGACGCCCCCGGTCGCCCGGGAGCGTCGCCAGGGGATTCGAGCACCCGGCCGGCAGAAGCCAGCCAAGACCCGCTGCCACGACCAGTTGCCACGATGCGAGTCTTCGTCCTGTCCGTCGCACGGCACACGCTCCAAGGATTCGATCCGGCACCGACATTCAGCCCCTGGCGACGGGGCGCCACGGGGACAACTGGCCTGGAACCGGATTGGGCCTCCACTGCTTGGCCGGACCTGGAATCGATCCGCCGGGTGGTTCTTCTCCAATACACGGGCGACGATCGCCGCTCACTCGCGGCGCAGGGCCTCGATCGGGTCCAGGCGCGCCGCCTTGATCGCCGGGAACATGCCGAAGATGATCCCCGTGGCCGCGGAGAACCCCGCCGACACCACGCGGGCGATCATCGGCACCGTCGCCTGGTCCAGGGCCTCGACGGAGTGCCTGACCGCGATCATGATTCCCTCGCCGATCCCAAGCCCGATGGCCGCCCCGACCAGGCACAGCACCACCGCCTCGACGAGGAACTGCGTCATAATCACCGCGGGACGGGCGCCAACCGCCTTGCGCAGCCCGATCTCCCGCGTCCGCTCGCTGACCGACACGAGCATGATGTTCATGATCCCGATGCCCCCGACCAGCAGCGAGATCCCAACGACGATGAACACCCCCAGCCCGAATACCTTGGCCATCTGGTTGAACTGGTCGATGAACTGCTGCATGACCGTGACCTCGAACGTGTCCTCGTCTTCGGGTTCGAGCCCGCGCATCGTCCGCAGCACGAAACGGACCTCGTCCTTGACATCCTCGGCCTGCTCGGGCGTGACCAGCTCGGCCACGGCGTAGTTGAGCCAGCCGTTGGGGTTCAGGTTCCTCGCCGTGCTGAACGGGATGTAGACCTCCGTCCGCGTGTCGCCCCCGCCGAACATCGCGCCCACGTCCTTGGTCTCGACGACGCCGACGATCAGGAAGCGGCGCCCGGAGATCAGCACGAAGTCCCCGACCGGGTCGCGGTCCAGGTCCAGTTCCTCGATGCCCTTGTCGTTGATCAGGCAGACCTGCCGCCGCTGCTCCTCGTCGATGCGCCCGAACGGACGACCCTTCGTGACCTGGCGGTTCTCGATCTCGTGCCACTCGGGCCAGATCCCGACGACCTGCACGCCCTGGAGCGTCACGTCCGGGGTGGCCACGTCGTAGCTCCCATACCAGTGGGGCGTGATCGTCTTGATCGAGGGGCAGTGCTCGCGGATCGCGTTGACCTCGGGAACCGTCAACTGCACCTCGCGCCAGGCATGGCTGGCCCGCTTGTTGCGCGGAAGCCTCCCGTCGATGTAGACCTTCTTGGTCCCGAACGTCTCGAACTCGCTGAGCACGTTCTGCTTGAGCCCGTTGAGCGAGGCGATCACCACGATCACGCTCAGAACCCCGATGATCACGCCCAGCGTCGTCAGCAGGGCCCGGACCTTGTTGGTCCAGATCTGGCCCGTCGCCAGGAACCCGGTCTGGAAGAGCAGGCGGAGCAGGATCATGGCCTGAGCATCCTCCCGGGCGATCTGGCGGCGGCGAGTGCGGATCGCACCTGTCGTGGTTCATCGTCGGCGGCGTCGCCCTCGGGCTCCCCGTCGCCGGAGGGGTCGGTCCGCACGCCGACCTTCCGCGCCTGGGCCCGTGCCGCGGCCGCCATGACCGCAACGTGCTCGCGGTGCACCGGATCATCGCTCGTGGGATGGTCCGACTGGACCTTCCCGTCGTAGAGCCGCACGATCCGCTGCGCGTGGGCCGCGACGTGCTCCTCGTGGGTCACCATGATGATCGTCTGGCCCTCGTTGTGCAGTTGGCCGAACAGGTCGATGATCTCGGCCGTGGTCGCCGAGTCGAGGTTGCCGGTCGGCTCGTCGGCCAGCAGGATGCTCGGCTCGCTGACCAGCGCCCGCGCGATGGCCACACGCTGCTTCTCCCCGCCCGAGAGTTGGTTGGGCCGATGCCGGATCCGATCGCCCAGCCCGACCCGCTCCAGGGCGCGCCTCGCCCTTCGCCGCGCCCCGCCGATCCGGCGCGAATAGAGCAGGGGCAGCATCACGTTCTTCATCGCCGAGGCCCGCGAGAGCAGCTCGAAGGACTGGAAGACGAACCCGATCTCCTCGTTGCGGATGCGCGCCAGGGCCCGACCGCTGGTCCGCCTCGTCGCGCGCCCGTTGAGTTCGTACACGCCGGACGTGGGGCGATCCAGGCACCCGAGGATGTTCATCAGCGTGGATTTACCCGAACCGGAAGGGCCCATGATCGCCACGTACTCGTTGCGGGCGATGTCCAGGTCCACCCCGTCCAGGGCGCGCACCCGCTCCACGCCGACCTTGTAGATCTTCCTGAGTTTGCGGATGCGGATCGCCATGCTCGTCCCGTCGTGGTCAGCCCCCGGCGTCCGTCGCCGCGCCCGAGTCGTCCTCGGACTCACCGCTGGCCACGACGCCCTCCGGGTCTTCCCCCTCGGCCTCTCCGGCGTCGGCGTCGCGGATCGCCTGCTTGTGCTTCATTCCCACGAGTTGTTTGTACGGGCCGACCACGATCCGGTCGCCATCGCTCAGCCCGCCCAGGATGACCGTGTGGGTCAGATCGCTGGAGCCCACGCTCACGGGCGTCGCGATCGCCTCGCCGTCGATGAACCGGTACACCACGCGGGCGAACGTCTTGTTGCGATTGACGAACTGGCTGTTCTTGACCACGTCGTCGTGTAGGTCGTCGATCCGACGGTCCACCACCGCCTGGCTCGGGATCTTGATCACGTCGTGGAGCGTCTCGATCTGGATATCCGCGTTGGCCGTCAGCCCCGAGTAGAGCCGATCGCCATCGACGGTCTCCAGGGCGATCTCGGCCTCGACGTAGCCCGTCCCGTCGCGCCAGATCTCCCTGTGCAGGCGGACGCGATCCACCACGCCGTCAAAGGTCCGGTCCGCGTAGGCGTTGAGGTGAACCTTCGCCCGCTGCCCCTCACGCACCTCCGCGACATTGGCCTCATCGACCCTCGCCCGCATGATGATCGTCTTCAGGTCCGCGATCTCCACGATCACCGACCCGATGTTGTTAAACGTTCCCAGGACCATCTCCCCGACGTCGAAGTTCCGCCGCGTCACGACACCGTCGATCGGAGCCGTGATCGTCGTGTAGTCAACGTCCTTCTGCGCACGGGCGATGTTGGCGCCGGCGATGGCGATCGACTGGTGGGCGGACCGGACGGCGGCCTGGGCCTGCTTGAATCGAGCCTCAGCGGCGTCCAACTCGCTGCGGGCGATGTCCCGCGTCTGGTACAACTCGCGGGACCGCTCGACCTCGAAGCCCGCCTCCTCAAGCCGGGCCTCGGCGCTGGCCAGGCTCGCCTCCTGGCTCTTGAGCGACGCCTGGGCCGACTCCAGTTGAGCGACCAGATCCTGCGCGTCCAGGCGAACCAGGACGTCGCCCGCGTGGACGACCTGCCCCTCCTCAACGGGAAGCGCCACGATCCGGGCCGACACACGCGCACCCACCTGCACGACGGTCCGGGGCTCGATCGTCCCGGGCGCGTTAATCGACCGCGTCAGATCGCCCCGCTTGACCGTCTCCAGGCGAACCTCCGGCCCGATCGGGTCCTTGCGCAGATTCGCCGTCAGTTCCTTGAACTGTGGCGATTGCACCACGACGTACCCCGCCCCGCCCAGCAGACCGCCCACCGCGATCAGGATCACCAACAGCCTCTTCCACACCGCGCTCGACCCCGCTTCTTTCGCCTCTCCCCACCGACTCCCACGCGCCGATAACCGGCCGTACCAGTGATTGGGATTCGGCGCGATCGATTTTTGGCCCCGCCCGCCCCCGTGTATACCCCCCGGGACCGGCCCGGTTACAGAATCATCCGCGTCATCGCCGATCGGGCCCTGTTCCCGGACCCCTGCCCGTTCAGGCTCCGCCGGGGCCGACCCCGGGCCCGGCGTCCACCCCGGCGCCCAGCCGATCGCCCAGGTAGTCGCCGACCCGGTCCAGCCCGATCCGCTCCTGGGCGGCCGTGTCCCGCTCGCGCACCGTCACCGTCTGGTCCTCGAGCGTCTGGCTGTCGATCGTGAAGCAGAACGGGCAGCCGGCCTCGTCCATCCGGGCGTAGCGCTTGCCGATCGACTGCTTGGCGTCAAAGACGATCATCCCCCGCGAGGCGAACCGCCCCATCAGCTCCGCGTGCAGGTGCTGCCCGATCTCCGGCATCCCGTCCTTCTTCACCAGCGGGTACACCGCCGCCTTGATCGGCGCCAGCCGAGGATGGAACGACATCACGAACTTGCTCCCCTTGCGATCGGGGGTGGGCGTGAACGCCTCGCACAGCACGGCCAGCACGCCGCGGTCCAGCCCGGCGCTGGGCTCGATCACGTGCGGCAGGTACCGCTCGTCGCGCTCGTGGTCGAAGTATTCCAGTTTGGCCCTGGAAGCCTGGGCGTGCTGGGTCAGGTCGAAGTTGCCGCGGTCGGCCACGCCCTCCAGCTCGCCGAAACCCGGGGCCGTGAAGGGAAAACGGTACTCGATGTCGCTCGTGGCGGCCGAGTAGTGCGACAGTTCATCCTGCTCGTGCTCGCGCAACTGGAGGTTCTCGCCGGCCAGGCCGATCGACTCCCACCACGTCATCCGCCAGTCGCGCCAGAACTCGTACCACCCGCTCTTCTGGTCCGGGTGGCAGAAGAACTCGACCTCCATCTGCTCGAACTCACGGGAGCGGAACGTGAAGTTCCTCGGCGTCACCTCGTTGCGGAATGCCTTGCCGATCTGCGCAATGCCGAACGGCACACGCACACGCATCGTGTCCACGACGTTCTTGAAGTTGATGAAGATGCCCTGTGCCGTCTCGGGGCGGAGGTAGGCCTTCGAGTCATCGTCATGAATGGCCCCCGTGTGGGTCTCAAACATGAGGTTGAACATGCGTGGCTCGGTCAGACTTCCAGCCTTGCCTGTGAAAGGAGAGACGATCTTGTCGTGCAGTCTGTTTTGTGTGTCAATGGGAATCTCACAGATCACGAGCCATCCCGAAACCCCATCGGGGTTCTTGCATGCAGCACCCAGCACACCAGCCTCGTCAAGTTCAAATGGTCCCGTGCGTTCGTAGGAACTGAGCAGTTTGTTCCTGCTCGTCTCAGCGAGGGCGGCGGTTTCGGCGTCGCTGGAAGCAACAAATGTTGCAATTGGCAGAGTTGCAGAATAAAGCTCCCCACGATACTCTGCTGCGAAGCGACTCAAGAAGTCTTCATTTGTCTTGAGATTGTGATAATACAAACCACGTAAGTGATCGGCTCTGAATCTTTGCTTCGTCTCCTTGTCATCCACCATCGGATCATTGAACCCCGCCACGTGCCCGCTGGCCTCCCACACCTTCGGGTTCTGGATGATGCACGAGTCGATGGGGACGATGGACACCGCCCGCCCGTCCGGGCCGATCGCGCCGTTGCATCCGGTCATGACCACGTCGTTCCACCACGCCTGGCGGAGGTTGTTCTTGAGCATCGCGCCCAGGGGCCCGTAGTCCCAAAAGCCGTTGATCCCGCCGTAGATCTCGCTGGCCTGGTAGATGAACCCCCGGCGCTTGCACAGGGCCATGATCTCGTCCATCGACACGTTTCTCTGGGGCATCTGCATCGTCTCCGGCGTCGCTGGGGGTCGTGGGGGTCGTGGGGGTCGCTGGCGGAAATGGGCGCGGAGTATAGGGCTGGGGCGGCTGATGACGGGCTCGCCTTCGGGCTGCGGGCGGCTGCTCAGGGATCCAGATCGCCCGCGGGTCTCACCGACCGCCGGTCAGCCAGCGCCACACGTCGCCCGGGCCGATTCGCCCGGGATCCGTCCCCGCGTCGGCGATAACCTGCTCGTAGTCGCGCACGCCCGGCGCCGGGGACAGGTCCGCCGGCGCATCGGCGCGGGCCAGGCCCAGCGAGCCGTCGCCCGTAACCGTCACGACCCATCGCCCATCGCCCAGGCGCCGATAGACGGCCTTGCCGTAGACCTCGCCGGTGCCCGACCAGTCCACCGCGTCGGCCTCGGGATCAATCACGAGCCCCTCCTGCGGCGGCGTGCCGGCATCAAAGACCCGACGGATCCAGAGGCGACCGTCGAGCACCAGGTAATCCACGAAGATCTCGCCGCGCGGGTCAAACGGCGTTTCGATCCGCCTCGTGACCCCCTCGGCCGTGCGCACCTGCACCCACAGGCGACCGTCCCGCACGAGCAGTTCCGTCACCGCGGTCCGGCGCACGGCCGCGTTGTACACCGTGCGCAGCGACTCGTACTGCCCGACCATCTGCTCCAGGCGGTCCCGGTACACCTC
>Ga0114931_10009480_pt1 | contig 11657 bp, 9 predicted proteins | sample 2SBtaG_FD_89579 | JGI IMG/M metagenome (GOLD analysis project Ga0114931, IMG submission 89579) | Deep subsurface microbial communities from Kolumbo volcano to uncover new lineages of life (NeLLi) - 2SBTROV14_V59a metaG | ecosystem: Environmental > Aquatic > Marine > Volcanic | place: Kolumbo...
GTTGGACGGGGTGAAGTGTGCGTTTGCGGTGGTGCAGGGCAAGGCACAACGATGCGGAATAGTCGTTCTATTCAAAGAGTTGTAACGCCGCCCTGCGCCGCCGCAAACGTGCAATTCGCCCCGTAGCGTGGTTCATCGGGCGGGTAGCTGCATTGATTGACATTAAAGGTATTCATATCAGCCAGTTACTGTCAGAATGTAGCGGTCAACTGAGGATTCTAGGTTGAAGCGCAGCAAGCGACGCCGTGCCGGCGGCGCGCAAACCCGACGCCCCCCGCTCGCGCCCACCGAACGCGATCGCCTGCTGGCCACCGCCATCCATCATCATCAAACGGGCCGCCTGGCGCGCGCAGCGACCGGCTACCGGCGCCTGCTGCGCCACGCCCCTCGCGACGTCGACGCCCTGAATCTGCTCGGCGTGCTGTGCCAACAACGCGGTGATGGCGACGAAGCGGAGCGCCTGTTGCTCGCCGCCATCGCGGTGGCGCCCGAGCGCGCCGACCCGCACTATCATCTGGGTGAGGTGCTGCGTGCACGCGGCGCGCACCCGGAAGCGATCGAGCGCTATCGCCAAGCGCTTGCCATCGACCCGCGGCACGCCAATGCGCGCTTCAATCTCGCTAATGCACTGTTTGCCCTTGGTGACGGCGCGGCGGCGGTGAGCGCCTATCGCGAGGCGCTCGAGCTGACACCGGCCGATGCCGAACTGCACAACAATCTGGGCGTCGCGGTGGCCGCCGGCGGCGACCCCGAAGTGGCGCTGAAGCACTATGATCGAGCGTTGCGCCTGCGCCCCGATTTCGCCGCGGCCGAGGTCAACCGGGCCGCCGCGCTGCGCGCCATCGGGCGCCTCGACGAGGCGGTCACCGCCTGCCGCCAGGCGCTCCGGATCGACCACCGAATGGCCCCCGCATATAGTGAGTTGGCCGCCTGCCTGGAGGAAGGCGGTCACCGCGACGAGGCCCAGACCTGTCTCGGCCGCGCCCTGACGCTCGATCCGACGCTGCTCGCGGCGCGCATCGCTTTGGGACGCCTGCTGATCCGCGCGGGTCGCCCGGGTGAAGCGCAGGCCTGCCTGCGGGTCGCGGCCGAATCGCTTCCGGCGCGACCCGATCAGGCCATCGATCTCGGTCAGGCATTGACCGATTCCGGACTACCGGAGCAAGCCGCGGCCTGTTTCGAGCAGGCCCTCGCGCGGGATCCGGGCGCGGTCGCGGCGCATGTGGGGCTCGGGGTCTGTTTCCAGCAAATGGGGCGCTTCGACGAGGCCGCGCGCGCCCATCGCGCGGCGCTCGCGATCGATACCACCCACGCCGGGGCCGGCCAGCACCTCGCCCTGATGCACCGGCTCACGGCGGGCGAGCGCGCGCGCCTCGATGCGGCGCTCGGCGGCGACCGGCTAACGACCGGCGACCGCACCCTGCTGCACTTCGCGCTCGGCAGCGCCCTGGATCAGGAAGGTCGCGGCGCCGAGGCTTTCGCGCATTTTCGCGTCGGCAACCGGCTGGTCGCCACCGATCGGCCCTTCGATCCGGTCCGCTTCGAAGAGCAAATCGCGAGCATCGAGGCGTTTTTTGATGCGGCGTTTTTCGCCGCCCACGCGGATCTTGGTCACCCGTCGCGGCGGGCGGTACTGATCGTGGGCATGCCGCGCAGCGGCAGCACCCTGGTCGAGCGGATCCTCGGTGCGCACCCGAACTGTGCCGCGGGTGGGGAACTCGACGCGTTGCGCATCGTGGTGCGTGAGTTGCCCGCGGTGCTTGGGGACGGTGCGCGCTACCCCGAGTGCCTGTCGGGCATCGACTCCGGCGCGGCGCGGCGCATCGCCGAGCGCTACCTCGCGGCATTGCCGGCCGCGCCCGACGCGCGTCTGGTGACGGACAAACTGCTCGGTAACTTCCTGCACCTCGGCCTACTGGCGGTGATTCTGCCGCAGGCGCAGGTGATTCATTGCCGGCGCGACCCGCTCGACACCTGTCTGTCCTGCTATTTCCAGCATTTCGCTCACGGCCTGCGCTTCACCTATGACCTCGATCATCTGGCGATCGTGTATCGCGCCTACCAGCGACTGATGGCGCACTGGCGTACGGTCCTGCCGATGCCGATTCACGAGGTATGCTACGAAGATCTGGTCGCGCAACCCGAAACGGAGGCGCGCCGCTTGCTGGAATTCTGTGGGCTCGCCTGGGATCCGGCGTGCCTCAGCGAACACGCTGGCGGTGGAACGGTACGCACGGCAAGCTTCTGGCAGGTACGCCAACCGGTGTACCGTTCTTCGGTGGGGCGCTGGCGGGCCTACCGGGATCGAATCGGCCCGCTGCTCGAGGGGCTGGGAAACGAGACGCGATGAGAGTGCTCCGCCTGGCGCTGGCGGCGGGGCTTCTGACGTTGGCGACCGGATGCGGCACCACCCGTCCGGTTGGCGGCAACACCGCACCGCCGATCAAACGCGTACGGGTGGTCGAATTGCCATCGGAATCGGCACCCCCTGACGGCCCGGTGGCGGCGCGCGCGACGCTCAGCGCTGCCCTGCTCGATGGCTCGGGCTGGACGGTCGCGACGGTGCGCTCGGCGCTCGCGGCGGCGCGCACGCTGCTCCGCACCCGTTGCGCGATCGATATCGAGGTTCCGCGCCTGGTGGTGGTCGAGGCGCCGCCCGCCTACTGGCGGCTCGCCGCCAGCAGCGAGGCGCGGCTGTACGCGCGGCTGCGTGCCTGGCGACCGCAGCTGTTATTCGTACATGCCACGGTGGACAACGACGTAGCCTATTCCTATTTGGCCGACAGTCCCGTGCCTCAGGCCGGCAGTGCGTGGTTTACGCGCAACGTTGCCGGGCCCTGCGCGGGCCAATTGATCGCCCACGAGATCGGTCATCTCGCGCTCAATAGCGCGGCGCACGATCCCGATCCGGACAATTTCATGCATCCGGGTTGCCGCGCGAGCAACATCGAGGGCCGATCGCCGCCGCGCATCGAAGCACACCAGTGCACGCGGCTGGCCGCCGGTTTGAAATTACTCGGGGACGCAGCGGGTCATTCTCCATAGGCATCCTCCGCGACCAGGAGCGGCGCGTGGCGCACCGAATCGACAAGGTACTCATCGTCGGCGGCGGCACCGCCGGCTGGATGACCGCGAGCATGCTGTGCCGGCGCCGGCCGCAACTCAGCGTCACCGTGGTCGAGTCGCCGAGCGTGCCCAAGGTCGGGGTCGGTGAGGCCACCATCATCCAGATGACCGAGTTCCTGCGTGACATGGGGCTCGGCGAGCGCTACTGGATGCGCGGCTGTAACGCGACCTACAAGGAGGGCATCCACTTTCAGCATTTCCTGCGCCAGGATATAGACTATTGGCATCCCTTCCAGAATATCCAACGCGAGCTCACCGATTTCTGGCTGCACCGTTACTACCGCGAGGGCCTCGGCCCGCAGCAATATTTCGAGCACTGCTTCAGCAATACGGTACTCAACGCCGCGAACCGCGTTAATGTCGAAAACAAGGTAAATTTCGACCGGGTGCGGCAGGTCAGCTACAGCTACCATCTCGATGCAACGCGTTTCGGCGAATTTCTCAAGGAGCGCATCGCGCTGCCCGCAGGCGTCGCCCACGTGGTTGATGAAGTCACCGAGGTGGTGGTGGGCGAGGATGGATTCGTCGATTGCGTGCGCAGCGCCGGGCACGGCGAGCTACGCGCCGACCTGTACGTGGATTGCACCGGCTTTCGTTCGCTGTTGCTCGGCCAGGCGCTCGGCGGCGAGTTCATCGACTACACCAACAAGCTGCCCAACGATCGCGCGATCGCGGTCCGCATGCCCTACCGCGACAAGGAGGCGGAACTCCACCCCTACACTTCGGCCACCGCGCTCGAAGCCGGCTGGGTGTGGAACATCCCGTTGTGGAGCCGCGTGGGTACCGGCTACGTCTATTCGAGCGCGCACAAGAATCGCGATCAGGCCGAAGCCGAATTGCGGCGCCATCTCGGCGAAGCGCGGGTCAAGGACCTGGACTTCCACCACATCGACATGCGCATCGGCCGGCGCCGCCACCCGTGGCACAACAACGTGGTCGCGGTCGGGCTGGCGTCGGGATTCATCGAGCCGCTGGAGTCGACCGGCATCGAACTCATCCAGGTGGGTGCGGATTTCCTCTGTTACTACCTCGAAAGCCGCGACGACAACAGCGCGGTGACGCGCGTTCTCTACAACAAAAAGATGCAGATTGTCTACGACGAGATCGCCGACTACATCCAGCTCCATTTCATCCTCAGCGAGCGCGAAGACACCGCCTACTGGCGTGCGTTGAAGTACGATTTGCATCCGTTGCGCGATGAGTTGCTCGCCACCTTGCTGCGTTACGAATCGAGTTTCGCCCAACCGCCCGAAGGCCACGTCTTTCTCGACACCGCCTGGTGTGCATTGCTGATGGGGTTTCGGCAGTTCCCCACCCGAGCCAATCTGCGTCCGCTCGATCCCGAAAGCGTTCCGGCGGCCAACCGCTTCATGGACGAAAATCTCCGCCACGCCAGGGAGTCGATCGCCTCTGACAGCGGCTATCCGTCGCATCATCAATTCTTGCGCAAACACATCTACTCCGATGAGGAAGTGGCGCCGTGACGCGGGATCAGCGCGCCGCTACGTGGGCTCGCCCCGATGCGTGGCGCGCGACGCTGCGGTGGCTGGTTACCGTGCTGCTGGTGAGCCTGAGCGGCTGCGCCGGCGCCCCCGCCGGACGTCTGGCGCGGGCCGCGCAGCGCGGCGATCTGGCGAGTATGCGGATCCGGCTGGCCGACGGCGATACGGTCGATGCGCGCGATATCCGGGGTCGTACCGCGCTTTCGTACGCCGCCGCCGCCGGGCGCCTCGACGCGATGCGCCTGCTCCTCGACCAAGGCGCCGACCCGAATCTGCGCGACGCGCGCGGTTGGACGCCGCTGCACTACGCGGCCGCGGTACACGACATCACCTACGTACGTTTCGCCCTCGATCTGGAGTTGCCCGCCGCCCGACTGCTTCTCGAGCGCGGTGCCCGCGCCACGCCGATCCCGCAGCCGGATACCTCGTATACACACCCGACGACGCACCCGAACGTCCATTGGCACTGAAGCCGGGTCTTACCCGCCGAGGTCCGGATGCAAAAACCGGTGCAGGCCGTCAGCCTATGAAGAATTTCCGTAACTACTCAGGTTGTCAGGTTCCGGGTTCAGAGGTTCCGGGTTAAAGGACTTGCGTGGTTCCCGGCTCTCGGGATCGTCCGTGAAATCATGAATCACAAGCCGTATCGAGCGTTCCAGCCGACCCTCCTCGGTAAAGACCGACTGTTTCGCCAACCGCGACACCGAGCGAAGCACCGATGAGCGAACCGCCAAGTCCCAAGCGCTGCAAAACGTGTCGCGATCGACAACCCGGAACCCGAGTAGTTATGAATTTCCGGCCCACCGCGGTCCGAGGGCCTCATCGAGATAGCGCGCGATGTCGGCGGCCGGTACCGCGTAGGCGGTTGCCCGTGCGTTGCTCAGTTCGCCGCCGGTGCGATTGATGGCAAAGCTCGCGATCATGCCAACCAACTCGCCCCGGGTATTGAACAGTGGCCCGCCCGAATCCCCCGGCTCGGCACGCAATCGGACCTCGAGCGCATGCGGATAACTGAAATCGGCATAGCGGATGGGCTGCGCACGCAGGCCGCGGTCCACGGTTCCGGCGCTGACCACACCCGCCCGCCCGGCGGGCGTGCCGATAGCGAGCAGCGTTGCGCCGCGTGCGGGGACAGCGGCAGAAAGCCGCGCGCGGCGGTAGGCGCCCAGCCCCGGCGCCACGAGTAGTGCGAGTTCACGGTCGCGGTCGACGCGCAGCACCCGCCCGGTGTGCACGTGCCCGTCGCGGGTGGTGATCCGCGCGCGGTTGCCGGCGCGCACCGTAATATGCGCCGCGGTAAGTACGTAGCCGCCAGGCGCGATCAGGATCCCGCTTGCAGCATTCACCGGCGCGAGCCGCGCCTCGCCCGGATTGTCGTCACCCATCCCGGTAAGGGCGAGGATCATGACCCGCACGTAGCTATCCGCCAATCGAGGCGCGAGCCGCAGCGCGGTCGGACGCAGGGCGGCGGGAATTCGTCGCGCGGGATAGCCGAGGGTCATCGGGGTCGCGATCCGGGCAGACGGACCGGCGGCGCAGCCCGACAGGATCAGGCATGCGGCCGCTACGCAGAGTGCTCTTGAGGTCAAGGTTCAGGGTTCAGGGTTCAGGGAAAGATCGCTTGCTGACGCTCGACAAGACAGCGGGTGTCATCGACCAACGGGGGAAATCTACTCCTTGAATCGCCGCAGGGTTGAATCGCGGCGCGGCTGGATTGCCGCCGGCGCACCCCTCGCGGTCGTCCCCCTGAAGGTTCACCGGCGCCGCTCTTTTCAACCTAGAATCCTCAGTTGGACGGGGTGAAGTGTGCGTTTGCGGTGGTGCAGGGCAAGGCACAACGATGCGGAATAGTCATTCTATTCAAAGAGTTGTAACGCCGTCCTGCGCCGCCGCAAACGTGCAATTCGCCCCGTAGCGTGATTCACCAGGCGGGTGAAGACATCGGTCGACATTAAAGGCATTCATATCAGCCGGTTACTGTCAGAATGTAGCGGTCAACTGAGGATTCTAGGTTCAACATCGAACCCCGAGCCGCCCCCCCGCTCTCTCAATAACTCGACGGCGTGATTGAGTCGGTACCCTGGGCACGCATCGGTTTGAAGCGGTAGAGGTCGACCAGATAGATGGGCCCCTCACCGTCGTTGTCGAAGTGCAGGTAGTAGAAACTGGTCACGAAATTGTCGTCGCGCTCACTCGCCAGCACGTAGCCGATGTTGCGTCCCAGCGGGCTCTTGAGCACCGCCCCGCGTCGCTTTGCGGCTATCGCGTTGACGATCACCCGGTGCGCCTGGCCGCCGCGCGCGCGTGCCCAGCCGCTGCTGACGAAGCGCATGTCATCGCCGCCGCGATCGAGGAGCACCGCGCGCGGGCGTTTGAAATTGCCCTGGAAGTAGACCCGGTAGAGTTCGAGCTGGTCGATGTCCATCGCGGCGATCTGGGCCGCGCGCCCCGCCTCCAGGTGCAGTTTCCCGGGCGTGTCCGGCGACGTTCCCAGCCATCGATTGCCGGCACCGGTGCAGCCGCTCACTCCGAGCGCCGCACACCATACCCATCCCAGCCATACCCGGCGTTTCATCGCAACATCCACTCCGTCTACGGCCAAGCGGCGCCCGGCCCGGCAGTTAAGATGACCGTGGCTGCCGGGCGAATCTTACACCCGTTTCCGACCCGCCGTGCGATGCAGAGCATCGCACAAGGTCCTGGGCGACGGTCGGCTGCGGCACGGCCTCGAACACGGAACCCGGTGCGGCGGCGCCAAGCGGCGCACGGCCGGGATAGGCCGTGAACGAACCACCTGGAAAGGCTGTCAATCCGCTATGCGGTCAAAGCAGCCATGCTCCAGAAAATGAATGGTTTGCTCGATCGCGACCCGGCGCTTCATGATGAAGGGGTGAGCCGCATGGATCACCAGAAAATCCTTCATGCCGTCCAGTTTGGCGTTTTCGGGTGAGACCTTGCCGTCATTTCGGCCGCCGATCATCATCGACAGCAACCAGTTGATCGACCGGTCGCCGGCAATGATCCCGAGTTCCCAGTGCGCCGGGCCCAGTCGGTTCGGCAGGCTCGAACTCGAGGTCGCGAGTTCCTTGCCGGCCGGGCCGTTGATCCGCTCGAACAGCCAGTTGCCGCCCAGTACGTCCACCACTTCGGTGCCCTTGTTGGGTGGACTGAGCATCACCACCCGCGCGATATTCTCAACCAATCCGAAACGCGCCAGATAGCGGACGATGATCCCTCCCAGCGAGTGGGTGACGAAGTTGAGCGGCGCTTGCGGGCTCTCGACGCTGTTCAGGATGCGCGGCAAGACATAGTCGCCGGCGAGCGTCGCGATCGCGTGTTGGGTGGATGGGTAGGGGACGTTACAGGTCGTGTAGCCTTCGGCCGCCAGCGCACCCTCCATGCGCCGCATCGATGAGCTGCCGCGCGCCAGCCCGTGGAGCAGGACCACGGTGCCTTTCGCCGCGCTCATCGAATCGACCTCGGGTCGGGTCCCGGCGCCGCGAGCGCGGCACTACCAGCGCTCGCCGAACGGGCGCAGATCCAGCTCGAAGGTCCATGCCTGCGCGCCCAGGCGGATAAGAAAATAAACCGAATCGGCGATCTCGGCGGGGTCCATGAAAAAGGCGGAGGGCTTGTCCGGGAGCCGCTTGCGCGCACGCTCGAGGTCGAGTATGCCGTCGATAATCACGTAGGAGACATGGATGTGCTCGGATCCCAGGTGGCGGGCCAGCGACTGGGCGAGCCCGCGCTGCGCGAACTTTGCCGACGCGAAGGGCGCGAAGTTCGCGCCTCCTTTGAGGGATGCGGTGGCGCCGATGATGACGATGTTGCCGCCGCCGGCGGCCCGCAGGTCGGGCAAGATCTCCTGCACCGCCAAAAACAGGCCGCGTGCGTTGACCTCCCAGGCGTTCTGAAAGCCTTCCAGGGTCGCATTGTCGATATTCGCGAAGGCGCCGGCTCCCGCGTTATAAACCAGTGTCTCCAGCGCGCCGAGCTCTTCGCGAACGCGGGCGAATACCCGACCCGGGGCCTCCACGTCGCGCACGTCGTAGCGATAGGCACGCGCACCATCGATCTCGGCCGCGAGTGCCCGCAAACGCGATTCGTCGCGTGCACACAGGGCCACGCGGTGGCCGGCGGCGGAAAAACGGCGTCCGATCGCCGCCCCGTTACCGGGACCGGCGCCGAGCACCACACAGGCACCCTTGCTCATCGCCCTGTCTCTCCCTCTGAATTCGGTTCGTGGACGCGACATTCTGCAATCAGCATGGCGTCCACGTCCAACATCTCGATGCCGCTGATGGCGGCCTCCCAACGACTCTCTGCGCACAAACCGCTGATTCCGGCGTCCGCGTAGCCGTCCAATGCGGCCTTGATGCAGGCGTCGCGGACCCGATGCGCCAAGCGATGTGCCTGCTGGCGGTCGATTGCTTCAGTCATAGCGAACCCTCCCGAGCATCGGAAAAGCCTTCGTGATTCACAACAGGATCACAACAGCGAGCCGTTGCGCACGATGGCGATGGTGGTCAAACCAGCGGCGCGAGCAATTGCTCCAGATCGTCGCCACTCAACCGGCTACCGGCCGCGGTCCGAGACGCGCCGTATACGCCGTCCGCGAGATCGCGCTTGCGGGTCTGCATCGCGACGATCTTCTGTTCGACCGTGCCCGCCGTGATCAGTTTGTAGACGAATACCTTCTTGTCCTGCCCGATACGGTGGGCACGGTCGGTGGCCTGGTTCTGGACCGCGGGATTCCACCACGGATCGTAGTGGATCACGGTGTCGGCGGCGGTCAGATTGAGGCCCACCCCGCCCGCCTTGAGGCTAATCAAAAACAGCGGCACCTCGCCGTCCTGGAGGCGCCGGATCGGCGTCGCACGGTCGCGGGTGGCGCCGGTGAGCTTGACATAATCAAGCGCCGCGCCATGCAGCGCCTCTTCGATTAACGCCAGCATCGACGTGAACTGTGAAAACAGCAGTACCCGGCGTCCTTCGGCGATCATTTCGGGAAGCAGATCCATGAGCAGGGCGAGCTTGGCGGATCCGCGTACCCGACTCGCCGCGGCGAGTTTCACCAAGCGCGGGTCGCAGCACACCTGGCGGAGCTTCAGCAGGGCGTCGAGGATCACGATTTGGCTGCGCTCCATGCCCTGCTTGGCGATCGTGAGTTGGATTTTCTGGTGCATGGCAAGCCGGATCGCCTCGTAGAGATCACGTTGCGCCGGCTCGAGTTCCACCAGACGTTCGATCTCGGTCTTGGCGGGTAGTTCCGCAAGCACCTTGTTTTTCGAGCGACGCAGCACGAAGGGCGCGACCCGCTGCTGCATGATTTCCTGACGGCCGGTATCGCCGTGCTTTTCGATCGGGGTGCGGAACAGGCGGCGAAACTGACGTTGGGTCCCGAGCAATCCGGGTTCGAGAAAATCGAACAGACTCCACAATTCACCGAGATGGTTTTCGAGCGGGGTTCCGGTCAAGCACAAACGCAGCCGCGCGTCGAAACCACGCAGCGCCTGGGCCACCTTGGAGCGCGGGTTCTTGATCGCCTGCGCCTCGTCGAGGATCAACAGGTGGTAGGGGTGTGCAGCGTGCACCTCCCGGTCGCGGCGGGCGAGACCATAGGTGGTCAATACCACGGTGTGCCGGTCGATTTCGTCGAACCGCATCTTGCGCTCGGCGCCGTGCAGGATCAGTAGATCGAGTTGCGGCGCGAAGCGCTTTGCCTCGGCGGCCCAGTTGGTCAGCAGGCTGGTCGGGGCGACGATCAGGCTCGGTCGGTCGAGACGCCCGGCGCGCAGCTCGATCAGCAAATGGGCGAGCGCCTGCACCGTTTTTCCGAGACCCATGTCATCAGCGAGGATGCCGCCGAATCCGAACTCGCGCAGAAACTGCAGCCAACCGAGGCCGTGGCGTTGATAGGGGCGCAATTCGGCGCCGAATCCGGGCGGCGCCGCCAACGGCTGGATGCCGTGGAAATTCCTCAACTTGCTTGCCAGGCGACGCAGTCGCTCACCACCGCGCCAACGCCAGGTTCCGGTGCCTCCGTTCTCGGTGCTGTCGCCGAGGCGCTCCAAATCGGCGGCCCGGCGGGCCGAAATGCGCAGCTTGCCGTTCGGCAGGCGTAGATCGGGATCGCACAGCTCAAGCAGCGCGCGCACGATCGTACGCACCCGCCTCACCGGGATGAACAGCCAGCTTCCGTCCGGCGTCCGGGTGGCAATTTCCTGGTCGTCGGCCATCGCCTCAATCGACTCCAGGGTCTTGCGTTCACTGAGCCAGTCATGGAGCAGTGGCAGCAACGACAGGCGCTGCCCATCGATCAGGACGCCCAGATCGACGTCGAACCAAGCGTTCCCGGTGCCGTCCTCGACGTCGGCGTACCAGTCCTCGGGCGACGCCAGGCGGTGGTCGAAGTCCGGGTCGATCTCGATGCGCCAGCCCCGTGCGCGCAGGCGCGGCACCTCCTCGCGCAAAAAGCCCAGCCACGCCTCAACCTCGCCGGCCGCAGTCGAGGCAGGATCGAACGCCAGTTCCAGCGGGTCCTCATCGGCCGGCAAATGCTCGGTCGCGAAGCTCAGCAATGGTGCAAGGCCGCTACTCATGAGATCGTCAAGATATTCCGATTCGGCTTCGCTATCGCGGTGCAGGCGAAGCAAGCGCTCACCTCGACGGACCAGGGCGGCGCCGGCGTCACAGCCGTAGTCGATCTTCACGCCGGCGTAATCGAAGCTCAGCCGCGCCCGCGGAGGCCGGTTGGTGGCAAGCGCATACCAACTGTCAAAGCGCGCAGGTTTATGGTGAGTCGTGCCCCTGAGCAGGTGCAGGCACGGGGTCGGGGGGTCGCACAAGTCCTCGACCGTAATCTTGCGCGGCGTCGGGAGATGGAGCTTGGAGAGGAGTTCGGCGAGCGTCGCGGGCAGTCGCTTTGCCTGTTCGGGCGTCACCGCGGGCGCATTTGCCACCGCGCCGGCCAGCGGATCCGGCATGCCGGTCCGTACGATTCCGCAACTCCCGTTGGCTGTGTCGATA
>Ga0114931_10009481_pt1 | contig 11655 bp, 6 predicted proteins | sample 2SBtaG_FD_89579 | JGI IMG/M metagenome (GOLD analysis project Ga0114931, IMG submission 89579) | Deep subsurface microbial communities from Kolumbo volcano to uncover new lineages of life (NeLLi) - 2SBTROV14_V59a metaG | ecosystem: Environmental > Aquatic > Marine > Volcanic | place: Kolumbo...
CTTCACGCCGACGATGGCACAACCATCATCTTGAAGGAGCGTTTGTCGCTGCTTGCCGGCGAAGTCATCGATGCCTCGGTGATCAACCGCAAGGCGCTGCGCGCGTTCTACGCGCGGCAGATCGACGATGCGCAAAGGCAAGGTGTGCTCCTGTCGCTGCATTTGAAAGCGACCATGATGAAGGTGTCGGACCCTGTCATCTTTGGTCACGCCGTCAGCGTCTTCTTCGAGGACGTCTTCACCAAACACGCTACCGTACTCGAAGAACTTGGCGTCGACCCCAACAACGGTCTGGGAGATCTCTATACCAAGATCCAGAAGCTGCCAGACGCGCAGCGAACGGAGATCGAAGCTGACATTCAGGCGGTCTACGAAAAACGGCCGCAACTGGCAATGGTCAATTCAGACAAAGGCATCACGAACCTGCACGTGCCGAGCGACGTCATCGTCGACGCTTCGATGCCGGCGATGATCCGTTCCTCGGGGAAAATGTGGGGCCCCGATGGCCAGTTGCACGACACCAAGGCCATGATTCCGGACCGTTGTTACGCGGGCGTGTATCAGGAAACGATTCGCTTCTGCAAGGAACATGGAGCGTTTGACGTCACAACCATGGGCTCCGTGTCGAACGTTGGCCTGATGGCTCAAAAGGCCGAAGAATACGGCTCGCACGACAAGACGTTTGTCATACCACAACCGGGGGCGATCCGCGTCGTGGATCAATCGGGCCAAATTTTGTTGGAGCACGCGGTCGAGATGGGCGACATCTGGCGGATGTGTCAGGCCAAAGATCTGCCAATTCGCGATTGGGTCAAATTAGCGGTAAGCCGCGCGCGGGCCACTGGATCGCCGGCGATCTTTTGGCTGGATCCGCATCGCGCCCACGATGCGAACCTAATCGAAAAAGTCAAACGCTACTTGCCGGACCACGATACGACTGGACTGGACATCCAAATCATGTCGCCCGTCGAGGCAACTCGCTTCACATGCCAGCGGGCTCGAGAGGGTAAAGACACGATCTCCGTTACGGGAAATGTGTTACGTGATTACTTGACCGATCTGTTCCCGATTCTCGAACTGGGCACCAGCGCGAAAATGCTTTCCATCGTGCCGTTGTTGGCCGGCGGCGGCTTGTACGAAACTGGCGCAGGCGGCTCCGCGCCCAAGCACATCCAACAATTTCTCGCCGAAGGCCATTTGCGGTGGGATTCGCTCGGTGAGTTCCTGGCCCTTGGTGTCTCGCTCGAAGACCTCGGGAAAAAGACCGGCCATGACAAGATGCTTGTGCTGGCGGAATGTCTGAATCAAGCGATTGGCAAGTTTCTGGACAACAAGAAATCCCCGTCGCGCAAGGTCCACGAGTTGGATAACCGCGGCAGCCACTACTATCTCGCCACGTACTGGGCCGAGGCACTTGCAGCGCAAGCGAAGAACGCCCCGTTGCGCGAGCAATTCGACGACGTCGCAAAGAACCTGGCGGCCAAGGAAGCCACGATCATCGCAGAGCTGAACGCAGCTCAGGGCCAACCTGTCGACATTGGGGGTTATTATCACCCCGATTCGCAACAGGTCTCGCAAGCCATGCGTCCCAGTTCGACCTTCAATCGCATTATCGATTCCGTCGCGGCAGAGTAGTGCTTTGTCAAAGCAATATTTTTGGGGTAGCCGAAGTCGCCAGACTTTGGCCGGATCAGCAAAAACCAAACTCTGGCGAGTTCGGCTACGAACGACCACCCTAACTTTTATCTTTGACAAAGCAGTAGCCTCTGTCTCAGGATTTGCCGCCAGTGTGCGTCTTCATCGCGTCCCGGTGTCGCGCACACGCTGCCTGCAAGCAGTTGAGTTCTGGCCCGCGATGAGTCATATTACAAGTCGCTGGAGTTCTCGCCTTTTCCTCGCCATTCCAGGAGTACCGAAATGCCCAAACGCACAAGCCACGATCGTCGCGACTTTTTGAAAGCATCCGCCGCCGTCGGAGCGACCGCCGTGACAAGCGGTGTGTGGAGCGAGCTGGTCGCCGACGACTCGAAGTCGCCGAATGAAAAGCTGAATATCGCCTGCATCGGGACGGCGAATCGAGCGGCGGCGGACATTCAAGGCGTTCAGGGTGAGGCGATCACGGTACTTTGCGATATCGACAAGACCTATCTCGACCGCGCCGCCAAGAGGTTTTCCGATGCCCGCACCTACGCGGACTATCGCGAAATGCTTGAGCAGGAGTCAGACAAGATCGATGCCGTCGTGGTCGCGGTCGCGGACCATAATCATGCCCCTGCGACAATTCGTGCAATCCGTAAGGGCTTGCACGTTTATTGTGAAAAGCCGCTCACACACACGGTGCAAGAGTCCCGCATTGTCGCTGAAGCTGCCAAGAAACATGGCGTCGCGACGCAGCTAGGAACTCAAATTCACGCCAGCGAGAATTACCGGCGCGTTGTCGAGATCATTCAGTCAGGTGCGATCGGCGATGTGACGGACGTGCATGTATGGGTTGGCAAAGGCTGGGGTGGCGGCGAACGGCCCGCTAAGGGCGAGGAACCGCCGGCGACGCTCAGTTGGGATTTGTGGCTTGGCCCGGCACCGGTTCGCCCATTTGCTTCCGGCCGCTACCATCCGGCACAATGGCGGCGCTGGTGGGACTTTGGCCAAGGCACGTTGGGTGACATGGCCTGCCACTACATGGATCTGCCCTTCTGGGCGCTCAAGCTCCGCCACCCAATTCATTGCGAAGCGGAAGGCCCGGAAGTCAACCCGGAGACCTGTCCGCTAGGCCTGATCGTCCGCTACCAATTCCCGGAACGGGACGGACTGCCGCCGGTTAAGTTTACGTGGTACGACGGCAATCGGATTCCGAAGACGGTCGAGGGGCAACGCGTTCCCAATTCGGGGGTGATGTTTGTCGGCAGCGACGGGATGATGTTTGCGGATTACGGCAGCTACCGTTTATTCCCAGTCGAAAAATTCAAAGGCTACGAACCACCGAAGCCAACTATCCCGCGATCGATTGGGCATCATGCCGAATGGATCAAGGCCTGCAAAGACGGTTCGCCGACAACGTGTAACTTCGACTATTCCGGCGCATTAAGCGAGGCGGTTCTGTTGGGCAACGTCGCGTTTCGCGCGGGCCAGCCGCTCGAGTGGGACGCCGAGAAGCTGAAGGCCACGAACTACCCCGATGCCGATCAATTCATCAGCAAGAAGTATCGCAAAGGCTGGGAAGTTATCGGCGGCGAAGTTGCTTGACGCCGCGGTTTGCGGCTTACTCGTTGCCGAGGTATTTGAGCTGTACCTTGGTGTCCGGAAGTTTCTGTTTCAACTTGGCAACGCCTTCCTCGGTGACGGCGGTGCGCGTTACTTGCAGCTCCTTGAGCGCCGTCAATCCTTCCAATTGCGGCAAGCCGGCGTCGGTGACAGCCGTCGAGCCAAGGTGCAAAAATGCGAGATGTTTCATCGCGTGCAGGTATTGCAACGCTTCGTCGGTGACTTGCGTGTTGTCGAGATTGAGCCATTCCATTTGCGTCAGTCCGGCCAGCGGTTTGACGCCGGCATCCGTGATCGCGACGCGCCAGAGATTCAGACGTTTCAGCGACGTTAACGCCGCCAAGTGCGTCATGCCGTCGTCGAAGATCTGACTATTTTCGCTAAGATCAAGGTCTTCGAGGTTTTTCAGTGCCGCCAAATTCTCCAGGGCGGCGCTCGAGACCTGGGTTTGCGAGATCCGCAACTTGCGTAACATTGGGAATTGCTTCAACACCGGAAGTGCCTCATCGCCGACCAGCGTCTTCGCTAGATAAAGCTCTTCAAGATTGGACAATGCCGCCAGCTTTGCCAGCCCTTCCTCGCTAATCCAGAGAAAATCGAGCGCGAGGGCTTTGAGATTCGTCAAGTGCGCGACGTATTCCATGCCGGCATCATCCACCGTCGTTGCGCCGCTGCTGCCGGACAGACGCAACGCCCGGAGGTTCTTCAAGCCTACCAGATGGGCCAGCCCCTCATTGGACACCGCGCAACCGCGGAGGTCCAGGTTGTGAAGGGTCGTTAGTTTTCCAATGGTCTGCAGACCTGCGTCGCTAATCGCCGTGTCGTTCAGCAGTAAAGACCGCAAGCCCTTCAAACTGCTAAGGTGTGTCAATGTGCCGTAATCGATTTCCGCCCCACGGAAGTTCACCTCCGTAATCAAACCGCCGGCATCGCGTTTCACGCTTGTGGCTCGAGCGACGAGTTCGGGAGCCGACTCCTCCGCCGGAGGTTTCTTGTCGTTCTCCGCAGCACCTGAATCGGGAGCGGATACTGAACTTCCGGCTTCGTCCGGCAATGGTTCGCCGCGGGAGCACCCTGTCAGAAGAACCGAAACAACAAAGATCAAGAGGCAGCAAACTCGCATGCTTGTATTCCTTGTTAGAGTGACGACCCCTGGAGTTTAACGCATCCACGGTCAGTTATGGGAGTGGCCAGCGGCCCGCTTCGATCAGACAGAATCCTGGTTCGCATGACCAGCACGTTGCAAGTGGCAGCCGTTTCGATTACGACTGAGAGTGCTGCCCGAATCCACACCCCACATCCCGCCAACAGGAGTTTCCGATGAATCAGCACACTGTCGCGGTTCTGCTCGCCGCGATGACCTTCGCCTTGGCACTTGATTCCCGGCCTGCTCACAGTTCAGAGCCTCAACCGCCAGCAGGGTTCCGCGCCTTATTCAATGGCAAAGATTTAGAGGGTTGGTATGGCAACAATCCACATCAAACTGCAAAAGCATCAAAAGAGAAACTCGCCGCCGCAATCGCCGCTCAACAGGCAGAGTTCAAGCAGCATTGGCGCGTTGAAAATGGCGAGTTGATCAATGACGGTCATGGTTCGTATGCCACGACGGTTGAGGAGTTCGGCGACATCGAGTTGCAGCTCGAATACAAAACGGTTGCCAAGGCGGACAGCGGCATCTATCTACGCGGCACGCCGCAAGTTCAAATCTGGGATTACACCAAAGAGGGCGGCAAGTGGGATCGCCATGCCGATAAAGGTTCAGGCGGTTTGTTCAACAACACCAAAGGAACTCCCGGGCAACTGCCTGCCGTGCTCGCCGACAAGCCGTTCGGAGAATGGAACACGTTTCGCATCCGGCAACTTGGAAGTCGGACGACGGTCTATCTGAATGACAAGCTCGTTGTCGACAATGCGATCATGGAAAACTACTGGGACAAACAAAGACTCACGCCGCTGCCGGCTCGCGGGCCGATCCATCTGCAGACGCACGGCGGCGAAATCCGCTGGCGAAACATTTTCGTTCGCGAGATTCCTGCGGACGAAGCCAACGACCTGTTGCGTGGAGACGACAACAAACAGGGTTTCGATTCGATCTTCAACGGCAAGGATCTCGCGGGCTGGACCGGAGCCACCGATAATTACGAAGTGCGCGACGCAGCGATCGTTTGCAAGCCGGGTAAGGGCGGTGTGCTGTTTACTGACCAGGATTATGATGATTTCGTTGTTCGACTGGAATTCAAATTGCCTCCCGGCGGAAACAACGGGTTGGCGATCCGCTATCCCGGCGAAGGGCGCGCCGCGTACGCCGGCATGACCGAGCTGCAGGTGCTCGACAACCGAGCCGCGAAGTATGCAAAACTCGATCCGCGACAATACCATGGATCGGCCTATGGCATGGTGCCGGCACAGCGCGGATATCTGCGACCCGCCGGGGAGTGGAACTATCAGGAAGTGACCGTACACGGGTCGACGATCGAAGTAGAACTGAACGGCACGATCATTTTGAAAGCGGATTTAGGCAAGGTCACGCAGTTCAAAGACGACCGGGCACATCCCGGCAAGGACCTGAAGCGAGGTCATTTCGGATTCGCCGGCCACAACGACCCGGTCATGTTCCGCAATATCGCCATCAAGCAACTTAGGCCGTAAGCAGATTTCAGGGCGCGTTGGGCGCGACCGGCGCGAAGCAGAGAAGGTGACCGTTCTCAAGTGCCACAAGGATGTTTCCGTCGCGATCGATGGCCGTTCCGCCTTTGACTGCTTCCGCGGGAATCTTATGGTGCCAGACTTCGGAACCATCTTTAATGTTGATGGCTTCCAGGAAGGTGTCCCCGGGCTTCTGATCGGGATGGCCGGTCGCAAGGAGCTTGTCCTGTGTCACTACGAAACTTGTAAACCGCCGGTTGGCCTTGTCTTTCCACAGCGTCGCGGGAGGTTTGCCGCCGCGGCGACGAATCCAGCGAGCGGCTTCTTTGCGTGGCTTTTGAATTCCCGGCGGCAGTGGTTCCTCCAACGACAAGTTGGTAAAGAGGCTGCCCTCATAACTAGCATCGTGAATGAGCTCGCAACCGTTTTGGCACGTATAGTCCAACGACACGTATTTGCCGTACGCGGGATAGTACGGATAGAAGGCTGTGCGGAACTGTGAATTGACTTGAGCCTTTGGTTCATTGAGGCACTTCAGCGTTTTGAGGTCGTACCGCGCCGTCTCGTATACTCCCCCGGCCAGGAATCGCAATTCGTTGTCAACAATCGTGAGATTGCCTTGCAAGCTGATACCGTTGTTCACTTCGGCTTCCAGCGTTCCGGATGTGCTATTGTGAGCCTTCAACTTCCCGGTCACCGCATCCAGGGCAACGACGTACGTGCCGTCGTAATGGGCAATCCCGGCGGCTGCGTACACCGTATCGTTTTCAACAGCAACACCACGGCGACCGGCCACGCTGAGATCAGCTTCCCATAGACCGGAATCCAGCGATCTTCCGGTGCCACGCGAAACGACCACAGAAACCGGCCGGTGCAAGCTTCCCAGGCATAGACGCGGCCGTCGGCCGAGCCGACGAACACACGGTCTTTCGCCACGGCCGGAGGATAGTAAATCGGCCCGCCCGTAAACGCTTTCCAGACGGTGTTGCCCGCCTCGTCAAGCCCACGGACCGCACCGCTGCGATCCGCGATGAACACCATTCCGCCGGCCACGACTGGCGCCGTTGGCAACTCGCCTGACGCGATCTTTGCGTTCCACTTCAAGGCGATCTTTGCGGGGAGCTCCGCGCTGGTGATATCGTCGCGTGCGTTGTCGCCGCGATAGGCAGGCCAATCCTTGCGGTCGATCTCCAGCGGTTGGACCTCGGTGAGATTTTTTGACGCCACGCGCGCGTCGCGATAGAGATGCTCGGAGTCAACTTGGTGGTTGCCGGCGGGACTCAAGCAAATGTTGCCATACAACGAGAGCTGACAACCGCACATCCAAGGCCCCCAATACAACTGCCCGCCGGCAATTAAAACGCCGTCTTGGCAGGGCGGTCTCATGGGATCGATGTGCTGAGCCGTATTGGAGTCGGTTAACACACGCACCGTGCCGCCGCTCGCCCGGAAGAAGATACTGTCGACACAACCCGTTGCGCGCGTGCATGCTCGGCGCGAGGGAAACTCCGCAAGCACCTTGCCTGTTGCATAGTCGAGCCGAAAGCCACTATCCGTGCGTTGCGGTCCCGCAGCCCAGATCGCATCATCGCGCAAGACGAGTTGCAGATTGCCGGTGGGAAAAGTCCAGGCGAGTTTGCCATCATGCGCGGATGCAACAACAAACTTATTGCGCTGCGGACCGGCGAAAAAAACGTAATCCTGATTGCACTTCATATAACAAGTCGTTGCGTATCCGGTGATGTAATGCTGCGCCTTCGCGTTGGCGTCGATTGCCTGGAGCAGATCCTTGTCCGAATTCCGCCACAGCAACTTCCCGTCCTTGGCATCAATGGCCAGGAGAAATCGCTCTGGGCTATAACAAAAGATCTGATTGTCGTTCATGCAAACGGCCCGCGCGTCGAGGAACTCCTTGTCGCGATAGTGCCAGAGGATCTTCTTGTCCTCGCTTTGAAGATCGATTGCTACGAGTGTGCGGCCGTAGCCAAAAGCCGTCCGGGGATCCTTGTAGTCGTGGCCCTGCCACATGCCCCACGGCCAATGGCCCAGTCCGCGACGGTCTGACCGTTGGGTCGCCACTTGGATTTCCGGATTGCCGACCAAGGCGTACAGAATCCCGTCCTGCATGGCCATCCATTTCCAAACCGGTCCGTCGGTGATCTCCTTGGGCACCCTAATCTGTTCACGGATTTCGCCCGTTTCGCCGTCGATGACCTTGCACGATTCGTGGTCACCCAGATAAAGCGCATCGTCCGTCGCGATCATCGTGTTGCGATGGATCATAAATCCGGGCGGCGAGGGCCGCTTCCGGAGAATGGTGCCGTTGTAGGCGTTGATGCACAGCAACGTGTTGAGCATGGCGTTCTGATTGGCCTTGTGGGCGATGTGTCCCATCGCTTTGTAGATGCGGCCGCCCGCGATGACCGTTTGCTCCGGCATCGGGCTGAACTTGGGATAGCCAAGGAATTGAGTTCGGAAGGTGCCCCGCACCAGTTGATCGTTCGACTGAGGGTTGTTATCGGGACCGTGGTAAGGATGCGACCAGTCGTCGATCCCCGCCGGAACGGGCTTCACAAGTTGGCGGCCGCCCACTATTGCCTTGGCGCGCGGACGCAACGCGCGCAGAAGTTCTTTGTCCGTGACCTGATCGTGCGCAGTTTCTCCGACCACAATTCCGTCGGCAAGATTGTCGGCCAAATGAATCGCATTCAGCGGCCCGGTCTCGACAAAGATGCGCGAACCGAGTTGGCCCGCTGCTGCAGCCGCTGCGCGAATTCTGTGGGCTTGTTTGTCATCCGCCGTCTGGACATAAAGCGTGAGGTCGCTGCGGTTGGCGAGCGCGACGGCGTAGTTCGGATCAGCATCCGCAACGCCCAGCAGCACAATGATTCCGCGTTTGATACCGATCTTTTGCAAATTGTCATCGACGGATGTGTTTGCCATCGCTCCTGACGCCAAGACAGCGACAACAACCACGGCCCAAGTAGATCGGCTTACAAGTGACATAATTGTGATTCCCGTTCGCGTGATGATGAAGTGACGTGCGTATCCAAACGGCCAGTACAATGATCAGTGTGACAATATAACTTGCGTGGTCAAGCGCTGAGCAGTGGGACCGCAATTGGCGCGACCCGTCCACACAGCGGCTTGCTTGGCAGCACCCTTCACGCTGGTGAAGGGCCTGGGCTAAAGTGTGCCGACGACGTCGAATGGGAACGGTTTGTCGAGACGGTGAAATATTGAGCGAGGTCGAACGAAGTGACGCCTGACGAATTTCGGAGATGTGGCCGGCAGGTTGTGGACTGGATCGCCAACTACATGGAAACCGTCGAGAAGTACCCCGTGCTGGCGCAGGTCGAGCCGGGCGCGATTCGTGATCACCTGCCGGCCGCACCGCCCGAACTGGGAGAGCCCTTTCCCGAGATCATGCGTGATGTGGATGAAATCCTGATGCCGGGGATCACGCACTGGCAATCACCCAACTTTTTTGCATACTTTCCCGCCAACACTTCGGGTCCGTCGATGCTTGGCGAATTACTCTCGGCCGGACTTGGTGTCCAAGGCATGTTGTGGGCAACGAGTCCTGCTTGTACGGAGATTGAAACGCACGTGCTCGACTGGTTGGTCGACATGCTGGCGCTGCCAGATAAGTTCAAATCAACGGGGAACGGCGGCGGAGTCATTCAAGATAGTGCATCGAGTGCGACGCTCTGTGCGCTGCTCGCGGCACGCGAACGGGCAACTGAATTCCGCAGCAACACAGACGGCTTGCCGCACCGGCTGACCGCTTACGCATCGGTGCATGCGCATTCGTCCGTAACGAAAGCGATGATGATTGCTGGTCTCGGCGCGGACAACCTCCGCTTGATCCCCGCCGATGAGAACCAGGCGCTACGCAGCAGTCTGCTGCTGGAGGCGATCAACCAGGACGTGGCTGCCGGGTACCGACCATTTTTTGTGTGCGGCACGGTGGGGACCACGGCCGCCGGTTCGGTCGATCCGCTTGCCGCGATCGGCCGCATCTGCGCGCAACACGCTTTGTGGTTACATGTCGACGCGGCGATGGCAGGAACCGCCGCAATCTGCGACGAATTCCGTTTCATCCACGACGGGTTAGACCTGGCGGACAGCTACTGTTTCAACCCGCACAAGTGGATGCTGGTCAATTTCGACTGCGACTGCTTTTACGTGGCTGAGCGAACGAGTCTAATCCGCGCGATGCGTGTTACGCCGGAGTATCTCGAGAATCGTGCCACGCTGACGTCCGAAGTAATTGATTACCGAGACTGGCAGATCCCCTTGGGGCGGCGGTTCCGGGCTTTGAAACTGTGGTTGGTGATCCGCAGTTACGGGGTCGAGCAACTTCGGTCCCTGATCCGCGAGCATGTCAAACTCGCCCGAGAATTCGCAGCTTGGGTGGACGCCGACCCGGACTTTGAACTTGCGGCGCCCACGGTCTTGAATCTGGTGTGTTTTCGACATCGCGGCGGCGACGAACGAAATCAGCGGCTACTCGATGACCTCAACCATTCCGGTCGTGTGTTCCTGACGCATGCTAAGATTGGCGGAGCGCTGGCACTGCGCATGTCCATTGGCCAAGCCAACACACAGCGGCGTCACGTCGAGCAGGCGTGGGAGCTCATTCGGCAGGCAGCAACCGCCGCTGCAAATTAGCCGCGCGGAAATCGTTTTCCATTCGCCGCTTGGCCGGTTAACATCGGACCATCGTTGTGCGTATTCGATTCGTAACGATTTGACGGGAGAAGATCATGCATCGCCGATCGTTCTTGAAAACTGGCATCACAGCAACGTTGGCTCAGGCACTGGCCGACTATCAATTGTTTCCTGAATCCGTTCATGCCCAACTGCCGCACGACCTGCGCGTCACGGCACTCAAAGTGATACCCGTCTGGACGGGTTCGATGAATTATGTGTTTGTGAAGCTCTACACGAATCAAGGCGTGACGGGTGTTGGGGAAGGCGGATTACGCGGACGCGGCGGCACGATGATCGCAGCAATTCAGGAACACGAGCGGTACATCGTTGGGAAGAACCCGCTGCAGATCGAAAAGCACTGGCAAGCCATGTACCGCTGGCCGCGGTGGCGCGGCGGGCCGATTCTCAATAGTGCCGTCAGCGCGGTGGACATCGCGCTGTGGGACATCGCAGGCAAGATTCTCGATGCGCCGATCTATCAACTTCTCGGTGGCGCGGCCAAAGACAAAATGCGGCTTTATATTCACGGCGGCAATGCCGAAGCCGTTCATCGTGCGAAGGAAATGGGTTTCACCGCGATCAAGACCGGACCCGTGCTGGCAGACAACGGAGTCATTCGCCAACCGTGGAATGTGAAAGCGGAGATCACGCGTCTGCGCGAGATGCGCGACGCGGCGGGTGATGATTTTGACATCCTGTACGATGCCCATACGCAGTTCAAACCCGAGATGGCGCTTGAATTCTGCACGCGGGCTGAAGAGCTGCGATTGTTCTTTATCGAAGAGCCGATGTTGACTTCCGACCTGGGCAAGATGAAATGGCTCGCGGACCGTGTGAAGGTTCCAATCTGTCAGGGGGAAAGCCAGTTCATGAAATTCGGACTGCAAGAAATGATCGATCGGCATCTGGTCAGCTATATCAATCCTGACGTCATTCACGCCGGCGGCATTTCCGAATGCAAAAAGATTGCCGCCATGGCCGAAGCACACTTCGTCGACGTCGTGCTGCACAACGCGCAGAGTCCCGTGATGA
>Ga0114931_10009482_pt1 | contig 11655 bp, 11 predicted proteins | sample 2SBtaG_FD_89579 | JGI IMG/M metagenome (GOLD analysis project Ga0114931, IMG submission 89579) | Deep subsurface microbial communities from Kolumbo volcano to uncover new lineages of life (NeLLi) - 2SBTROV14_V59a metaG | ecosystem: Environmental > Aquatic > Marine > Volcanic | place: Kolumbo...
AAATTGTACCCACCGTAAGCGCGCAGCAGTCAGATATGATCGAAACCACTTTGCGAAAACTACTGAAAAGCTATCAATCCGCGGGGAGAATAAAAATTGCGTTAAATCCCGGGGACCTGGAAAAAATCCGCAAGGTTGAATCGGACATCCGGGCACAGTTCCCGGATATCAAAGAGCTTAGTCTCTTCGCTGACCCCGCTATTTCGCCGGGAGGCTGCGTCATGGAAACCGATATGGGTAAAATTGACGCCCGGATTGAAACCCAATTGGACGAGATGGAAAAAGAACTGAAAAAAACATTACTGAAATTATGAACTTTGTGGAAAAAATAGACCACCTGATCGAATCGGTTGACAATTTGGACCTGATGCGCATCTACGGCAAGGTTATCCAGGTTGTCGGTCTTCTGATTGAATCCCGCGGACCTTCAACGGCGGTGGGAGAAGTCTGTTTCGTTCATCCGCGCCATGCCGATGAACCTTATTTGACGGAGGTCGTGGGTTTTCGGGACGACCGGGTGCTTTCCATGCCGTTAGGTGAAATGCGGGGCATCGCTCCCGGCAGCGACGTGGTGGCCACGGGCGAACAGTTTAGCATTTTCCCCTGCGAAGAGATGCTGGGAAGAGTGTTGAACGGGCTGGGCGAGCCGATGGACGGGCTGGGCGCCTTACCGCAGAAAGAACGGTTGTCCGTTTTCCAGGCGCCGCCCAATCCGCTGGAACGCCAGCGGATCGCCGAACCCGTTTCCACCGGCATCCGGGCCATTGATGGATTACTCACCCTGGGCAAGGGGCAGCGCGTCGGTATTTTTGCCGGCAGCGGCGTGGGCAAGAGTACCCTTTTGGGTATGATCGCCAAAAATACCAGCGCCGATGTAAACGTCATCTCTCTGGTGGGCGAGCGTGGCCGTGAAGTCCGGGATTTTATCGAGAAGGAGCTGGGAGAAGAAGGATTGCAAAGATCCGTCTTAGTCGTGGCCACATCCGATCAACCAGCACTGGTGCGGGTCAAATCCGCACTGGTGGCCACCACCATCGCCGAATTTTTCCGAAACCAGGGCAAAGACGTGATGTTGATGATGGACTCGCTTACCCGGGTGGCCATGGCCCTGCGGGAAATCGGGCTGACCATCGGAGAACCGCCTACCACCCGCGGCTACACCCCTTCGGTATTTGCCTTCTTCCCCCAACTGCTGGAACGGGCCGGCACGGCGGCGCGCGGCAGTATTACCGGCCTCTACACTGTTTTGGTGGAAGGCGACGACATGAATGAACCTATCGCCGACAGCTCCCGCGCCATACTGGACGGCCACATCGTGCTTTCCCGGCGGCTGGCTTCGGCGGGTCACTACCCGGCAATTGACGTTCTGGAAAGCGTCAGCCGTGTCCTCAACGACGTAACCGCTCCGGAGCACCGGCAGGCGGTTACTCAATTTCTGGACACCCTGGCTACCTATAAAGAAGCGGAGGATTTGATCAATATCGGGGCGTACGTTAAAGGCAGCAACCCCAAAGTCGATAATTCCATAAAGAAAATTGGTTTGATAAATGACTTTTTGCGGCAGGGAATTAACGAAAAGAGCACCCTGGATTCGAGCATTCAGAAATTGATGGAAATTGTAGGAAGGAAATAGAGAGGCGGTCATTAACCGGACAGGAAAAATAGATGAAGAAATTTAAATTTCAGCTTCAAAAAGTGCTCGAGGTTCGGGAAATTCACCTGAAACGTTGCCAGAAGGAATTAGCCGAATTGGACGAACAGAAACGGAAAGCCGACAAAATTCTCAGAGCGCTGGAACAGAAGAGCCAACGGTTCGCCGAAAAAGTAGCCTGCCAGGACAGAGGCTGCGCGGAAGAACTCGAATGGCGCCAGCAATATCTTCAATCCCTGTTTGACGCCGTGGAGAGGCAAAAAGATCACATTATTAAAATTGAAAAAGAACGCGAAAAACAAAGACAAACTTTGCTAAAGGCTCACCGAAATCAAAAAATTTTGGAAAATTTACGGCAACAGGCTTACGACAATTATCTGGAAGCAGCCCAACATCTGGATCAGAACTTAATGGATGAACTGGCGAATCTCAATTCATTGAGCAAATAACCGACTATTGAGATATGAGCACTAAAAAATTTATCATATTTTCGGCGATCTCTTTCGTGATAATCCTGACGGTAATGACGTTTTCCATCGCCTATTTTATGCCGCCAAAAACTGCCGGTAAACCCAAAACAGAACAAACGGCTGTGAAAAAAAAGAAACCCGGGAAGCCGGCAAAAAAACAGCCGGTTTCACCCAAAAAGGCGAAGCCCCTCGCGGAGAAGAAGTCAGCTAAAACCACCCCCGAGGTTAAAAAAACTGAAAAAATTACCGCTAAAAAAGTGGCGGCGGCTCCGGATACTTCCCGTCTTATCATCGAGAAGCAAAAAGCAACCATAGACAGTCTGCTGCTGACCATTCAGGAGCTAAAAAAAGCCCTGAGGAAAAAAACCGTGGTTAATGCGACTAAAAAGAAAGCCGTTGCTGCCCCAAAAAACATCAAGGAAATGGCCAAAATTTACGAGAGCATGAAACCGGCGGAAGCGGCCCGGATCATTTCCAACTTACCGCCCACAACCGCCATAAATGTGATCTCCAAAATGAAGAAAAGAAGCGCGGCTAAAATTTTCGGGGCGCTGGAACCGGGGAAGGCGGTTGAGCTTAGCCGGCTGATGGCCAAATATAACTAAAGTTTCCCGGTTAATTATCGATGATATAGATGTCTAAATAACAGTTCAGGATGAACCGGAAAGGTGAACAGGATGTTCACTGTGTTAGAAAATACAAACGAAGCGGCAAAAAATCTATCTTCTCTGCTGAGCGGTCTGGGAATTAAACTTCCCGCAAAAGACGCCGGTAACTTCGCTCTTTTCCTCCAACAAGCGTTTGGGTCTAAGGCCCCAATTTCTCCGCTCCCGAGCTTTTCCAAAACCACAAACAACATTGAACTGAAATCGTTTGCAAATCTTCTTTCCGCGGATGATTCGCGGACAGCCGCTTTAAGAACAGCTGCCACGGGGATGGAAATTCAGGGCGCGGGGAACCTACGGCAAAATCGTGCCCGGTTAATCCTTAAAACGGACAAGCCGGTTCTTTTGGCCTTGAAAACTCCCGGCAGCAGCGAGATTATCCCATTCCGGGTTGAGTCGGTTTATCTTCCTGAAGCAGGAAAAATTTCCTTTGCGGAAAAAACAGCCGCTGCCGTTGAACCTTCCGGAACGGCTTCCCGGCGTGCGCCCGGAAATAGCGCAACTTTGGTTTTTCTCAAAGAAAACGGACAGGTTTTGGTTAAAATCTCGGGAGAATTTCCCGCAGCCGATGCGGATTCCTTTAAAACCCGGGACAACCCCATCGCTCCGCTGACGCCCGGCGCGGTAGAACTTTTGCAACGGGAACCGGCGGGAAACCCGGCGATTTTCCTGTTCAACCATTCCGAGCCGAATTCCGCGCTGACGCCTAACGCGATGAAAACGGAAACGTTCGCGACTATTTCCCCTTCCCGCCCACTTTCAGATTCCATTCAATTAGCGAATGAAAACGCCGCTTCCAGCGGGGTGAATTATCCTGCGGCAAAGGGGGGCTCCATTCAAACAACGAATGAAAACCCCGGCGCGGGGGGAACTTCAATCCCGGAAGGTAATTTTGCGGCCAAAACGGGAAGCATTTCGCCGAATATGTTATCCGAAAAACCGCAAACTTCCCAAAGCGCGACCGTCAGTTCGGGAAAGACGGCGGCCATGAATCTAAATTTGCCGGCAGGAAAAGCCGCCCCGTCGGAAACCGGTGAGAAAAATGAGCCCGGTTTAAAGATATTCCCGCCGCCTGACTTGCAGAATACAGTAACGACGCCGGAAGCAACTGTCAGTAAAACGGCCGCCCCCGGTTCAAAAGCGCTGGCGCTCTCGCAACCGGAAAGCGGGAACGGTTCTCTGCCCACACCGGAATTGCGGGGAACTGCCGAAAAAATCGCGGAAAAACCAGTAGAACTTGCGCGGTCCCTAACCAGCGCTGAGCAGAAAACCGCCGTGGATAATATTTTGCCGGGAAACAGGACCAACCGTTCTCAAAACGAAAAAAATTCCGGTCCAATTACTACGAATTTATTCCGGACATTTTCGGGAAACGCCCCTGAAGCAAATGAGACCATCCCAAAACCGGCCCGGGGAGCCGAGACGACAATTCAAATGAATTCTCCGGGAAGGACGCCCATAACCGAGGAAATTTATCCGCAGAACTTACCGGATTATTTCCCCAAAAGCTCTCCTTCCGCCGCCTCGGTTTCCGGACCGGATATTTTTTCGATTTCGGAAGCTTCTCAGGACAAGCATGGCGCCAAAATAACAACCACCGTTAAGACTAATTCCCTGAGCAAATTTTGGCAGTGGTTGAGTAATCAAATACGGCCATCCCTGTCGAGAGAAGTCGGTATTCGGAAGGCTATTTCTTCTGATAACCTTCAGCCATTCAATCAGACGCGCCTTCACCTTAGTTCGGAAAACGGTCAGGCGGCTATGCCGGTTTCCAATGTAGCGCCTCAAACCGATATAAAACCTCCGGTTTTTCCGGAATTGAGCGTAAAGGAATTAACAGCCGCCATGGCAGCCGCTCCGAAAGGCGGTGGCCCTGAACAAAAAGGCGGCGGTTCGGTATCGCCGGGAGATGGGAACCATGGAATAAATGACGCTCCCGTGTTGCCCCGACTGGTCCCGGAAAAGCCGGAGCTGAGCGCGGAAAAACGGCCGCCCGCGGCTCCCGTATCGCAAAACCCGGTCAAAAGCAAAAAAAGCGCTTTTTCAGCGTCCGGGAAGCCGGAGACCGAGCCTTTCAGCGCCCCCCTGCCCATGGCCAAGGGGGACGGAACCAATTCACCGAAGTTCGGATTGGAACAGCACTTCAGAAATGATTTCGCGACCATGATCGCCTCGGCAAATTCCGCCGCCGCCAAAATAAATTCGCTGCGCGGCGCAAAAATTGCCCGGGTACAGCCGCATCAATTGCCGGAATTCCTGCAATCAACCGTGGGCAACTTCATTAAGCATTTTGATCTGAACCTGCAACCCGCGGTTCAGAATGTTTTCCTGCAACTGGAACCGGAAAGTCTGGGGCTGGTCCGGATTCGCCTGGAATTAAAGGACAACATGCTTCGCGGACATTTGGAAGCCAGCCGGCCGGAAGCGCTGCAAATATTGCATCAGCAGCAGCCGCAGCTCGTCAACAAATTGGAAAACCTGGGCATCCAGGTCCGGCAATTGGACCTGAATCTGAATCAAAATATGGACTCGCGGGCCGCGTTCAGCCACTACCGTCCGGACGGCGATGGGAAGAAGCGCTTCGGTTCCGGTGAAGGCGAATTCAGCAACTCCGAAAATTCATTAGATGAACCTGTAACCAACATTCCCAAATGGATGGGATATAACACCATCGACTTAATGGCCTGAAAGGAGGTAAATAAGTTTGAATCCAATTAGCGCAACCGGCAGCAACGGAGGGAATGGTCAGGGAAACCTGTTCTCTTCCACTAAGAACGTTCTCGGGAAGGACGACTTTCTGAAAATGTTAATAACGCAGATAAGTTTCCAGGACCCGTTAAATCCGTTGAAGGCTACCGAATTTAGCTCGCAGTTGGCGCAATTCAGCTCAGTTGAGCAGCTGCAGAATATCCAGCAAACGTTGAAGGACAGCATTAATACCAATTTACTGTTGTCTTCATCCATAAACAACACGTTAGCCGCCACCGTCATCGGCAAAGAGGTTAAAGCGTTAGGAAACGAAATCTTTTTTAACGGGCAGGATGCCAAAAAAATCTCTTTCAATCTCGACGGTCCCGCAAAGGACGTTAAAATTGAGATTGTGGATGCCAACGGTGATGTAAAGCGTACTCTCACCCAATCGGACCTGAGCAAGGGTGATCAGCAGGTGGAATGGGACGGAAAGGATGCCAACGGGAATACGCTTCCCAAAGGAAAGTATCAATTCCGTATCACCGCGTCCGCCGCTGACGGTTCCACGGTGGCTGTACAATCCTATATGACCGGCAGAATTTCGGGCGTGCGTTATCGTCCCGAAGGCGCCGTGCTAATTTTAGGCGACCAGGAAATTTCGTTAGCGGATGTTTACGAAATCCTGGAAGGTTGACCATTTAAGATTTGAAAGGAGGTGAGAAATAATGGCGGTTAAAATAGACGGAATAAAGCCCCCGTTTATCCCGGTAGGTGGTTTAAATGGGTTGCCGACTCCCCAGCCGATCCCGGCATCCGGTCAGAATTTTCATGAAATTCTTGCCGAGAAGTTAGGGGCGAAGAAAGAGATAAAATTTTCCGCCCACGCCCGGGCCAGGTTGGAAAGCCGTAATATGAATCTGCAACCGGACCAAATCGGGAAATTGACGGAGGTGATTGACAGGGCCGAGCAAAAAGGCGCTCACGATTCCCTGGTATTGATGGATAAGATGGCCTTCATCGTCAACATACCGAACCGAACCGTGGTAACCTCCATAGGCGAAGAAAATATGCAGGAACATATTTTCACGAATATTGATTCGGCAATTATTGCCGGATAACTAAAAAGTAACAGGGCCGGACCTGCCTGTGTTAAACTCTCCACAGTAGGAAGCCCTGAGGCCTCGCCGACCGACTGACGCGAGGACCCAAACATGGATGGATTAACTATACCAAGGAGGATTATTATGTCTTTACTCCGTTCTCTTTTTGCAGGAGTCTCAGGGTTGCGCAACCATCAGCTAATGATGGATGTCATCGGAAATAATATTGCCAATGTGAATACGATCGGTTTTAAGGCCGGTCGGGCAACCTTTGCAGAAACCTTTGCCCAAACGCTGCGCGGCACTTCCGAAGCGCTGGCCAATATTTCGGGCACCAACGCCATGCAGGTAGGATTGGGAATGGCCGTTGCCAATGTCGACACCCTGTTCAGTCAGGGTAATTTGGAGACCACCGGTCAAACAACCGATCTGGCCATTCAGGGCAACGGCTTTTTTATCGTCTCCGACGGTTCCAACCGTTATTACACCCGGGCCGGCGATTTCCAACTGGACGCCAAAGGAAACCTGGTAATGCCCAGCAACGGAAAGCGGGTTCAGGGATTTTTGGCCGACAGCAGCGGAAACATTAAAGCCGGCACCGCGCTGAGCGATATCGTTTTCCCGCCGAACATGAAAGTCCCGGCGAAAGCCACATCCAAGGTAGAATTGGCCGGAAATCTGGACGCCAGCGCGAAACCGCTGGGCACAATTCTGAACACGTCGCGCCTCTACGCCGTGGAAAAGGCCGGGGCCACTTCAAAAATTGAAGGGCTCCGGGCCACCGGTTCGGTGAACGACATTATCACCGGGCTTATTCCCAACAGCACCACTATCACCATCAGCGACAGCGTGGTAGGCAGTAAAACTTATAAATATGTGGATTCCGACAGCGCCGTGGGCAACGGAACTTTCAGCAGCCTGGATGATCTGGTGGCGGAAATCAACAATGATTTCGGCGCCAGCTCTCTCACCGCCTCTCTGGACGCTAACGGAGCCATTCAGTTTACCGATGTTTCCGGTGCTACAAACCAGCTCGATATCCAGAGTTCCAATTCGATTCTGGAAAAGGCATTTTCCAGCGCCAAAGGCGACCTGAATGCCGGCCCGCGGACATCCGATCAGTTTGCTCACACGGCCGGTTCTACGGATCTGCTGGTGGATCTGCGAGACGCCAACGGCGCGTCCCTGGGTCTGGCCACCGGCGACGAAATTACCATTAACGGGTTAAAAGGCGGCAACGCCGTTACTCCGTTAAGCTTCACTATCGGCGCCGCCACTACTTACCAGGACTTCGCCCGGGATATTGAAAACGCCTTTTCGCTGGCCAATAGCCAGGGTGTGGTTATCAATTCCAGTGACGGTTCCCTGACGATTAACGGCGACGGCGGTACGGCCAACGCCCTTTCCGCCCTGGACATCACAGCGGATAATACCCCAGGCGCCGGCGGCACCGCCCGGACGGCGTTTAACGGCATTTTCGGCAACAGCAGCGGGAATTATATCGAAACTCAAAAAGCCGAGGACGTAAAACAGTCCGCCAGTTACACGGTGTTCGATTCTCAGGGCAACAGCGTTGATCTGACCGTAATTTTCACGAAGGATACCACGACTCCCAATCGGTGGAAATGGGAAGCTTCGTTACCTTCTCCGGCCACAGCCACCGGCGGCAACAGCGGAGTCGTGGAGTTCAACGCGGACGGCTCGCTGAAGTCTTTCCGGTATGACAACGGCGCGACAGCGTTACAGATTGATTCCGGAAACGCCGGCGCCAGCCCGTTGACGATCGATATTTCCGGCGGCAAAGCCAGCGACTTCAACGGCATCACTCAAATGAGCGGCGCTTCCAGTGCCGTCCAGTTCGTGGATCAGGACGGTCATAGCATGGGCATTCTGCAACGGGTATCCATCGATCAGTTCGGCCGTATTGACGGCAACTTCAGCAACGGAATCAACAAACAGATCGGCCAGATTGCCTTGGCAGACTTCAATAATCCCGGCGGTTTGGTTCGGACCGGGGAGAGTCTTTTCTCGGCTTCCAATAACTCCGGCATTCCGGTTATCAGCACCGCCGGCAAGAGCATCAGCGCCCAGATAGTTTCCGGAGCCCTGGAACAGTCCAACGTGGACCTGGCCGAGGAGTTTACCCGGATGATCATCGCTCAGCGAGGATTCCAGGCCAACGCACGGGTCATCACCACTAGTGATGATCTTCTGGCTGAAGTTTCCAATCTGAAACGATAATTCAATTCCATTCGGCCCGGTAGCCTTCCGGGCCGGATGATATTTTTAATTATTATTCTCGGATTATTTCCGATAATTAAACTGAAATATGAGATGGCACGGGCAATGATTACAGTTACCAAACTGAATGATTCCATAATCACCGTGAACGCGGATCTGATTGAATTTATTGAATCTACGCCCGATACCATCATTTCCATGACGACCGGAAAAAAAATACTGGTCAAAGAAACTGTGGATTGTGTTATTCAGAAAGTCATCAAGTACCGGCAGGAATGCTTTAAGAAACCCGAAGTGAGGCAGCGACAATGAAAAAAGTAATGGACATCGCCACCCTCGCAGGGCTGCTTGGCGGCATGATCCTGATCATTGTTTCCATTATGGTTAGCGGCGGATTGGGGGCGTTCATCAACATTCCGTCCATCATCATTGTGGTTGGCGGTACACTGGCAGCCACCCTGGTTCAATACCCGCTCAACGATGTTTTAAGCTTAATGGGCGTAACCCGCCATACCCTGTTTCAAACTTCATTCGACCCCGAAAGCACCATCAAAATGATCGTTAAATTTGCCGAAGACGCCCGTCGCGACGGCTTGCTGGCTCTGGAAAAACAGGTAAAAGAGGTGGACGATGACTTTATTAAGGCCGGCATTCAGTTGGCTATTGACGGAACCGAACCGGAAATTTTGCGGGATATCCTGGGAACTGAAGTTGCCAACCTGGAAGAGCGGCATAAAACCGGGCAAGGTATTTTTAAGGCGTTGGGGGAATTTGCCCCGGCGTTTGGGATGATCGGCACTCTGATTGGGCTGGTACTGATGCTGCGGAGCATGAAGGATCCGTCTTCCATTGGCCCTTCAATGGCAGTGGCGCTGATCACCACGTTTTATGGCGCCGTGCTCTCCAACCTGGTGTTTCTTCCGCTGGCCGGAAAACTGGAGCAGCGGACAAAAACCGAAATTCAGATGCGGGAAATGATTATCGAAGGCATTCTTTCCATTCAATCCGGAGACAATCCCCGATTGGTGGAACAAAAATTGCTCACTTTCCTGCCGCCAAAATTACGGAAAACTTCCGATTAAATCCGGAAGCGCAGCCGGACGCCGGATGTTTAATTTTTAGCAGACTGTCGAAAAAACAGCCACCCTTCCCGGCCGCTCCCCGCATTCTGTCTGAAAGGCGGCAATGTTAATATTTATAACTCATTGTTAATTAAACACTTACCTGCGCTTTAATTTTCCCGATTTTCCTTCCTTTTAATGGCATAAATATTGCCAAATAAACACCCAGACGGGAGACGTGTGGGCATATGGCAAAAAACAATAAACGCGGAAAAAAAGAAGAGAGCGACTCCGGCGGTGCGCCGAGGTGGATGACCACCTTCAGCGATCTAATGTCGCTCCTGTTGACTTTTTTCATTCTGATTGTCTCGTTTTCGTCCATTGAACTCATCAAGTTTCAGAAAGCCATGGGCAGTTTGCAGGGCGCTCTGGGAATTTTGCCGCAGCAACAATCGGTCATTTTTCAAAAAGAACCCATCATCCCGCAACTGGCGGAACATCAACGAAGACGGGTTCAGAAAGTGGCGGGAGAGTTTCGCAAGATGATCAAGAAAAAGGGGCTGGACCAGCAGGTAAAACTGGAAACTACCGACAGGGGAGTGGTTATCCGCATTAATTCGCCCATCCTGTTCGACCTCGGTAAGGCCCGGTTAAAACCCCAGGCGTTCCCCATATTGGATAAGATCGTGGATTTAACCAAGGACTGGCCCAACAGCATTCAGATAGAGGGGCATACGGATGATCTGCCGATTCATACCGCGCAATTCCCTTCCAACTGGGACCTTTCCACAGCGCGGGCCATGAGCGTTCTGCGTTACTTTCTCCATAAAGGGTTGATTAGTCCTCAGCGTCTTTCCGCGGCGGGCTATGGAGAATATCATCCGTTGGTGCCCAATTCCAGTCCGGCAAACCGGGCAAAGAACCGCCGGGTGGAAATTTATGTGCAATATGACCAGAAAAATCAAAAGTTTCGCGAAGCTATTTTTTAACGCTCAGGAGTCAATACCATGCCGGATTTCAATGAAGACGGTTTTGAAGAAACTGACGGCCTCGATTTAGGCGAAGACGAACTCGGGGAAGAAAACCAGGAGAAGAAACTAAGCCTGCTCAAGGTAGGCCTTCCCGTCGTTCTGGCTCAGCTGATTCTGGCGTTTTTTGCGGCGAATTATTTCATCGTACCCAGGTTTTTTTCTTCCCCGGCGGCTACAGACTCCACCGTTACCGCGGCGGAGGATACTTCTGCCGAAGAGGAGACTAGCAATTTTGGGGTTATTTACAACCTGGAAGACGTGATCGTCAATCCGGCGCAGAGTGACGGGCAGTTTATCCTGATCAATCTGGCCATAGAAGTAAAGTCCAATCAGGATATTGAAGTATTAAAGAAACGGGATGCCCAGGCCCGGGATATTCTTATCCGGCTCATCAGCGGCAAGACAATCAGCCAGTTGGACGGGCCGGAAGATAAGGAGCAGTTACGCGACGAAATAAAAGAAAGAATGGGTGCAATCATTCCCGAAGGCCATTTGCGCAATATCTATTTCTCCAATTATCTGATTCAGTAAAAACACGAGGCGAGGGCGACAGTGTCTGAAGTTTTATCACAATCCGAGATAGACAATCTATTAACCGGCATAAAGTCCGGCGAACTCAAAAATGAAGAGCTTGCCGATTCTACCAAGAAGAAGGATATTTACGAATACGATTTTCGCCGGCCGACGCGGGTTTCCAAAGATCAGCTGAAAACCATCCGGACGTTGCACGAATCGTTTACGGAAA
>Ga0114931_10009483_pt1 | contig 11655 bp, 9 predicted proteins | sample 2SBtaG_FD_89579 | JGI IMG/M metagenome (GOLD analysis project Ga0114931, IMG submission 89579) | Deep subsurface microbial communities from Kolumbo volcano to uncover new lineages of life (NeLLi) - 2SBTROV14_V59a metaG | ecosystem: Environmental > Aquatic > Marine > Volcanic | place: Kolumbo...
CCCGCGCGCGGGTGGCGTAGTAGCGGCAGAAATCGACCGCCTCGCGCACCTCGGCGACGGCGTCGGCGATGGTTTTGCCGGCCTCGCGGACGCAGATCGCCATCGCCTCGGCCATCCGCTCCTCCAAGAGATCGGCCATCCGTTCGAGACAGGCGGCGCGCGTCTCCGCCGGGGTCGCGTCCCACTCGGGCGCGGCCGCGACCGCGTGCTCGACCGCCTGATCGACCTCGCTCCGCGTGGCCTCGATCACCTGGCCGGCGACCCGGCGGCGATCGGCCGGATCGGTCAGCGGCCGGGGCGCGCCCTTGTCGTGGGCGACCCCGGCGATCAGCGGCGTCGCCAGGCGCGATTCGCGCGCCGCCGCCGTCATGTCGCGCGCCAGGGTCTCCAAGGCCGCCGGGTCGCTCAAATCGACGCCGCGCGAATTGCGCCGCTCCTCGCCATAGAGCCGCGCCGGCAAGGGGATGCGGGGATGGCGCTTGAGCGGATAGGCGCGCAGCCGGGCGACCGGATCGGCGACGATCTCGTCGATCGGCAGGGCCTCGTCGACGATCCGGTTGACGAACGAGGTGTTGGCGCCGTTTTCCAGCAGGCGGCGGACGAGATAGGGCAGCAGTTCCTCGTGGCTACCGACCGGGGCGTAGACGCGGCACGGGATACCCAATTTTTCGGGGCCGACGACCTCGGCGTAAAGCGCCTCGCCCATGCCGTGCAGGCGCTGGAACTCGAAATCGCGGCGCTCGCCGGCGAGTTCGATCACGGTGGCCACGCTGTGGGCGTTGTGGGTCGCGAATTGGGGCCAAAAGGCATCCCGGGCGGCCAGGATCTTGCGCGCGCAGACGATATAGCTGACGTCGGTCGAGGCCTTGCGCGTGAACACCGGATAATCGGCCAGGCCGCGTTCCTGGGCGCGCTTGATCTCGGTATCCCAATAGGCGCCCTTGACCAGGCGCAGGGGGATGCGGCGGCGACCGTGATCGGCCAGCGCCGCCAGCCAGTCGATCACCCGTGGGGCGCGCTTCTGGTAGGCTTGAAGCGCCAGCCCGAGCCCTTCCCAGCCCGCGAGCGTGGGGTCGCGATAGACGGCGGCGAAGACGTCGAGGGTCGGCTCCAGGCGGTCGGCTTCCTCGGTGTCGACGGTCAGCGCCACGCCGTGGCCCTTGGCGTGGCGGGCGAGATCGAGGAGGCGCGGCGTCAGCTCGGCCCGAACGCGGTCGATCTGGGCCATCTCGAAACGCGGATGCAGGGCCGAGAGCTTGACCGAAATCCCGTTTCGGGCGAACAGGTCGTCCGCGCCATTCGCGCCGTCGCCGACGGCTTCGATGGCCTCGAGATAGGCGGCGAAGAAGCGTTCGGCGTCGGCCATGGTGCGCGCCGCCTCGCCGAGCATGTCGAAGGAATGGCGATAGCCCTTGCGAGTGTCGGCGGCGGCCCGCTCCAGGGCCTCGCCGATGGTCCGGCCCATGACGAACTGTCGACCGAGGATGCGCATCGCCTGGATCAGCGCCTGGCGGATGACCGGCTCGCCCGAGCGCGCGATCAGCCGCCCGAGCGCGGTCGCCGTCCCCTCGGTCAGCACCGGGTCGAGCCGCACCATGCGCCCGGTCAGCATCAGCCCCCAGGTCGAGGCGTTGACGAATAGCGATTCCGAGCGCCCGAGATGCTTATCCCAATCGGCGCCGGCGAGCTTGTCGCGGATCAGCCGGTTGGCGGTTTCGGCGTCGGGGATGCGCAAGAGCGATTCAGCCAGGCACATCAGGACCACGCCTTCCTGGCTGGAGAGCGCGTATTCGTGCAAGAAGGCGTCGATTCCGCCCTGCCCCGGCCGGCCCCGGCGGACGCTCGCGACCAGGTCGCGGGCCAGGGCGGCGATCCGGCCGCGCGCCTCGGGCGCGAGCTCGGCCGCCGGCAGCAGCGCCTCGACCGTCGCCACCTCGTCGGCGCGGTAAGTCTCGACGATCAGCGCCCGGAGCGTCTCCATGGGCGGCGGCGGGGTGGCGTAGATCATCGCGCCGGCGCCCGCCGCCGCGCCCGCTCGATCTCGAAACGCCCCCGGGTGGTCAGCTTGATGCCGGTCAGCGCGCGATCGACATGCGCCATGCGGAGCGAGAGCATCCTTTGCGCGCGGTCGAGCACGATCTCCGCATAGTCGGGGTCGGCGGCGCGGTCGCGCAATTCGCCCGGGTCGCGCTCGAGATCGTAGAGCAGCGGCGGCAGGCCGGCGAAGTGAACGTATTTGTAGCGCCGGTCGCGGATCACGGCGAGATTGCACTCCTCGAAGGCGAGGCCGAGCTCGACCTCGGCCGCGTCGTTCTCGACCTCGCGGAAATCATACTCCTAAAACGCCGCCGACCGCCACGACGCCGGGTTCTCGCCGCGCAGGAATGGCGAGAGCGAATGGCCATCGCACTGATCGGGAACCGCGCGGCCCATGAGGTCGAGAATGGTCGGCATGAGATCGACGCTCTCGGTGAACGCCTCGACCACGCGGCCGCGCCCGCCGTCCCAGGCGGCGCCCGGAACGCGAACGATCGCCGGCACGTGGAAGGCCTGGTCGTAGAAGGTTTCCTTGCCGACCAGCCAGTGGTCGCCGAGCAGGTCGCCATGATCGCTGGTGACGACGATCAGGGTCTTGTCGTATTGCCCGGTCGCCTTGAGGTGATCGACGATCCGGCCAATGTTGTCGTCGACCTCGCTGACGAGACCGTAATAGGCGGCGCGGAGTTGGCGAATTTCATCCTCCGACATCTCGGCGACGGCGCGCCGGGTCCGCTGGCGGAAAGCGATGAAGGGGTGCTGGCGGGCTTCGTCGCCGGGGTCGGCGGCGCGCTTGAAGCCGGGAACGGCCGCCGGATCGTACATCCGGTGATAGGGCGCCGGAGCGATATAGGGGTTGTGCGGGCGCAGGAACACCAGGTGCAGAAACCAGGGCTGATGGCGGTTCTCGGTCACGAAGCGCATGGCGCGGTCGGCCGAGAAGGCGGTGTCGCTGTCCTCGGCGCGATAGCGCGCCGGGGCGTCGTAGGGGCCGAAGCCGCCGACCGCCGGGTGGCCGCCCTCGGGGCCATAGACGTCGTAGGGGCGCTCGGGCAGATCGTAGCCCTTGCTTTCCAGATGCCGAAACCACTCCCAGGGATCGGTCGGCATCAGGAGCAGCGGCGTGAAGCCCGGCAGCACGCCCTCGTAGCCCCGCCGCCAGACCGGATCGTCGGGGTGATGGAGGCGCGGGTCGAGGCTGGTATCGGTGTAGCCGATCAGCGACGGGTCGTAGCCTGCCTTGCGCGCCTCCAACGCGATGTTGGTGAAGCGCGCATCCAGCGGCGAGCCGTTGCCCACCGAGCGGTGGTTCATCATGTACATGCCGGTCAACAGCGAGGCGCGGCTGGGACCGCAGGGCGTGCACTGGGCGAAATGGCTACCGAACACCACGCCTTCGGCGGCCAGGGCGTCTAGACGCGGCGTGCGCGGAACCCCGCCGCCGAGCGCCGAAAGCGCATCCCAGCGCCATTGATCGGGGGTAATGAACAGGACGTTCAAGGGCTGAGACATGGCGGGAGACCGACGGCAAGGGGGGACCATGATGGCGCGCGCGAATGACGGCGAATTCTTGCCCCGCTTTGGCCCGCGCGGCAAGCCGAAAACGCGCCCCCACGGCGCTTTCGCGCGGGTGCCAAAAGTGCCCCGTTCAGGCGCTCAGTTCGCGGCTGGCCGGGTGGCGATCGAAATTGAAGCTGAGCCGGCGCGGCGCCATCAGCCGCGCGTAGGTGGCGCCAGCGAATTTCTCGGCCGCGACGCGCAGCATGTCGAGAAGCGTCGACCCCATGGCCCCGCCGTCGCCGGCGACCTGATCGCCGACCACCGCGCGCAAGGCATCGAAATGGGCCTTGACGACATCGAGACGGTCATCGTCGGGGGTCGTGACGCACTCGCAGAATGCCCATAGCGAGTGACCGATGTGGCGGATCAGGGGGCTGTCGAGATCGCTGCCTCGGGCGCGGACATCGGCGGCGAGCTCGGCGATGCGCGCCACCTGAAGGTCGCGATCGGCGGGGTTCCTCAGGGCATGCGCGTACAGGCCGGCGAGCTGATCGATGGCGTGCAGCAGGGCCTCGCGCGCCGCGTTGTCGCCGCTGGTGTCGGCCAGGGTGCGGCGCTCTCGCCCGGCGAATTCATTCTGTCGCCGGCGCCGGTCGGGACCGACGTAGCCGCCGGCGTGGATGAACTCGCGCGGCGTGATCAACACCGATTTGATGCGCTTGAACAGGGCCTCGTTGGAAACCGGCTTGACCAGGATCTCGGTGATACCGGCGTCGCGCGCCTCCTTGATGCGGATCAGGTCGGCGTGGGCGGTGACCATGATGATCGGCACCAGCGGATTGGGGCTGGCGCTGCCGCGGCGCACCAGGCGGACATATTCGAGCCCGTCCATCGGCGCCATGTTGTAATCGCAGATGACGATATCGACCGGCGCGGTCCGCATCGCCGCCAGGGCCTCCAGCCCATCATGGGCCGAGAGCACGGTCTCGAAGCCATAGCCCCGGATCAGGCGCGCGAACAGTCGCAGCATGTTGCGGTTGTCCTCGACGACCAGCGCGACGAGTCCCGCGAAGCGATTGGGCGACCGGCTCATGCTCGGCGCGCCCCCCGCGCGTCGATCATCCCTTGCGGGACGCGACGGCGTCGCGCAACAGGGTCACGAGCTCGGCGCCGGTCTCCCCGCCGTCGCCCGACAAGTCGTTCTCGATAATCGCCTTGAGGGCGTCGATATGCGCCTTGACGACGGCGAGCTGGGCGCCGCTGGCGTGGACGAGTTCGCGGCAATAGGCCGACAGCGACGCACCCACCTCGGTCATCAGCGGATAGCCGAAACTGGCGCCATGCCCCTTCACGTTATGGGCGACGGCGCCGATGCTGGCGATGGGCTCGGCATCCGCTTCGGGATCGGCGACGGCCGCGCCGAACGCCGCCTCCATCGCCGCGAGGTCGTCGCGGACCCAGACCAGATAGTTGTCGCGCAAGGCGGCGACCGCGGCCTCGGCCTCGGCCAGGGCTTCCATGTCCATCTCGATCTCGTCCGAGCCGTTGGGCTCGACGAGATCGTCGCGAATCCGTGGCTCGAAGATTTCCACGTCGTCTCGATCGGCGTCCGTCATCGAACCCGTCCTCGTTCACACCTAGGCGGTCCGACGCGTTGTGCCGTCGGCCGACGCCTCGCCATCATCCGCCGACATCTCTTTCGGGCCCTGTCGGCGGCGCTCGGGGCCACCGAAGGGGCGGTTCTGGCGCCGCCGGTCGGGGCCGAAATAATCCTTGGTCTTGATGAACTCGCGCGGCGCCAGGACCACCGAGGTCAAGCGCGACAGCAGCGTCGCCGGCGAGATCGGCTTGGCCAGGAACTCGTTGGCGCCGGCGTCGCGGGCTTCCTCCACCCGGTTGGCCTCGGCGTGGGCGGTCAGCATGATGATCGGCACGAAGGGATTGGGGCTGTCGGGGCTGAGGCGCATCAGGCGCACGAAGCGAAGGCCGTCCAGCGGCCGCATGTTCCAATCGCAAATGATGACGTCGACGGCGCGCGCGCGCAGCACGCTGAAGGCATCGGAACCGTCGGTGGCGGTGGCGATGGTGCGGACGCCGAAGCTGCGCAGGATGCGCGACAACAGGCCGACGGTATGAGGGTTGTCCTCGACGATGAGGACCGTCAGTTGTTCGAACTGCTCCGACGTCAACGCCATGATTGCCTCTCGACCGCCCAAACACCGGAAACACCCGGCCTCGACGTCTTGCCGCGATCGCAAGATAGCGAGTTCAGGTAAACGGCCGATTAATCCAATCCGGGCATAACACGCGAAGGTATGCGCGTCATGGACATTATTCTACCTGATCAACGGTTCGCGCCGCGCGCCAAGGATACCCGCGAAGCCGGCGCCCGCCCCAGGGCGTCGCAGATAAAGCGCCCGGCGGCGACCAGGGCGGCGAGATCGACGCCGGTCTCGATGCCCATGCCGTCGAGCATGTAGACCACGTCCTCGGTGGCGACATTGCCGCTGGCGCCGGGTGCGTAGGGGCAGCCGCCGAGGCCGGCGACGGCGGCGTCGACGGTATTGATCCCGAGTTCCAGCACCGCCAGGATATTGGCCAGGGCTTGGCCATGGGTGTCGTGGAAATGGACCGCGAGCCGCGCGATCGGCGCCGTGTCGGCGACCGCCTCGACCATCGCCCGGGCCTTCAAGGGCGTCCCCACGCCGATCGTGTCGCCGAGCGAGATTTCGGCGCAGCCCATCTCGGCCAGCGCCTTGGCCACCCCGGCCACCGCCGCCGGCGCCACCGCGCCCTCGTAGGGGCAGCCGAGCACGCAAGAGACGTAGCCCCGCACGCGCATGCCTTGCTCGGCCGCCGCCGCGCAGACCGGCCGGAACCGCTCCAGGCTCTCGGCGATCGAGCAGTTGAGGTTGCGGCGGCTGAAGCTCTCCGACGCGGCGGCGAACACCGCCACCTCGTCGGCGCCGGCGGCGAGCGCCGCCGCGAAGCCCGTCATGTTCGGCGTCAGCACCGGATAGCGCACCCCCGGGACGCGCGCGATGGCCTTCATGACCGCGGCCGCGTCGGCCAATTGCGGCACCCATTTGGGCGAAACGAAGCTGGTCGCCTCGACGACCTTGAGGCCGCTCACCACCAAGCGCTCGATCAGCGCCACCTTGACCGCCGTCGGCACCGTCCGGGGCTCGTTCTGAAGCCCGTCGCGGGGGCCGACCTCGACCACGGTGACGGCGGCGGGGTAGGCCATGGTCACGCGTCTCCGTCGATGACGATCAGCTCGGCTCCCTCCTCGACCACCGCGCCGGCGGCGAAGGCGATCCGGACGACGCGGCCGGCGCGGGGCGCGGCGATGGTGTGCTCCATCTTCATCGCCTCGAGCACCAAAAGCCGGGCGCCGACCGCGACCTCGGCTCCGGGCGCGACCAGAACCTCGACGATTCGCCCCGGCATCGGCGCCGTCAGATGCCCGCTACCGACCGCCTCGGCGATCTCGATCGCCAGCGGATCATGCGCGCGCAGGCGCCAGCAGTCGCCATCAACGAACACGCTGGCCAGGGCGCCCCGCCAAACCACGCTCGCGCGCCGGCGAACACCGTCGATTTCGGCCGCGAGCGAGCCATCGGCCGCGCGCGTGGCGCGAGCGGCCAGCCGCTCGCCATCGATATCGAGCCCATGGCCGGCGCCCTCGCGGGTGATGACGACGACGCGCGGGCGATCACCGTCCATCAGCACCAGCCGACGGCGCGCCGGCGCGTTGAGCCGCCAGCCGTCGGTGGTCTCCCAAGGTGCCGCCGGCGGTGACGCGGGCAATGCGCGATCGAGCGCCGCCAGGGCGACGGCCTCGGTCGGCGCCGGCCCCGGCGCGGGCGGGAGATCGTCGAGCCGGCGGGCGACGAAGCCGGTATCGACCGGCCCGGCGGCGACCTCGGGATCGTTGGCGATGGCGGCGAGAAAGGCCCGGTTAGTGGCCGGACCGACCACCTCGACCCGGGCCAAGGCGGCGCGCAGACGCCGCCAAGCGCCCGCCCGGTCGTCGCAGGCGGCGACGATCTTGGCGATCAGGGGGTCGTAATGGGGGGACACCACGTCGCCGGCGCGGATCCCGCAGTCGATCCGCAAGCGCGAACTTTCCGCCGGCAGCGCGAGATGCGCGATCGGTCCTGGCACCGGCAGGAAGCCCTTGGCCGGGTCCTCGGCGAAAAGCCGCGCCTCGACCGCGTGGCCGCGCCGGGGGATCGCCGCCTGGGCCAGCGGCAGCGGTTCGCCGGCGGCGACGCGGAATTGCCAGTCGACCAGATCGATGCCGGTCACCATTTCGGTCACCGGGTGATCGACCTGGAGGCGGGCGTTGATCTCGATGAAGGCGAAATCGCCGTCCTCGCCGAGCAGGAACTCGACCGTTCCCGCGCCCTGGTAAGCGACCGCGCGCGCGGCGTTCAGCGCGGTCTCGGCCAAGGCGGCGCGCGTTTTTGGCCCAAGATCGGGGGCCGGCGCTTCCTCGATAACCTTCTGGTGGCGGCGCTGGATCGAGCAATCGCGGTCGAACAGATGCACCAGGTTGCCGTGGGCGTCGGCGAATATCTGCACCTCGACATGACGCGCCCGAGCGATCAAGCGCTCCAGGATCACGCGGTCGTCGGCGAAGGCGGCCCCGGCCTCGCGCCGGGCGGCGGCGAGCGCGCGCGCGAATTCATCCTTCCCGTCGACCCGGCGCATGCCCTTGCCGCCGCCGCCGGCGACCGGCTTGATCAACAACGGAAAGCCGATCCGCATCGCCTCGGCGGTCAGCGTCTCGTCGTCCTGGCCAGCGCCGTGAGCGCCGGGCACCACCGACACCCCGGCGGCGGCGACGCGGCGCTTGGCGGCGGCCTTGTCCCCGGTCAGGCGCAGAACCTCGGGCGGCGGGCCGACGAAGACCACGCCGGCGGCGGCGCAGGCGGTGGCGAACTCGGCATTCTCGGCGAGGAAACCGTAACCGGGATGGATCGCCTCGGCGCCCATCGCCCGGGCCGCGTCGAGGATCGCGTCGCCGCGCAGATAGCTTTCCACCGCCGGGGCCGGGCCGATGGCGACCGCCGCGTCGGCGAGGCGCACATGCAACGCATCGGCGTCGACCTCGGAATAAACCGCGATCGCGCGCATCCCCAAGCGCCGCGCGCTCGCGATCGCCCGGCAAGCGATCTCGCCCCGATTGGCGATCAGGACGGTCTCGAACACGCGCCTAGCGGGCCCAGCGGGGCTTGCGCTTCTCGAGGAAGGCGGCGACGCCCTCGCGCCCTTCCTCGCCGGTTCGAACGCGGGCGATGCGGCGCGCGGTGTCGTCGATCAGATGGGCGTCGATCGGGCGGTCGGCGACGGCGTCGATCAGGTCCTTGGTCTCGGCGATGGCCCCCGGGGCGGCCTTGAGCAGGGTATCGACCAGACGCTCGCCGGCCGCGTTCAGCGCCTGGGCGTCGGCGACCACCTCGTGGACGAGACCGATGCGCCGCGCCTCGGCGGCGTCGAAGCGTTCGCCCGAGACCATGTAGCGCCCCGCCGCGCGGCGGCCGATGGCGCCGATCACGTAAGGCGAGATCACCGCCGGGACGATACCCAGCCTGACCTCGGAGAAGGCGAAGCGGGCGTCGGCGACGGTAATGGCCATGTCGCAGGCGGCGATCAGCCCGGCGCCGCCGCCGTAGGCCGATCCCTGGACCAGCGCCACGGTCGGCTTGGGCAGGCTGTAAAGACGATGCAGCATGGCGCCGAGGGCGCGCGCGTCCTCCAGGTTGTCGTCCTCGTCGAAGTCGGCGGCGCGGCGCATCCAGTTGAGATCGGCGCCGGCCGAGAAGCTGGTCCCCACCGCCTCGATCAGGGCGACGCGGATGCCGTCGCTGACGGCGATGTCCTCGAACACATCGGCGAGGCGTTCGATCACCGTCTCGTCGAAGGCGTTGCGCACTTGGGGCCGGTCGAGCGTCACCGTGGCGACGCCTTCCTCGGTGACCGCGAAGATTACCGATTCATCACTCATGATCTCACATCCTGAAGGTTCCAAAGCGGGTCGCCTCGATCGGTGCGTTGAGGGCCGCGGCCAGGCCGAGGCCCAGCACGTCGCGGGTCTGGGCGGGGTCGATGATGCCGTCGTCCCATAGCCGGGCGGTGGCGTAATAAGGGCTGCCCTGGGTCTCGTATTGGGCCAGGATCGGCGCCTTGAAGGCTTCCTCGTCGGCCGCGCTCCAGGCTTCGCCGCGCGCCGCCAGGGCATCGCCCCGCACCTGGGCCAGCACGTTGGCGGCCTGCGCGCCGCCCATCACCGAGATGCGCGCGTTGGGCCAAGTCCAGAGGAAGCGCGGGCCATAGGCGCGGCCGCTCATGGCGTAGTTGCCGGCGCCGAAGCTGCCGCCGATGATCACCGTCAGCTTGGGCACCCGGGCGCAGGCGACGGCGGTGACCATCTTGGCGCCGTCCTTGGCGATGCCGCCGGCCTCGTATTTGCGCCCGACCATGAAGCCGGTGATGTTTTGCAAAAAGATCAGCGGAATCCGCCGCTGACAACAGAGCTCGACGAAATGGGCGCCCTTGAGCGCCGATTCCGAGAACAGGATGCCGTTGTTGGCGACGATGCCGACGCGCTGGCCGTAAAGGCGTGCGAAGCCAGTCACCAGGGTGGCGCCATAGAGCGGCTTGAACTCGTCGAGCCGGCTGTCGTCGACCAGCCGGGCGATCACCTCGCGCGCGTCATAGGGCTGGCGCGGGTCGACCGGCACGACGACGCCGATCTCGGCCGGGTCGTGGCGCGGGGCGATCACCGGCTCGGGCGCCACCGCCGGCGCCGGCGCCGGCCCCAGGGTGGCGACGATGCGCCGAGCGAGCGCCAGGGCGTGGGCGTCGTCGCGGGCCATGTGGTCGGCGACACCGGAGACGCGGGCGTGGACCTCGGCCCCGCCGAGCTCCTCGGCGCTGACCGTCTCGCCGGTCGCCGCCTTCACCAGCGGCGGACCGCCGAGGAAGATGGTGCCCTGTTTCTCGACGATGATCGCCTCGTCGGCCATCGCCGGCACATAGGCGCCGCCGGCGGTGCACGAGCCCATGACCACGGCGATCTGGGGAATACCGGCCGCCGACAAGGTCGCCTGATTGTAGAAGATGCGGCCGAAGTGGTCGCGGTCGGGAAAGACCGCGTCCTGGCGCGGCAGGAAGGCGCCACCCGAATCGACCAGATAAAGGCAGGGCAGACGGTTCTCGCCGGCGATCTCCTGCGCCCGCAGGTGCTTCTTCACGGTCAGCGGGTAGTAGGTGCCGCCCTTGACGGTGGCGTCGTTGGCGACGATCACGCAATCGCGGCCCGCGACCCGGCCGATACCGGTGACGATGCCGGCCGCCGGCACCGACTCGTCATAGACCCCGTGGGCGGCGAGTTGGCCCAATTCGAGGAATGGCGCGCCGGGATCGAGCAGCAGATCGACGCGTTCGCGAACCGGCAGCTTGCCGCGCGCCCGGTGGCGGGCGCGCGCCTTCTCGCCGCCGCCCTCGGCGACCGTCGCGACCTTGTCGCGAAGCTCGGCGACCAGCGCCTCCATGGCCCGGGCGTTGGCCCGGAACTCGGCCGAGCCCGGGTCGATCGCGGTGGTGAGAACGGACATGCCGGAAACCCCGATGGCGACGCCGCGCGGGCGCTCAAGATGCCCCCGGCCCGCGCGCGCGGGCAAGCAAAAACGCCACCCTTCCCTTTCGCCGCGCCATCGACGACCATGGCTCGCATAAAACCGCCATCAAGAGGAGCCGCCATGCTGCCCAACCGCGCCGAGATCGAGGACGCCGCCGCGCTGATCGGGCGCACCCTCAAGCCGACGGCCGAGATCGTCTGGCCGCTGTTGTCGGCGCGGGCCGGTCGCGAGGTCTGGGTCAAGCACGAGAACCACACCCCGATCGGCGCCTTCAAGGTGCGCGGCGGCCTGGTCTACATGGACGCGCTCAAGCGCCGCGACCCCGACTGCCCCGGGGTGATTACCGCCACGCGCGGCAATCACGGGCAAAGCATCGCCTTCGCCGCCCGCGCCGCCGGCATCGCCGCGACCGTGGTCGTGCCCCACGGCAACTCGATCGAGAAGAACCGCGCCATGCGCGCCTATGGCG
>Ga0114931_10009484_pt1 | contig 11654 bp, 10 predicted proteins | sample 2SBtaG_FD_89579 | JGI IMG/M metagenome (GOLD analysis project Ga0114931, IMG submission 89579) | Deep subsurface microbial communities from Kolumbo volcano to uncover new lineages of life (NeLLi) - 2SBTROV14_V59a metaG | ecosystem: Environmental > Aquatic > Marine > Volcanic | place: Kolumbo...
TAGTCTAGTCCCTCGGGCCGGAAGCCCGATCCGGGTTTTGGCCCGGCCCGGCCTCCGTGAGGCCGGTCAAAACCCGCGTCGGCCATCCGTCTGCCCTCGGCCCCCCTTCGATCGTTGCTTTTCGTACTCGAAACCCGGAACGCAGTTCCGGCTCCGAGTACGGGTTGCCCCGGCCGCGCTTTCGGTTGAAGACGGCGGGTAAGATGCCGGCGTACATCGATGTTCCCGCTGGCCGCAATCCTGCTCGCCATCCTGCCGATGGCGCCGCCAGCACCGTCGCCCACCCCACCCCCGCCACCACCGGCCAGGGTCGTGGTGCTCACGGTGCCGGATCAGCCGCTGCCGGACGGCTTCGTCGACGCGCTGCGCATCCAGCTGATCGGGGCCGCCACGGTGTCGGTCGGCGGCCGGGTGACCGGCGCCACCACCGCGGCCAAGCTGGAAAGCGCCCAGGCGGTGCTCGACGCCCCCGGCGCCATGGCGGTGTGGGTCGAGCAAGGAGAAGATCCGGGCTACCTGCTGTACATCGCCTCGCGCCGCCAGGGCCGGGCGGTGGTCGACGTCTTCCACATCGCCGAGCCCGGCGGGCCCGAGGCGGTCCGCGCGCTGGCGCTCAAGGTGCGCGAGGTGGTCGATCTGGCCGCGTTGCCGCCTCCCGAGGAGAAGAAGAAACCGCCACCACCGCCGCCACCACCGCCGCCGCCGCCCGAGCCATGGCGACGCGAGGCGGTGGTCGCCGCCGGACCCCACGCGATGCAAGGCGATCTCGGCCGGCAGCTGGCGGTGGGTGCCGAGGGAGGACTGGCGCTGAGGCGCGGTCGACTCCGCGGCGAGCTGGTCGCCAACGCGTGGTGGGCGAGCACGGTGGAAAAGGAGAACGCGTCCGGCTTCGCGCGCGTGCGCGAGCTCGGCGTCGCCGCCTGGGCACGGGCGCTGTTCGCCCACCACGGCTTTGGCCTCGGCGCCGGCCTCGCAGTGGGCCTGCGACGGGCGGCGGCCGACGGTCACACTCCCGCCAACACTCGGGGATCCGATGTGGTTTGGATCCCCACCCTGGGCGCCGAGCTCGAAGCGCGCCGGCGGCTGTGGGGCCCGCTGGAAGCGCGGGCCTGGGCCGGTGTGGAGCTCGCCGTGCTGCGTCAGCGCTTCCTGGTCAACAACCTCGAGATCATCGACCTGGGTCGGGTGCGCGGCGAGCTCGGGGTTTCACTGGTCGGGTACATCCCGTAATCGTCCCGCACAGCCCCTTCCCTCCCCTATAATGATCGCATCGTGTCCGAGCCTCGCCCCCGGCCGGAGCCACCCGACCTCGCGCTGATCGACCGCTGTCGCCACGGCGACCGCGCGGCGCTCGAGGTGGTGCTGCGCGAGAACGCGCCCTCGGTCGAGCGGCTGATCGGACGCATGGTTGGCCCCGACGCCGAGCTCGAGGACCTGCTGCAGCAGACGCTGATCGCTGCGGTCAAGTCGTTCCCGCGCTACCGCGGTGAGGCGTCGGTCAAGACCTGGCTGTGCCGGATCGCGGTCAACATCGTCAAGCAACACCTGCGGCGCCCGCACCGCAAGCGCCGGGTGGCGCTCGAGCTGGTACCCGAGCGCCCGACAGCTCCCGAGCTGTCGCCCGACGTGCGGGCGCGCCAGCAGCACGCGCTCGAGCGGCTGTTCCATCATCTCGAAGCCATCGGCACCGACAAGCGGCTGGCGTTCGTGCTGCACGTGGTCGAGGGCTACTCGATCGACGAGGTCGCGGCGCTCACCGGAGCATCGTCCAGCGCGACCAAGTCGCGGATCTTCTGGTGCCGCCGCGCGCTGCTGTCGCGGGCCAAGAAGGACCCGGCGCTGCGCTCCTATCTCAGCGACGAGGACGAGGCGTGAGCGGCGGCCGCGAGAGCGACCTGATGCGCCTGGCGGCGCTCGCCCGCGAGCAGCCGGCCCTGCCCCGCGCTGCGCGCGAGCGCGCGATCCAGGCGGCGCTGGCGGCGGCGATGCCGACCACCGCCGACGAGCCGGCGCCGATGATGGCCACCGCGCCGAGGCGGCGGCGCTCGCCGCTGCGCGCCCTCGCCTTCGGCGGCGTGGCCATGGCCGCGGCCGCAGCCATCGTGGTGATGATGCTGTCGCACCGGAGCGGCGGCGAATTCAGCGCCGCCCGCGACCAGCGGCCGGGCGCCGCCTTGCAGCTGGGCCCGGCCAATATCACCGTGTCGGGCCAGAGCCCCGCGCGCATCGCCGAGCGCGAGAAGCACGACGGCATCATGCTCAGCCAGGGGGCGGTGAAGGTCGACCTGCCGGTCGACGCCGCGCACCCGTACCGGATCGACACCGCCCACTTCACCGTGATCGCCACTGGTGCCCAGGTGGAGGTGACCCAGAACGGCGTCCGCGTCACCCGCGGCAGCGTCCGCGTCGAGTCGCTGCAACGGGTAATCCTGGCCCCGTCGGTCGAGGCCGGCCAGAGCTGGAGCGTGGAAGGCGGACTGGTGGTCATCGTCTCCGACGACCACCCGGCGAAGGCCGCCCCGGCCGACGACGCCGCAGAGACCGACGGCGACACCGCGAGGCAAACCGATGATGGCGCCGGCGAGCCGGTCGAGGACGATCCGCGGCCGGCCGCGCCGCAGCCGTCGGCGCCTGACGAGCTGGCCAGCGCCCGCCGCGCCCTGGCGCTGGGCAAGGTCGGCCGCGCCCGCGCCGCCATCGCCCGCGCCCTGAAGGCCCATCCGCGGCGCAGCCAGCGCGCCGAGGCCGAGACGCTGCGCGCCGACTGCGCCATGGTCGCCGGCGACACCGACGACGCGCTGTCCGGCTACCAGGCGGTGGCCACCGTCTACCACGGCACGCCGGCGGGCGAGAACGCGCTGTTCGCCGCCGCCCGCCTGGCCGCCCGCTCGGGCAAGCGCGACCCGGCGCGCGCGCTGCTCGACCAGTACAGCAAGACGTACCCCGAGGGCCGCTTCGCCCACGAGGTCGACACCTGGCGCCGCCGCCTCGGCCAGCCGTGACCGACGAGCCGCGCGCCCCCGGCGACCTGGCGCCGTCGCCACAGGTCGCCCGTGCGCTGTCCGCGCTGCGCGGCGACCCCGGCCCGGTCGAGCTCGACAACGACCGGGTGCGCAAGATCGAGGCGGCGGTCGGCGTCCGCCTGCCCGACGATATCCTCGCCTGCTTCGCCGCCGGCGTCCTGGCCGACCGCTGCGCGATGACGCTGGGTGGCGTGGTCGGCCACACCGGCGCCCTGCGTGAAGCCGGGGCCCGCGGCGACCTGATCGGCGTCGCCCGGGTCGAGCCGGGCGTCATCCTGTGCGTGCGCAAGCACGAGCGCACCCTGGTCTGCTTCGACCTCCATGACCGCAGCGAGCGCGACCACGATCTGGGCGCCTGGCTCGAAGCGATGGCGGCCAACGCCGGCGACCAGCCGCTGCGCGCCCGCCTGGTCGCCTTTCAGCCGGAGAGCACACTGGCCGGGCGGCGCGTCCGCCACGCCACCTTCGGTGACGGCAAGGCGCTGCGCGAGATCGGCACCGGCCCGACGCGCAAGGTCCAGGTCGACTTCCCCGGCCGCGGGCTCAAGCTGCTGCAGGCCCGCTTCCTCGAGTTCCTCGACTGAGCTACCAGTCGTCGCCGCCGACCAGGCTGGCGCCGAGCGCGACCACCGCCATCGGATCGTGATCGAAGCGCGGCGGGCGGCCGAAGTAGCGCTCCACTGCGCCGCTGACCATCGGCAACCGCGTGGTGCCGCCGGCGAGGAAGACTTCCTCGACCTGGTCGGCGCGGACGCCGGCGTCGGCCAGCACCGCGTCGCAGATGACGAACGATCGGTAGACCAGGTCGAGCGCCAGCGACTCGAGCAGCGGCGGGTCGAGCTCGAGGCAATCGGAGGCGGCCGGCGCCGCCGGATCGACCGACCCCAGCTCGATGCGCCCGGTCTCCTCGAGCGCCAGCTGGATCTTGGCCCGCTCGCTGGCGGCGACCAGACGATCGAAGACCAAAGGATCGTCGCGCAGGTCCCAGCGGTGCCGGCGCGAGACCTCGTCCGCGGCCCACGCGGCGATGGCCCGGTCGATGTCGTCGCCACCGAGGAACAGGTCGCCGCCGTGGGCGACGACGCGAAACGGCCGGTGACGGCAGTCGACCAGCGCCATGTCGAAGGTGCCCCCGCCCAGGTCGTAGACCACGGCGTACTGCACCGACGTGACCCCGCCGGCCAGGTACGCGGTGGCGGTGGCGACCGGCTCGTCGATCAGCGCCACCTCCGAGAAGCCGGCGCGATGCACCGCTTCGAGGGTGGCGTCGCGCTGCTCGCGGCCGAACCGGCTGGGCACGCTGACCACCGAGCGCGCGATCCCCTGCCCCGCCGCGCGGTGGATGGTCTGCAGGATCGTGGCCGCGATGTCGGTGGCGTCGAGGTAGCCACCGCGGGTCTTGAAGGCGATGCCACCGTCGGCGCCTTCGGTGAAATCAAACGGGTATCGCCGGGCCAGCTCGTCGCCCTCGGCGCTGCCCCAGCGACGGCCGATGAACCGCTTGGACGAGTAGATGGTGTTCTTCGGGTCGATGGCCCGGCGCCGGCGCGCCCGGCTGCCGACCAGGGTGACGCCGCTGGGCGGATAGGCGACCACCGACGGCAAGATCGGCGTCCCCTCTTCCAGCTCGAGCGGCAGCACCTCGAAACGCGAGGCGCTCACGGTGTTGGTCGTGCCGAGATCGATCCCGAGCGTGGTCACGCGCTCTCCCGCGAGGCCGCGACCAGCTGCTCGATCACCTCGCGCACCTCGGGCGTGCAGCCGATCAGCTCACAGCCGTAGTGGAGCTGCAGCTGGTCGGCGGTGAGCACCATGCAACGCACCTCCATCAGCCCTCGCTCGGGCAAGGTGAACGACACCAGGACCACGTCGCCGGCGACCAGCGCATCTTCGCACTCGAGCACCAGGCCGGTCTCGCCCAGCGCGAGCACGTTGGCCAGCATCGACCGCGCCGGCAGCTCGACCCGCGCCTCGATGCGGACGTGGGCCAGGAGCTCGCGGTCGAGCGCCGCCAGCTGCCGTGGCTTGACGTCGACCAGCATGCCGACGGTGCGCATCAACACGTCGTCGTCGATCGGCAGGAGCAAATGGGCGTCGGCGCCGGCCAGCAGCACGCCGGGCTCGACCTCGTCATCGGGCAGAAAGCTCGAGATCAGCAACAGACGGGTGCCGGCCAGGCGCTGGTCGGCGCGCACCGCCGCGCACATCGAACGAGGGTCGCCGCCGGTGATGCTGGCGAGGATGATCAGGTGCGGCGGCCACTCGGCGGTCATCGCCAGCGCCTGCGCGGGCCCATCCGCCGTCCGCACCTCGAACGGCGGGTGGCGGTGCAGCGGACCGAGCTCGTCCAGGAGCGCCGGGGGTACGACCAGAAGACGTCGCATCGGCGGCCATCATAGCGTGCGCGCGAAGGTCACGCGCGGCCGTTTCGCGAGGTCGGCGCGGGTGGCCGCGGGCGTGAACGCGCCGGTGGCATCGAGGATGCCGCGAACGGCGGCGTCCTGGTCGAAGCCGTGCTCCAGCACCAGCAGCCCGGACGACGCCAGGTTGGCGGGAGCCGCCGCGACCAGGCGACGAATCAGATCCAGGCCATCCGGCCCGCCGTCGAGGGCCAGCCGCGGCTCGACGCGGACCTCGGCATCGAGGCCGGCGATGTCGCCGGCGGGCACGTACGGCAGGTTGGCGACGATGACGTCGAAGCGCTCGCCCGCCAGTGGCTGGACCAGATCGCCGTGGCGCAGCTCGACGCGGTCGTCCAGGCCGTGACGCTGGACATTGGTACGGGCCACCGACAGGGCGTCGTCGGAGACGTCGACCAGCACGCCGGTCGCCGCCGGCAGCTCGCACAGGAGCGTGATGCCGAGGGCGCCGGAGCCGGTGCCGAGGTCGGCCAGACGCAGCGGCGCGGCGCGGTCGGCCAGCGCGTCGAGCACCACCTCGATCACCGTCTCGCTGTCGGGCCGTGGCACCAACACCCGCGCGTCGACCGCGAACGGACGCGACCAGAACTCCTGCTCACCGACCAGATAGGCGACCGACTCACCGGCCAGGCGGCGGCGGATCAGTCCGCGAAAAGCGGCCAGCTCCTCCTCGCCCAGCGGCTGGTCGAAGCGGGTGTACAGGCCCATGCGATCGCAGCCGAGGTCGTGGGCCAGCAGCACCTGCGCCTCCAGGCGCGGGTTGCCGGCGCCGTGGTCGACGAAGCGCTGCGTCGTCCACTCGAGCACCCGCAGCACGGTCCAGGTCTCGGCCACGCCCGCTCATACCACGACGCCGACGAGCAGGTCGGCGTGATTGACCCCGGTCGGGCCGGTCACCAGCTGGTCGCCGGCGGCGGCCAGCGCGGTGCCGGCGTCGCAGGCGGCCACCGCCCGGTCGGGGTCGATGCCGGCGGCGCGAACGCGGTCCCAGGTGCTGCCGTCGACCACCGCGCCGGCGGCGTCGCGGGTGCCGTCGATACCGTCGGATCCGGCCGCGAGCAGGGTCCAACCGGGGCGGTCGGCCAGCGCCCGGGCGACCAGCAGGGCCAGCTGGCGCGCGCGCCCGCCGCGACCGGGAGACGGCGGCAGCGCCACGGTCGGCTCGCCGCCGGCGACCACGACCCGCGGGCCGGGATCGCGCAACCAGTCGGCCACCCGCGCAGCGACTTCCTCGACCGGCCCGACCAGCGGCTCGTCGACGACCTCCACCGGCCCGGCCAGGTGGCGGGCGCCGGCCGCGGCTGCCTCTTGCACCAGGGTGGCGATGCCGGCGACCAGCAGCGCCTCGTCGCCGGGCCGCGGCTGCTTGGGTGTCTCGTCGCGCTCGCCGCGGGCGCCGGCCTGGAGGTGATCGCGGGCGGGGCCGGTGGCGTCGGCCGCCCAGCGTGCGCACGCCGCCACCGCGTCGGCGTAGGTGGTCGGGTCAGGGACGGTCGGGCCGCTGCCGACGGTGGCCAGATCATCGCCGACGACGTCCGAGCAGACCAGCGTCAGCACCGGCGCCGCCGCCGCGGCCGCCAGGCGACCGCCCTTGAGTGCCGACAGGTGCTTGCGCACGGCGTTGAGGTCGGCGATCGGCGCGCCGCCGGCCATCACCCGGCCGACCAGCGCCTGCACCTCGCCCGTGGCGAGGCCCGGCGCCGGCACCACCGCCAGCGCCGAGGCGCCACCGCTGATCAGCGCCAGTACCCGGTCGGCGCCGCCGGCGCTGGCCGCCGCCAGCAGCGCCTGGCCGGCTGCCTCCGAGCGGGCGTCGGCGCGCGGATGCGATCCGATCGCCAGGTCGACACCGGGAGGCAGCTCGGCGACCGCGGGCGCCACCACCAGACCGCCGGCGAGCCGGTCGCCCAGCGCCGCCGCCGCGCCGAGCGCCATCGCCACCGCCGCCTTGCCCACCGCCAGCACCCGCGCCCGCGCGCCCGCGGGCACCCGCGCGCGCACCGCCGCGGCCACCCGCTCGGCCGGATCCAGCGCCCGGGTCACGTCGTCGAACAGCGCGACCAGCGCCGCCCGCGGCTCAGTCGCCGGCGTCGGCATCGGCTTCCATCCGCGCGAGGACGCCGTTGAGCCGATCGATGCCCTCGATGAGTCGCTCCTCGGGCACCGACGAGAAGCACAAGCGGGCCCAGTTGCCGTAGTTGGCGCCGAACGCAATGCCCGGCGCGAGCAGCAGACCGGCCTCGGCCATCCGCTCGAGCACGCTGGGACCGCCCGCGCCGACCAGCGCGCAGTCGTCGCCCGGCCGCATCCATCGCGACAGGTCGAGGAACAGATAGGTGCAGCCGCGCGGCGTCGGGCACGGCGGAACCACCCGCGCCAGCGCCAGGTCGCGCGCCTGCTGGTAGCGCGCGCGCACGTCCGCGAGGTGCGGCGCGCCGCTGGTGATGGCCGCCAGCGCCGCCCGCTGCACCGCGCGGGGCACGCAGTAGACGGTGTGGTTGACCATCTTGCGCACCGCCGCCGCCGTCGGCGCCGGCGCGACCACGTAGCCGACGCGCAGGCCGGCCTGGCCGTAGCTCTTGGAGAACGAGAACGCGGTCATGGTCCGCTCGGCCATGCCCGGCAGGGTCGAGATGCTGGTGTGCTGGAGGTCGTCGTAGACGATGTCCTCGTAGACCTCGTCGGACAGCACCCACAGGTGGTGGCGCTCGGCGACGCGCGCGATGGCGCCGAGCTGCGCGTGCGACAGCACCTTGCCGTCGGGGTTGTTCGGGTTGCAGACGTAGATGGCGGTGGTCCGCCCGCTGACGTGGCGCTCGATGACCGCTTCCGGATCGACCCCCGGCTGGGCCAGCTCGCTGGCGCTGAACGGCACCTCGACCGGGCGCACCGAGCACGACTTGGCGATGCCGCGGATGAGCGGCCAGTACGGCGCCAGCACCAGGATCTCGTCGCCGGGGTCGAGCACCGCGCGCATGCAGCACGACAGCGCGTGGGTGGCGCCGCAGGTGATCTGCACGCAGCTGGCGTCGGCGAAGGTCATCTGGTTCTGCCGCCGAACCTTGTCGACCAGGGCGTCGATCAGGTCGCCGTCGCCCGACGGCGGCGCGTAGCGGTACAGCTCCGGCTCGCTGTCGGTGCGGAAGCCCAGCGCCCCCAGCCGCGACAGCTCGGGCGGATCCAGATAGGTATCGCCGATGTGGAACGGCACGACGTCACCCTGAAAGGTGGCCAGCCGCTCGTACAGGCGCGCAAAGATGGAATACGGCAGCGCGTCGGCGGCGATCGAAAGGGACGGATGCCTCGCCACTGCCTGCAATGTACCACCGTGACGCCTCGAAAAGAGGCGGCACGGCGGAAAGCAACAATATGCGGACGAAACCCAAACGCCTGGCGAGGAGCGGATTGCGTCCGCTCTCACCAACGACGGGCGGCGAAATTCAGCTCCCGATCGAGGCGTTTGCGTCTATTCTCCGCGCCGTGCCAGACGACAGACCAGACATCGCCCGCGCCGCCCTGGACGCCCTCCGCGGCATCCCCGGCGTGGATTACGCCGACGTCCGCGTGGCCGACGAGGAGCGCGAACGCCTGAGCCTGCGCAACCGCGAGGTCGAGCAGCTCACCCGAACCACCTCCAGCGGCCTGGGCGTCAGGGTCCTGCGCAACGGCGCCTGGGGCTTTGCCGCGGCGCCCGATCCCAGCGCCGCCAACGCCGAGGCCACCGCCCGGCTGGCCGCCGAGATCGCCGCCGGGGTGGCGGCGGCGCAGACCAAGCGCGCGCCGATGGCCGAGGAGGAGCCGCAGCACGGCAGCTGGTCGACGCCAGTGGCGGTGGATCCGTTCACGGTGCCCGCCGACCAGCGCATCGCCGACCTCGAGCGCGCCATGGAGATCCTGCGCACCGGCGACGGCGACGGCGAGCACCCGGCGATCAGCTCGGTGACCGGCCAGCAACGCTGGCACCGCACGCGCAAGGTATTCGCGTCGACCGAGGGCAGCCTGGTCGACCAGACGCTGGTGTTCGGCGGCGCCGGCATCAAGATCGTCGCCACCGACGACGACGGCTCGGTGCAGCGCACCTGGCCGATGGACTTCGACGGCGGCCTCGGCGGCTGCGGCTACGAGATCGTCGGCGAGCTGGCGCTGGAGGACAACGCCCGGCGCATGCGCGAGGAACTGCTGGCGCTCTTGTCGGCGCCGCCCTGCCCCGCCGGCGACACCACGCTGATCCTCGACACCCCACAGCTGGCCCTGCAGATCCACGAGTCGTGCGGTCACCCGACCGAGAGCGACCGGGCCATGGGCGACGAGATCTCGCTGGCCGGCGCCAGCTTCATGACGCCGGACAAGCTGGGCCGCCTCCGCTACGGGTCGACCAAGGTCAACATGGTCGCCGACTCCCTGGCCCCGCGCGGCATGGGAACGTTCGGCTGGGACGACGAAGGCGTGCCGGCGCGGCGCACGCAGCTGGTCGCCCGCGGAACCTTCGTCGGCTACCTGTCGTCGCGCGAGACCGCGGCGGCGCTGGGCCTCGGCCGCTCCGCCGGCTGCATGCGCGCCGAGTCGTGGAGCCGCCCGCCGATCATCCGCATGATCAACGTCTCTCTCGAGCCCGACCCCGACGGACCCGGATCGCTGGAGGCGCTGATCGCCGACACCGACCGGGGCATCCTCATGACCCAGAACACCAGCTGGTCGATCGACGACCTTCGCCTCAACTTCCAGTTCGGCTGCGAGGCCGCCTGGGAGATCGAAAACGGCAAGCTGGGCCGCATCCTGCGCAGCCCGCTGTACACCGGATCGACGCCCCGCTTCTGGGGCAGCTGCGACGCGGTCGGCAACGCCGATGCCTGGCGCATCTGGGGCCTGGCCTCGTGCGGCAAGGGCGACCCGGTGCAGTCGATGGGCGTTGCCCACGGCTGCGCGCCGTCGCGGTTCCGCGGCGTGGAAGTGGGGTCGTCCCGATGACTGCCGATCGCCTGAGCCATGCCCTCGACGTCGCCGTCTCCGCGGCCAGGGACGCCGGCGCCGCCGACGTCGAAGCCAGCTACCAGGGCGCCGAGACCCACTTCGTCCGCTTCGCCAGCTCGCGCTTCACCCAGGTCGGACGCACCGTCGACGACGCCCTGCGGGTGCGCGTGATCGTCGAGCACGACGGCGCCGCCCGCCTGGGCGCGCAGCTGTGCGCGTCGCTCGAGCCCGACGCCGCCCGCGAGGCCGCACGCGCCGCCGTCGAGGTCGCGCGCCTGGCGCCACCGCTGGACGTGGCGCTGCGCTTCGCGGCGGCCGAGGATGGTGGCACCGCCGCTGCGACGACCGCGGTCGCGCTGCCGGACGCGGTCACCGCCGCCCACGCGCCGGCGCGGCTGGGCGAGGCGTTCGCGCCCCACCGCGCCGCCGGCGTGACCTTTGCCGGCGCCATGAAGTCGCACCGGCAGACCCTGGCGGTCAGAACCGCAGCCGGCCTCGACCGCCGCTTCAGCGAGGCGACCTCCGACGTGCAGATGATCGCCATCGAGCCCGGCGGCGCCTCCGGGTACGGCGGCAGCTTCGGCGCCGCCGATCGCGACGTCGATCTGGCGGCGCTGGCGGCATCGGCCGCCGACAAGGCGCTCCGCTCCGCCGACCCGGTCGACGTCGAGCCCGGACGCTACGACGTCGTCTTCGCGCCGGCGGCGGTGGCCGAGCTGCTCGAGTGGATGTCGATGGTCAGCTTCGGCGCCACGTCATTGATCGACGGCATCAGCCTGCTCGCCGGTCGCGAGGGCGCCAAACTGTGCGACCCGCGAGTGACCGTGCGCGCCCGCCCCGCCGACAACGAGGTGCCGTTCGACGCCGAAGGCACCACCCGACGCGACGTGGTCTTCTTCGACCACGGCCGCGGCGGCCACGTGGTGACCGATCGAGTCAGCGCCCTGCGCCTGGGCGACGACCGCGGCTCCACCGGCCACGCCCCGCCCGTCACCGACGACGGCGGCGAAGGCCCCCGCGTTCGCCACCTGTGGATGGAACCCGGCGACAACACCGTCGACCAACTCATCGGCGCCGTCGACCGCGGCCTTCTCGTCACCCGCCTCCACTACGTCAACGGCCTGCTCGATCCGCGCAAAGCCACCACCACCGGGATGACCCGCGACGGGACGTTCCTCATCGAGGGCGGCAAGCTCGGCCGCGGCGTCCGCAACATGCGCTTCACCGAGCACATGCTCGA
>Ga0114931_10009485_pt1 | contig 11653 bp, 9 predicted proteins | sample 2SBtaG_FD_89579 | JGI IMG/M metagenome (GOLD analysis project Ga0114931, IMG submission 89579) | Deep subsurface microbial communities from Kolumbo volcano to uncover new lineages of life (NeLLi) - 2SBTROV14_V59a metaG | ecosystem: Environmental > Aquatic > Marine > Volcanic | place: Kolumbo...
GATCAGCCGGATCCATACCTTGATATTCAACGCCATGTCGGGCCTCCTCTGTGTGGACACGGTACCTGTCGTACCCGGCAATCGGTCTCCACGATGGGGTCTCTGCGGGTGCGCCAGGTATACATGACTATAGTCCCGTTGAGGCCGCCGTACCGGGACTTCCGTCCTCACGGCGTGGGGGGCCGTGCACACGCGAGGGTGGGCACTCAGCCCGGTCTTGGTGCGATGCCGTACTTCTGCATGCGGTAGCGCAGGGTCATGCGGGTGATCCCGAGCTGACGTGCGGCCTCCGAGATGTTGCCCGCCGAGCGCTGCAGGGCCTCGCGGATCAGTTCGGCCTCTGCCGCGGACAGGGTCTGCGGATGGGCGCTGAGCGCCTCGGTGGCGGCCGACTCCGGGGCGGTGGTGGCCGCATCCAGGGACAGGTCCCTGGGGGTCAGCTGCGTCCCCTCGCAGAGCAGGATCGCACGCTCGATGAGGTGGGCGAGCTCTCTGACGTTCCCGGGCCAGCGGTAGTCGAGCAGGGCACGCCGGGCCTGCGCGGTGAGCTCGGGCCGGGGCAGGCCGAAACGACGGGCCGTCTCATCGATGAAGTGCTCCGCCAGGCGCAGGATGTCGTCGCCGCGTTCGCGCAGCGGCGGCAGATCCAGGGTGAGGACCTTGAGCCGGTAGTACAGGTCGTTTCTGAACTCCCCGGCTTCGACCATCCGCTCCAATGAGCGGTTGGTCCCGGCGAGGAACCAGGCCTTGGTGGCCTGTTCCTGGCTGCTCCCCACGCGGCGGAAGCGGCGCCTTTCGAGCAGCGCCAGGAGCTTGGTCTGCAGGTCCAGGGGGATCTCGGCGATCTCGTCGAGGAACACCGTCCCCGATTCGGCGGCCTCGACGAGGCCGATGCGGCGGGTGTGGGCGTCGGTGAATGCGCCTCTTTCGTGTCCGAACAGCTCCGCCTCGATCAGCTCCTTGGGCAGGGCGGCGCAGTCGACATGGACGAAGGGGGCGTCGCGGCGGTCGCTGTGCAGGTGCAGGGCCCGGGCCGCCAGGTCCTTGCCGACCCCGGTCTCGCCCAGGATCAGGACGGCGGGGGGCTGGTCGGGGGCCAGGCCGCTGAGCCGCGCCACCCGCTCGATCTGGCGCCGGATCTCCTGCATGCTCGGGTGCTCGCCGATCACCCGGACGTGGTCGACGGCCCGGCTCTCGCGCTCCTGTGAGTAGTCCAGCCGCCGGGACAGCTGGGCATGCTCCAGCACCCTCTCCAGCTTGCGCAGCAGCTCCTCCAGATCGATGGGTTTCTTCAGATAGTCCGCGGCGTCGAGTTTCATCGCGGCGACCGCATTCTCCACGTCACTGAAGGCCGTCAGTACGATCACGGGTATGTCGGATTGGCGCCTCTCGCGCAGCTCGGCCAGGAAGTCCAGACCGGTCCCGTCGGGGAGGCGCATGTCGAGCAGGATCAGGTCGGGGGCCGCGGCCGCGAGCTGCCTTGCGGCATCGGCGAGCGTGGCGCACACGAGGCAGCGATAGCCTGCCTTGAGGAGGCACTTGTGCACCGCCTTGGCGAACAGGGCCTCGTCCTCGATGACCAGGACGAGCGGGTGTTCGCCGGCCGACGAGCCGCTGTCGGCGGTGGTGTCGCCGCTCATGGACGCGGGTCCCCCGCCGCCGCCAGGGGCAGCCTGATGCCCACCCGGGCGCCACCGCTCGGGGTGGCTGCGAACACCAGCCCGCCGCCGTGGGCCTCCACGATCTTCGCCGCGAAGGGGATGCCGAGGCCGGTGCCGGTGCGCTTCGTCGTCGGCCCGGGCCGCAGATCCGCGGGCTGCGGTCGCGCCGGCATGCCGGGGCCCTCGTCGTCGATGGTCAAGGTGAGATGACCATGTGCAGCGGTGCAGTCTATGGTGATCCGTCCCCCCGGGGGTGAGGCCTCCAGGGCGTTCTGGAGCAATCCATGCAAGGCCTGCTCCATCAGGTCCACATCGATCTCGACCCAGTGGTTTTGACATCGGTCGCGGCGGATCAGTGCCACCTCTGACTGAGACAGGGCGTTCTTCAGCGGGGCCAGCGCCCCGTCCAGGAGCCGCCCGGCGGTGATGCGGTTCCTGTGCAGGTGGAGCGGGTTCAGATAGGAGAGCAGGGCGCCGACCCAGCGTTCGAGCCGATCGACCGAGTCGATGATGTCCCGCCTGGCCTCCATCCAGTCCCCGGGGGCGGAGTCTCGGTCCACGACCTGGGCCGTGGCCCGGATGCTGGCCAGTGGGTTGCGGATGTTGTGGGCCACGACGGGCACCAGGGCCCCCAGGGCGGCCTGGCGTTCACTGCGTATCAGGGCGTCCCGGCTCTCGGCCAGGTCCCGGGCCATCTGGTTGATGGAGTGGGCCAGGGCGCGGACCTCTGCCACCCCGTCTTCCGAGATGGGCGGGTCCAGGTCGCCCTCGCTGAAGCGCCGCGCCCCCGCCAGGATGCCGGTCATGGGCTTGAAGAATTCGTGCTTGAGAATACGATGGGAATAGATCAGCAGGGCCGCGGCCAGCAGGATGGGGAGCAAAGTGAGCAGGGGGGCGCGCATCTGCCAGTAGTGCAGCTGGGACTCCAGCTGCCCCTGGCGTTGTGCCATCAGTTGGGAGAAGCGATCGAAGGCCTGTTCGAAGTCGCCAAGCATCCGGGTCTCATAGGTGGGGTCGATGATCCTGGCCCGCACCGCATCGCTCACCTGGAAGGGCTCGGCAAGGATCTGGTTCATCTCGGCCTGCATGAGCTCGTAGGCCTGGCGCATGTCACGGACCGACGCCCTTTCGGGTTCCGATCCTGCGTGGCGCTGGAGGCTGTAGAACAGCCGGTCGATCCGGTAGAGGTAGGCCCAGTACTGGTCCAGGGCCGTGGGGTCCTGGCTCAGCCTGGCCCGGCTGATCTCCTTGAGCTCCCGATACAGGTCGCCGCGGATCTGCAGGGCCCCGATCAGCAGCGAGTTGATGCGCAGGGACTCCTGGGAGGACTGCTGCCAGAAGTGTGCCCACAGTCCGCCCAGCGCCCCGGTCAGGGCGACCAGAAGGACGAGCGTGCCTTCGTGAAAGAGCAGCACCTGTCTCAGTGCCCGCAGCCTAGGGCTGCGCATCAGGTGGTCCATGCCTGTCCTCTCCCGGCCGGGTCGGCCTCCATGCCCCCGCATCTGGGTTTTCGGCCTCCAGGTCCCACGCCTGTGGCGCTGGAAGTGCCTGCCATGTGATGGATATGACTGCGTCGTCCGCCTTGCCCTGGACCCGGATCCACGCACCCGGAGGACCCGAAGACACCAGGTGTGACAGGTATATCGAGCCAGGCAGGCGCGGATCTATTCCGGGTCGAGCAGATGGTGAGAGGCGATCCTTCGGCTCGAGGCACGAACCGCCGTCACCAGTCATCACCTCGGGCCTGGACGTGCAACGCGGCACCGGGTGATTGCGGCCCGTATAGATCCGTACTTCCCTGACCAAGAGTATAACGATGAAGACACTCTACCCCGAAATCGCCCCCTATGCCGTCACCCGTGTCCCGGTGTCCCCCCTCCACACCCTCCATGTCGAGCAGTGCGGCCGGCCGGACGGCCTGCCCGTGCTCTTTCTCCACGGGGGGCCCGGGTCCGGGTGCCGCCCCATGCACAGGCGGTTCTTCGACCCCGCGGTCTACCGCATCGTCCTGCTCGACCAGCGCGGGTCCGGGCGCTCGACCCCTGCAGGCGAGCTCCGGGAGAACACCACTCAGGCCCTGGTCGGGGACCTGGAGCGGGTCCGCGAGGCCCTGGGGATCGAGCGCTGGGCCGTGCTGGGGGGCTCCTGGGGGGCCGCCCTGGCCCTGCTCTATGCCCAGGCCTGGCCGGACCGGGTCCTGGGGATGGTCCTGAGGGGGACCTTCCTGGCGTCCCGGCGGGAGCTGGACTGGTTCTTCGCCGACGGCGCCAGGCGCCTGTTTCCGGATCACTGGAGGGACTTCGTCGCGGCCGTGCACCAGTCCGGATCGGGGGACGTGGTCGAGGCCTACCGCCGGGCGCTGTCCTCGGAGCAGGACGCCGTGCGGGACAGGGCGGTACGGGCGTGGTCGGCGTGGGGGGATGTCCTGGCACTGCACACCGCCGCCGGGCCGGTCGCCGGGGCGGATCCGGCGGTGGTCACGCAGGCCCAGGTCTTGAGGGCCCGGTTGCAGGTCCACTATGCCAGCCACAGATACTTCCTGGACGAAGGGCAGATCGCCCGGGGGCTGGGGTGTGTCGCTCACCTGCCGACCTGGATCGTCCATGGCCGTTGCGACGTGATGTGCACCGCCGAGGCCTCGTGGCGGGTGCACCTGGCGATTCCCGGGTCGGAGCTGCGGATCCTGGCCCGTACCGGTCACCTGGAGGGGGAGCCGCCCATGATCGATGCCCTCGTGAATGCCACGGCCACCCTGGCGCGGCACCTGGGCTGAGCCTCCGGATGCACCCCGACCGGATCCGCGGGCCCGGCCGGCCTCCCCTGCGCGCCCCCGAGTCGGCCTCGTCCGTTCCTCGATCGCACGAGGCCGGCCATGGCGCAGGCCTGGACGGCCCCGGTGAGGGGCAGGGTCGTCCCTCCTCCCGGCGGTCTGCGAGCCGGTGGCGCGTGGAAAAGAGTTCCATTTGTGCAACAGCTGTCTCATTTCTGCATATGGGTGGCCGCTCCCGCAACCCAGCGGGGCACCAGAATCGCCGGCCGCGAGCCGGGTGTGCTACGAAACACCGCATAGACAGGGGATCGAGGAGTCTGTCGGACTTGGGATCAATCTACTGCGCCGATAGGAGAAGGGTCCAAATATCCCTGATTTCTCGTTGCGTAGTCCCACTATGCGCCTCGAAATCATGAATATTTGTCCTCCTTCTCCCACCGTGCTCGCTACGATCGCCCAAATCCGACAGGCTCCGAGGACGCCAATGCGTCTTATGGCGTAAGTCTTGCTGGAGGCTCTGTTCAGTGCAGGGGGCGTCCGATGGGATTCATCGGCGGGTGCCATGCACTGGGGCGGAGGGCTTGATAAGCGAGGGTGCATCATGCGCCACAAACGGTCTAGCGAGGAGGTTGAGATGGCGAAAGGTAGCTTGAGGAAGCGGTCGATGAGGTTCGCGGGTGCCATCGGCCTGATGGGTATGTGTGGGGCGGCCTATGCCATTGGGCCGATCGAGGTCGGTGGCTGGGAACTGGATTTCAGCGGCAACGTGAACGGATTCTATACCCACGCCAAGTGCGACGCCCCGAGTGGCGGGCGGACGGTGGCGGGGGGGCTGGCCTGCGGTTCCAACGGAAACAACCGCAAAGTGGACGCCATCCAGACCGGGCTGCTGCCCTCCTGGTTTGGCTTCAGCGCCAAGACCAATCAGAACGACTTCGACATCGGCGTCACGATCGGTTATCAGCCCGGCATCACCACCAACAACAAGATTGGCAACGGTGATCTGAACAGCGGCTTCGGTCTCAACAACTCGAACTTCAGGCAGGTGTTCCTGAGCTTCGGCCAGGACAACTGGGGGACCATCAAGATCGGGCGGGACATCGGGATCTTCGGCAGCGATGCCCTGCTCTCGGACATGACCCTGCTCGGTGTGGGTACCATCTCTGACCTGTCCACCGGTGGTGGCAACACGACCCTGGGGCGGATCGGTCTGGGCTATGTCTACGCCGACTGGAAGGCCCAGATCTCGTATGCCTCGCCCACGTGGAACGGGTTCTCGACCAACTTCGGGGTCTTCTCGCCGTGGGGTCTGAACTCGCTCGCGAACGGGACTCCGGCGGGCAATCTGAGTATCAACGCCGACACCTTCGACCAGAAGCCCAACACCCCGAGGTTCGAGGGCAAGGTGAACTACACCTGGGACGGTGAATTCGGCGGCAAGGCGTGGCTCGGCGGGCTGTACCAGAACATCGACAGCGGCACCCAGCAGTTCTCGGACAAGACCTCATGGGGCGTGGACTTCGGGGCCAAGGTCGGCTACGACGCCTTCGAGGTGGTGGCCTACTACTACTTCGGCAAGGCCCTGGGGACCACGGACTATTTGTTCGACGCCATATCGATCAACGGCAAGACCCGGGACTCCGATGGTGGCTATATCCAGGGGACATACAAGATTCCCGGCTGGGGGACCAAACTGGGGCTGAGCTACGGCATCAGCAAGCTCGACACCGCCTCGGATGAGAGTGGCAACACCAATCTGATCGACTCGAACGAGTCCTATGTGGCCGGTATCTATCATCCCCTGACCGAGGCCCTGACCCTGACCCTGGAATATACCTATACCAAGGCCGAGGCGCACAACAATGCAGAGGCCAAGGAGAGCACGGTGGCCCTGGGCGCGATCCTGTTCTATTGAACCGCCCATCACCGCCCTGACAGCCTTCGATTGAGCGGTGAGTCCCCGGCTCGGCACCGTGCGGTGCCGAGCCGTTTTTGATACCCCCTCGGCACATGGTTTTTCGGGATACGTGGGCCGGGTTGTGCGCCCGGCCGGGTTCTCATCTACAATGCCCATCACGCACAGGATAAGGACGGTTGATTATGAGTGGGCATGACGATTTCCGTAGGATGCGCCCGGGTTGGTCGCTGCTGTGGGCGGTGGCCGTGCTGGCAACGGCGGTGTGGGGGACCGGGCTGGCCAACCCCAAGGAAGGGACCAAGACCGTCTGGAACTGGCAGGGGCGCTATGTGCGGATCGTGCCCCAGGATGCCAGCGATGCGCCCCCCAACGACCATCCAGTCAAGCTGACGCCCAAGCAGATCGGCGTGATGCTCGACGAGCTGCGCGTCGAGGTACCCCGCAGGAAGCGGTTCTTCTCCCGGGACAAGACGGCGCAACAGGATGTCCTGGTGTTCTCGGACAAGGAGCTCGAGATCCTCAGCGATGCCCTGTCCCGGGCCCTGGCCAAGGCCGGTCCCAGGGAGGACGTGATCTTTTTCACCTCCGGTAACTACGATCTGGCCCTGGGCGGGACGCTGAAGGAGCGGGCGGTCAATACGGGGCGGGTGTTCTTCCGCAACCACCGACTGAACATCATCTTCGGCGAGGTCCACGGGGCATTTCCCCAGCCCCGGGGTGCGGGGGCGCTGGAGGCCTACCCGGCGAGGCCGCTGATCCAGGGCTCACGCAAGAAATCGGCTCCCCACGAGTGGCGCCTGCTTCCGGACCCTGCGGTCGAGCTGCATCGCGACGGGGCCCGCACGCGCACCGACTGGGTGCTCATCGACCCTGATACCGCCATGGCGCGCTACGAGCAGAGACAGCAGCTCAAAGAGAAGGCCGAACCGAAGAAGGTGGTCGAGGAGACCTCCCGGCTGGCGACGGAGCAGGAGGCCCTGCGCCGCAAGGTGGAGGAACTGGAGCAGGAGGTCCACGAGGGGAAGACGGCTGCACAGCCCGCGCAGGGTACCCGCGCGGCACCCGCGGTGCCCGCTGCAGCGGCCGGGGCCGCTGCAGCGGGCACGGGGGGTGCAGCGCGGCAGGCCCCCACCCGCTCCGAGGGCGAGTTGGCCCGTCAGTTGCGGGTCTTGAAGGGCCTCCACGAGCAGGGGCTGCTCAGCGACGAGATGTATGAGAAGGAGGTGGGCAAGGTCCTGGAAAAGGGGCTGTGAGTCCGGCGCGGCGGCGGCGCGATGCAGCCTCGCCGCGCCGTGGCAGAACGAGATGTGACGAGCGCTTGCCCGTTCCAGGGCTCCCAGATCCCCGGTCGGATCCGCGGGCCGCAGGAGGGGGCTCTGTCACCCCTCCTTGGACGACAGGGCCTTGGAGTTGATGGTGTTCCTGAACACGACCGGGACCTCGTCGGCGGGCTCGGTCCTGAGCTCGGCCACCTGCGCGGCCTCGAGGATCCGGTGATGATGGGGTGAGAGACTGCATACCGGATCGGCATTCTCCGGGTCGCCGGTGAGCAGGTAGGCCTGACAGCGGCAGCCGCCGAAGTCCTTGAACCGTTCCGGGCAGGTCTTGCAGGGCGCCTTCATCCAGTCGAAGCCCCGGAATCGGTTGAAGGCCGGGGAGTCTTTCCAGATCCACTCGATGCTGTGCTCACGCACGTTCGGAAAGCTCAGGCCCGGCAGGCTGCGGGCGGAGTGGCAGGGCAGGGCGGTGCCGTCCGGGGCGATGGTGAGGAAGATCGATCCCCAGCCGTTCATGCAGGCCTTGGGCCGGTCCTCGAAGTAGTCCGGGACCACATAGAAGATCTTCATCCTGCCCCTGAGCCGTTCCTGATACTGGTGGGCGACCCGCTCGGCGGCCTCCAGCTGGGCTCGGGTCGGCATCAGGTAGTCCCGGTTGTGCCACGCCCACCCATAGTACTGGGCGGTGGCCAGCTCCACGTAGTCGGCCTCCAGTGAGATCGCCAGTTCCAGGATGTCCCCGACCTGCGCCTCGTTGCCACGATGCAACACGAAACACAGGACCATGGGATAGCCGTAGGCCTTGACCAGGCGGGCCATCTCCATCTTGTGACGGAAGGCGTCGGTCCCGGCGATATAGTTGTTCAGCTCCTCGGTGCTGGCCTGGAAACTGACCTGGATGTGGTCCAGGCCGGCCTCCCGGAAGGCCGCGATGCGGGCCTCGTCCATGCCCACGCCGGAGGTGATCAGGTTGGTGTAGAAGCCCAGGCTGCGCGCCTCGGCGATCAGCACCTCGAGGTCACGCCGGGTCAGTGGCTCCCCGCCGGAGAACCCGAGCTGGGTGGCGCCCATCGCCCGGGCCTGGCGGAAGACCCGGATCCAGTCCTCGGTGTCGAGCTCCTCCCGGTAGCGGGCGAAGTCCACCGGGTTGGAGCAATAGGGGCACTGCAGCGGGCACTTGTAGGTGAGCTCGGCCAACAGCCACAGGGGGAGCGAGGGCCTATCTGTTGCGGATCCATCCATTGTCTATCGCGGTCTCCAGAAAGGTGTGCACATCGTCGGCGAGGTCCGCGTCCGGGAACTGGGCGCTCAGGGTGGCGATGATCTCCCGGACCTCCCGGTCGCCGTCACACAGTTGCAGTATCGCCCCGGCGGCGGGGTTGAGCCGGACCATCCCCTCCGGGTAGAGCAGCACGTGGGCCTGCTGCGCCTCCTCCCACTGGAACCGAAACGAGGGCGTGGCGATCTCGGGTCTGTCGTCATCGGCCAGGGGCGGACTCACGGTGCGGCCTCGATGCAGTAATAGGGCGGGCGTTGTTCGATATAGGCCATCCACATGGCATCGAGCATGGTCCACAGGACGTCCAGTTTGAACTGGAGGATCTCCAGGGCGTACTCCTGCTGGGCCCGGTCGCGGAAGTGGCGCAGGGTGATCTCCAGTCCATGCTGCACGTCGCGCCGTGCCTCACTGAGGCGCCGGCGAAAGTAGTTGTAGCCTTCCGGCTTGATCCACGGATAGTGTCTGGGCCATTCGTCGAGGCGGCGCTGATGGATGCGCGGGGCGAACAGCTCGGTCAGCGAGGAGCAGGCCGCCTCCTGCCAGGTGGCGCGCCGGGCGAAGTTGACATAGGCGTCCACGGCGAAACGCACCCCGGGCAGCACCCCCTCGTGAGCCCACAGGGCCTTCCGGTCCAGGCCCACGGCCTCCCCGAGCTGCAGCCAGGCCTCGATTCCACCCTCCTCGCCGCGACTGCCGTCGTGGTCGATGATGCGTTGTATCCAGTGACGGCGGACCTCGCGTTGCGGGCAGTTGGCCAGGATCGCGGCGTCCTTGATGGGGATGGAGACCTGATAGTAGAAGCGGTTGGCCACCCAGCCCTGGACCTGTGCGCGGTCCAGCCTGCCGCCGTTCATCTGCTCGTGGAAGGGGTGGTGGATGTGATAGTAGCGCTCCTTGGCGCGCAGACGGGCCTCGAACTCCTCGGCTGACCAGGGGGGCGTCTCGCGGTCGGTGGGGATGAAGGTCGGTGTATTGGGGATCACAGTGAGATGTCCATGCCGTCGTGGGCGACCTCGATCCCCAGGCGCGTCAGCTCGGCGCGTTCCGGGGAGTCCTCGTCCAGGATGGGATTGGTGTTGTTGATGTGGATCAGTACCTTGCGCGGGCGTTCGAGGCGGTTCAGGGTCTCGACGATGCCTCCCGGGCCGGACAGGGCCAGATGGCCCATCTCGCGGGCGGGCTTGGTCCCGACGCCGGTGCGCAGCATCTCGTCGTCGGTCCAGACCGTACCGTCCACGAGCACACAGTCGGCCTGTTCCAGGAAGGGCAGGATATGGGCCTCGATCTGCCCGAGACCCGGGGCATAGAACAGGGTCTTGCCGGTCAGTGGGTCCTGGACCCAGACCCCGATGTTGTCCCCCGCCCGGGTATTGTGGCGGTGGGGGGAGTAGGGTGGGGCCTCGCTCTTCAGGGGCACGGCCGCAAAGCTCAGTTCGCCGGCCCCGGCGATGGTGAAGCTCTGCGCCTCGCGCCCGCCCACGGGCAGGGGGTGCCAGTGGACCCCGCAGTAGTGTCCCAGCACCCGGAGCAGGGGATAGCCCTCACTGAGGTCCTGATGGACCTCGTCCGTGCAATAGATGTCCAGTGGGGTCCCCTTCTCGCGCAGCATCATCAGCCCGGTCGTATGATCGATCTGGCTGTCGACCAGGAGGACCGCGCAGATGGCGGTATCGCGCAGGGCACGGGCCGGCTGCATCGCCGGAAAGGCCTCGAGCTGGGCCCGGATGTCGGGGGAGGCGTTGAACAGGACCCAATCCGTGCCATTGGCGCTCACAGTGATGGACGACTGGGTCCGGGGACGGGCACGGATCATCCCCTCGCGCACCCCGCGGCAGTTGGGGCAGTTGCAGTTCCATTGCGGGAAGCCGCCACCTGCACCCGATCCCAGAATATGGACGCGCATCGCGTTCAGGTCTCGTCTTGGTGATCGGTGCCACCAGCGGCGGGCGGGTTCGGTGCGGGCACAAACCACCGGGGATGGGGAACGCCCGCCCAAGGGCACCTGGGTCTCCGACCGGGTCTTGCGACCGGGCCGGCGGATTGCCGCGGGGGCGTCACCGCCCCTGCGGCGGGATGAACCTCAGCGGTTGTAGATGTACATCGTCACCTCAAATCCAAGCCGGATGTCGGTGTACGCAGGGGTTGACCATGTCATTGGGAAATCTCCAGAAAGTGGTGTCGATTGAGTCGAATGCCGTCTGCCATTGGACCGCATCCCGCAGAGCCACGCCCCCCTTGGGGAGACCTCCTGGCTCACGTGCTAAATAAAAGCACAAACTGTGCCTTGTGGTCTGGTGCGATCTGCAGCCCGGGACTGGGGAAGCAAAAACCGCCTGCTCCGTCAATGGATTGTGTGATTGTGACCCCCTCTCAGACCGATCCATCGGGTCCGAGCGCGGGCCCGGGAGGGCGGGCGGTGTTGCAAAGTGTTCGATGGCTGGCACAGGATGGCTGCAATGAAACACCAATGTCTGTGTGGTTTTGTCCCGGCCGCACCAGTCGGCCCTCCCGCCCGGTTCGCGCCGGGCCCCGGGCCGGACGCGGCGGGGCTCCGTCACCTCGGGCCACGTCCGGGCCGTGCCTGTCTCCCGGTGGGGGGCTGGATCCCGTCGATGCGGGTGCGGGGGTATACTGGGCGTCCACCCGGGCGCAGGCCCCGGGCGGGCCCCTGACCCGACTGAGGTCCTATGACCGATCAACTCCTCCGCCTCTATCCCCAGCCGGGCGAGCACCGAGCCCTCAGGGGAC
>Ga0114931_10009486_pt1 | contig 11652 bp, 15 predicted proteins | sample 2SBtaG_FD_89579 | JGI IMG/M metagenome (GOLD analysis project Ga0114931, IMG submission 89579) | Deep subsurface microbial communities from Kolumbo volcano to uncover new lineages of life (NeLLi) - 2SBTROV14_V59a metaG | ecosystem: Environmental > Aquatic > Marine > Volcanic | place: Kolumbo...
GACAGACCGTTTACCAGGAAGAGACGCCGCACGGGCATATTCAGCATGCCGGCGACAGCTGGCACCAGGGGGCGAACCGGGCCTACAAAACGTGCCAGTACGATACTTTTGCCACCGTGTTTGTGGAAAAAGTCCACACCACGGCTGATCATTTGCGGGTAGCTACGGAACGGCCACATGACACGCAGGCGCTGGTGATAGATGCGACCGATAAAGTAGCTGGTCCCATCGCCGATGACAGCGCCGATTGCAGCCAGTATCAGTGTCGGCATCAGTTCCATGCTGCCTGCGGCGATCATGGCGCCGATGCCGAACATGACCACCGTGCCCGGTACAAACAGACCGACGACCAGGAATGACTCCAGCGCTGATACCAGCAGCACTACCAACCCGGCCCAGTGCGGGTTGGTCTTGATCCACAGCATCAGATCGGCGAGCAGGGCTTCCATGCGGGTTACCCGGTGAAAATCCGCTTAACCGGTTTTTCGTCATCCCGGCGCAGGCCGGGATCCGGCATAGAGCATCCCCTGTATCCCGGCCTGCGCCGGGATACAGGGTTGATCAGACCTTCACTGGGTCTATATTCCGGCAAAGGACTTCTCCGCAGCATCCAGCGTAGCCTGTATCGCGGCATGGTCGTGTGCCGATGACATGAAGCCGGTCTCAAAAGCGGACGGTGCCAGGTAAACACCGTGTTCCAGCATGGCGTGGAAAAAAGCCTTGAAGTGTGCCAGATCGCAACCTTGCACGTCGGCGAAGCCGGTGATGGTTTCACTTTCAGTGAAGAACAGTCCGAACATGCTCCCAACCTGGTTGGTGACAAAGGGAATGCCTGCTGCCTGCGCCCGTTCCTGCAAGCCTGCCAGCAATTCTCCGGTACTGTGCTCCAGACGCTGGTGGAAGCCTGGTTGTTGCACCAGGTTAAGCGTGGCCAGTCCGGCGGCCATGGCAACCGGGTTGCCGGACAGCGTTCCGGCCTGGTAGACGGGGCCGGTGGGTGCGATTTTCTGCATGATATCCCTGCGCCCGCCGAATGCGCCGACCGGCAGACCGCCACCGATGACTTTGCCGAGCGTGGTGAGGTCCGGGATGACGCCGTAGTATTGCTGGGCGCAGCCGGTAGCAAAGCGGAAGCCGGTCATCACTTCGTCAAAGATCAGGACGCTGCCGGATTGATCGCAGACTTTGCGCAGGCTTTCCAGGAAGCCGGGTACGGGCGGCACGCAGTTCATGTTGCCGGCCACCGGTTCGACGATAACGGCGGCCACCTGGTCGCCCATTTCGGCAAACGCAGTGCGTACCTGGTCAGCATTATTATACTCCAGCGTAACGGTATGTTGCGCAAGATCGGCCGGGACGCCTGGCGAGGTGGGCACGCCCAGTGTCAGCGCGCCGGAGCCGGCTTTCACCAGCAGTGAATCGGAGTGGCCGTGATAGCAGCCCTCGAATTTCACGATCCTGTCCCGGTTGGTAAACCCGCGCGCCAGCCTGATGGCACTCATGGTGGCTTCGGTTCCAGAGTTGACCATGCGTACCTGTTCCAGCGAAGGCACCAGTTTGCACAGCAGGTCGGCCATGCGCGTCTCGATTTCGGTAGGCGCGCCGAACCCCAGTCCGTTTGATGCTGCTTCACGCACGGCGTGTACAACATCCGGGTGACAGTGCCCGCCGATCATGGGCCCCCATGAGCCGATATAGTCGACGTAGCGTTTGCCGTCTGCATCGAAGATGTAAGGACCCGAACCACGGCTGAAAAAGACCGGGCTGCCGCCGACGCCTGCGAAGGCGCGTACCGGTGAATTGACGCCGCCGGGTATATGGATCTGCGCGGCCTCGAATAATTGCTGGGATATCGACATGATGTTTCCTTGAAAAATTAGTCAGTACCTGTCATTACGGGTACCTTACCCTTGCGGGTCAAGGCATCGCAATGACAGGGGTATTTCAATTAGTCGGTAAACGTTCAAACAATACGCTGAACGCTGCCGCGGCACGTCGCACATCAGCAGCAGCAAAAATACCCTGCACAACCGCCAGCATGTCCGCACCGGCATCGATCAGCTGCCCGGCATTGGCGGGCGTAATGCCACCAATTGCAGCAATCGGCAGTGACAGATCCTGTTTGGCTTGACGGATCAACTCAGGCCCGGCCTGTACTGCTGCCGGTTTGGTCCGGGACGGGAAAAAACGTCCGAATGCAATGTAGTCGGCTCCTGCTTCTGCAGCTGCGTGGGCCAGTGACAGATCGTTGTAGCAGGACACGCCAATGATGGCCTCAGTGCCAAGCAGTTTACGTGCCGAGCGTGGGTCAGCATCATCCTTGCCGAGATGCACCCCGTGGGCACCGCAGTCAGCGGCAAGCATGATGTCGTCATTGACAATAAACACTACACCGCGGGCGCGGCAGATGTCAGCCAGTGCACCGGCCTGCAGCAGGCGCGTACCGGCATTGCCCGTTTTGTCGAGGTACTGGACAAGCGCAGTGCCTCCGTCGATGGCCTGCGCTACGCTTGCAGCAAGTTGCCCTGGCGCTTGCAGGGCAGGGTCGGTAACAGCGTACAGGCCGTGCAGTGTATACATGATACTGTGATTCCCTAACCGAGCCGGATCGCCCCCCTGCAGGAGCCGGCAGGCCCGCTCTTGCAGGTAATGGTCCCGGGGTGTCTTCCCGGACGCATGACCGTGGTACTGTGTTTTCCGTCGTTAGGCACAGGATTCGGGTCTAGTCGTCTTCGCCTCGCGCCCAGAACAGGCGATTGGGGATCTGCTGGCCCATGCCGATACGGTAAGCCTCCGACAGGGTCTGCCAGGTGTATTCCTGGGCTTCGTGCACCGCACTGAAAGGTTCCAGTCCCTGTGCCAGCAGTCCTGCAATGCTGGCTGCAAGCGTACAGCCGGAACCATGAAAACTCCCTTCCAGTCGATCCCAGCTGAAAGTGTCGATGATACGGTTGTTGGCGTACAGCGTATTTTTTACTTCGGGTGTGTTTTCGTGCGTGCCGGTAATGAGCACGAATTCTGCCCCCTGTTCCAGTAACGCCATGGCACAGGCATCCAGGGTGTCCGCCTGCGGTGCCAGCAAACGCGCTTCCCGGCTGTTGGGTGTCAAAACCGTCGCCTGTGGTAACAGCAGTTCGCACATGTTTTCGACCACATCGTCATCGGCCAGCATGTTGCCATTGCCGCTGGCCAGTACCGGGTCCATGATAACGGGTATATCCGGGTAATCCTTGAGTATCGAATGAATGGCCAGTACCGCTTCGCTACTGGTGAGCAGCCCGAGCTTGAACGCGGCAACGGGCATGTCTTCGAGAACGGTGCGAGCCTGTTCCATAATCAGTTCGCCATCCAGTGGTGTGTAACCGATCACGTTCTGGGTATCCTGGATGGTCAGCGCGGTGATGACCGGCGCTGTATGGCAACCGTGGCTGATCAGTGCCTCGATATCGGCCTGTATGCCGGCCCCGCCACTCGGGTCGTTACCGGAAAACACCATGACGACCGGTACGGATGACTGTTGCTGTGTCATACCGGGTAATCCAGTCGGGTTTGTGCGGGAATGTTGCGGCAAACCGTGCTTGTTGATTTCATACGTGGGTAACCTTTTGCTTTTGTGGCTATTGTAGCATTGCACCGGGCACTTGTGGCTGGCATGTCGGTGTTTACCGGAATGAAATAATACAGACAGAAGGATGCGATGACTGATGGGTGATTTCAGAACCTGGGAATGCGTAGTTTGCGGGTTTGTCTACGCAGAAGAAAAAGGCCTGCCCGAGGAAGGTATCGCGCCGGGTACACGCTGGGAGGATATCCCGTCGAACTGGGTGTGTCCGGACTGCGGCGCCGGCAAGTAAGATTTTGAAATGGTGCAGGTCTAGCTGCTGAACCCGTGCCCGGCCCGCGCATTTTCTCAAATTCCGTCTAAACTGGGTTCAGAGGCAGTAATTTGTGGTGTTCCACCTATGTCGCTGCCGGTTCGAAAAGCAGTGTGCGGGAGTGGTCTATGCGGGAGCGCGACAGCGTTCAATTCAGAGAACTGGTGCAAACAGCCCACCGATTTTGTGGCCTGATTGACGGCATTCCAGGCAGCGAAAACTGGCTGGATCAGCTGTCCCGTATATTGCCCAGATTACATGCCGAGGTGGCGGTATTACCGGACCCCGGCGATAGTGAATTACCACTGGAATCAGGTGATTTCGACGACCGCTTCGACCTGTTCAGTGAACTGCGCGTATGGCTCGGTGAGCGCGACATGTACTGGCTGGAATACGATAGCCCGGCTGACGTCGTGATCGGCGATGAGCACCGCACCGGCAGTCTTGCCGACGACCTGACCGATATCTATTTCGAGCTGAAGCGCGGGCTGGACCTGCTGGAGGCCGCGGGACCGGATGAAGTGGCCCATTTATGGGAGGTCGGGTTCAAGAAGCACTGGGGTCAACACCTGGTCGATGCGGAACGTCATTTGTACTCGCTGAAGGTGAACGAACAGCTGCTTTGAGGTGCGGGCCTGGTCAGGGGGGTCCGGTACAAAACCCGGCGAGCAATGCGGTTTTGGCGAACAATTCAAAGGAACAGCTCCATTTACAGGCCAGGTCAAGGTCTTCAGCACAGGCATATACCCCGTGTTTACGCACCACCACCAATGGGAAATCGACCCGGGTGGCGGCTACGCGCGCCGGCGCTTTGGCGCAGTAATCCGGGGAAGCGATATCCAGCACCGGGTCCCTGGGAAAGTAATGCCGGATCAGGTCGAGGCGAGGGTCCATACGTTCATTTCATGATCAGGTTCGGGATTTCTGCCGCTGCATTCCTGTCCAATGGCGGAATACACGCGGCAGACGGTACAATAGCTGCATGACATGAGTTCAGGCGCCTGGAAATCTTTTCAAATAGGGACGAGCAAATCAAAATGATGCATCGAAGTAATTGCCGTAACGGCGGTTTTACGTTGATCGAAGTTATGGTCGTGGTGGTGATTCTTGGCATTCTGGCTGCTGTGCTGGTGCCCAAGGTCATGGACCGGCCCGATGAGGCGCGCAAGGTAAAGGCGGCGCAGGATATTCGTGCCCTGGGAGCGGCCCTGAACCTCTACAAGCTGGACAACTATGAGTACCCCAGTACCGACCAGGGTCTCGAGGCCCTGGTCGAGAAGCCGGATATTCCACCTGAACCGGCACGCTGGAAATCCGGTGGCTACCTGGACCGCATGCCGATCGATCCCTGGCGACAGCCTTACCAGTACCTGAATCCCGGGGTGCATGGCGCGATCGATATTTTTTCGACCGGGCCGGACCGGCAGCCCAGTGACGATGATATCGGGAACTGGAGCGTACAATAAAGGGGTGACAGCGTGGTAACCGTGCGTTTCCCGGCCGCACAGCCTGCCCCTGGCAGGCTGTTTGCGTTGCAGCGTGGATTCACACTGCTGGAACTGATGGTGGTGATAATTATCATCGGTATCATTCTCAGCTTCGCGGGCCTGTCTGCCCGTGGCGATTCGCGCGCCGCACAACTGAAGCGTGAGGCAACACGCCTGATGGCCCTGGTCGACATGGCCAGCGAACAGGCCATGATGCGCAGCGAGCAACTCGCAGTGCGTTTCGGTGACCGGGACTATGAATTCATGTCGCTGCAGAATGGCAAATGGGTCGCGTTGCATGATGCCGGGCCGCTGCGGGCGCGCGAACTGCCCAGAGGCATGGAACTGCAGCTGGAGCTGGAAGAAAATCCCCCCCCTGGTCTGCAGGCGGAAGACACGGAAGCGGCACAGGTCTTTCTGTTGTCCAGCGGGGAGATGACGCCTTTTATGCTGACATTCTCGGCGCCGGAAACAGAACAGCGTTACGTGCTCAAGGCGACCCTGCTGGGTAAGCTGGAACTGGAATGAACAGTCGGCAACAGGGTTTTACCTTGCTTGAAGTGCTGGTTGCGCTGGTGGTGGTAGCGCTGTCCCTGGGGGCCATCATCCAGGCGACAGGCAGCTACACAGCCAACCAGGCCTACCTGCGTGACAGAACCTTTGCCGAATGGGTGGCGCGCAACCAGCTCGCCATGGCGTTGATGTCCAGCACATGGCCGGACACCGGTCGAACCAAGGGTGAAGTCGAGTTTCCCAAAGCGGTTGACGGTATCGGTGCGCGAGAATGGCGCTGGGTGATGCAGGTGTCAAAAACGCCGGAAGAAGAGTTGCGGCGGCTGGATATCGAAATTTATCCCCTGGACGCTGACGAGGACGAGACACCCCGTGCCAGCCTGAGCGGTTTCATGGGCAAGCCGTGATGCGAGGTGACGGAGGTTTCACATTACTCGAACTGCTGGTCTCGCTGTCGATATTTGCCCTCATAGGCGTCATGGCCTACAGCGGTTTGCAGACAGTAATGAACCAGCAGAACAGTACCGAAGCGGCGTCGCAACGACTCGCCGATCTGCAGAAGGCATACCGCATCATGCAACGTGACCTGGAACAGATCGTGTCCCGTAAAGTCCGCAACGAGTACGGAGATACCATTGACGAACTGGTTGGCGGGCGCGGCTTTACCGGTGTCGAGTTTACGCGCGCCGGTCATCCGAACCCGGCCGGTTTCCTGCGTAGCGACCTGCAGCGTGTCGCTTATGTGCCGGACCAGGATAAATTGTTGCGCCAGACATGGCGGGTTCTGGATCGCGCGCAGGACAGCCTGCCGGACGAGCAGGTGCTGGTGGAAAATATCAGCCGTTTTTCCATGCGTTTTCTAAATGCGGACAACGAATGGCTGGAGACGTGGCCATCGGCTGCGGGTTTATCCACGGCGCCGGAACGCCTGCCGCAGGCTGTGGAGGTCGAACTGGAGCTGGACAGGCTGGGGATAATCAACTGGATATTTCGCTTGCCTCAGGAGGTTGATGTCAGTGTAAAGACGTCAGCCGGCGGTTCTACGGGGAATGGCGAGGGTACAGGCGCAGGCGGGGATACGGGTGAAGGCGGGGATAGTGACACTGCCGGGGGGGGAGGTGGATGATGCGGCTGCGGCAACAGCGCGGCGTGGCGCTGATTACGGCACTACTGGTTGTGGCAATAGCCACGGTTGCTGCCGTGGCGATGGCGACCCGGCAGCAGATTGATATCAGGCGCACCGGGGGTCTGTTGCACAGCGAACAGGCCTATGCATTCAGTCTGGGCGCAGAGAGCTGGGCACGGGTGGTGCTGGCGCGGGACAAACGCGACAGCAAAATCGACACATTGTATGAAGACTGGTCTACCCAGCCACCGGTTTCGGTCGTTGAAGGCGGTTCCATTGTCGGGCGGATTCTTGACCTGCAGGGTCGTTTCAACCTGAATAACCTGGTGGATGGCAACGGGGTGGCTGACGAGGACGCCATCACCCGCTACAAGCGTCTTCTGGTACAGCTGGACCTGGATGAGGCACTGGCCGATGCGCTGGCCGACTGGATCGACACCGACATCAATGTGCGTTTTCCCGATGGCGCGGAAGACGAGGTGTACCTGGGCGCCCCGACACCATACCGGGCGGCTAACCGCTTGCTGGCTGATATCAGTGAACTGAGGCTTATCAAGGGGTATGAACCGGGCATTATCGAAAAGCTGCGCCCCTTTGTCGCAGCCCTGCCGGAAGTCACTGCGCTCAACGTCAATACTGCCAGTGCCGAGTTGCTGATCACGGTGGCGGAAAAGATGAGCCTGTCGGATGGCGAATCGCTGCTGAAAGTGCGTGGTGAAGACGGTTTTGAAACGGTCGCTAAGTTTACACAGCAAAAGGAATTGAGTGGCAAGCAGCAGTTGACGACGGGACAGCTGGCGGTAGAGAGCAGCTGGTTCCTGATGGTCAGTGAGGCGAATATCGGCCTCAGCCGTGCGCGACTGGCAAGCCTGATCCAGCGGACGGAGAAAGGTGTGCGGGTGGTGCGCAGGCAGCGGGAATTCATGGAACCCGTGCTTGCGCCGGTGTCTGAACAAGACGAATAATTTTACGAACGTGATAGGATGAACACGGGATATCGCTGATTAATAGAAATATTCTTGTCATTACGGGCGCAGCGCGGCAATCTCGCAGTCCGGGTACAGGCGGCATGGCGCTGCTGTGCAGCGTTATGTACTGCTCGCGAGGGTACCTGCAATGGCTGAAATCAGTGTCACCCGGCTTGAATCATCAAATTCTGGATAAACAGGAATGGCTGAAACGCTACTGATCCGATTGGCGCCTGCGGCGCAGGGTTTCCGTGACTGGCTGCTGATTGACGAGCAGGGCCAGGGTAAGGGGCCTGTACAAAGCGGTGCCCCGGATGCGGGAATAATCAACAGCATACGCCACGTTGTCGTGTTGGTGCCCGGTGCCGAGGTGTCGCTGCTTGCGATGAGGGTGCCGGGTCGTAACCGGCAGAAAGTGTTGCGTGCGGCGCCTTATGTGCTGGAAGAACAGCTGGCAGCGGATGTTGAGCAGCTGCACTTTGCCCTGGGCGCTGTCAACGGAGGCGATCATTGCCCAGTGGCAGTTGTTGAGCGCGGCCGGATGGATGACTGGCAGGCCTTGTTGCAGGCGCAGGGCATCAGCGCCAGCCAGTGGGTTCCTGAAACGCTGGCGGTGCCGACAGATGGCGGCTGGAACCTGCTGGTCGATGCCGGGACAGTGCTGGTACGCACCGGCGACTACGACGGATTTGCCACAGACACAGACAATCTGGCGGCGTTTATTGCCATCCTGCGTGCCAAAGAACAGGTACCGGAATCTGCCCGGGTGTTCGGCTCAACAGTACTGGACCTGGAAGGCATCGATCTGGACCTGGTTGAAGATTCTGCGCAAACCCTTGAGCTGCTGGCACGTGGCTACGTGCAGGGCCCTGTTATCGATTTGCTGCAGGGTAAGTACAGCCGGCGCGAGGAATGGGGTCGCTTGCTGCGTCCCTGGAAAACCAGTGCGGCCCTGCTGCTGGCCGGCATTATTCTGGCCGGCGTGTCGACGGGACTCAGTTACTACCATCTTTCCACACAGAAAGAGCAGCTCGCTGCAGAGATCGAAGCGGTTTACCGCACGGCATTTCCAAATGCACGACGTATCGTCAATCCGCGTGCCCAGATGGAACAGCAGCTGAAAAAACTGCAGCGTAAAACCGGTGTGGGCAGTACCGATTTCCTGGCCATGCTGGCTGAAACTGCAAACGTGGTACGTGCCGCCAAAGGTATATCCGTACGCGGTGCGAGTTACCGCGATGGTCACCTGGATATCGAATTGCTGGCCGACAATCTGCAGATCCTCGACAAGCTCAAGCAGGATCTGAACAGTGGTGGGCGTATGACAGCGGAAATACAGTCGGCCACAAAGGAAAAGAACCAGAAGGTTAAAAGCCACATGCGCGTAGAAGGGAAAGCATCGTGAAGGCGTGGTTTGCAGGACTGGAACCAAGGGAGCGCCAGCTGGTCAGTGGCGGTGCGATCGTGCTGGCGCTGTTGTTGCTGTATGTCATGATATGGGAACCGCTTGCCGGCAGTTACAGCGACCTGAAAGAAGATGTTGCGCAGCAACAGCAGACGCTGGCCTGGATGCAACAGGCTGCGGCGAAGATCAAGGCGCTGCAAGGCAGTGGTGCCGGTGCTGCACGCGGGCTGGGCGGACGCTCCCTGCTGGCCGTGGTGGATCAGTCGGCGCGCAGCAGTGGTCTGGGCGATTACATCAAGCGTATCGAGCCGGATGGCAGTAAAGGCGTCAAAGTGTGGCTGGAGGGTGTGGCCTTCGACCCGATGATACTGTGGCTGGGCCAGTTGACCCGAACCTACCAGGTTGAAACCAGTCTTATCACCATCGAGCCCCAGGGCAGTGGCCGTGTCAACGCGCGCCTGACCCTGCTGGAACCAGCTGTATGAAGCCACTGTGGCAGGGTGTGTTGCTGGGCGTTGCTGCCTACCTGTTTTTCATGCTGGCAACCGCGCCGGCTGCGAAAGTTCTGCCACTTGTTCAGCCCCGGGGTGTCAGCATTGCGGGTATCAATGGCAGCCTCTGGTCAGGACACGCAGCACTGGTTACGGCTGCGCCGGTGCAACTTACAGATGTCCACTGGCGTTTCAGACCCCTAGCATTGTTTGTCGGTCAGCTCGGTTTTACCGTTACAGGCGACTTGCAGGGACAGCGGGTGAAAGCAAACGCGGGGAACGGCTTTCCGGGTGATCCGCAACTCTCGGATGTGCAGGGTCGTATAGCGGCAAGTACGCTGCTCAATTTGCTTGGCTTGCACCAGCCGCAACTGGGCGGCATGCTTGAATTCGATATTGCTGATATTGACTGGCCGGCATCAGGTTACCCGGCACTGGAAGGCACGATTGTCTGGACATCGGCACGGGTCAGCGGACCTTATGAACTGGACCTCGGCAAGGTAGTGCTCGAGACCCGTATTGAAGATGGCGTCACGCGCGGTACACTGAAAAACGAGGGTGGCGCCCTGTTGCTGCAGGCGGATGTGGAAATGGAGAGCAGCGGCGCCTACCGGTTCGATGCCAACCTGCAGCAGAAAGGCGATGTGCCGCAGCCGGTCATGAAGTTCCTGGCGACATTTGCGGAGTACCAAAACGGAACGTACCGGCTGGAATGGTCGGATTCGCTCTGATATACAGTTGTTATGACCCTGCTGCTGACGACACCTGAACAGCATGGTTTTGAAGACCCTACGCTGGAGCTTGACGAAAAGCGGCTGAAGACGTGGCTGGCAAGCCTGCCGGTGTTGAATGCCGGTGATTCCCTGCGCCAGGTTCTGGATGCGCTGGAACCGCTCAATGAGCAACAGCTCGACGTTGACAAGCGCCTGCGCCTGATGAGTCTCTACCAGTCAACCGTTAAGCGTTTGTACGATTCGGCCGAGCCATTACGCCTGCGCCAGCAGCCGCTGTCACAGCAACAGCGCCAGGTAACGGTGAACAATGTCGAGCGGCTGTGCCTGGCGACCGCCAACGGGTTCAAGATTGCCATCAAGGAAATCCATGCCGGCGGTGTGCGGGCGCAGGACGGTGAGCGTTTTGGCCAGGTGTTGCGCTGGGCGGTACAGCAGCTGGCGGCAGCGCTGTTGCACAGTTACCGTTTCTATCGCCCGGAACCCCCGTTTGTATTTCTGGAGCTCAACCAGTTGTACCGCTTGGCACGACATCATGGCTTGCAGGCGTATGCCGGAACGCACAAAGACGGGAATACGGGTAACAGTCTGACTGATATATTTCAGGCGGTCTGCCTGTTATAGCTCACCGAACCCTTCAGTGCCGGGGAAGGCCAGGTCGACCGGTATTTTCGCAGCCTGTTGCAGTATGTGCCCGGGACGCGAATTATTCCCGGCAACAGCTGGCAGGGGACGCCCGAAGGATTGTTCTATATCGACCTGCAAAGCGACAGCCGGCCACGCCACTGTGTTTTCCTGCAGTCACCGGTAGACGGCGACGATCCACATATCCTTGATGCGCGTACACCTTTGCAACACATGCACAGGGCGCTGGCGGCCTTGAGCGCCGACCGGCGCGGCAAGCGTATCGAGACAAGCCTGCTCAGGGCCTTGCTGCCGGAAGTGACAGCGCGCGACAGGCGCCGCGCTGAACGGCGTAGCGCCGGACACTGGATAGAGGTTGTGGTAGGACTGCAGGCCGTTTGTGATTACCTGCAGTGCAGCCAGCGCGGTGAA
>Ga0114931_10009487_pt1 | contig 11651 bp, 10 predicted proteins | sample 2SBtaG_FD_89579 | JGI IMG/M metagenome (GOLD analysis project Ga0114931, IMG submission 89579) | Deep subsurface microbial communities from Kolumbo volcano to uncover new lineages of life (NeLLi) - 2SBTROV14_V59a metaG | ecosystem: Environmental > Aquatic > Marine > Volcanic | place: Kolumbo...
TAAACATCGCATAAACCAGGAGACGTCATATAACCGTTCACGTAAGACGGGGATGTCAAACAGTCTATCCTTATGGCGGATAGACTGTTCCCTGTCCGGAATTGCCGGGTGCCCAAAGAGCACAGTATTCCGCTTTGGTATTGGACTCCGATTCCTGGTGAAGTAGCGGTTTAGAGCGATTAAGCAACTACATTAATATGATTGCCTAGAGTTTCGGTTATTTGAGAAGTATGGCTAGTTTGTGTGACAGTATTGCTGCGACTTGTGTCGTCACTATCACCGTCACCGTCGGGGGTACTTCCTTCTACGCGGCTTTCAGCTCTTGCTTGTGGTGGAGGCGTAGACGGAACCGCTGCGCCGGTAATTGATGAAATTGCCATCATACTCTCCTTCTGTGAATGAAGGTAATATAGCCTTCAATAATGTTTATCGCCAAGTATAGACAATTCTTTAGCTATTTATATCAATAAGTAAGCGGGGTCAGATGGAACTTATTTAGTTGGAAACTCAACAGCCATGTTAAATTAGCAATTTCAAGGATGAAAACCACAACAAGGAGATGTCATGGCACGATTACCGCGTTTTACTCCAGCAGGAATCCCGCAACATATTATTCAGCCTGGTCATAACCGGCAAGTTAGCATTGTGTGCGAACAGGATATGGCATTTTAAATCGGGTCAGGCTTGTAAAATAGGGTCATGTAAAATCTAATAAAAAATACGCGCTACCGTAATATCGGTCGTTATGATCGAAATTTTTGTTTTAATAGAAGGTTGCGCGTTTGCGCATGAATAACTTGTTTATCATCGATTACGCTGAAAAGTCATGTCATAAAATTGTCATACAAATTGGTTACCATACGCGTCAATATTATATAAGCTCCAGTGTTATGGTACAAAAATTCATGTTGATTGGGAGGTTGTTTATGGTGCCGTTTAGAGCCAACAGATTGGTTTTGCCGCTGTTGCTGGCTCTGATACCTGGTCTGCTGTTTGCCGCAAATGATGCATCGTTGACGGCTATGGCAACACGGCTTATTGCTTTGCGTGGAGAAGTTGAGGAACTTAACAACCAACTGGAATCAAAGAAGTCCCAACACCGCAATCGAATGGAAAATCTTGCTCGTCAGCAGGGCGAACTGGAAGTGCTGATTCACCGGGAAAACCTTCGGGTAAAAAAACTCAAAAAGTCGCTGCAAAAAAACAAACAATTGGCGATACAGTCCGGCGCCGGTGATGATCAGCTCCAACCCGTCATCCTGAAGGCCATTGATGAACTGGATAGATCGTTACGCGGGTCACTGCCGTTTAAGATCCGTGAGCGGCGCAGTGAATTGGCTGCGTTAAGGAAACAGCTTGTTGACGGTGTATTATCCGCTCCTAAAACGGTCAACAGGCTGTGGGGTTTTTATGAAGACGAAATTCGACTTACCCACGAAAACGGTCTATTCAAACAGATTCTGTCTGTCGATGGTGAACCGCGCCTGGTGCAAGTGGCGCGGCTCGGTATGGTGATGATGTTTTTTCGTACTGAAGACGGCAGGTACGGTTTTATCGATCGCCACGATGACAATTGGCGGACTGTGACGGTTAACGACAGCCGCCGGCAACAAATTGAATCCTTGTTCGATTCCCTCAACAGACAAATTCGCAGGGGCTATTTTGAAATTCCCAATGCGCTACCCAACCGGTTGGTTTCGAAATGATCACACTAAGCAGATTGCCCGGCGTGGCTGTATTTTTGATGTCGTTTTCATTGGCGGCAATGGCGCAAAACGATCACGTTGATTCCGCCGCCAATCCCGCTACCGTTACGGCCGCCATTGAAAAGAAATCCCGCAATGAACTGGAAATGGCCTATAAAAAGGAGTTTGCGTTTCTAACCGCGCAAAAACGGCAACTGGAAAAGCGGCAGCAAAGTTTGCACAGCCAATCTGAGCGTGAAGTGACGGCCATAAAGAAAACCTTGGCGAAACTGGAAAACCAATACGTCGCCGTAACCAACGCAGCCGAAACATTAAACGTGGTTATTCATCAGTCGGAACAAAACATTTCCACCACGGAAGAAAATCAACAAATCCTGGACGCGACTTTCACGCAGGCCAATAATACCTTGTCCGATTTAGGTTTTGCTCCAACTATAAGCGGTGGCACAAAAGTTTTGGATGGTGATAAAGTGGCAAGATTATTTTCGGTAGTCGACAATGCCATTGCGCGACTTTCGGCCGTATACAAGGTAAGGGGAATGTTTTTTACCCAGGATGGTACCCGGGTTAACGGTGCCATCGTTAAAGTCGGGCGGATTGCCGCCTACGGTATATCGGATAAGGGCAGCGGTATATTGGCACCTGCAGGTGGTGGCGAATTGAAAATTTGGTCACAGGCTGCAAGTGATGTAGCCGAAGCGCTGGCAAAGGGAAAGTCGCCGGAGAGATTGAAAATATTTTTATTTGAATCGCTTGCCCGTGCTGTCAATGAAGGCGATGAAAGTTCGCTATGGGCAACTGTAAACAAGGGTGGTACCGTGGGCTGGATTATCGTGGTACTGGGTGGACTGGCCCTGTTGATGGTGGTTTTGCGTGTTATCTTTCTACGCCGAGCATCAATGAATACCGTTAGTATCAGTGATGAAGTCGGGGAACTGGTCAGGCAGGGTAAGATTGAACAGGCACTGTCTGTTTGCCATAATACCCAAACCGCCATAAGCCGCGTGCTGGCTGCAACGGTGCGAAACCTTAGTCGCAGTCGGGAACACCTGGAAGATATCATCTCCGAGAATATACTGTATGAAAGCCATACACTAAACCGCTTTAATACCTTTGTTCTTGTGATTGCCGGTATCGCGCCCTTGCTGGGTTTGCTCGGAACGGTTACCGGTATGATTACCACGTTTGACATTATTACCGAGTTCGGTACCGGTGATCCGAAATTGTTGTCGGGTGGTATATCCGTGGCGCTGGTAACCACGCAGTTGGGTTTAGTGGTGGCCATTCCCACGTTACTGGTCGGCAGTCTGTTGGCCGGCTGGGCCAATCGCATCAAAGATGACATGGAGCGCGTGGCCCTGCGCATAAGCAACATCCATGAAGTCCAGGCAAGCGAAGACGATATCGCGGGTTTTGGTGCTTTAACGGCCGCGGCCGTATAACCGGTTAATGATGCTACATGATCTTTTGGACTATCTGGAATTTTATATGCAGGTCGGTGGGTTTGTCATGCCACCGTTGGTATTGTCCACCTTGTTGCTTTGGTATGCGCTGGGGTATCGAATGTCAATGCTGAAAAAGAGTAACCGGGGATCGGTACGATCCATGATTGAACGATACCGAATGGGCCAGTGGCATCATCCGCGCAGTATTGTCGAGCAGGCCGTTATCACCGGCATTCAAGTGGTCAAGCATCCCGGTCCGCATCCGAGACGACTGCTGGATGATGCGTTTAACGACTATCAACCGGGTATTGAACGTTTCCGTGTTCTGATACGGGCTATCGTTACGGTGGCACCTCTTTGGGGTCTGCTTGGTACCGTTGACGGTATGATTGAAACATTTGATTCCCTGCGGGACATGCAGTTGTTTTCCCAGTCAGGCGGTATCGCCGCAGGGATTTCCCAGGCCCTGTTTACCACGCAGTTTGGATTGGCGGTGGCTATCCCCGGGTTGCTGGTAAAAGGATTTCTCGATCGTAGACAGCAGCAAATCGAAATGGAACTGGCTCAAATCAAGGATATACTTTGCACAACCGCGGGAAAGCTCAATGCGGTATAGAGAACGACAAAGTCACGACGGGCAGGATATCAATATTGCACCTTTGATCGATATGGTGTTTATTTTGCTGATTTTTTTTATGGTCAGTACGACGTTCGTCAAGGATATGGATCTTGATATCAATCGGCCCAAGGCATCCAGCGCGAAGCCGTCATCCAGTAAAGCCGTGCGTGTGTATATCGACAAGCGGGGTGATGCGTATATTGATGGTCAGCTGATTCGGTTGTGGGTTATTCAAAGCCGGTTGCGTGATCTGTTGACGTTGAGCACCGGTAACACGGTTCTGGTGGTAACGGATGAATCCGTGCCAGCCAGCAAGTTAATCGAAGTGATTGACCAATGTCGACTGGCCGGTGCATCCGATGTCGGTGTCGCGACCGTGAATGAAGCCGGTCGTGGATAGGAGTAAAAGGTATGCGTAGTCCCCTTGTGCCCCATGCCTCAGCCGTGCTGTGGATGATTTTTGGATCCGCTACGGTCATCGGTTTGGTGATTTGGATCAATAAATCCCAGCCCATGCCGGCGCAAGTAAAGTCATCGGCATTTCAATCCATACAGCTTAGAAAGGTCACCAATATCGCGCCCAAAATCGCCAGGCGCTCACCGCAAGAGCGTCCTAAACCCGATCGCCCGCCTTTGCCCTCGTTTAAAGGCTTGGCATCATCGTTGTCCGGTATTGATGTTGGTTTGCCTGCGTTTCACATGGATGACTTGAGTGATCTGAATAATGCCTTGCTCAATGCGGCGGGCGATGATGTGGTGATGACAGGCGCCACGGTTGACAAGCCGCCGACGATTCGCCGTCAAGTGCCATTGGACTATCCCGAAAAGGCGAAAGCACAAGGGCTGGAAGGCTACGTTTTACTCAATCTGCTTATTGATAAAGACGGCAGAATTCGTAAGGTGAAAATTCTCGATTCCAAACCGGCCGCGGTATTTGACGCCTACGCCCGCGAAGGCATTCGTGCCTGGGAATTTGAGCCGGCTACCTACCAAGGCAAGCATGTAAAAGTCTGGGTACAACAGAAAATTCGATTTAACCTGAGTTAGCGCATGGGATCGGTCACAATTTTCTGTCAGTGCTTGCTGCTGTCATGGTTGTTCACACAGTCGCATGACGCGCTCGCCATTCCATCCCATGAGGTGGATTATATGGCTTTAGCGGTGGTATTAATCAAAGACGGGCACTACAACAGGGCTCAAGCCGCCTTGGCTAAAGTTAATCGCGAAGATAAAACGTTCGACCGCGGGCGTTATTTTCTGTTGCGGGGACTGATCCATCTGCGCCTGGGCAAGTACCGTATCGCCCGGCAGGATTTGCTCACTGCTATCAAGGGCGGTCAACGGGATGAGGTCGTGCACCTGTACATGGCCCAGGCTATGTATGGGCTCAAAGCATACGCGCAGGTATTGACGGAAATCGACCGGGCAGGTATGACCGCTTCCAACGCACCGGCCGTGCATATGATGGCGGCACAGGCTCATTGGTTTATCCACGACTCTGTCGGTGCTATCGCGGTGCTTAATCAGGCCGCGGGACAATTCCCCGATAAACCCGAATTCCAACGGCAGAAAATATTTTTCTTGATCGAATTGGGTTTGTTTCGCCATGCCGCGGCGTTGGGCCTGGCCTTAGTGCAAGACCAAAAAGCCGCCGTCACCGACTACCTGGCCATCGGTCGTGCACTGAGCAAAAGTGCCCAATACGATGCGGCGCTGCGCTTGCTCGAATCGGCGCGGCTAAAATTTCCAGGCAACTCTAACATTCTGCAATGGTTGGCACGGATTTATGTGGACAAAGGTGATTTGCTGACCGCAGGACAACTGACCGAGCAAATGTCGGGCGTAGATCCGCGCTACTTAGCCGATACGGCGGAGTTGTATCGCCAGGCGGGAAAACTTTATCATGCACTTGTTATCAACGGACGTATCGGTGACCAAAAGAAAAAGTTAAAGCAGCGCTTGGCCATTTTGCTGGCCATGGGTCATTTCGACATGGCGGCGGGCATGGAAAAAGACCTGCGCCGATTGGGTTTGCTGCAGCAGGAAGAGTTGCGCTATGCACTATCTTACGCTTTTTTTAAAAGCGGTAATTACGCCAAAACCGAGCAGTATCTGAAGCGCTTATCACAAAACGACTTGTTTCGTAAGGCGGCGGAACTTCGCAAAGCCATGGAAACGTGCCGGCATGCCGTCTGGAAGTGTTATTGATGATGGCTTTGTGTTTAAAACGGCCGCCGGTTGGACGGCGAGTAGTGGTCATTGCCGTCGCGCTATGTTGTTATCTAAACGGTTTGTCGATGATGCAGGCCGGTGCCGCCGAAAATACCTCGGCGAATGTCAGTATCTACGTGTTTGAAGATACCACGCCCATTCCCGATATTGAAATCGCTATGGATGATAAATCGGCCGGTCGAACCGGTGCACGCGGAGAACTGGCGCTGACGGTGCCCGCCGGGCGCCAGAAGCTGGTGTTCAAGCGCGGTGGTGCCACTGTAAGCGAATTGGATTTACTTACGGTGGCTGACGAGTCCGTTCAGATCATTCTCACCATTATGCATGACGGGGAACCACCGCATATTGATATTGAAAGTTCCCATGGCGCCCGTACGGTGGTGAACAAACCTGCATCCACGCAAAAGCCGGGGCTGTTGCAGGGACAAGTGACATCGTTGGCGGATAACCAGGCTGTGGTCGGTGCGCGGGTGTTTGTCAGCGGTTCCAGTGTCGAAGCGATAACGGACTCACAAGGGAAATTTCAAATCGAACTTCCAGCGGCGAATTATTCTCTTTCCATCGTTCACGCTAAATACAGTACACAGACATTGGACAATATTCGTGTCATTTCCGGGCAGGTGGTGACCAGCCGGGTTGATCTCTCGCCGACCGGTGTGCAGTTGGCGGAGTACGTGGTCAGCGCTCCTTATATTGAAGGGAGTATCGCCTCGGTCGTGGCTGAGCAACGCGATCACCAAGCGGTCACGGACGTCATCGGTTCCGAACAAATGTCGCGTTCGGGTGCATCCGATGCGGCTGATGCTTTGGCCAAGGTCACCGGCCTTACACTGGACCGCAACGGTTATGTTATTATTCGCGGCCAGCCTTCACGGTACACCGCCACCCAGCTCAACGGCTCCCCACTGCCCAGTCCCGATCCGATTCGCCGAATTGTGCCGCTGGATATGTTTCCCACCGATGTGCTTGCGGACATTCAGGTACAAAAAGCCTATTCCGCCGATAAGCCGGGTTCGTTCGGCGCCGGGCTTATTGATCTGCATACCAAAAAAATTCCGGCGCAAAGTTTCGCCAATGTGTCGGTAAAAACAGGTATCAATACGCAGAGCTATTCGCATGGCGGCTCAAGCTATCGTGGTGGCGGCAAGGACTATTGGGGTGATGATGACGGAACTCGGGCCCTGCCCGGCGCAGTTGCCCGTGCAACCGCGGGCGGAAAAACCTTGGATGACCTGTCCAACGAACAGCGTAATACCTTGGGTAAATCGTTCGGCAATAACGCGCGGCTAGTAGACGAAACCTTGCCGTTAGACAGTGGTTTTTCCATTGCCGGCGGTCGGCATATGGATTTTAAGGCGGCCGGTACATACGGTGTGTTGGCATCGGCGAGTTGGAATCAGGTGTACCGGTTTCAGCAGGCTGTTGACCGAAACTTTTCTATTGGCGGCGGAAAAATTGTGGTACAGGATGACCTTGTCAAAAATCGTACCGACCGGGATGTGGATCTGAGTGGGCTATGGATCATCAGTGGGGAATGGAAAAATCATCGCATTACCGGCAACACCAGTTTTCTACGCAAAACACGGCAACGCAGTGAGGTCGCCGAAGGTACGGAAACCGTGAGTGACGACAGGATCGCGCGGAACTACCTGTTGGAATGGAATCAAAGAGAAATGGTTATACAACAATGGATAGGTAAACATCATTTGGGTAAACGCGTTGACCTGGATTGGCGCTATCTTAGCGCTCAAGGGAAACGATTTTCGCCGGATCGACGCACATACAAATATGTGCAGTTGCCTGACGGTGGTTTCCGGTTTTTCTCCGAAACCGGCTTAAGTCGCCGGTTTAATACGGTAGATGACAAAATTAGCAGCCTGGCGGTGGATGTATCCGTGGCAACGGTCAAACGAAAAACTTTCACGCTGGGCAATAAGCTGGGCATGGCATTTTCAGCAAAAGACCGCAAGTCCCGAATCCAACGATTTACCTTTAAGCCCGACGGTGAAAACTTATCGTTCGAAAATCCGCAACAAATCTTCACGCCACAAAATCTTGATAACGGTACGGTTGAATTCCGTGATGATACACAATCCAACGAACAATATAATGGAAGCGCGGATATAGCAGGATTATACCTGGCAACCGATATTCAATGGCGTGAAGTATGGCGTTTTACCTTGGGTCTTCGCAGGGAAAAGGCCGCGTTTAACGTGGCCACCGGTGTAGGCACCGACAATGAAGTGGACGGCGGATTTGACGATTCCCGTATGCTGCCTTCCCTGTCGACCGTGTGGTCGGTGACGAAAAATAACCAGCTTCGCGCGGGATTGAGTCAAACGATATCTTATCCAATGTTGGTGGAGTTGTCCGACACGCGTTTTTTTGATCCCGATTCCGGTGACGAATATCAAGGTAACCCTGATCTGAAACCGACACGCATAAGCAGCTACGATATTCGTTGGGAGTGGTATCCAAGCACAACCGAGTCGGTTTCCTTCGGCGTGTTCCAAAAAATATATACCGACCCCGTCGAACGCAGCTTTATCGGCCTGGCCGGCGGCGGTATGCTGCGGACTTTGCAGAACGCAAAAAGTGCCGAAGTCACTGGTATGGAAGGAGGGTTTCGCCTGCGCCTTGGCCGTGAACATACGTTGCTTAATCATTTCTATATCGCCGGCAATATAGCCTTCTTGGATTCAAGCGTCACCCTTACCGGCGAAGGTGTGGCAACCAGTACCGACCGTTCACTGCAAGGTCAGGCGGATCAGGTTTTTAACGTTGAAACCGGTTACGACGGTAAACGCCATGATGCCACCGTTATCATCAATGAAGTTGGTGGTCGATTGGATAAGGCAGGAGCCTTTGGTGTGCCTGACACTTATCAGGATCCTGTTACCCGTTTGGATGTTATATACGTTTATCAATGGAATAAGTCTCTTTCCGTAAAATGCAAAGCGACCAATTTTCTGAATCCGCGGATACGATTTGTACAAGGCGGCGAAGTGCAACGCAGTTTTAAAAATGGCGCGGGTTTTGATGTGGCGGTAAAGCTAAATTTTTAGCCGGTGAATGTCATAAAAATGCAACGCGAAGTAGTTACAATTTCGCCACGCCACGAAAACCACACAACGCCATTGATAAGGACATTAGTGATGTATATTTAAACGCATAGGGATACGCTTGACGCGAAATTTAGGAGACTGAAATGTTAATTGAGAAATCCAAACTGGTAATCCCGATTGCCTTCTCGTTTGTCTTTGCCGCTTGCAGTAGTGATGACAACAATGATACCAAAGCCCCCCCTGAGCAAGAAAAGGCGAGCTATCAACAGGAACTGATCGACAACGGTCAAATTAATTTTGATACCGATACCGGATTGACGATCGACCCGGATACGTTTGCCATTACCTCCACGCTAACATTTCCGGGCGCCGCGCAAGCTCTGCCCGCCGGTATGGCTGATCTTGCTTATTTTGGCGCGGTTGATCCCGCCACCGCGACCGGTTCGGCATGGTGGAACGGTTGGACTGTGCATGACGCGGCTATTGACGGTAGTTTGCTCTCTCGATCCGTCTATCCGTTGGCGGATGACATTGAGTCCGGCGATCTTGTCGGTGCCGTTGACAAGAACTGTCCTATCGGCACTTTGTTAACCGGTACCCAAAGTGATACGGCAATCGTGACCGTGGGTTCAACCACCGTGGAATTTCCTGTTTGCGTTATTGCCGACGACATCCTTGCCGATGTAACCCTGAGCAATGATTTTGTCTATATTCTGGACGGCATTATCAAAGTCGGTGACGGCGACCAGGCCGGCGGCGGTACCACCAACGCGACATTGACCATTGAATCCGGCAGCCAGCTTTTCGGCGTGGAAGGTACCGCGGCCGGTATTCGCGTGACCCGCGACTCGTCCATTGATGCCGACGGTAACATGGATATGCCGATTATTATGGCGGCTGTTTCGTTTAGTACGGTTGATCCTGACGGTGACGGTGCTCAACTGGCGACGGGCATCGGTGACATCACAGATTTTACCGGTCGTGGTGACTGGGGTGGTTTAATTGTCGACGGCAATGCCAAGCACAACGGTGCGAATGCCGACGGGGAAGTGGTCAGTGAGGCCGCACCGGACGGTGATAACCCGTTGTTTGGCGGAAGCGACGATACCGACAGCAGCGGTACCATTCGCTATGTCGTGATCGGTGAGTCCGGTTTTGCCTTCCGTGCTGATCAGGAAGTCCAAGGTTTGACCCTGGAAGCCGTGGGCTCCGGTACCACCATCGCATACATTCAAATTTTCGGTTCCGAGGATGACGGTATCGAATGGTTCGGTGGCACCGTCAATTTACGTTATGTTGTTGTCAACGGACCGGACGATGACGGCTTGGACTTTGATGAAGGTTATACCGGTAATATACAAAATGCGATTGTGCGTATGGGCGCCAGTAACGGTGACCGGGGTATCGAATCGGATAATAATGGAGCGGACTTTGATGCGACGCCGCGTTCAGCACCCAATCTTTCCAATATCTTGATTTTGGGCAATAGCGGTAAAGCCGATAAGTCGACCTTGGCTGCGTTGCATCGGGAAGGTTTTGGCGGCAAGGTATTTCGTTCTGTATACACCGATGATTTGCTTGCCGGGACCAGGTTTGAAGCAGGTTGCCTGGATGTCGATGATGCCAAACCGGTTACACTGGAATATTTTGATACGATATTTAATTGCAGTCCGCAGAATATTGCCGTTGCCGACGATTGATGCATTGACCGCTTAGCAAGATGCCACCTTCGGGTGGCGTTTTTTTTTGGAGAAATTCGTTGTGAAGGGTGAAAGGTGAAGGGTGAAGGGTGAAGGGTTGGTGCGAGTGTCACCCCGCGTTCACTGAATCGCAGGCTACGGAGATGACGAAATTTTCAATCAGGACTGCCGTATTTTCTGTGCGCACCACCAGGCCGTATCTTCCCATAAATAAGTAGCATGACTACCCGATACACTTGGCACGGACAAGCGACGACGGTTTTTCGCGACACACGGTGGAACGATCCGTATGCGCGACGGCGGCCTGCCGCGGATGATTTTGAAGTGCGTAACAACCATTGCGGCTTAAGTCGCGATTATCATCGCTGACATGGGTTCGCAATTGCATCTGCATGTTTCGTTTTCGGGCACAAACTGGGATTAAATGAAGCTAAACAGAACCGGGTATTCCACCGCAAGTAAAACCCATGGCTTGGCGGTGAATGCCGAGAAAAGAGGAAGCAAGCGACCCGCGGTTGCGGCGGGTAGGTGACGGTATATTGCTTTTTGAAACGCTCGGGCGTGGGCGGTATTGCGGACACGCTTTGGATTGACTATACGAAACAACATTGGCGGCAGGGGTCACCCGCCGATAATCGGTAATTGACCGGTCATTTATACCATTCAAATAACGTAGTGCACCCGCGCCGGCGAGCCTTGTCTATGTGGTTTTCTCTTAATATGATGTACTATTAAGCAGCTTATTGAAATCCATATCGTGAGTATTTGTTCCAAAACTGGCCCCCATCTTGTAGGTGTCATGTGAAGGCTTCGTAGGGTCAGGACTACGGTTGCTCCTTGATCTTTCCATCGAGCCGCTCCTTTGCACATTCGTTGTTTTACAA
>Ga0114931_10009488_pt1 | contig 11651 bp, 9 predicted proteins | sample 2SBtaG_FD_89579 | JGI IMG/M metagenome (GOLD analysis project Ga0114931, IMG submission 89579) | Deep subsurface microbial communities from Kolumbo volcano to uncover new lineages of life (NeLLi) - 2SBTROV14_V59a metaG | ecosystem: Environmental > Aquatic > Marine > Volcanic | place: Kolumbo...
ACCAAACCTTATTTGTTGATTCATTTCATGCAAAACAGTAGAACTCAAGATTAAATCAAATTTGTTATCTTCAAAACCAGTTTCAGTTGCATCACATAGCTTGAGATTTGCATCGCTGCCTAACTTTTTTTCAGCAACTTTAATCATTGCATTTGAAATATCTATTCCAAATACATTACATTTTTCCTGTTGATATAATTTAAGGTGAGCTCCTGTTCCGCAACCAATATCAAGAACATCCATTCCGGCTTTAACGGGATACATTTTCATCCCAATCTTTCTTAAACCGCTATTCATTGGTTCAAAAATACTATCATACAAAGTTGCAATATTTCTATATTTATCTTTCATTTACTTAATCCTTTAACACTATAACATATTAATAAGCTTCAAGAATTTTCTGTTTTTTATAATGTTATCTCGCATTTTATATTTAATAATTATTTGTTTTTAATAAATTAAGTAAATATTTATTTTATATATTTTCTTTCATTTTTAATAATAAGCCGGATATACAACTTTTATATTTTGCCGGATAATGTTCTTCTGATATTGAATCGTCAATATTGAAAAATGAAGAAATGTAAAATAGTTTCAAATTAGACCCCCAAATATTTGAGGTTAAATTAAATAACACGGAACAGAAGAAATGTGTTTGTAATTTGTTCCGAAATGTTTACGTTATTAAAATAACGTTTTTTCGTAGTTCAAGTCAACAAGTATTTTAAAATTACAAACAACAAAAAACAAATTTCAAACCCGCCTCCGCGGGAATGATAAGAAAATATATTTACTCCTCTTCATCCAAAAACATTTGTTTTTCATATTTATGTTTTATTAACTGCGCTTCCACAATAAAGTAAACGTTCTCCGCAATATTGGTACAATGGTCTCCCATTCTTTCCACCTGCCTTGATATTACAAAAAAATTTAAAGCTTCATCAATTGCAGCACTGTCTTTTTTCATTAATTCCTTTAGATAACTGCAATTCTCAGAATTTAAATTATCAAGTTTATCATCCGTAGCAATTACTTTTTTAGAAAGATCAGCGTCCGTTCTAATGTAGGAATCAATGCTGTCTTTTAACATTTCTTTTACTACTTCACTCATTTCAAAAAATTTAGTCTGCTCAATAAAATGCGGAAGAGCTTTAAGACTGATAGCACTTTCGGAAATATTTACGGCAATGTCACCGATTCTTTCCAAATTATTATTTATTGCAAATGCAGACATAATAAATCTTAAATCCATAGCATAAGGTTGGTTGAGTGCAAAAATTCTTTGACAAAGTTTCTCAATTTTAACGTCATATTTATCCACATCGTTGTCCAACTCAATTACTTTTTTTGCCAAATCTTTATTCCCCTCTTTAACGGAAAGGAATGTAAGTTCCACTTGATTTTCAACAATACTTGACATTTCAATCATCATCTTTTTCAATTTTTCCAATTGAATATCCATTTGTCTCTGCATTTTGTTAATCCTTTTTATTATTAAAATTCATTAACCAAATTTTCCGGAAATATAATCTTCTGTCCGTTTCTTTTCCGGATTGGTAAATATATTATTTGTTTGGCCAAATTCAACTAACTCACCTGTATAAAAGAACGCTGTTTTGTTACTAACGCGGGCGGCTTGCTGCATGTTATGTGTAACAATAACAATAGTGTAATTTTCTTTTAAAACTCTTATTAATTTTTCTACTTTTGCCGTAGCTATGGGATCCAATGCGCTTGTGGGTTCATCCATTAGCAGAATTTTAGGATTTACTGCAATTGCTCTTGCTATGCACAGTCTTTGCTGCTGCCCGCCGGAAAGTCCCACAGCGGATTGATTTAACTTATACTTTACTTCCTCCCACAAAGCTGAATCTATCAAAGCTTTTTCCACAATGTTCATTATTTCTTTTTTATTTTTTGTGCCGTTTATTCTTAGTCCGAATGCAATGTTATCAAAAATACTCATCGGAAAAACATTAGATCTTTGAAAAACCATTCCAACATTTCTTCTAAGGTCAACAATATCCTGTTCCTTTTCATAAATATTTTTGCCGTCTATTATAACTTTACCAGTAAGTCTTGTGTTTTTAATTAAATCATTCATCCTATTTAAAATACGTAAGAATGTAGATTTGCCGCACCCCGATGGACCTATTAAAGCAGTTACCTCATTTGCATGTATGGAAAGGGAAATATCTTTTAATGCCTGTTCTTTTCCGTAGAAAAAATTCAGGTTATTAACCGTGATAATATTTTCTCTTTCTTTTTCCATTTATTTTTTTATAATAAAATAATTTAATTTATTAAGATAAAAAGGAAATTATACAATAAATTAATACTAAGATTAAATAATTGTTAATTTTAGGGATAATACTTCTAACCCCCGACTTAAGTCTTGGGTGGGTTAAAACTAACTTAGAAATATAGGCAACCGCTTCAGCATTTTATAATCCTTGCACAAACACAGTATCTTTAAAGGGGATTAATAAATAGCTTCTCTTATTTTCGCGCTGATATAATCCATTATCCATACGACCAAAGCTATCATCAAAACTATTAAACCTACTTCGTGCCAACGGGCAAGACCTTGATACTGCATCAGCATTGTGCCGATACCTACGCCGCCGACAAGTCCTATTATTGTAGCCATTCTAACATTTATATCCCATCTATAAATAGTAAAAGAAAGAAACGGTAAAACTATTTGCGGAACAACTGCATACCAAACAACCTGTACTTTATTAGCACCGGTTGCAGTAATTGCTTCAACAGGGCCCTGTTCTATTCCTTCGATAGCTTCGGAATAAAGTTTAGCATTTGAAGCAATGGTGTGAACAAGCAAAGCAATCATGCCCGCAAAGGGACCAATGCCCACCCAGACAGAAAAAATAATTGCCCAAATTAATGGTTCTATTGAACGAACAAAATTTAGTATTAACCTTAAAATATAATAAATAGCAAATGTAATTTTATTGCCTTTCATTAAATTTCTTGCAGTAAAAAAACTTATAAATAAAGTAATGGGAATTGAAATAAGAGTTGCAAGCAATGCAATATAAATGGTTTCAATCATTGCAAAAAGTGCATCATCAAAAATACCGAATTCGGGTGTAAATAAAGCACCAAAAAGTCTTTCGGCACCTTGAATACCTTCTGCACTAAACAAATCAACAAGCGAAAGTTTTGTAATTATCCAGCCGGCTATAAATGTAATATTGAAAAGAAACCATCCGAATATTTCTACTGTCCATTTTGTAGCTTTATTATCCTTGGCGACTCCAAACAATTTACAGGAAATCGTAGTACGTGTGAAAGTCCAACTTACACTTATTACAACAGAAATAACAAATACTAATAATATACTTCCCCAACTAAACGGTATATCTCTTAAATTAAGAATAAACTTATAATAAATAGCTCTTTGAACAACAAGTATAGAATAAAACACAAAAAAGATATCTAAGAAAATTGCCTTAATAAAATTAACTTTTTCTTCAATACGTTTATTTTGTTTAATAATGTCAATGGGCGATTCATTTAACTCTGCATTGTTTATCATCTTATTTCCACCTCTTCGGCTTCATCTCCGTAAATTGTTTTAAACCATTTTTCGTCTATATCTGTAGGATTTCCCTCATAAATAATTTCACCGGATTTAAGAGCAATAACTCTTGTTGCGTATCTTCTAACAAGACTTAAAAAATGAAGGTTGCAGATTACGGTTGTTCCGAATTCTTTATTCACTTTTTCAAAAAACTGCATAACGGAATTTGATGTTGCCGGGTCCAATGAAGCAACAGGTTCATCGGCTAATAATAATTTAGGACTTTGCATTAAACTCCTTGCAATTGCAACTCTTTGTTGCTGTCCACCGCTTAGGGAATCTGCTCTTTCTTTTGCCTTTTCTTTTATTCCGACTATTTCCAAACTTCTGAAAGCTTCTTCATAAATTTCATCCGAGAATTTACCGAAAATTGAATTGAGTGTTTTTAATTGACCGAGTTTACCTGATATCACATTTTTAAGAACCGAATGCCTGTGAATTAAATTAAAATGCTGAAAGACCATGCCTATTTGAGCCTTTACTTTTCTTAGCTCATCACCTGTGACGTGAGTAATATCTTTACCCAAAAATTCAACCGATCCGGCAGTTGGTTCTATCAAACGATTGATGCATCTTAAAAGTGTGGATTTACCGGAACCACTCAGTCCGATAACAACAAGAAATTCGCCTTTCTTAACTTCAAAGTTAATTCCTTTTAAGGCGTGCATTCCGTTTTTATAAATCTTATGTAAATTTTCTACTTTTAAAATCATTTTTTCTTTTTAACCGTTTCAAATGAGATATGCGCTTTCTTTAAAAGTTTCCTAAGCCCGTCATAGTCGCTGTCTTTAGTTCTTATTAATCCTTTAATATCATAAATGTCATAAAGTGATTTCTGCCCTTCTGGGGTTTTTACATATTTTAAAAGAGCATCTACAATTTTTTCTTTCATTTTTTTAGGCATATCTTTTCTAAAAACCCAGGGGTCATTTGGAATCCTTTGTGTGTAGCCTATTATTTTAATTTTTTTTGCAACATCGGGAAATTGTTTTAAAACACGCATTCTTGCATCCATAATTGCACCTGTTTTGGAATCAGGTGGTGCGGAATAAGTAGCGCCAACATCTACTTGTTTTTGATAAACCATAGTTACAACGTTATCGTGTCTCATTGCAAAAGCTGTTTCCGAAGGATGAATACCAAGTCTGTCAAGAAGTGCTTTCGGCAGTATATATCCGGAAGTAGAAGATGGATCCACATAGGCCATTTTCTTACCGTTAATTTGAGAAAGGCTGTCAATGCCTGAATCAACACGGGTAATTATTTGCCCTCTATAACTTGTCTCATTGCCATCTCTCACAATCCTAAGTAAAGCTTCTGCTCCATATTTTGCTTGTGCCATTAAATAAGAAAATGTATTTATGCTGGCTATATCTGCTTTACCGGAACCAAAGGCTTCAACAACAGCTACAAAACTTGCCGGCACTGCTGTGGTATAATAATAGCCTGTTTCTTTTTCCAAATAGTCTGTTAATTCTTTTGCGTTAAAAGAAATTCTTTTTGCATCTACAGAAGGTGTGAAATATATTTTTACCGGGTTGGATTTTGTACCAAGTGCACCTTCATTCAGTTCTCTAACAGATGAGATAACTATAAAGATTATTAATGGTAAAAGATAAAGTAAATACTTCATAAAGAATTTTTAAAGGTTTAGTAAATATGTGTATAAGTTTTTTTTTACACAAATTTTTGAGGTTATTTAACAATAAATTAATATTGGACAGATTTTATTTGAAATTATTTAATACTTAAACTGATTTTATGTGTCAGCTATAATTTTTGTTTTTAAAAAAATATAATGTTGGTTTTATAAAAGAGATATTAGTGTAATATAGGCAAGCAAATTTTTATAGGAGTTGGTACAAACTAAAATCTTTTCTTAACAAATTCTGAAAATGATGAACCCCCGTTTCACACTCGACTGATAACCTTCCTTTGTCGTAGGTTTTTGAACCAACCCCTTTCTGTACTTTTTCACAAATTTCTATGTCTTCAAACTGAATTTTATTGCTTGTTGAAATATCCTTTTCTATACTTTTAATTCCTTCCGGTGTCTCAACATCATCATAAAAATAGTTGAACACTACCAAGGTTTCTTTTTCAGTAACAGGAATTATTTGGTTCGTCTGCAGTCTCCCGGGTAGAATATTTAACATTAGATTCGGATAAATAAAATAATAATACGCCCCACCTTCGCCTTTATAAAAATTTTTTTCATTATTAATCGGGCTGTATTGAAGTGAGTATAATTCAAATACTTCGCTTTTATATTCTTTGTAGTCTAAAAAATCACAAAGCTCGGGATGAACATACGGCAGGTGATAACCTTCCAAATAGTTATCAATGTAAATTTTCCAATTGCATTTTACATTGTATTCAACCCTTTTATAATATTTTTTATTTAATAAATTATTCAGTTTTATCTCATCAGAAATTTTAGAAATTTGATTATAAATAGGTATAGCTTCATTGTTTAAGTTTACGAATATCAGTCCTTCCCAAACTTCTGTTTTTACGGGAACTAAACAGTGCTCTGATTTATCGAACAACTCGACTCTGTTAAATCTCGGCATTCCTCTTAGCTCTCCGTCTAATCTGTATGTCCACCCGTGATAGCCGCACTGCAGCACTGCTTTTGATCCGCTTGTGTTTAATTCAAGTGGACCGCCTCTGTGCCTGCATACATTGTAAAAAGCAGCGATTTTATTTTCAGCATTTTTAAAAATTATAATAGGATTGCCGGAAATATCAATTTGAATAGATTTTGATTTGTTTTTTAATTGCTCAATATGACCCGCGTACTGCCAGTGACGGGAAAAAATAAGATCTTTTTCAACACTCAATATTTTGGTATTGTAATACCAGTTTGCAGGAATAGTTTCAGCTAACTCAATTGGTTTAATTTTTAAGTCTTCTTTATTGAACATTTTTGATTATTCTTTTTTAAAATATATTGTCACTCTGATCCCGCCGTAGCCGGAGAAGAGTCTCCAAATTTTAAGATTGAGATTCTCTCCCCGATAATCAACTTCGTACTTTGAACTTAATCGGATTAACAATCGGGTCAAATTGACAATTCAATTTTTTAAAACGAACTTATAGAGAAAATGTGATCTACTTAAATTTGTAAATATTATTCTTAGAATTCACATCAGAGATAGTATCGTCGTCGAGTTTGATAGTTTTAATATTACCTTTAATTTTTGCTTCTACTAATACTTGTTTATCCTTCTCCCAAACTGCAGCAGTTTTTGTAATGGTTGTATCATTGTCCTGGTCATCAACAAATGTAAGCCTTATCGGAACCGGAATATTCCCAACTTTTTCAACTAGAACTTTATAATTGTCACCGTTTTTTCTACTTTTTTAATTCCCAAATCCGGAAAGCCTCTATCAAAGAACCACGGTTTCCAATACCAATTCAGATTTTTGCCTGTCCCGGTGTTAAAAGAATAAAAGAAATCATAAGGGCCCGGATGTTTGTGATTCCAGTTGTTCATATAATTATGAAGTCCTTTTAAAAATAATTTATCGCCCAACATATTTCGTAAATAATCATAAGCTTGTCCCGGTCTTGAATAAGCTGAAATAGAATACGAAAAACCTGTTAAAAGGTTAGAAGGAATCATTAGCGGCATTTCCATTTCGTTACCGGCAATAAAGCTGTAAAATCTATTATTTCTTCTTCTTGCGTTGTATTTACCAAATTCAGTTTGAAAATCCATTGGAAGCATTTGTGCCCAACCTTCGTCCATAAAAGCATATTTTTTTTCATTTGTTCCCATATAAAACGGCATATATTGGTGTGCAATTTCGTGAGATGTTACGCCAACTGTTCTGCCCCAATTAGTAGTACTTCCGTCATTTATCAGCATAGGATATTCCATTCCTCCCGTACCGTTAAATACGGTTAAACTTGGAAACGGAAATGGTACAGCAGGAATTTTTGTTGAATAGTAATTTATAGATTTTCTTGCAATTTCTGCCACATCTTTAAAATCCTTTGATTGCTTTTTGTAAACAGCGGCAATATAGATTCTTCTTCCCGTTTTTTTATCCACAGTTAAACCTACAGCATCCCATAAATAATGATCGCTCGTTCCAAATACAAAATCCGGTACATTTTCTGCTTTGTAATGCCAGGTGTTAAATTTATTTTCGCTATTAAATATATCCCCGTTTTTCAAATCTTCTGCATTTACAATGTTAACAACAGTATCTGCTGAGTGTGCTTCATTATATCTATTAAGATATTTCTGATTTAATAAAATTTTTGGATTTTGAAGAATTCCGGTTGCCCACACTCCGAATGTATTTGGCACTGTTACGTTTACATCAAAATTTGAAAAATCGTTGTAAAATTCTTGAGTACCGTTAAAGGGTATCATATCCCATCCGTCTATATCATCAAAAACAGCAACTTGCGGATACCAATATCCTACTAGAAATGAAGTAGAATCATACATACCCATTCTATCTCTTGGGGAATTTGGTATTGTAAAATGCCAATTAACTTTTATTTCAATATTTGATTTTGAAGTGACTAAAGAATCAAGACGTACAAATAAATTTGTTCCTCTATCTTGTACTTTCTTCCTATTTTTTAAATCAATATTTTTTCCACCAATTACCATTTTAGTAATTATATCACCATCAGTAATTGATTTCTTATTTATAGCTCTGCTACGAGCTGCTCCAATTCTATTTTTATTTTGATAAAGCCTGAAAACAATTCTGTTTAAATCTTTCGGACTATTGTTGTGATAAACTATTATTTCTTCACCTTCAACCAATCGTGTTTTTGGATTTACTTTAACATTTATTTTATAATCGGAATAATTCTGCCAATAATTTTTCCCGGGTTTACCGTCATAAGAACGAGTTCCGTTATCGTACGCTTTTTTAATATTTCTTGGCATATATAATTTATTTTGAGCAAAGGCATTGCTTGAAATAACAGTAGATAATACAAAAGCAAATATTACAAACAATAAAGTTTTAGTTCTCATTTTTTCTCCTTTATTAATCAAGTGAAGTGTAAGTACAATTCTTACCCAAAGAGAGAGTCACCCTTTGAATTTATTTTTCTTTTATTAAATCTTTTATAAGCAAGGTCTGTTGCTTCCCTGCCCCTTTGTGTTCTTTGAATAAAACCCTGTTGAATTAAAAAAGGTTCATAAACTTCTTCTATTGTTCCCGGGTCTTCATTAACTGCAATTGATAGAGTATTTAACCCAACGGGTCCCCCGTTATAATTTTCAATTATTGTTAAAATTATATCCTTGTCCATTTCGTCAAGACCGTATTCATCAACATCCAATGCTTTTAAAGCCTTTTGTGCAATTTTAATATCTATAATTTTCTTGTTGTCAAAATCTGCAAAATCTCTAGTCCTTCTTAAAAGTCTATTAGAAATTCGCGGAGTTCCTCTTGACCTTTTTGCTAATTCTATAGAAGCATTATCATCCAACTTAATATTTAGTATTCTTGCAGAACGCATTACAATTTTGTTTAATGTTTCCGCTTCGTAATAAGCCAGTCTGAATTTAATTCCGAATCTATCCCGCAAAGGAGAGGTTAACATTCCGGCTCTTGTTGTTGCCGCAACCAAAGTATATTTTGGTAAAGATATTTGAACCGAACGAGCATTGGGACCGGAATCTATCATTATATCTAACTTGTAGTCTTCCATTGCTGAATAGAGATATTCTTCAATTACGGGGCTGAGCCGGTGAATTTCATCTATAAATAATACTGAGTTTTCTTCAAGTGTTGTAAGCAAACCGGCAAGGTCTCCGGGTTTTTCTAAAACGGGACCGGAGGTTGTTTTTATTTTAACGCCCATTTCATTTGCAATAATATGAGCTAAGGTAGTTTTTCCTAGTCCCGGCGGACCGGTAAGTAAAACGTGGTCTAAGGCTTCCCCCCTTTTCTTTGCAGCTGTAACAAAAACATTCAGGTTATCGGTTATACTTTTTTGCCCGCTGAATTCAGATAGAATAACCGGACGTAGTGATTCTTCGAATTTTTTTTCTTTTTCCGTTAATGTTGTGTTCGTTGTTTCTGATTTACGCATAAATTAATTTGTTTTAATATTAGTATTTAATTTAATCATCCTAATTGAAATAACAATACCAATCATCAATAATATCATAATAATTGCTGCACCTATTGACTTCCACATATCTAAACTCTCGGCTACAAAAATATTTATACCCAAATTCCAGGCACTTCCATAAAGTATAATCAAATGTATTACATATATTAAAAGCGTATGTCTGCCGATAAGTATTATAAGACTCGGAATTTTTGTTACTTTTACAGCAACTAAACAAAAAATAGAATTTAAGATTAGAACAATGCCAAGTCTGTATAAAATTAGATTGGGACTATTGCCCCAAAAGTCACTGCTTCCGTTAAAAGCAATCTCAATTCTATCCCCGATAAAAGCTGAAATAATAAGTAAAACACCAATTAGGAAAATACTTATTCCAAACTTTGGTTTTTTATGTCCCCCAGTGTGTGTTGCCAAATGATATCCCAATATACCCCCGAAAAATAGATATGAACACCAAGGAAATAGCGGAAAGTTTGAACCTGTACCGCTGTAAAAATAACCGGCTATCTGTAGGGGTAAAAAAGAATTCCAATCAATTGATTGTACAACCGGGTTTAGAAATATAAACAAGAATCCAAAAGTAAAAAATAAATAAGTAGGTTTTATTTTTATCTTTTCGGACAGATATAATAATATTATTAAGAACAGAATTCCAAAACCGATAAGCTGCAAAACATCCACTGCAAAAAAATCTTTCAATTGCTTCCCGGTTACAGCAGAAAAATCTATTAATGTTGCTGTGGGATAGTGAATCAAGTAACCTAAAAAGACTAACAAAAGAAATCTTTTTAACCCTTTTTTAAATCTTGGGTTTTCTTTAGTTTTTTTATTTTGAAAAATGAAAAGATATGTAAAAACCGTTCCGGCCGTAAAAAGGAAAATCGGAGCGGTCATTCCCCGCATAAAATTCCATCCATAATATATAAAAGAATTACTATCTCTAAATTGGTTAGAAAGGAGCATATCGATAGTATGTCCCTGCACCATCATTAACACAGCGAAGGCTCTGATTAAATCTAAAAATATAATTCTCTTGTTCAATTTAATCCGATTTAATATTTAAGATGATCTTGTTTTAATTATAAAAATAATTATACAAAAAATTATAATAAAGGGGGCGGGAATTTATTGGTTGGTACATGCCATACCGTGGAGAAAAATTGTTAAAGCAAAAAATATTCTTTCCCTCGTTCTTAAACATACGATGATAACTTTTGCGAAATGTGAATGATTAATTATTTTTTTAAAAAAAAGAGACGAGTCACCGACTCGTCTCTACTTTAAAATATTTTTACCATTAATAATTTTTACTATAAATTAACCACAGCCATCAAATATCCCCAAGTAGAAGTGTCCGCTCCTTTCTTTTCTTTAAAAATATCTCCGGGAGAAAAGAATGAAAATCCACCGACAAATTTTACTTCTTTACTGTATTTATATGTTAATGTTAAATCTACTTCAGAACCAAAACTGCTGGAAGTGTTGCCACTCAATAAAGTATAATCTTCATTAGAATTAAACAAATGATATGCTACAGCAAACACACCTTTTTGAAAGGGAACAATAGAAGCTTTGCCGTGAATATCCATTAGTCCAAGCCCGAATGTATTAGCGGGTATATTTATAAAATAATCCATATACCCGTAAAATTTATGATTTGTAGCATACAATGTATTGAAAGTTTTATACTTTGTAATATCTTTTCCATCATCGCCGCTTAGATATGCAATTCCGCCGCCAAGTGCAGGTTTACTTTTTTCATTAAAAGTATAACTTAAATTATATGCAGCCATAAAAGCAGATATATCTTGAATAGTATTTTGTGTGCCGAACTGATATGCTATATCAAGTTCATTATATAAACCTTTACCTTTCTTTTTACTACCCAAGAACAAGCCCATAGTATAGCGGTTAAAATCAACTTTTACT
>Ga0114931_10009489_pt1 | contig 11650 bp, 5 predicted proteins | sample 2SBtaG_FD_89579 | JGI IMG/M metagenome (GOLD analysis project Ga0114931, IMG submission 89579) | Deep subsurface microbial communities from Kolumbo volcano to uncover new lineages of life (NeLLi) - 2SBTROV14_V59a metaG | ecosystem: Environmental > Aquatic > Marine > Volcanic | place: Kolumbo...
GTGTTTTGATCACCCTGGTTGTCGGTGATAAAAATGTTGCCCTTCGAATCGCGGGCAAGACCCATGGGGTATCGTAAGTCGTGTGCCACCGGTTCGACTTTCCCATCGGGTGAAATTTTCAGCAGCTTACCTCTCCAGCGGGTCTTGTTTCGCGGTCGTCTCGGCTGTGCATAGTCGCTTCCCAATGCGATAAAAAGATTCCCCTGCTCGTCACGCGCGAATCCACAGGTCCAATCGTGGTAGTTCTCGCTGTAGCCCCAGCCGGTCGCCATCACCTTGTGTTGATCGGCTTTGCCATCACCGTCGGAATCGATTAACCGCAGAACTTCCGGTTTGTGCGCGACAATCAAATCGTTTCCATCGGCGAGAATACCGAACGGGGCTGCTAACCCTTCTTCGAAAAGTACGAGTTTATCGGGAATCGAATCGCCGTCGGAATCGCGAACCAGATAAACTTCACCTTTAAGGGATGTGAACGCCAGCGTGCCATTTGTTGTAAACGTGATCGCCGTTGGCATGATTTTACGTTGGATGGGAAGCCGAATGCCGTCGAAGCCGGGAACCGTCGTGACCGGTTCGAGTTTGAGAATTTGAGCGGGTTGAGTCGCCTGTTTGTTCGTCGAGATTTCTCGTTTTAGCGAAGCCATGTACCGAATGACGATTCCATCCTGGCTTCGCCTATCTTTGACGAGGGTGTATCGATAATCGCCATGTTGAATCCATTTCGAACTCCCAACTAGGATTTCAGGTCTGCCAAGAGCGGGTTGAAACTGCGATTCGAGGAAGAGTAGGCTGCCAAGTGTGCGATTCTCTTCGACAGCAATTGTTCGTTCGAACCCGCTGCGGAATTTTTCGGAATTTTGTTGCAGCAGAAGCGGTCGATATCTTTCTAAGATCGTCACTCCTTTCCGCATTCCTTCGATCTGGAAAAAAAGTCGATAGCGAAGCTCGACGCTTTTATCTACTGTTCGATACGAAAGCAATCGCATCGTCGAACCGTACTCTTCGTGTGGAAGCACAATCTGCGATTTCGTTCCTTTTTTTTGCAACAATGCAAAGTCGGAACTCTGGCCCAAATCCGACACGACAGGCAGCCCTTCCATGCGCCAGAACCAGCTTTTTCCCGCAGAGCGTTGATGCGCAAAATCGCCGAACGTCCAGAGCCGAAGCGTCGCCCGATCCAGATCGAACAACATGTTATGACCGGTCTGAAGCCCAATTGCCAACGAACGCGCGATGTAGCCTTTTCCCTGCGTGCCGGTCAATTCGAAGACGTCCCGAATCAATCTCGCATCGCCGTTGGGTTTGACGGTCCAGTATTGCTCGACTGCCGCGGGATTGGTGGGAGCACGAAAACGCGCATCGTGAACCGCCCGCCAAATTGCTTCGAGTTGACGATTCAAATCGCCCTTCAGAATTCCTGCAATCGGTTGATGGTACGAAGGCATCTCCATCCCGGGAATCACCCGAATCGTTGCCCTCAGCCAGCGGTCGAAAAACGCTTTTCTCACGCGCCCTTTTAGCTTGAGCAAATCCGAACCCCGCGTGGGAAGCGTGACATTCTTCGGCTGAAACGATCCCACAATATGACACGCCGTGCAATTGAATCCCTTCGCGCCGATTAAGCGATTCCCCGCGACAAGCCATTGCGATTCCGATATTTTTTTTCGCGGTTGTTTTACGTCAATTCCTGAGACGTCGGGAAGACGATCGTGCGAAATCAGATAGTGTTGCAGCGACTTCTCTTCTCCGTTGAGAAATCGAAACCGAGGCATGCGCGCTTCCAGCCAGGGTAGTCGCGGTAAACGCACTTCGCCTCGAATCGATTTCAATAAAGCCGTATCGTGCAACTTGTCGCCGACCGCCGTGAGATTTGGCGGGATGAGAGTCGAACTATGACCGCGAAAACGGGAATCGTTTTGGGAAACACGGCCCGCCACTTGGGAGATGCCCCGACTTCCACCCCGTGGGTGACACGCCAGGCAGTTGTTCTTCTGCAAAACCAAACGACCTGTTTCGAATGGACTCGGTTTTTCGAAAGTCCCCCTGAGAGTGCGCAGATAGAGAGACGTTTCTTTCAACGGTAAGTTGGGGAACGTCGGTGTGAAAGCAGAAACTTTCATACGGGACATAACAAGACAGGAATCGGCAGCATTCAGATTTAGTTTTGTCAGCAAAACGACGGTTTTTGGTTCGACTGTCGGATCGTCGATGCGATGACAGTTCACACAGCCGGCTTTTTGAACGAGTTTCTTACCGCGTTCTACTAATTCAGCATCGGGTTTCGCAGAACCGACCGGGCGAATTGGTCGTTCCAAGCGAGGATTTCCCAAACTTGCAAGATACCACACGAGTTGTCTGCGTTCTTTGTCAGTCAGTTTGAAAACCGGCATCCTGTGGTCGGCGTTCAGTAATTTGGGATCTTTCAACCAAAGATCGAACCAACTCCGTGTCCGCCTCTTTCCCACGTTCGATAAATCTCCGCCGCCAAATAAACCGTCCGTTCCTTCTCCTTCGAGGGTGTGGCACGCCAGGCATCCCAGCGAGCGAATCAGATACTCTCCCGATTCGATAGTCTTGGATACCTTTTCTGATTTGTTGAGTTTGGAAAATTGCACATCTTTGCTTTTTGAAGTCAGATAGGCTGCAATCGCTGCCGCCTGTTTTTCGTCGAAACCAAAGTCGGGCATTTTGGAAGTTTTTTTTTCGGCATGTTTCGCCCGGATTTTTTGAATCAGCCATTGGGGATTCGTACCCGAGCCGAATTTTGTCAAATCGGGACCGCTCAGTTTCCAGGCATCGCTCTTGGCACGGTGGCATTGGACGCATCGAAATGCCATCACGCTTTGTCTGCCAATTTCAATTCGATGGAGTTGCGCGGGTGATGTTTTGGTGAATAAGAGACGATTCGGAATAGTCTCTCGTGGGAATCGGCGTGCGTACCAATTGAGCTGACAACGAGCGGCATCGTTCGTTTTCCGAAAAATCGCTTGAAATGTTCTCAAACCAAACTTCAATGGAACAGTTTTACCCGAAATCCATTTCGCTTTTTCGGAGCGTCCTTGAAAAACGGTCTGCCCGTCGATGCGAACTTCGAGTTCACCCTGGATCCATGCCGAAAACGTATAACTCGCAGATTTTTTGACAAGCAGTGTGCCAGTCCATGTGACCGAAAAACATCCTTGCGGCAACCGTTCGTCCGGCGTGGAGTTCTCCCAGACGAAGGAAATATCGGGATCGATCCGTTCGACTGCACGGTTCGCCGATTTATACAGAGCATGCAACCCCGGAATCATCTCCTCGAAATCGTCACCCTGCGCGAAAGAGACCGAAGAGATCAGAAAAGAAGCGAGGGGAATCGCAAGCACACCGTAAGGATGTAGATTCATATCGACTTGGAATACTAAAGACAGAATTACAACTGAGTGATTCTCTCGATTATAACAACCTGTAGACCGTGCTGCGCTTTGAGAAAACAAGCTACGAGGGTATGCGAAGCCATTCAAAAAAACGAACACTCAAAACTCCGTTTTAACCCTTCGCTTTCACAAGAGATCAATGAAACTTTTCGATTCCAAATCGATTAGTTCAACGACAGACCAAAAAAATCCCCGGTCTCTGCGAGAGACCGGGGATTCGGTTTGAAAGTTTGCCGTGGTGCGATCCGATTACGAGTCGCTACTGGCCGGTGATTTCTTCGGGTCGAGAGCCTTTTGAATTCTGGCTTTCAAATCCTGAAGATGGGCACGAGTCAGCACATCTTTCGCATTCACTTTTGGAAGGCTGCGACCGATTTGCTGGTTGATCGTGTTGAGTTCCGAGCGTGACAAAGCAGGCATATCGGAATCGCTGCTGGAACTTTTTACGAACGAAGCCAGATGATCGACGTAAGCACGCTGGAGATTTCTTCGGTAGACGTCGATGGTAACGTTGTTCCCGGAGAGTTCGTTGAAAATCCCGTTCCGAACATCGACCAACATTTCATCCGGTCGGTAGGCGGTGGTATCGCGGTTGGAAAGTTCCGCCATACGTTTCACCTTTGTCTCGCTCACCAGACTGCTGAGAATTCGTTTCTGGTTCGAGAGAATACGGTCGGTGGCACCGTCGGCTTCCAGACGCATCGTGATCCGAGGATCGACCAGTTTCATTGGAGTCTGGAAGGCATGTTTGTTGAGGAACGCAACGGCTTTGCGCTGCATTGCCGCATCGACGGTGTGATAAACCGTATCCGCATCGCCGTAACGAAGATTGATTTTCTCGAACCCGGCAACGACTCCCGTCACATGGCCCAACTCGCGGTAGCGTTGTCCGACCAGGCGGTCGTACATATTCTGCAGCAGGGTGTAATCTTCACCCTTATTGCAGCAGGCTTTGACGAGGTAACCGGCGACGCGGTCGATGTTTTTCAAACCGAGTGCGGTTGCGGCAATCGAATCGCTTCCCAGGTCTTCGGTCTGTCGTTTGGGGTCTTCCCGAGGATCGGCAGAACCGAAGCGAAACATGGGATTGGACTTCTGCAGGGCAACCAATTTGGCCAGTCCCGCTTTTTCTTTCCCTTTTGCAAACTGGGAATAACCCCATTTTGTGGCGAAGATATCGTAGGGACCGACAACGGGAATAAGAGTTGCACCGTCTCCCGGTTGGGCCACGTAGTTAAAGCGGCCGTAGTCCATAATAGAAGCTTCGGTTCCGTTCTTTTTGGTGAAGACGGGGTCACGCAGTTGCTCGACGGAGTAACTCGACGATCCCTGCATGTTGTGCTGATAGCCGATCGAGTGACCGACTTCATGTGCGACGATGTAGGACAGCAGTTGGCCGACTAAATCGTCGGGAAGCGGGAGTTTCTGCGCGCGTTTGTCGTTCGGAGAAGCTTGTACGAAGTACCAGTCACGAGCCAGCTTGGTGACGTTGTGATAGATGCGTACGTCAGCTTCGAGAATTTCCCCGGTTCGTGGATCGTGAATGTGAGGACCGAATGCGTTTTCGGTCGTCGAAGGCAGCCATCGAATGGAAGAGATGCGCGCGTCTTCGGCGTCCCAATCGGGGTCTTCCTGTTTTGTCGGTGCGTACTTGCCGACGATGGCGTTCTTGAAACCGGCCGCTTCGAAGGCGGGTTTCCACAATTCAATACCCTTCTTCACATAGGGTTTCCATTTTTCGGGAACTTCTCTCGCCACATAGAATACGATCGGTTTGACGACTTCCGAAACTTTCGCTTGCGGGTTTTTCTTTTCCAGACGCCAACGAGTAATGTATTTCACGTCTTCGACCTGGTGTCGCGAACTGTCGGCATAATCCTGAAACCCCACGCTAAAAAAACCGACCCGGTCGTCGAAGCGACGAGGTGTCATCGGGTGATCGGGAAGTTTCACCATGCTATGGTGAACCAGAACGGTGATCCCGCTTTGTGTGGAATCGGTTCTGGGTCTGCGGCGTTGAGGCCGGCGACGTCGAGGATCCGGTTTCCGGCGAGGAAACTGCGATGTGGACGAACTGCGTGAAGGTGTATAGGTTGCGAGGACTTTCGTCTCGATGTTTCCGGGAAACGATTTGATCGATTCCAGAAACGTTCTTCGCGAATCGAGAGAACCGGCACCGATCGATCGCTTCGGAGAGAACTCCGAGACATCAGAAGTAAACAACGACGTCACATCGATCACCGGTGATTTATCTTTTCCCCAGGCTTTGATCGGGAAGACTTTGATGATAGGAGCGACCGAAGAGTTCTTGACGGCCTGGGCGATCGTATCTTTGGTATCCGCGCGGGTGGAATACTTAATGTCTCTCAGCAACACGTTCTTCCCTCGAAGTTCCCAGCGAACTACCCGATTCCCCACAGGCATACCCGCGTAACTGTGTCCGGATTCCGTTTTCTCCAACTGCGTGACGAAGAGCATGTCTTTGTCGAGTTGGGTCGTGGGGATTTCGTAGTAGACTTTCTCGTCGAGTTGGTGGACTAAAAACAAACCGGCATCGGACTTTGCTTTTTTGGTGATGACTTCGTCGTAGGGTTTGATTTGAGACTTTTTGACACTCGCCTTGGATTTCGTCTTCATCCCGGGACGTTGACCCGAAAATCGACCTCGTCGTTTCCTTTGGGGTGGTTGAGCGGATGTCTCGGCGACCAGCATTAAGCCGATGGCACTCACCATCACCCATGAAATGAAATGCTTCCTTTTCGTAATCATGTGGAACCTCGTGCAACAAAGAAAAATTGATAACAATGGCAGGCAATTCACTCCGTTGCGTTCCCACCGACAATAACGACCCTCGTGCTCACCAGCGTACCACAGAATCTGGGCAATTCCATCGCTCGGAGAAGGGGATTTTTTAGATGTAAACGAAATTTTATCTATCGCTGTTGTGACTCTGTCGTGAAACGTGATCCATCTCTCTGATCCTTTGCAATTTGGAGTAAAAATAGACAAACTGGGGCGATGAACGATGCCATTCCCAGAACGACCAATCGCAAACTCCAGTTCGACAACGGCCCGGCAATAGGCATGAGCCATCGCTGGCAACAGGGCCAGTATTGCAGCATCCTCACCGAATTGGGGATTGTCGGTTGTGGAATCTACGATCTTAAAACCGCTGCCGAATTCGGACAGGCGATTGCGATTGCCAAAGGAACGCCCGAAATTCCACTCGTTGAACCCGAAGATTTATTCGAGGCGAAAATTGTGGGGATGACACCGAAGGCGGCATCGTTCGGGATTCAAATCGGCATGACGGGAAAAGAAGCCGTCGAATTGATGCTCAAAGGAGAAAGCAGGTAAGACCATGAACGAAACCATGAACGTGCAAGCCATCGACCATGTGACACTGATCGTCCGCAATCTGGAAAATAGTGGTGAGTTCTTTCGCAACGTTTTGGGTATGCAGCAGGTCGAACGACCGGAATTTTCCTTTGATGGTTCGTGGTTCCAGGCGGGGACGACACAAATCCATTTGATTCTCGAACACGACCGCTCGACACCCGCTGGACCGGGATTGGAGAACAAACCGGAAAACAATCGCACGCATCATGTGGCATTCCGCGTGGACGACGTTCCGGCATGTGCGAAAAAAATTGCGACAATGAACGTCTCTGTGGTTGCGAAACCGGCGTTACGCCCCGACGGTTTCTGGCAGATGTTTATTCAAGATCCCGACGGCCATGTAATCGAGCTTTGCTCGAAGGCTTGATTTGAGTTTTTGTGTCTTCAAGTCGGTTCCAAATGAATGCGGTCGTCATCGCAAGAACCGCTCCCGATAATGCCATGAGCATGTCTTTCTGCGAATCCCAAATGTCTCCCTGCTGACCGTTGTAGGCTTCGGCGGTTTCGGGAGATAAAACGACAGCGACTCCCCATTCCATCAATTCGTAGACGGCACTGGTTGCCATGATGGTTTCGACCGCCAGCGGATAGCTCCAGGGTTTTTTCACTTTCCAAAATCGGTCGAACATTTCGCGGGCGGGGAAAAACATCAACAACCCGTACATAAAATGCACAAGTCGGTCGTAATGATTCCGCTGGAATCCGTAGAGTTCCTGAATGGAAAAACCGAACAGTGTTTTCCACCATTCATCGTACGGAACGTTCGAGTAAAGATACCGAGCACCGAGGATGTGTAAGAAAAGAAATACCAACAGGCAGAAGAAAGCGAATCTGCTGAAGTGAATAAAGCGGTCACTATACCAAATCGCGAAAATGGCGATTACGGTGAGGATGTGTTGCAGCAGGAAGTCGGTGAGGTAGGGCGGCGAGATGCAGGTGAGGCCAAACGCGATCAAAAATACCGCTGTCAAAAAATTGCGAAAACGATCTTTATAAAGAAGGCCCATCGAAAAAACTCGCTGCACACCCTTATCCTGGCCATTTCACGGTTTTGCACAACAAAAGCAAGCTCTTAAACGGCGCGAAGTTTTTGACCGGCGGCGACTGCTTTTTTCGTAGCAGCTTTACCGGTTTCAGAGCGACGACTTTTGTGTTGTTCCTCCAAGATCGATTCCGAGGAGATCAAATTCACCAAATACTGGGCTTTATCGTCCATCTCCATCACCAACGAATCGACTTTCCCCGTAAGATACATGTAAAGAATGAGGGCGGGAATCGCGATGCAAAGCCCCGTGGCAGTTGTCAGAAGCGCTTTGGCAATGCCGATCGCGAGTGCGGATTTCTGAATGTCGCTGGCCAGTTCGAGTTCCTGAAAAGCCTGAATCATTCCAATGACCGTTCCCAATAACCCAATCAAAGGTGCCACTGTGGCGACACCGTTAATAATTCTCAGATGTTTTCGCAATTGGCTGACCTGTCTTTCGCCGCCGTCGATAATAGCCTGTTCCAGCTCGACGCTTGGTTTTCCCCATTTGCGCACGCCGTGGGCGAAAATGTTTGCGACCGGGCTGCCGTTTTGTTCGCAAATTTCCAGGGCACCTTCTTTATTGATTTTTCCATTCTCCAGATGTTGAAGAAAACGTGAGACGAAATGCTTGGGGATCACGCGATTTCGCCGCAAAATCACCAGTCTTTCGATGGCGAACCACATCGCAAAAATCGAAGCCGCAGCAAAGGGGATGACAAAGACATAACCCATCGCATCGATGAATTGCAAAGGGGTTTTTGGGAACCCCTTGGCTTCCTTTTTTTCTGCGTCGATTTCTTGAGTGGTTTCCGGCTGGTTTTCGGCGATGTTGGGATCGTTATTTTTCTGGAAAATCACCGGTTTGGCGGCTGCAAGCAAACAAAATCCCAACGTCACAATAGCTAAACAAAGCCATCTGGAAGATAGAGCGGTCGGCTGCAAGGTGTTTTGAAATTTCGAGATTGAATGTGTTTGCAACAGTTTCATGGAATTCTCTTTTGGGATGGATTTCCGCCCGCATATTATAGTACGAATAACGAAAGAGTGGGAAGGTAGACCTTTGCGGTTCTTGCCAGAGGGAGAGGGAGGTTTCTACAACCCGGCTTTGGCACGGGCGATTTGTAGTTTGGGTCGTGCCTTCCTGGCATATTCGCTTTTCGGAAATTCCTTGATGAGTTCTTCGTAGCTTTTGATGGCCTGCCGCCAGTCTTTGAGGGCTTCGTCACATTGTGCAGTCCAAAAAAGCGCAGGGGCCTGCCACTCTGGGAATTTGTACAATAGAAAGACTTTATAATATTCGCGTTGCGCATTCTTGTATTTTTTTTGCAGCAGATAGGTTTCCGCAATAAAGAACTGACACTTGGCGGCGGTTTCCGTTCGACGGCCGGTATCGCTTTCGGTGACCCTCTCGAACGCTTTTCTGGCTTTGTCGAATTCGGCCTGATTTTTATAACATCGCCCCAGAATATCGTCGGCCTGATATAAAAGGGGCGTCTTGGGAAAAAGGGAATGCAGTTCTGCCACGGTACTTTCTACTGCGGAATACTTTTTTACACGGAAATCGAGTTCCGCCAGAAGAATCCAAACCCTCGGCAACCAGTCGGCCTTTTTGACATCCTCTTCATGAGCGGCGGCTTTGACTTTTAGAAGTGTTCGGCGAGCCGAATCGATTCGGTTCTGGCGAATGTCCGATTCTGCGCGATGAAAAGCCGCAAAATACCGATGCGGGCTTTTAGGATAAGTTCTTTCGAAAAGTGCGGTCGTTCGATCGACTTCCTTCCAATTGTTCTGCTCGATGGCGATGCCGATCAGACGGTAAAGCGAGATTTCTTTGACGGTGCGATCGGATTGGGAACTTTCCGAGAGCGAGTGAAAAACTTTTTTCGCGTCGTCCAGCTTCCCGTTATTCAAATCGCTTTCGGCAAGTGAGTAGCGAGCGTTATCGGCAAGATTGCTTCGGGGAACTTCTTCGACAAGCCTGGCGAAAATGGCGTCCGATTTTTTGTAACGGCCTGCGTTGTAATTGACGATGGCCCATTCGTCGAGGCGTTTGTCGAGTTCTTCCGGGTGTGGGAATTTTTCGAGAAGTTGCCGGTAGGCACGGTCCGCTTCGTTCGTTTTTTTCAGACGAGCGAAAAGCCGTGCGGATGCCAGGCCCGAGTGATAGGCGTAGTAGAATGGTTTCCCTTGTTTTTCCGATCCTTTTTTTGCTGTAGCGTTCGGTCCGTATTTTGTGAATGAAGTTTGAAAAGCTGCTGCGGCTTCTGCGGCGTTGCCTAATTTTTCCAGACACTCTGCGTACTTGTAAGCTGCTTGAGGGGCGAGAGTTTTATGATTGGGATAGTCACGAATGACACGGGCGAAAGATTCCGACGCTTCCCGATACTTCTTCATTTCGAACTGACACCAGCCGAGGCCCGAAAGCGCGGGCGCATGGTAGGGGGAATCCTTGCGGATTTTCAGAAGTACGTTGAACAACGAACCGGACCATCTCCAGTCTTTTTTCTCGTAGGCGATTTCCGCCACGTCGTGAATGGTTTGCGCCAGCAGCGGACTGCCGGAATGATTTTCGGCCAAACGAACGAGGTCTTTGTGGGCATCGCTGTATTCTCCGGTTTGTGCAAAGGCGGTCGCACGAGTCGCCAGAGCTTGATCGGCCAGATCATCTTTGGGTTGATATTCGAGGAAGAGAGATGCTTCCCGGATTGCCTTGCGATACTGTTTTCGGTCGAGCGAACTGTAACTTGAAAGCAGTAAGGCATCAACAAATTGCGAATCTTTGCCTTTGGTTTTCACATCTTCGATCACAGGCTTGAGCGTCTGGACGACTTTGTCATGCTCGTTCGTTTTGCGATAGATTTTGGCAAGATGGAACCTCGCCAAATAACGCGTAGGATTGTCCCGACTGCCAGAGATGACGTTTTGGAAAACCCTTGCTGCTTTTCTCAGATCGTTCGCGGTTCCTTTCGATGCGTATAATCGCCCCTGCAAAATTTGCTGATAGTATTTGAGAGAGCTGTTGGCATACTTTCTATCGAACTGGTCAATCAACTTTTCCGCAGCTTCGGTATTGTCCTCCAAAAGGGCACACTCTGCAGCAAAGTGCAGGCTGTCGTCGGCATCTTTATCGAGCGGCCATTTTTGTACAAATTGAATGTATTTTTCCCTGGCTAAGTCGTTCTTTCCCGTCTGGCGTAGCAGGGTTGCCCACTGGTAGAGTGCGTCTTTTGCAAGTGCATGGGAACTGTGATTTTCCACGATCGATTTCAGAGAAGAGATGGCTTCTTCGTTTTGACCGTTCTTTTGCTGGCTGATTCCTTGCCAGAAATTCGCCAGTACCTCTAACGATTTTTCTTCGCTGGCCAGATCGAAAAACACGATCGCATCGGTGTATTTTTTCGCCTGGTAATAAGCGAACCCCGCATTCAATTTTGCATCGGAAACATTGCGATTTTTCGGAAATGTTTTGATCAGACGGACGTATTCCGCGGCAGACTTTTCGAAGCTTTTATTTTTGAAATAGATCGCCGCAAGATTCATTTGGGCGTCGGCAGCGCGGGGGTAGTTCGTTCTTCGAGACAGTTCGCGATAGACCGAAATCGCGTCGTTCGTCTGGTCAAGAGATTCGTAACAACTGGCGAGACCGAACTTCGAATCGTCGATTAATCGGCTTTCGGGAAAGTTCTTGATGACTTTTCGATAGGTCCGTGCCGATTCACCATACTTCTTGCGATTGTAGTAGGTGTCTGCCAAATAGTAAGTCGCCCATTCTTCGAATTCGCTGTCGTGGGATGTCTTCAAAAAA
>Ga0114931_10009490_pt1 | contig 11650 bp, 7 predicted proteins | sample 2SBtaG_FD_89579 | JGI IMG/M metagenome (GOLD analysis project Ga0114931, IMG submission 89579) | Deep subsurface microbial communities from Kolumbo volcano to uncover new lineages of life (NeLLi) - 2SBTROV14_V59a metaG | ecosystem: Environmental > Aquatic > Marine > Volcanic | place: Kolumbo...
GCGCGGTGGTCTGCGGGATCAAGGTGTTCCGATAGATCTCCTCGGTCCGCACCGCGGCCACCAGCCGTTCGTAGTGCCGTTGGACCTGGTCGCGAACCCGGTTCGTGAGGTCGCGCCGGCGGGACTTCTCCCGTCGCATGCGCGCCTCCTTCTCGTCGACGTCGGCGCCGATCCGGTTCAGCCACAGCGGAACGGAGAACCCCAGCTTCACCTCCCAGACGTCCCTCCCGTCGCGCGAGAAGCCCGGGTTCGTCCCGCCCTCGATCCCGGTCCATTGGCCCACGAGCTTGAAATCGGGCAGGTACCCCATCCGCGCGAGCGCGAGCGAGTGGTCGCTCGCCTGGACGAGGTGGTCCTGCGAGCGGAGCTCGGGCCGATCGCGGTCCGCGAGCTCGAGGAGACGCGCCAGCGGTGCGTCGAGCGGGGCCACTGAGAGGTTGGCAGGCGGACCGAGCGCGGCCCGCGGCGCGCGGTCGAGCAGGGCATTGAGCGCGCCCCGGGCCGTCTCCAGTTGGGACCGGAAGACGATGCGTTCGGTGCGCAACCGGCTCAGCTGTTCCTGGACCAGGATCACGTCCTGCTGGGCCGCGGTCCCGACGCGGTACTTCGCCTGGGCGACGTCCGAGAACTGTTGGGTGAGGTCGGTGGTCTCGGCATTGATCACGAGCGAGCGAGCCGCCAGGTAGTAGTCCGCGTATCGCGCGCGGACCTGCCGGGAGACTTCCTGGATCGTCGCGCGGAGCACTTCGGACAGCGCGTTCGCGCGGTCCTCTTCGACGCGGCCCTTCAACGTGAGCTTCCCCGGGAACGGGATCGCCTGCGACACCTGCACGCCGTTGGCCTGCGCGCCGGCACGGGTCTCCGCCCTCGCCCCGGTGTCCGGCGCATAGGTCACGGTCGGGTTCTCGTACCAGCTCTGCGAGACGATGCGCTTTCGGGCGGCCTCCATCTCGAATCGGGCGGCCCGGATCCCGGGGTTGTGCCGGGTCGCGTAGTCCACCAGTTCTCGGAGCGAGGGGTTGTCGAGGAGGTCGGACTCCGCGGTCGTGTTCGCGGCGTCCGAGGCGGGCACGGCATCCGCGGGAGGTTCCGCGGCTGCGGCCGAGGCGACCGCGGCCGCCAACGCGACGACGAATGAACCGACCACGACCCTGGCCGCGGCGCGTTCCCACGAGATCCTGCTCAAGTCTCGGTCCTCCGGCACTCGGCACCGGACCTCGCGCCCCGGCCGGGGGCCCGCATCCCGCTTCCTCCGGCGCGTTCCATCGATCGACGCCCGTGGTTACGGACCGGGCCGCGCGATGTGACCGGACGACCCGGGATCCGGAGGTCACACCGGAATCCGCCAGTTCGTATTCCGGAGCGGATGGCCCGCCGCGTCCGGGCCGGGTTCGCCGGGGCCGGGTCCGCGGTGGGAGCGCGGGAGCGAAGGAGACGGGATGGCAGGTTCACCGGCCCAGGTCCAGCGGATCCGGCGGGTCTATCGATGGTTCGCGCCCGCGTACGACGGCTTCCGGGCGTTCTGGAGCCTGTGGAACCGGAAGTCGGAGCGCGAGCTCGATCGCCTGTTCCGCGAGCGGATCGGACCTGACACGCGGATCCTCGAGCTCGCGCCCGGCACCGGAATCAACATCCGACGTCTCCTGCGCCGCGGTCGGGAATTCGGCTCCTACCTCGGAATCGATGCCAGCGAGGAGATGCTCGCGCGCGCGCGGGCGAAGGTTGGGGACGCCGCCCGGATCGAGCTCCGCCTCGGCGACGTCACCGAGCTAGCGGGACTGCCGGGCGCGTTCGACTTCGTGGTGTCGACCTGGATGCTGTCGCATCTCGACGAGCCGACCGCGGTGATCCGGGATGCGGTGGCGCACCTGGCGCCGGGAGGCAGCGCGGTATTCGTGTTCCTGACCGAACCGCGAGGGCGGCTGCTCGCCGCGATCGTGCGCGCGATCGGTGGCCCATTCTCCTATCGCTGCGTGAGCCTGGAACCGATCCTGGCCCTCGATCACGTCGAGCGGGTCGAGACGTTCGCATGGGGCACCGCGACCCTGGTCGTCTTCCGCATGCCGGATGGCGAATGAGCAAGGGCTCCGAACGGTGCTTCGGCCGAGGACACCTCAGGGCTGCGGCAGACACCCGTGACACGAGCAGGCGAGGGCGCGCGTGGTCGGACAGCTGCACGCGATCCTTCGGCCCAGCAGATCTTCTTCCGGGTCCGGGGCGCCGAGGATCCGCCGCGCGGCCGACATTCCGGCATGGAGCAACGGGACCAGCAGGAAGTAGAGCCAGACGCCGTCCCGGAAGCGCTCGTAGAACACGATGACCGTGGCCACCGACGTCATCGATGCGGCGACCCCGACCCCGGCCAGTTGCATCACCAGGGTGGAAGACGCGTCCTGCCGCACGCGTCCGGACAGCCGCCTGGCCGCCGCCCAGCCCGTCGAGCTCAGCAGGACGAAGACGCCCGCCGCGTAGAGCGTGAGGTAGGTCTCCTCGCGGGTTCCCAACAACGCGAAGCAGGCACCGGCCACGGTCGTCTCGAGCCACAGCATGCGTGCCGCGATCCCGTGGCGGTTCGTCCGCCCGAGAAAGGGCGGCAGATAGTGGCGATGCTGCAACCCGTGCCCCAGGTGAGCGATCCCCTGGAGCGCGGTGGCGCAGGCGGACAGCAGCACGGCCACTCCGATCCCGGTGCCGAGGTAGGCGAGCGGCTGCGGGAGCAGGGCGTCCATCGTCTGGGTGAAGACCGAGACGTCGTCGCGCAGCGGATCCGACAGCTCGAGAATGGCCGGCCCGACGATCAGCATCGTCGCCGACGTGGTGCCCATGATGATCACGAGGCTCCAGAACGCGTTGCGGCTGCGGGTCCGATCGTTCCCGTCGTAGGCGGCGACCAGGTTCGCGAAGACCTCGATCCCGGTCATCAGCGCGAGGATGCGCGCGAATCCGCCCAGCGTGAACCCGATCAGGTCGGGCTGGAAGGCCCGGAGGCTGAAGCCCGGGAGCCGCAGGCCGTACCGCCACACCGTCGCTCCCATCAGCGTGAAGAGCAGCAACAGGACGCCGGCCGTCGCGGGACCGAACGCCATCGCGGCGATCCGGGGTCCGCGGGCCACCACGGCCGCGGTTCCGGCCGAGAGGGCCACCGCGACGACGAGGCGAAGGTCGATCCCGGCGATCGTGCTCGTCAGGGTCGGAATGCGGTCCACGAGAAAGGTCACGAGAGCGGCCATGCTGACCAGGAACGTCAGGCTGTACTCGATGAAGGTCAGGCTCGCGTTCATCTTGGCGACCGTGGGCCCGAACTCGTCCTCGCTGAGACCGCTGCCGCCGGTGCCGTCGGTCACCCAACGCATCACCAGGCGGTACATCAGCGAGACCACGGCCACCGTGATCACCACGAGCCACACGCTCGGTCCGAACGTGATTCCGGCGACGCCGGCCGGCACGATGAGCCGGAGGAAGGGGCCGAAGACGTAGAGCGCAGAGGTCGCCGGGTCGCCACCTCCGGCAAGGGCTCCTGCGATGGGCCCGCTCAGCTTGTCTTGGTTCTGCATCGCGATCCGGGTCCGGTGATGTCGAGATGTCGAGGATGGGGAAGTCGCCGTCCGGCGCATCGAAGGCCGACGACACGAGTCTGGGTCGAATCGCCTCGATCCGGCTGCGTGCGTGGCGTCTGGCCACGGTCCCGCCGCTCATCCACCCGGGCGATCGGGCAGACAGCGGTACGGGATCTGCATTCCTGTATCGTCACCGGCCTTACGTGGCCGACGCGAGGAGGTGACACATGCCGCGATCCGGGACCCTCCCCGGTTCGGGGATCGACTCCGACGAAGAGTTGATGGCTCGCTATGCCGCGGGCGATGGGGAGGCGTTTGCGGCGCTCTTCGGCCGCTTCGAGCCGCGCGCCTACCGCTACTTCCTCAAGCGGACCGGCTCGGCCGCGCGCGCCGAGGACTTGTACCAGGAGCTCTTCCTTCGGCTGCACCGGGCGCGCGACCGCTACGACCCTGTGCGGCCCTTCACGCCCTGGTTCTTCCAGATCGCGCACCGGCTCCTGGTCGACGACTACCGGCGTGCGTTTCGCAACCACGAGGTCGGGCTCGGGAAGCTCGACCCGTGCAGCGGACGCCCGGGTGCCGAGAGCCGGCTGGCCGACAGCGAGGAGGTCGCGGGCCTGCTCGGCCAGCTGTCCCATGACGAGCGGTATGTGCTCGTGGCGGCCAAGGTCGAGGGCGTGGCCTATGCCGAGATCGGAGAGCGGCTCGGGAAGTCGGCGGGCGCGGTCCGGAAGATGGCCTCGCGTGCGATGCGAAGACTCCGGGATCATGCCATCGAGGATGTGGGACTCGCGGCCGTGGGCCGCTAGGGTCGCGGGATTCCAATGGGGCAGGGTGGGAGTGTGCCCAGGAGGGACGGTAGGACGCGCGCAGAACTCCGAGACGGAGTCAAGGAAGGGGTCCTGGCTTCGATCCGGCACGACGTCGAACGGCGTGGTGGTCGGACCGGGCGCCTCCTGCTCGCGTCGGGCGCGATCGGCATCGCGGGCGCGACCGGCGCGATCCTGCTCATCTCCGGGCACCCGTTCGAACACCACCCGCCGTGGCACGTGGCGGTTTTCAGCACCGTGTGGACCGGGCTGCTCGTGGTCTTTGCGGCATTGGTCCTGTTGCGGGTCCGCACGCCCGCGCTGCCGCTCTGGCGGGCCGCGGCGATCGCCATCGTCGGGTTGGGCATCGCCGGCGCGTGCAGCGCGCTGTGCCCCGACCCGCACTTCCTCACCTGGTGGCTGGCCACGCCCGCTGGCGCATCGCTGGCCGGGGCGGCCGGAACCGAACTGAGCGCGCTCTGCTTCGGACTCTCGAGTTCGGTGTTCTTCGGCGGGGCGTCGGCCCTGCTGCTGCTGTCGAAGAGCGGCGATTCGGCGCTGGAATCGCTCCTGCACGCCGCGTTCCTGTTCGTGCTGCTGGCCCCAGGCGTCGTGCTGCAGTCGGTGGGGACTTCCTTCGGCATCGCGGTCGGATGGCTGGCCGGGACCGCGGCGGGCGCGTACCTCGGGGTCCTCGCCGCGAGCCGGGTCCGCGCCCGGCTCGCGAGATCCTGAGGCTTTCGCGGTTTCGGGTGTCACATCGGAGCGCTTCGCGGCGTACCCGGGTCCAGGCCGCTCCTGCACGCGTGCAGCGGTCGCCGGCACACGCGCGGCGTCTCGCGAGGCTTGCGAAACATACCCTCGGGGGGTATCAACTCCTCCGGCCCCGGCGAATCCCGATGGTCCGCGGTGCGTCTCAAGTCCCGAGGCCCCGGGGCCGATCAGGACCGCGTCGGGCCGCGGGCCCCGAGCATGGGCCCCATGGACGAACGACGAAGCATGACACTCAGAGTCCTCCTCCTCGCGGTGATCGCATTCGGTTGGCTTCCGCCGGCCGGCGCGCTCGCGTGCCTCGGGGAGACCGGGCCGGTCGCGCATGCCGGGGCTGCATCGCACCCCACGGGCTCGGGGCATGCGCACAAGGTCGCCCATTCTCACGGGCCTGCCCGGGTGCACGCCGCACCCCACGCGCACGCCGATGCGTCCGAGCACGGCCGTTCCGCTCCCCTTGCCGGCGAAACGGGTTGCTGCAGCAGCCTCCCGGGGACGCGCACCCTGCTCACCGCCGCACCCGGCGCCCGCACCGGCGCGGTTCCGCTCCCTCCGCTGTCCGCGCCGCGGGTTTCGGGGCCTGTCCGGAGCGCGGGACGAAGGACTGCGATGCAAGGCGGCCGGGACGGGCGCGCATCGCCACCGTTCCTGGGTTCGCTGCGGCCGCTGCTGATCTGATCCCCTCCAGGTTCGACGCCCACCGGGCGTTCTCCCGGCTCGTCCGGGTCCCCATGAACCTGGAGGTGACATGCATCGGTTCTTTTGTGCTGCCCTCGTCGCAGCATCGACCCTCGGGGCCGCAGGTCCCGCGTGGTCCCAGACATCATCGCAGGCGCTGACCGCGGAAGACGCGGTTCGCGAAGCGCTGGCCGGCAATCGCGATCTGCTGACCGCCAGCGCGTCGATCGACCGCGCGCGCGGCGCGTTGCAGGCGGCCGGCCGGCTCGAGAACCCGGAGTTCGAGCTGGGCCTTTCGGACGATTTCGCGTTCGCCGCGGACGGCGAGCGGAGCACGAGCCTCGGCTTCGCGCAGCGATTCCCGGTGACCGCCCGACTCCGGCACGAGAAGGAGGTTGCGCGGAGTGAACTGGAGCGGGCCGAAGCCGAGGTTCGCGACTTCGTCCGCGACCTCGTGGCCGAGGTCGAGCGCGCCTTCTACCGGGTGCGCGCGCACGACGAACGCCTTGCGGTCGCTCGCGAGTTGATCGCCTCGGTCGGTGCGGTCGAGCAGTCCACGGCGCGCCGCCTGCGCTCCGCCGAGGCGTCCGCGGCAGAGCTGGGCCTCCTGCGGATCGAGCGGCTCCGTCTCGAACAGGAGTCCGCACAGATCGAGCGGGACCGGGTCGAGGCCAACGCCCGCCTGGTTCGGCTCCTCGGTCGCAGCGAGTCGGTCAGGCTGCGTCCCGAAGGCGCGCTCGATCCGGGGCCGAGCGCGCTCCCCGTGGAGGCCGCGACCGCGTTGCCGGTGGCGTCTTCCCGTCCGGATCTCGAAGCAGCGCGCCACGGCATCGAGCGCGCGCAGGCCGAGCGTGCGCTCGCGCGCTCGCGGGTCTGGGAGGACTGGACACTGGGTTTCGGCTACCAACGGGAGCGAGGCGTGTTCGAACCGACACCGATCGGCGTCAAGCGCGATTCGTTCCTGACGTTGGACCTCACGATTCCGCTCCCGCTCTGGAATCGCCGGGAGGGCGAGATCGCGGTCGCCGAGGCGGAATTGCGCCGCTCGAAGCGAGCACGCGAGGCGCTCGTGCTGCGGATCCAGGAAGAGATCCGGGCGGCCGCCGCCCGGGTCCGATCGCTTCGCGCCAGCGTCGATGCCTACCGGAGCCGGATCATTCCGGAGGCGACACGCGCGCGGGACCTCTTCGAGCGGGGCTACCGCCAGGGGCTCGTCGGCGTGGCCGAGCTGCTTCAGGCCCAGCGCCAGTACAGCGAAGGGCGGCGCCGGAACATCGAACTGCTCGGCGAACTCCGCCAGGCGACGATCGATCTCGAAGTCGCACTGGGTTCGAATCCCCACCTGAACGATCCCCGGGGCCAGGGAGGCCCGACGTCATGACGCGAATCCCCGTTGCCATCGCCCTGTGCTTCCTGTCCGCGAGCGCGGCCTTCGCCCACGGGGGGGAGGACCACGCGTCGGCACCCGGGACCGACTCGGGCGCTGCCGTGTCGTCGGGCCAGGTCGAGGTGTCCGAGGTCGCCCAACGCAACCTCGGGTTGACCGTCGCAGAGGCCGAGCTCACGGCTGTCGAGACCACGCTCCGCCTGATCGGCGAGATCCAGGCCGACCCCACGCGTTCGGCCGCGGTCTCGAGCCGCATCCCGGGGCGCGTCACCGCGATCTTCGCGAAGGAGGGCGAACACGTCCGGAAGGGGCAGCCCCTGGTCGAGGTGGAGAGCCTGCAACTCGGCGACCCGCCGCCCCGTGTGCGCTACGGCTCGCGCGTCGGCGGGATCGTCACCGACCGCCACGTCGTGGTCGGAGACGACGTCGCGCCGAACCGCCACCTGTTCGAGGTGGCCGACCTCTCCGAGGTGTTGGCCGTCGGTCGCGTGTTCGAGGGTCAGATCGGCAAGGTCGCCGTCGGGCAGCGCGCGCGCGTGCGGGTGCCCAGCTACCCCGGGCGCGTCTTCGACGGCGTGGTCGAGCGCGTCGGCGGAAGGCTCGATCCCGGGAGCCGCTCGCTCGCGGTCTACATCCGCGTTGCGAACCCGGACACGGCCCTTCGTCCCCACATGCGCGCGACCGCGAGCCTCGTGACCGGCGGCGCCGCGTTCGCGATCGCCATCCCGAAGCGCGCGGTGCTCGGCGAGGCTGGAAACGTCTACGCCTTCGTCCAGGACGATTCGCGCAGCGACCGCTTCGAACGCCGGCCGCTGGTGACCGGGGTGTCGAACGACCGGCTGATCGAAGTGGTCGAAGGCCTCTCCCCCGGTGACCGCGTCGTGGTCGAGGGAGCCTACTCGCTCCAGTACCTGACGCCTGTGGCGGCGGAAGAGGAGGCCGACGCGCACGCGGAAGGGTCGGCGTCGGAACCGGGCGCCGGGGGTGCCCGGGCCACGGTGGACGCACCTTCGTGGACGTTCATCGGGTCCGCCGGGCTCGGCGCCCTGATCCTGGCCGCGGGGGCGCTGTACCTGCTGCGCAAGCGCGCCCGCGCCGCGTCGGGGGAGCGTTAGTCGTGCTGGGACGACTGATCGACTTCTCGCTGCGCAACCGCGTGTTCGTGCTCGCGGCCGCGGTGCTGGTCCTGGTCTACGGCGGCGTCGTGATCCGCAACCTTCCCGTCGACGTCTTTCCGGATCTGAATCGGCCGGTGGTGACGATCCTGACCGAAGCGCCCGGTCTCGCGCCGGAGGAAGTGGAGACGCTCGTCACCTGGCCGCTCGAGACGGCCGTGAACGGGGCGCCCGGCGTCGCGCGCGTGCGCTCGAACTCGGGCATCGGTCTCTCGATCCTGTTCGTCGAGTTCGATTGGGACATCGACATCTACCGCGCGCGCCAGCTCGTGCAGGAGCGTCTCCAACTCGCGGCCGAGAAGCTGCCGGAGAACATCGCTCCGGTGATGGGACCGATCTCGTCGATCATGGGCGAGATCCTGCTGATCGGCGTGTCGAGCCCGGACGGCCGGGTGCCTCCGCTCGAGCTCCGGAGTCTCGCCGACTGGGAGATCCGGCGGCGCCTGCTGACGATTCCGGGTGTCGCCCAGGTGATCCCGATCGGCGGCGGCGTGAAGCAGTATCAGGTGCTCGCCGATCCGGAGCGCATGGCCGCGTTCGGCGTGAGCCTTGCCGACGTGCTCGACGCGGCCTCGCGCTCTCAGATCAATACGCCCGGTGGCTTCCTGATGGAAGGCTCCCGCGAGGCCCTGGTCCGCAACATCGCGCGGACCGCGGACCTCGACGCGATCCGGGCCACCGTGGTGGCCGTGCGGGGACAGGTCCCGGTCCGGCTCGGCGACGTCGCCGACCTGGCGATCGACCACGGGATCATGCGAGGAGATGCGGGCGTCGACGCCCTCCCCGCGGTGATCGTCTCGGTCCAGAAGCAGCCTGGCGTCGATACGATCGCGCTGACCCGGAGGGTGGAAGCCGCCCTCGCGGGAATCGAGAGCGGCCTGCCCGAGGGCGTCGAGATCGACCTGATCTTCGAGCAGGCGAACTTCATCGGCGCGGCCATCGCCAACGTCGAGGAGGCGATCCGCGACGGCGCGGTGATGGTCGTGATCGTGCTCTTCCTGTTCCTCCTCAACGTGCGGACGACCCTGATCACGCTCACGGCGATCCCGCTCTCGTTCGTGGCCACCGCGATCTTCTTCGACCTCGCCGGGATCTCGATCAACACGATGACGCTCGGCGGGCTGGCGGTCGCGATCGGGATGGTCGTGGACGACGCCATCGTCGACGTCGAGAACGTGTTTCGCCGACTGCGCGAGAACCGGCACCGGCCGGAGCCACGGCCGGTGTTGCGGGTGATCTCGACCGCATCGGCCGAAGTCCGCAACTCGATCCTGTTCGCGACGCTGTTGATCGTCCTCGTCTTCGTGCCGCTCTTCGGTCTCGCCGGGATCGAGGGGCGCCTGTTCGCGCCGATCGGCATCGCCACGATCGTCGCGATGGCGGCGTCGTTCGTGGTGTCGCTCACGGTCATTCCGGCGCTGTGCTCGGTCCTCCTTCCCCGGATGAAGCGGATGGAGTCGGAGGAAGACGGCTGGGTGATCCGCCATCTGAAGGACGCCGACCGGCGGTTCCTGCTCGGACCCGCACTCGACCACCCGCTCGTGGCCCTGTCGACCGCGGGCGTTCTCGTGGTGGCGTCGTTCTCGCTCTACCCGATGATGGGCAAGGAGTTCCTGCCCGAGTTCAACGAGGGGACCGCGACCATCAACGTGTTGGTGGCCCCGGGCACCTCGCTGGAGGAATCGAACCGGACGGGCCGGATCGCGGAGCGTCTCCTGCTCTCGGTGCCCGAGATCGACCGGACCGGGCGCCGGACCGGCCGTGCCGAGCTGGACGAGCACGCCGAAGGCGTGCACTCCTCCGAGATCGACGTCGACCTGCAGCCGTCGGGGCGCTCGCGCGGGGAGGTGCTCGAAGACATCCGCTCGAAGCTGTCGGAGATTCCGGGCATCGCGCTCAACGTCGGCCAGCCGATCTCGCATCGGCTCGACCACCTGCTGTCCGGGGTTCGCGCCCAGGTCGCGGTGAAGATCTTCGGCGACGATCTCGGGGTCCTGCGCGCGAAGGCGGCCGAGGTGCAGCAGGCCCTCGGGCGGGTGCCCGGCGTGGTCGATCTCCAGACCGAGAAGCAGGTGCTGATCCCGCAAGTCCGGATCGCGCTCGATCGCGAGCGGTCCCAGCTCTATGGCATCCAGGTGGGCGATCTCGCCGAGTCGCTCGAGACCGCGCTCAACGGACGCGTGGTCGGCCAGGTCCTGGACGGACAGCGGACGTACGACGTCTTCGTCTGGTACGCGGAGGCGTTCCGGGGCGACATCGCCGCGTTGGGCGAGATGCTGGTCGACACCCCGTCCGGCGAGAAGGTCCCGCTCGCGTTGATCGCGGACATCCTCGAGGCAAAGGGTCCGAACATCATCAACCGCGAGAACGTCCGGCGCCGCATCGTCGTCTCGTCCAACGTCGAAGGCCGCGATCTCGGCTCGACGGTCGCAGACATGAAGACAGCCGTTTCGGCCGTCGATCTGCCGCCGGGCTACTCCGTCGCGTTCCAGGGGCAGTTCGAGAGCCAACAGGAAGCGACGCGGCTGATTGCGCTGCTCAGCCTGTTCACGCTCGCGACGATGTTCCTGCTGCTCTACACGCACTTCCGCAGCGCCGTGATCGTCGGCCAGATCCTGCTGAACATCCCGCTCGCGTTCATCGGTGGCCTGGCGTTGACCTACCTGATGGTGGGCACCGTGTCGATCGCGACGCTGGTGGGGCTCATCACGCTCGCCGGGATCGCCTCCCGAAACACGATCATGATGATCTCGCACTACCTCCACCTGATGGAACACGAGGGCGAGCGCTTCGACCGCGCGATGATCGTGCGGGGCTCCCTCGAACGTCTCGTACCGGTGACGATGACGGCGCTCGTCGCCGGGCTCGCACTCGTCCCGCTGGTCCTCGCCGCGGGAGAACCCGGCAAGGAGATCCTCTACCCGGTCGCGGTCGTGATCCTCGGTGGTTTGTTGAGTTCGACGCTGCTCGACATGGCCGTCACGCCCGCGGTCTTCTTCCGCTTCGGCCGCCGCGCGGCGGCACAGTACATGGCGAGGGAGGGCGGAGACCCGCTCGACGCCCTGCCCGCGGGCGGGCCGTCCCCGCTCACGTCCACCCGTGTACCGAGAGAACCGCTCCCGGCGACACGACCCGACTGACCAAGGAGAACCGATGTCGATCTCGAAACGAACCTTCATCCTAGTGGCCGCCCTCGCGTTGTTGTTGCCGTGGGCATCCACTGCGGATAGCGGACACGACCGGGGCAAGGAGGCGTCCCACCACATGGGCGGA
>Ga0114931_10009491_pt1 | contig 11650 bp, 12 predicted proteins | sample 2SBtaG_FD_89579 | JGI IMG/M metagenome (GOLD analysis project Ga0114931, IMG submission 89579) | Deep subsurface microbial communities from Kolumbo volcano to uncover new lineages of life (NeLLi) - 2SBTROV14_V59a metaG | ecosystem: Environmental > Aquatic > Marine > Volcanic | place: Kolumbo...
AAAGGTTCCGGCCCGGTCTCGTGGCGTCATTAACTCAAATTCACCGGCGAGGCTTTTCACGGTTTTGCCGGGACTACCGTTGCGGCGGTTGGGTGTCTTGTCCGCGGCCAGGTGCTCATCCAGTTCGGCCTTCATGGCCGCCTCGGTGAGTTGCTTGATCAGCGGTGTCAGAATGCCGTCCTGGCCACTGAGGCCTTTGCCTTCACGTAGCGCCTTGATGGCTGCATCCATATCGAATTTGATGTCGTCTTTCATGTATCATTCCTCCTGTTACCAGTTTAGAGAATTGACACAGAATTCTGAACACTACCTTTTTAACCGTTTACACTAGATCCGATCATGAACAGCGCCGCCTCAAGCGCACGGAGTTTATCGATCTTTGTCTCGCAGCCCCATAAATTATCATCAGTCAAGACCGCTCCAAGAAGCCAATTTGCTCTTAGATTTAAGACCGCGCGCTCATAACTATCGTTAGTCAGCTTGTTGAACTTGTATCCGACAGTGGATGGATCTCGCTTGTCCTTACCGTTCTTTTTCTTCGCCTGACTGCCCCCCCATTTGAATTTGAGAGAATCTGGAACTTTTCGCACCTCGCCCATTTCAAGATATTTCCGTATTAAAAGGCACAATGCTGCGCCTACACGCCCATCGTAGATTATCGATGAGTTCGATGCCAGGGAATATACTTTTGTTAATCCTGAGTCCATACGCAGGTCGCCATGAGACCCGAACTGCTCCATCCCTGCCAACGCATCCCCATCTAAATATTTAACGGCCATTTTAATTTTATCTACTAACGCTTCTTTTTCCAGAGCATCTAACAACCATGAAACCGAGCCTTTGTATACACCCCCCCAATCCAATATTTTTACGCACGTTGCAAATAACCTGTATTCATCTTCGGTCTCTAGATGCTTTTTAATCTCTTGCGATAGACCATCAAGAACCAATTTATTGCATTTAAACATATCGGTTTCACAGCCACCTTTCACTGGCCAGAAATACCCATCAAAGGCTCCCTTAATTTTATCTATAGACCATTGGTACCCTAGCTTGATGGCGCTTTCTGATGGTTCTATTTTTCTATAACAACTGGGCATCGGGTCTTGTTTCTTGATCCACCCTTTCCATTCAGGTGCATCCACCTTGTAACTATGCTGTAATTTCTTATCACCACTAACAAGGCTTTTCAAATACTCAAGAAATCCCCCCACATCTTGATTAGAAATAAACCCCTGCTTATCTGTACGCATACAAAAACCCCTAACATGTTTTATTGAGATAAAGCGACTTAAACAATCCTGCTAACGCTCTTAATATTGAGCAGTATGAGCTAGACCTATATTACCGCAGAAAAACCTATTCCTCGCCCCCGATTTTCGATCTTGCTCAAGCTTTCCTGCTCCAACACTTCCAAGAGTGACATCTCGGTTATTCGTTCCCCCGTAATACGCAAGCGGCGCACGACCGCATTGAAATCGCCTGGCGTCAACATGATCAGTTTATTAAGCCGGTGCTCCAGCACTCCTCCTGCTTCTGGTGAAGACCAGCCATGATCTTCCAGCACTTGCATAAACATCGCCCAAACTTGCGCCTTGGTGAGATAGTCAAATTGAACTTTCAGATCAAACCGTCGTATAGCTGCCGCATCCAGTATATCGAAGGCATTGGTGCATGCTATCAACACCCCTTTAAAGGACTCCATCTGCACTAACAACTCATTGACTTGACTGATTTCCCAGCTATGATTAGCACCCGCACGGGCACGTAGGAGACTGTCGATTTCATCGAGCAGCAACACCGCGCCCTGCGTTTCAGCCTCTTCGAAGGCACCGGCCAAGTTTTGCTCTGTCATACCAACATATTTTCCAAGTATGTCTGATGCCTTGCGCGCGACCAAGGGCTTTTCCAGTGTTTTTGCAAAGTAGTGAGCTAGCGCTGATTTACCGGTACCTGGAGGACCATACAGTAAGGCTCGGCCTTCGTCCTGTTGTTTTAACCCATGCGCGATACGCTCCGGGTCTATGTCTGCATTTAGCAGGTCAACCCGGTATGAGATATTAGATTCGGCTTGGCGGTCGGGCTTAGTTTCAGAGCCCATAGCTTTCAAAACCCCGCCCGTCAACTGTTCAAACAACTCGGCCGTTTGCCCCTCGTCAGAGACACCGATATTACCGATCACCTTTGCCACACGCTCAATCAACCCTGGCGTCATATTTGGATTCTCTGCGGCCTTATCGAGCCAGTTATCACAGGGTATAGAAACTCCTTTAAGGTATTTTTCGAGCACGCGCTTTCGAGTGTCCTGCCCGGGCCTACGTAGTTCAATCACTATATCAAAGCGCCTTACAAACGCAGGATCCATGTGATTAACCACGTTACCAACCCAGATCGTCGGAATTGGATTTGACTCCAGCAAATTATTAACCCAGGCCTTGCTTTCGTGCGGCCTATATCGAGGGAAAGGAGAATTGCCAAACTCGTTAGGCATTGGAAACACGTCTTCTATTTCATCGAACAGTACAGCAGAGCGTTCCTGTTTTTCGAGCAACACCTGACTAAGCTGATAGGCGCTGAAACGCTCCCCCGGCGAACAGGCACGACCACGATCATCCTGGTCCTTGACTTCAAAAAGCGAAACACCCAGTTCCTGTGACAGGCTCCTGACCATTTCTGTTTTTCCGATCCCTGGGGCACCATACAGTAGAATATTGACACCCGTAATTTTATGTTTGGCCGATGCACCCAGATAGTCCGCCACAAGATGATACTGTGACTCACACTCGACGAAATCATCTTTTGACAGTATCGCCTTGGGCGAACGACGCAGGAACAGGCCCAGGGCATCCAGTGATGTGGCATGTGCAACAGCGAGTTTATCGATGAGTCCATCTGCCAACTCCAGTTTATAGCGCAACTTCATAGGATCTTTACCCACACGCAACAAGCCGGATGACGCAAGTGGCCCTTCGTGGTGCAACGCCTGCCCCACAATGGCCCTTGGCCTGTCAAGAACCACACTGAGAATGCCACCTACGGTCGCCAGGTCCAAACTCTGGCCAAGCGCGTCTGCGATGTCCTCCAATATTGAACACGTCTTCAGGATCATCGTAAACTCAAGGATCTCTCGCTCGACATCAGTCAGATTCAATGCATCTGCGAGCAGACTCAAACCAACCCCTAATGCCGTTTTATCAGGACAGTAATTTTCCTCGAACTTTGTCAGCGTATCCTTCAACAAAGCTGGCGTCAGCCTCTTCTCCTCACCACCCTCTTCATCAGACTCCATACTAATGTCCAGGAATGCCGAAATCTCTTGCTCATCCAGCAAAAACAGCTTTTCAAATCCTCTATACCCCTTTAGTCGATAGAGAATACGTAGCGCCCACAGTCTGATTTGACATTGATACTGAGTTTCGAGCGGCCCATCCTGAATAGTCTCTGATCCGTAATACTGGTTTGATGTCGTCATAGTTACTCTCAACAGCCGTGATTGATGTTGTGGAAAGATGGTCTTATAGTACAGCTATACACGACATCACATGTCGCACTACACGTTGCCGCCGAGAAGCTGGGGAGATTCGCATGAAAAAAGGTCAGACTTGGGAACCCAAGGAATTCGCTCGCTTCCTGTTAATCATGGAAACACTGGAGCGAGCACCGCGCTACAAGACAGTCAACGAACTATGCGAGGTGCTGGACCATGAGGGCCTGGGCGTTGATAAACGAACGGTCCAACGCATACTTCGCTATTTTAACGAACGCTTCGGCCTGAAGTCCCGTAAACGAGCGGAAGACGCTGGACAGCCCAATGAATGGGCTTGGTCAAGAAAAGAAGGTCGGCCGACTCTCGGGGCCATGGATCCGCCTACTGCACTGACCTATGAACTGGCAGGTCGATTATTGGAAGACGTGATACCAGCGTCAATACTTGAGGATCTGGAATGGGACTTCAGGCGTGCCCGAAAAGTTCTCGGCCAGACAGGGCCGAAAGCCAAGGCTATCACTGCAAAAATCCGCATACTTCCGCGTGGTAGCGGACGCCTGCCAGCCAGCATCGATCCTTCTGTTCTCCACAACCTCTACGATGCATTAATTCACAATCACAAGATCCGAGTAAAATACCGACCCATTTCCAGCGAATGCAAAACAGCTAAGGACTATACCCTCAACCCACTTGGTATCGTCACTCGACTGGATACGCTATATCTCGTACATGTCGCTGATACCGATCGCCCTGATCGTGATCCCGATAAAGTGATGGAATGGCCCCTGCACCGCTTCAAGGATGTCGCCACACTGGGCACACCTGTCCGCACACCACCTGACTTCAACCTGGACACCCACCTCCGAAAACTCGGCTTTCTGGACAATCGCTCTACCGACACGCTCCGGGATGCTGGGGAGAACTTCAAACTCAAGGCATTATTCAACCCCCGCACTGCGAAATATGTGGCCGAGCGCCCCTTTGGGCCTGATCAGAAAACAACCAAAACTCGGGATGGGCGGGTCCGTATCGAGGCCACAGTAGCCAACACCCGCGAGCTTCTTACCCAGCTGCATGATTTCGGTGCCGATGTCGAAATCCTGGGACCCAAGGTATTGCGAAACTACTTCAAGGGGCTCGCCACCCAGCTGTATGCACAATATACAGAATAATACAAAACCCTGGCTTAGTCGCCTTATATGGCGCCGGATACCACCTCATGCTAGCGCCTATCTCACGACATGTATTGTCGCTTACCCATAGTAAACTCACTGCCGTCCAAAGATGACTATGGTGAGGTATTTATGTCCGAACAGGCAACTATGAAACGAATCAAGCGCTGGATTTATACATTGATATGGTTACGTCACAATGGATATCGATGGAAAACTAACAGTGCCGGTGGACGATATACTATCGCGTTTGACAAAAAGGAAGAAATAGAATGGGTCAAATGTTTACCAGAAGAATATCAAGCTATTGTCACTTCATCCGCTAATCAGGAAGTCAAACTCTTAAAAGCGGCCAGCAGAATAACGGGGTGCAACTATAGTGAACTCTTGCTCGAGAATAGACCATTGATATGAGTATAGAATACTACGACTACTCTAGTGACACCCTTGACGAAAGGACTGCCATGGACTTGGTGGAGAAACGAGGGGTGATAAACTTTGATATTGCCTCGCTGAGATTCTGTGCAGCAGCGGTGTTATCTAACTTCCAAGGCGAGCAGGTTTGTTTTAATAACGCTCTCCCTAACTTAGACTCGGTTTGCGCCAAGCTGCTGCTTAAACTTGGCGATGAAGGACGATTATCGATCGCTTGGCTACGTGCAAAGGATCACCTGCCGAGCCTGGATCAATCTACGTTTCTTGCCTTTACCAAGTATGCCGACTCAGTCGATATGGAAGGCTATGGCAACATAAATACCAGAGAGGCAGAAATTCTAAGCCAATTCCAAGGCACCCAGATTCTGGTGTATGTCGATACAATGAACGAAGACATAGCGAAACAACTTTCCATGGCGAAGACAGATCTGTTAATGGTATCAGTCAAGGACCTGGAACCGCTAATCGCCTCTGCTCTGTCAGCATCAAAGGCTCAGAATGAACTACAGATGATTGTCGAAAACGATACGATTGATCCTGAATCTGCCACGGCACTTTCACAATATCATGGCAATACACTGAAAGTGCAATTTAAAGGCCTTCCATCGGCTGAAACCATGCAACAGCTTGCGCAATTTATACGAAATTTAGTGGTTTGCATGCCTGTAATCACACCAGAAATAGCCATGGTTCTGGCTAAATCGAAGGGAACGCTTGAATTGTGGTTAGATGAGAAACCTAAAGCCGATGTCATACAGACCCTATCCGGATCCGAGCGGGAAGTGACTAATTTGGATAGCGTCTTTTCTTAGAGCCGCCTACCGGAAGCCACTTAAATAATGGAGCCAAGTATGCCCTCATCGACAATACCCGCCAAATACCTGTCCAAATCATCCTTCATGGCTGGCCTCGACTGCCCCAGAAAACTTTGGCAGCTACTTTGGGACCGTGACAGTGCCACCTCCAATGATGGCATGGCGCAGCTCATCCTGGAGTATGGCAACCGATTTGGTCAGCTGGCGCACTCCCTGTTCCCCAATGGCACCTTGATAGATATCGATATCATCAATCTGAATAAGGCCGTGGAAGATACCCGTCAAGCCATTGTAGCCGGGGCCGAAGTCATACTGGAGGCTACCTTCTGCCATGGCCGATGCAGGATCCTGGCCGATATTATCGAGAAGCAACCGGATGGCAGCTGGCACTTGATCGAAGTAAAATCCTCCACCCGTATAAAAGACGAACATATTCCCGACCTCGCCTACCAGAAATGGGTAATGGAGCAAAGCGGCTATCCTGTTTCACGATGCAGCGTCATCCACGCCAACACGAATGGCATATGGCCGGACGTCAGCAGCATATTTAGCAGCGTTGATGTCACCAGCCAAGTGGATGAAGCAGTCCCAATTGTTACGGACAACGTTAAAATTTTTCTCACCTTGACGAACCCGGGCTGCACCGCACCGGTTCCTCGCGCGCACTTGTCGAAACGCTGCCACGACTGCAACTTTAAAAAGACCGTTTGTTGGAAGGATATTGATAAGCCCACTATCTACGATGTCATCCATGCGACTAAGATTCCTACTCTTGAGGAAATGGACATTCTGTACTTGCACGATATTCCCGACGACTTCAATCTGAACGCGCGGGATAGGAAGAATGTTACGAGAATCAATAGTGAAGCAACCGACATTGACCTTAATGCGATTAAATTAATGCTCAATCAGCTCGAATACCCCATCTATTTCCTGGACTTCGAATCTATCGCCGTCGCCGTTCCCCTCTTTAACGGCAACAGGCCTTGGGAGAAACTCGCTTTCCAATACAGCCTCCACATCATGGAAGAAGATGGACAAGTTAGGCATATTGAGTATCTGCATGAAGAATCAACCGACCCTTCGCTAGATATAGCTAGACGCCTAGCACAGGATATCGGCGAACATGGCTCCATTGTTGTCTACCATGCCAACATGGAAAAAGGCGTCCTGGAATACCTCAGAGACAAATTTTCGCAACATGCCATATCCTTACAGAGCATGATAGACAGACTGTGGGATCTTGAGCTGATCTTCAAGAATCATTACCGGCACTGGAAATTCGGTTCAAAATCCAGCATCAAGGTTGTTCTCCCTAATCTGATACCTGATCTCTCTTATAAGGACTTGGAGATACAGGAAGGCGGCGCCGCCTCATGGAATTGGCTACAGATGATTGAATCAGGTGATGCGGAGGCTAAGCGAAGTATGGCCGAGGCGTTAAAAAAATACTGTGAGCGGGACACATGGGCAATGGTTGCACTGCTCCAGCTGGTGATGGAAGTATGAGAATTGGTGTTACTACCTAACTATAGCGTGTAATCTCAATTCTGATACCGAATATTGCGTCTAATTTGGACGCAAATGAATGTACAAGTGAATTAATATAGATTTCAGGCTCAATGGCACACGGCAATATTCCCTCGATTTATGCGACGAGGTAAAAACAGATGGAAATAATCCGGCAAGCACAAGATACAGACCCTGACAAATGGCGTGACTGGCACATCCTCACCGTTGCTGAGTCAGGCTTTTCAGCGTTGGAGTTTATGGACAATAAATTGCTAATCGATTTCCATGTATCTTCAGCTCCTGTACCTGAACCCTATCTGGCCGCCGTAGAAGAGGTTTTCAAAGACAACAGCAAATGCGGAGGTTCGATACCGTAGTAATATTTACCTAGGCCACTAGCTCGAGATAAGCTAACAACACTGACTCGACCGTCCGTGGATAGCCATTGAAACCCGTTGGAATTAACTCCCATTTATTCTATATCCGCACCATGCCATTTAGCCTCGCACCCTCCGCAAGCCTCAAGAAATTTGGCGAATTCTCGTATTTGATCGATCCGGTGCTCTTTATTACTTTCCAATAACTCTTCGTCACCCTCAAAATAATCTACCATCAGGGGAGATTCTCTGTAATACTTTTCCAAACTAGCTTCCGCACTGCCATCCTCTAGCGCCGTTTTGAGCAACGCCGATAAACGTCGGGATTCCTCGGCATTCATATGCGGAGAAAGCGGTGCTAGCATAAGCTCGCGAACGAACCAGTCGCCGATGGGAGCAACACTTCCAAAAAGCGAAGTGATAACCTCTAATATTTCCAACCACCAATCAGTGGAATGTAAGAAATATTCTTTCCCCTCCTCTGAGCCCGGCCTCTTTCCAACAATTAGTATATCTGCCATACATTACCTCCTCGATTGCCCACGTTCCTGCACGTATTTCATCCTGTTCTAAACAGATCTACAACAAAGCTATTCTGAATTTCTATTTACTGCACTTAACCATACTCATAGTCATAGCATGCCTGCTGAACAACAGCTAACAATTCTGTCGCCATCTCCAGATTGAATACGTATTGTTCTCCGCAGATTTCAAATCGATACTTCGGCCTTTCATAATTATCCAACGCAGCAATTTGGTCAAATACATGTGCCACATCATTAATCCCAAGATGAATAACTGTTACGACCTCTGATGGAATAATTTCGCGTGATTCTGCTACGTGACCATTCAACACCAGAACCAGCTCGTTCCAACTACCAACACGATTTCTTATTACCATATATTCCGTCCTCTACATAGTTAAAAAGAGTGATTTGTCACCTTACGCCTAGATCAATTGAAGCTGTTCAACTGTTTTTCCAAAGAACCTCATATTACTCACCATATTTATTTGAATATTGCCTTCACTTATTACCCCTCTTTGTATCTCCCCCCTTAGATTCATCAGAAGTTGCCCCAGCACATTAGAACCCTCCAACACCCCATTTTTATTCTCAACACACCCCCAAAATCGATCTTTATGTGATTCCTCAACAATCTGCTTATTTCCAGTACTCAGTAGTAACCCACTAAACTTTTCCCAGTTTGATTTCAGTTTCATCCGAATACTCCAGTCCATGATATCTACTCTTACCGTATCCCAATCCACTCTAGTTCTTGAACGATACTTTTTACTCTTCATTTTCGAAGAAATTGGGGATTTCTCATTGATAATGATTTTCTGAACATCTGAATCATTATTAAACCTACAACACTGATACAACGATTCCGATGTTAGAAATATGTATTCTCCAATTGTAATTGGATACCCAGAACACATATTAGATAACCCACCGAACCGTTCTTTAGTCTTATGAAATACCACATTACCTTCCTTCACATAGCGCTTCATTTCGTAGTTAACATCGATCATGAATACCTCCACAAGTACATACCTTCAGGACATGCAAAGATACTAGATTCGTGCGACACCACATGTCGCATATAAATGAGAGAATCTCTTTTCGAGTGAAGGATGGCTGTGCGTTACTAAGCGCCGGTCAAACACGGTCTTTGCGACACATGGCGTCGTGGTGGTTAGTTATTATGATGCTCGTCTCGCACAAACCAAAGGTTATTCTATGCGTCTTACGAACTCTGAGAAACATAAGATTGGTGTAAAACTGGTGAGTGATTACTTAATATCTTTAGGATACGAACACTTTGTTTTTGGGTCTGATTCTTCCCTCGATATCTATATTCCGGATAGAAATAAATCAATAAAGATTTTCTGCAATTATTCGAGGGTACGGAATATAAAGGTTCCTGGTAATTTTAAGACTCATGATGGAATTCTTTATTTAATCGTTTCACCCACCGATCGAAACACGGTAGGTTTCAGTTGTGTGGGTGGAATGAAAAATGAAATAGAGGAATCGATGAAGGTATTTCATACGTCAGGATCACCAAAGAATATTCAAACAGAAATACTTAGGTACTTAGGAATAAAAAAGTTCATAACTAGTTAGGGATAACTAAAAAAGGGGCCGACACATAAGTCGGCCCCTTCATAGCGTGAAACATTAGTGCGCATGCTCACAAATTAAAAGCCCTGGATTCAATAACCTTCCATAAAAAGGACAGCCTCTACCTCTCTTAACGTCCAAGAACGATTACCCTCCTTTCTCGCATTAAGCTCATCGCGTATACCTCGCAACAGCTTGTTAGCATCGAGCTGTGCCCGCCAATCGCCATAAGCCTGGGGCCAGCCTTTAGATCTTGCTCTGCGTCGAACACTTGAACCACCCGAACTTTTTTCAGACATATGCCCAATCGAAGGAAATATCTTTCTAAAGTCATCTAGCTCATCGTGTTTCTTTTTGTTCTTTGTTCTGACCCTAAACAGATCTTCTGCAATATCCACGATTGCTGCTGCAACTCTTGTATCATAGATAACAAAACAATCTGGCATAGCAAATGCGTATAACTTTGTGAGTGTACTATCCACTTCTAGTGAGCACGTAGAGTAATCCGAATCCGCGTTAGCCCATAATCTTGTCAAATACACGGCTAGTTCACTTGGGTCTCTTTGCGAACCTCTTGGATTACCCCATTTTATTATATCTTTATATATTCGTGTTATTACCGGCCAATCTTGTTGGTGTACCCCCCCATTGCTTAAGGATCTTTCTCTGAGGGATCTCAATTCGTGTATAAACACTTCAATTTTCTTTTTATTAGCACTCCAAAGATCCTTCGTTTTCGGATTAGCGCTTTTCATTGGCCACGTATAACTTTCGAGCCTATTTTTCCAACCAAATACCGGCCCCGCTTCGGGATACCATCCCTTAGCCCTCCCTAGAAACTTCCTAAATGGCTTGCTGGCAAGGTAGTCTACGAATTCCCTACAGATTTCCGCCTCCGATAATTCTTTACCGTTACTATCTTTTCTAGTAAACAATGAATTCTGGCTTTCATCAAGTGAGCTTGCGCCATCGCTATGCGTTAGATTCGAAGGCAGCAAGGCTTCTTCATTATTAGTGCTAGCGACTGGGCATCTCGTGTACCTCCATTGAGTCTTTGCGCAACGTGTTATCTCTCCTTTCGATCTTGGATCTCCATGGCGAAAAGTCTCCCACTCATCATTTTCTGGCACCCGCACACAATATTGCTGCAAGAATTTAAGCACGGCGTATTCCTTACCCTGCTTGGTTCTATCAGTCAAAACCTGATCTGCCGATTCGTAAACGTCGTCAAATGTAAAATGCTCATTTAAATCACAGCAGTTATTCAACAAATCTTTATCTGCCACAGTTTACCCCCGCTTACAAAACTGACTCTGATTAACTCTTGCTTATTAAATAGAGTTAAATCACTATCAAAATCCAATCTCCCATTTGTAGCAAAGCCCGCTCAGCAACGGCGGGCACTTTTTAGAGTGCCGTCAATCCTCAGTTCATCACTTAGAAATTTCTACTTGCTAGCCAAATGCTACTTACAGTATCGGCCGATCCTAGCCTCTCATTACCAATCTAGACAAAAACAGGAGACCCCCCAGATCTGCTGGGGAGGCATTAGCAGTTTGACAGTAACGAGAATCTCATAGTAACTCCAAAGCGTGAGCCGCCAAGCACCACGCTAAGGAGAAACCATGAGACAAGTTGAGAGTTTAAATCACACGCGGTGGGAGTGTAAGTACCACATCGTATTTATCCCAAAGTACCGGAAGAAGGTGCTTTTTGGCCAGATTCG
>Ga0114931_10009492_pt1 | contig 11650 bp, 10 predicted proteins | sample 2SBtaG_FD_89579 | JGI IMG/M metagenome (GOLD analysis project Ga0114931, IMG submission 89579) | Deep subsurface microbial communities from Kolumbo volcano to uncover new lineages of life (NeLLi) - 2SBTROV14_V59a metaG | ecosystem: Environmental > Aquatic > Marine > Volcanic | place: Kolumbo...
CGGATTCCGTCTTTGGCAAGACGGTCGATGTTGGGGGTTTTGATAACAGGGTTGCCGTAGCAGCCCGATTGAAATCCCTGATCGTCCACGACAATCAGCACCACGTTTTTCCGTATGGCGTTTTTCGGTATCGCAGGGGACAGTCGATCTTCGGCCTTCAGCGAGGAATTCAAAAAAAGAAATACAAGAATGACAAACGGGACACGGATTTTCATTGTCGGTTCCCAGAGTAAAAAGATTGTGGCAAAACGGAGAAGTCCAAAGAAATTCTAATGTCGGGATGCAACAGCAACCGCGTTTTTCTTGTGGGCAGGTAACATCGCCTGGGGTTGTGGGGCATTTTTTCGAATAATGCGTACCGGTGGTACGATAGCTCCCAACCCCATCGCTCTCATTCGAGCGAACATGATCCAATAGCTCATACCCATCACTGTGATACCACCCACAGGCACAGGAACGACAGATGAAGTTTCGCAAAGAATGCCGTCTTGCGTTCTTGTCAATGTCCCTTTGAAATCTCCCATGTAGGAAAGGATCGCTTTGGCGGAAGGCAGATCGAAAATATCGAGATCGAGATTATCCGTAGTACGTTGCATCTGGCCGAACATGACCTGTCCCAGATAGGGAGCGAAAGCATAAAGCAGTCCCACCGCTTTTTTCGTTTTCAGATAAGAAATCGAAAACAGTTCGCCGCCGTTGGATGCGAATCGACTTTCGAAAACCGAGCCGAAATCCGTTTCTTTGTTTTTCAGAAACCTCAACTGAGCTTTAATCGCCTGCGGATGTGGGGCAATCAATAATTGCTTATCGGTAAGACAAAAGGAAGGCGAAAGAAACATGTCACCGCCCATACCGATGGAATTCACATAATGAACGGTACGGCCCATGAACTTCTCCGACTTCAGGAACATCGCTTTTCGGCCATAGTTTGCAGTCATTTCTCCGGGAAGATAATCGGCGAGTAATTTCATCGCACGTTTGAAAACTTTGTTCGCTTTTTCATGATCGTTGACCGAAATCGCCGCCGTCAGAGATGTGATATACAACCCCCCAGCCGAGGGAGAGTTGAAGAGAATCAACTTGTCGTCGAAGGCGTTAAAGATGTCGTCGTTGAGGGAAAGCTCCAGTTCCTTTTCCAACTGCTGCACGAACTCGTCGAACATTTTCTTGTTTTGGGGACCGGTGCCGGCCACAACTTTTCCAGCTTCCTGAAAGATTTTTTTCTTATTCAGGCTGTAGGAAAAAACTAAGTCGCAATCTGCGGGGATTTCCCTAAAATCTTCCGCGTGCAACACTTTTCCCGAGAACAGCGAGAGGATGCCTGCGGTGCTTCCTCCGGTTTTCAGGAACGACCGTTTGAGGATGTTACCGTTTTCGACGCAGGTGCATGTTGTGAAAGATTCGATCGCATCGGCTCCCAGCGATTTCACCACAGCGGAAACTTGCGGGCCGAACATTTTTCCCGCTTTTTCGGCGAGACTTCCCAGATTCAACCAGAGAACGTTGGCGATTTTGCCTTTTTTTAACCGTTCGACCGACTGGGTGAACCCCTTGTTCGCAGACAGCCCCGTCGATTTTCCATCGAGTCCCTCAACAACTTTTTTGACCACGTCTTTTCCAAAAGCGAGAATGACATAGTTTTTATGGCGATGCAACACAAGGTTCAACTTTTCGTCGGGAACTGGGATTTTCTGCATTTGCAGGTTTTTCGTGCGTTCGTCTTCGGGGATGAGTTTGACGAGATCGTCGATCATTTTGGAGATACGTTTCTCGTTATGTTTCGCGTGAAGAACGAGAGCGCCACGAACACCGTAGACCGCCTTTTCGAAGGGAGAGCCGACTTCTTTTTTTTCATCTTTTACATTTTCTTTTTTCTTTTTCATATTTTTCATCGCTTCGATTTCGTATTTTTCGTCGTACTCCAACCAGAGACATCCTGGGTTTTTAACCGCGGCCATGATCAGAAAAGGAACGGTTTGCGACATCACTCGAAAGGACGCTGGCAGATTTTCATCCGTTTCTTGAGATGCATTTGTAATCGCCTGATTAATCGCCTGGAAAAAATGTTGGACTTCGGGGTCGGCAATAAGACCATCGATTCCGGCTGCACCTTTTTTGCCTCCGCTCATTTCCGACCATTCGTAATAAACCAACGCACTAGCGGGTGCCGTTTTCGCAAGATTCGCATCGCGCGCAGCGGGGGGAAGACCTAGAAAACTTCCCATCGAGAAAAGTGTTCCAAAAGAACTCAAAAACATCATTTGCCACATGCCCATCATCGCCATCTCTATCTCCCCCTCGTGTTCAAGATAATAGATCAGTTTTCATGAGAATCGATCGAGCTTGGGCCGTCTTCTTTCGACAGCCTGGCGTGACACCATTCTTCTCTCTTTAGCATACTAATGAATCCAAATACGAGATACCAGCAGTGACTCGGATTGCGAGAAGACCGTTTCAGAAATCGACAGGTTCTCTTCGATTCGAGAACATCGTAGCCCATCGAGCATGAAGTGAAGAGACCTTCATTTCGCCGAAAAAAATTGCCGACTCGATTTCTCGAGCGTCGCTGTCGATCGGCTACCAGGGGTATTCCATTTTCTCGACAATTTGTCTTGCCATCTCATCGATGGCGGATTGAATCGCGGTGGCGCGCGATTGGCCGATTTCTGGAGCGAAATCGCTGGTGGTATAGAGATGCGACAATTCAGGCGGCAGTGTAATCGACTCTTCGCGAATTGAGCGACCGGTTCGAGTATCCTGCCAGGAAATTTGCACGGCCAGGGCAAATTGCAACTCGCGCGCTTCATCGAACGCCGATTCGCTTAACATTGTCTTGTTCAATTGAACGACGTGTCCGGTGAGTTTGGTATCGGCAGATTCCCGCTTCACCAGTCGATACGGAGTCCGCTTGGCGATTTCCTTTTGGACGGCTTCGGTGAGCTGGTACTCGATGCCTCGGCGTGTGCTATCGGAGGTGAAAGTCGGAACGTAAACCGTGTGAATATCTTTCCGGTAGGGTGCTCCCACCATGTATCCGCAACCCGAGAGCGAACAATTTAGCAGGCCGAGGGCTAAAGCAAACAATGGAACGCAACGAATTGTTGAAAACAGGAGTCTCTTTCGTTTTTGATTCATGCGGGTGAGACAGGATTTTCGTGAAGGGTTCTCGTAGATCGATGGTTAACGCCTTACCGGGCGGTTGGGAATTTTCTCGGCATCGATTCTGGAATCGAGCAATCCCGGAGAGGTTATCGTCACATGCCCCGATTTCTTTTTTTGCGAAGGCCGAGGCGATTGGTCTTCGGTATTATTCTTTGCAGAGTTTTTCTTTTCCGAATCGTTCAGAGTTTGTCGGGCACGATCGGCCAGCATGGTTTCGGGGTATTGCCTGATGAGTTCTTTGGCGAGCACCCGAACCGCTTTGAGATTTCCCTTTTTGCGATAGAGCTTCATATCGGACCAGATTTCTCTCGCCTTGGCTTCACGAATCATGCGGAGATCGTCTCGAACGCGATTGTTATCTTCACGATCGGGAAATTGCTGCAACATGGCTCGTTCGAGCTTGTTGGCATCTTCCAGAACTCTTCCGTCGTAATCGGCACCTGGGTAAGAAGCCAATTTGACATACGAACCCAGGACATAAGCATTTTCGAGATGTTCGCTTTTAGGAAATTCTTCCCTGAGGATCGAGAAGAACCGATCGGCCTCTTCGTAGTTTCCATTGCGCAGGTGGTAACTTCCCGAGAGCATTAAGGCATCGTCGGCGAGAGGGCCGGTGACATCTTTCAGCCAGATCGTTTTCAATGCTTGTAGCGCACGACCTTGGGTATCGAAGACCGGACGAGTGCGATCCCACACATTCGGGAAAATTGGGATTTTGCGTGAAGGATCCCACTTACTGGCGAGCGATTTTTCCTTCGGTTTTTCGATGAGCTTCGGTTGCGAGACCGAGTCGCCCGAGTCGCCCACGAATTGTGCCGGAACGATATCGCTCGACGAAACATAGCCGGGATCCTGCAACCAGTATTTAGCGATTTGGAATAAATGCTTTGAGGCATCGCGGTTGTATCTTGTCGTGGGAAATTCTTCGAGAAGCTTATCGTAGTTGTCCTGTGCCCAGGAGTATTTCTTCTGCATGAACTGGGATTCGGCGATCAGAAAGAGAGCTTCCTCCCGGATGGGGCTGTCTTTAAATTTCCTGGCAACTTTTTTTGCCTGACTTTCGGCAGTTTTGTAGTCTCCCTTTTCGTATAACTCTTTGGCAATCTTGAATTCTTCGCTTCCTGCGGAAAGAGCCAAAGTGTTGTTTTTCTGTTTGCGTTTTCCTAGAAGTCTCCGCTCCAACGGTCCGCGCACATCGTCGATTCGTTCCAGATCGTCATCCTTGGTCATTTTCCATTTGGGCAGTATATTCCAGGACGTACAACCGATTTGAACAAGACAGAGGACCGCTCCCAAAGCCATTAGTGCTTTGCAAGAGTACAAATTCGGTTTGCCGAAGATATCCCGTTTCATCGTCATCCCTGACTGTAGAATTCTGGCCGGAAAAAAAGGTGGGAGATGGAATTGCGGGGGATGTGTGAAGTGAAACGAAAGTGATGCGAACAACGGTGTGTACGATGATACGCAATAGAACGTTACGAAATGTAACGAATTAACTTGGGCCGCTGTCCCAGAAGATCCGAGACAACCGCCGTTAAGATGGGTCGCATTTGTTTTCGATGTTTTTCTTCGATTTCCAATTCGACTGCTGTCGATGAGGAACGATCGATCTGGGAAAATCGATTCAAAATTTTCAGAGTGTCGTCGTCGACAGGATTCCGACGATACTCCGACTTCTGACATTCCTGGCAGAGTAATCCTCCCTGAGACAGCCAGAATTCGTAGGGTCCATTTTCTTTTAACGGTTTTTCGCAAGCGATGCAGACATCCCAACGGGGGAGATGACCAATTTCTCGCAAGAGAAATAACTCGTATCGAATCAATTCGTTTTTCGGGTCGGGTCGGGAACCGATTCTTTCGAGACATTCGATGGTAAAGTCGAATAACTCCGGATGGGGATCGTAGTCTTCGAACATTCGATCCAGTAATTCGGCGATGTAATAACCGCCATACAAACCTGTGAGATCTCGATCCTCCAACTGGAATTTCGACACCAGATCGGCTTGTGTCAAAAGATCCAGAGTGCTGGAGACTTTGCGGATGAAGACTATCCGACAATGCGAAAGCAGGTCAATAGCAGCCTCGAATGGTCCTTTGAGACGTTTTGCGCCTTTCGCCATAGTCGCTATTTTACCCCAGTCTCGAGTAAACCATGTCACAACTCGACTCGTTTCACTGAAATCGACCTGGCGAATGACGATGCCTTCTGTTTTTTCGTTGGACATGAGCAAATTGCTCTTAGTTTAAGTGTGGGTGTTTATGCGTAGGTGAACGATGCTTGAAACGATCGGATAAGGTCAGTCGTAGAGAGATTTCAGACATTGATGCTGAAAACCAATTTTGTGCCGATGCAAGAAATGGCAGACTACTCTTCCCTGGGTGGTCGCATCATCAAAGAATTGGTTGCTTCCTCCGGTGGTTTCTGCTCGAAGAGGACGCGGAACACTTCTCGGGTGATTGGCATCTCGATTCCTTTTTTCGATGCAAGCCGATAGACACTTTTCGTGGTGGTCACACCCTCAGCAACAGATTCCATACTGCTGACGATTTCGTTTAACGATTCGCCCCGACCGAGTCGTTCACCGACTTTGCGATTACGGCTGAACTGGCTGAAACAGGTTGTAATTAGATCACCGACACCAGCCAACCCCTGAAACGTCGTGGCCTCCGACCCCATCACCGTTCCGAAACGCGTCATTTCGACAATCCCCCGTGTGAGCAGAGCCGACTTCGCGTTATCTCCATATTGCAATCCGTCACAAATTCCCGCAGCAATTGCGATCACGTTTTTCAAAGCACCACCCAATTCCACACCGACGATATCTTGATTGGTATAAACGCGGAAACGGTCGGTTGAAAAAATGTTCTGCACTTTTTTGGCGAGAGCGAGATCGTCACTGGCCGCCACGACACTGGCAGGCATGGCGCGCGCAATCTCTTCGGCATGACTGGGGCCACCCAGCACGACAACCGGTCTTTTTCCCAACACGTCGCAGATAATTTCGCTGGGACGCATGTAAGAATCGATTTCCATACCTTTGATGACACTCACAACCGGTCGTCCGTTTTGCAGAGAGGGGGCAATTCCAGAAAGGGCGATTCTTAAAAACTTGGTGGGGATTGCCGCGACCAGGTATTCCGCGTCCTCGACAGCCTTATCGATCTCCGCATGAATTTGTACGTTTGAAGGAATGGCAACCCCCGGAAGCAGTCGTTTATTCTCGCGATTTCGATCCATATCGCGAGCATGGTCGGGATTTCTTGCCCAAATCGCGACATCTTGATCGGCATGATCGCTGAGGAGAATCGAGCAGGCGGTCGCCATTGCCCCACTACCCAGGATCGTTATTTTCGTTGACATCGGTCAAATCCCTACGGAATGTTGAATCGGGCTTACGTCTTGCGGGTTGAATTCGCGGGTCGTTTCGGAATCTCTTCGAAGACTGGTCGAAAATTTTAAAATTTCGTTTTTTGTCGAATTGGTTTTTGCTTCACCGAAATCTGCAACCTATGCTTTTCCGATTTCCACGTCTGCAGAGCGTATTCGTCGGTGATCGAAGCTGCAGAAACGTCACAATTTCAGAAACCAATAACCGGTTATTTTAGATACAAATCGATGAAGGTGAAATCGCCTCGGGAGAAAAAGATGCAACCCATCACAGAAAACACACCGGTCGAATTTGTTGATCGCAGAAATTCCGAAAACAAATCGAAATTCGACGGTCAGGAACAACGACAGTTCACCAATTCGTACAGCTCGATGAAACCCGATGTTGCCGAACTGGCACATGCGGTCGATCAGTACAAAATGCTACACCGTAGGAGATTTGTCACTTACGAAGAGCTTTTCGAAGTGATGTCCAGTTTAGGTTATCACAAATAAAAACACTTTCGACGATGTCCCGTATTGATTCCGTGTTGTTTTCCGTGACAAGCGTCATCGGGACACGATCTTTACACTTGCTCTTAACTGCTGTGTCCGCTCGATCGTTTCGAAATTTCATTAGAATCGACACAACCGACACACGCACCGATGCTTTCGCTCCGCTTCAACTCGTCTCGCTTGCCAGTCGTGACCTAGACTTGAGGAAGATACCTCCCCCCCATCTAAGTCACTGCAACCTGAGAACGAGTGGAGTGTGAGACCATGTTTATTAGAAATATGATCGAGGAATTATCGAAACAGGAGAGGCAGCATGAAGTTTTGCTCGGTGAAATCCTTAAAAGAATGTGTAAATTGAATCCGGCATTTGCACTGGTGGGAATCGATGTGATTCATAAGTACGATTCCGAGAGGGTCAACCTTCTGGGAATTCAATCGGAAGACGAAATCCTCGGTTTACGTTTTCGCATTCGACTCGTCTACACATCCCAGGAAAACCTGCTCGTAAAATTCCGGTTTTGGGATAGTTTAGGAGTCGATCAATTTAACGAAATGACTAGAATTTCGCTTTGCAAACCCCAAGGTAAAGAAGAGCTTCTGGAAAATGTAGATCAGATGCTCGGCAAAATCCGTTTCAGTGATCGACCGGACAAAAATCGGGAGCTTTTTAACAGCGAGCTGGGAAAAATGTTTGTCAGTTAATGCCTTGGGGCATGTGCATCGTTTGCTTCATAAAACCAACCGACTGCTTGAAAAGCATTTTCAACGTTGGCATGCGGATGTCCTCCAAAGACTATTCGGTCTTGTCGAATCCCGTAATTCTATCGGGAGATAAAGGAGAGCGGGATCGAGCCGGTTGACCCTGTCGAGACGAAGTCTACGATCCCTTTGACACAACATCCCGGTGAGGAGAAAAATCTGCCCTTGTAAGTTTTTCAAACGCGTCCCGCTCATCTGATTGCCGATCGCAATCGGCAGATTTTGCTATTGACTGAACTCACTCAATGCTCATAATTCGGTCTCTCATCCACCTCTCATCGGTCCGTGACGGACATCCTTTCTCCAATCGAAGATTCACTTCCTATTCCCCCCCCGCAAAATTTCTAATAGTAGGAACAGCAGTGAAAACTACCCTTATCTTCTTGCTTCTGTTAGTCACATCCCCCGTCTTAGCCAAAGACGATGCACCGTTGACTTCATTGAGTAAGAAATTCGATGCGGTGCTACGCGGACAAAATCCTCCCTACGATGAAAACCCGCCACTCAGCTCGCAGCAATCTCCAAGTACATCCACCCTTGTTGTTCCACCGACTCAAACGATTCCAATGCAGCAACCGATCCCGGGGCAGAATCCGTTCGATCCCCAAATTCAGGGAATCTCTCCCTACGGATCGCAAGGTAACTACCGCTTTGGCGCAAACGGTCCGCAGCCTTATAAAATGAATCGTTGGGTTTCGCGGTATGATTTCGGTTTTCTCCCCAGCGTTTCAACCGAGAAGAGACTGGGCGATTTCGGCGTGTTTGAATTCGATGCCGATTGGGAAATCTCGGTCCCTGCCTGGTATGGTTTGATTTTTTCCTTCACGCAGGAATTTGGTATGCGGAATTGGGACGGTCCAACCGGTTCTCCCTCTAAGCCAACGACCGCAGTACCAGGCTCAGGATTTCGAATCGGTTGGAACTTCGAACTGGCAACTCCGGCTTCGAACCAGACTCCCTTCAGCGCCATGGTGGCTTTTAATCCTTCGTTGAATTCCGATTTCGACTCGGGCTTGGGTTCGAACGCCTGGCACTGGGACGGACACGGAATTCTCTTCTACCGGTCTTCTCCCTATTGGTTGTGGGCCTTCGGTGCGGGGTTCTGGGATCGCGTGAACGATCAAGTTGTTCCTTACGCCGGATTCGTTTTTACTCCGGACGACCGCTGGGAATGGCGAATCGTCTTTCCCGACCCCAGAGTGAGCTATTACTTGGGAAACCCCTTTGGGTTCGATTCCTGGTTTTACACTCGCGGCCAATACAATGTCGAATCCTATGAAATTCAACTGCAAACGACAGGACGTCGAGAAGAAATCGAATTTTCAGACTGGCGCATTCTGATGGGTTTCCGCAACGACACCGGTTACGTCGGTAGCTTCATCGAAGCAGGTTGGATTTTTGGACGCGATGTCGATTTCCGCAACGGGACACCCGGATTCGATATTTCCACCGGTTTCATTCTCAGAGGTGGATTGCGATATTAATTTCGCATCCATCAATCCTTATGGCTGGGTTGACACAAGCAATCTCTTTGACGCAAAAAACCCTGTCATCACCTGGCTTACAGTTTGGCAGCTTTTCCCATCCGCGTTGCAAACGTATTGATTTTCTCAACGCTCAGGAGAAATCGAAAATAAAACAAACAGCTCGCGCATCGTTCCTGTAATGCAGCCGTCCTTTTTTGCTGGCTTGGGATCGGAAACCGTTCCGCCCAAAATCGTTGGCTGGGGTTTCGCTTTGTGGTGGAACCTTCGGCAGTTCCTGAATACTCTCTAGGAGTCTAGCAACTATGAAAAAATTTCTGATGATGACACTACTAGCGGGATTAATTGCCTGTGTGTCGAGCGATTCTGCTTTTGCACAGAAAAAACGCAAGAAAAAACGCGATCCCGAAAAGATTTTTAAGAGACTCGACAAAAACAAAGATGGGAAACTGTCGTTCGATGAGTTCAAAGGCAAACGAGAGGGCAAACGCCTCGATCGCGCTAAAAAACAATTCAAAAAAAGGGACAAAGATAAAGACGGATTTCTCACGCTCAAGGAATTCAAAGCCAGACGTAAAAAGAAGAAAAAATAACGAACTCGCCAGATCCCCGGAATCTTTAAGATTCCGGGGATCTGCATTTGGATCAAGGAATTCCGGTTGTGAAACCTCGAGCTTTTGACGTGAGACTCTCCATTCGCTAAACTGAAAACCGTGCTCTCGTCCACGTCACTCAACCGAAATTCTGAGGAGACCAGATGTCATCCCTCACGCGTCGCCGTTTTTTGCAGTCGACTTCAGCAGGCGTAGCTGCCTTTGCGATTAGCGGAACCAAATCGTCTGGCAATATCCTGGGAGCGAACGATCGAATTCGCATTGCTGTCGCGGGACTCCACGGCAGGGGTGGCGCGCACATCGGAGGTTGGAAGAGTCAGAAAAACGTAGAAATTGTTTCGCTGATCGACCCGGATCGAAACGTGCTCGACAAACGACTGAAAAGCGTCAAGGGTGCGAGGGGTTTTCGAGACGTTCGCAAAGCCCTCGAAGACAAAAACCTGGATGCCATCTCGGTCGCGACGCCCAATCACTGGCATTCGTTGATCACCATTTGGGCCGCGCAGGCGGGCAAGCATGTTTACGTCGAAAAACCGATGAGTCACGATTGCGACGAAGGTCGTGTCGTGGTCGAAGCTCAGAAGAAATACGGTGTCGTGATTCAACACGGTACGCAAAGTCGCAGTAACGCAGGAATCGCCGGACTACACGAAGCGATTCAAGCTGGCAAATTCGGACCGCTTAAAATTTCTTACGGTTATTGCTGTAAACCTCGTAAAGGCATCGGTTTCAAGTCTGTGAAATCTCCACCGGAAAATCTCGACTGGAACCTCTGGAGAGGCCCCGCAGATATTCACGAATTCCACGACAACTACGTCCATTACAATTGGCATTGGTTCTGGAAAACCGGTAATGGCGACATGAACAATCAAGGTACGCATCAGTTGGACATCGCCCGTTGGGCACTCAACACCAACCAGACTCATCCGAAACGTGTGATGGCATTGGGTGGTCGTTTCCAGTGGAACGACCAGGGCGAAACGCCCAATACCATGTTTGCCATCGCCGAGTATCCTGACGGTCAATATGTGTTCTTCAACGTCCGCAACGTCAATTACAAAGGTTACCAGCGACAGGTAGAAAACGAGTATTACTTTCGGGACGGGGGGAAGTTTATTCGCGGAAAGTACTATCCTGCCGGTTCAAAAAAAGGCGAGACAATTAAAATCGAACCGGGCAAAGTTACACCCGGTGGCAACTGGGGCAGCTTCATCGCGGCTTGCCGAGCGGGAAATCCGCAAATGGCCAACGGCACTGCACAGGACGCTCATTACTCTTGCGTCTTGGGGCACCTGATGAATAACTCTTATCGATTAGGCAAAAAGGTACCGTTCAACGCCAAAGCAGGTGGTTTCCGCGATCACTCCGATGCCTCCGAGCATTTTCTCAGCTTGCATGAGATCATGGGGAAAGGTGTCGGCATTCGAGAAAACGAGGCAGAATACACCGTCGGACCCTGGCTTTCATACGATTCGAAATCCGAACGCTTCATCGGTGAACATGTAGGAGCCGCCAACGTCTTGTTGAAAGATCACCATCGAAACGGTTTCAAAATCCCGACGGTTCGAAGCGTTTGACCCGGTTTCACCAAGTGTTGCCGTCATCGAAGAGAAGAATTTGATGTGACTACCAGCTTCGATTCACGCGGGTCTCAGCGGCTTTGTCAGTGTTTTTCTTACAACGCTGCCAAACCCCTTCCTCACAAAACCACCTGATTGACAGACTTTATTCCAGAATTTCTTTAGGGA
>Ga0114931_10009493_pt1 | contig 11650 bp, 8 predicted proteins | sample 2SBtaG_FD_89579 | JGI IMG/M metagenome (GOLD analysis project Ga0114931, IMG submission 89579) | Deep subsurface microbial communities from Kolumbo volcano to uncover new lineages of life (NeLLi) - 2SBTROV14_V59a metaG | ecosystem: Environmental > Aquatic > Marine > Volcanic | place: Kolumbo...
AGCTGGGGGCGCCCGATGGCGGGGCGACCGCTGGGGCGATCCCGATGCTGACCAACGGCGACGGGATCACCGCGAGCCTGTCGCTCTTCAATCCCGGTCAGCAGGTCGCCACGGTCACACTGCGGGGCACCTACATCGACGACGCCCTGCCGGAACTGGTCCGCAACCTGACGATCCAGCCCGGGCAGGTGCTCACGCTCAAGGGCCCGGACCTGCAACTGGTGGCCAACCAGCCCATCGGGTTGCGGTACACCTCCAGCGTCCCCGTCGCGGTGACCGCCAGCGAGATCCAGGGCGGCGATGCCAACGCCACGCAGGCGGCGACCCAGGTCGCCCAGACGTGGTTCTTCGGCGACGCCTTCATCAACACCGCCGCCGCCGGGACGCTCTACCAAGAGTCGCTGGCCTTCTACAACCCGGGGAATCTGGATACGACCGTGACCGTCACGCTCTTCTTCTCGGACAAGACCGAGGCGAGCTTCGACGTCCCGGTGGACGCCGACGGCTTCGCCCGGGTCGCGCTGCACGAACGCAGCGAGATCCTGAGCCGACCGGGCAACAACTTCTTCTCGATCCAGGTCGCCGCCCCCGTCCCCTTCGCCGCCGAGATGACCCACTACGACCTCTTCCTCGCCGGAGGCTGGAGCGCCACCGGGGCAAGCCTCGGACTGACGAACAGGATCGAGAGCATCTGAAACGGGGTGCGATCATTCCCCGAGGGAGGCACTCGGTCATCTTCCTCTGCTGGGACAGGCATCGTGCCCGTCTGGGTGAGCGATCGACCATCCATGGCGCAACGTGGCGCCCGCGGCGGGGTCAGCCCCGAACGCGTCCGATCCGGTGACGCCTTAGCGACTGCCCGACGGGGTCGAAGCGGGCTGCTCGGCGTGGTCGATCGGGTACCCGAGGCGTCGCCATTCCTTCAGGCCCTGCATGAACATGCGGACGCCCTTGTAGCCGGCGGAGAGCAGGCGCTTGGACATTCCCCGTGCGGCCGGATCGGCGGGGTCGTTTCCATAGACGATGATGTTCTTGCGGTCTTCGATTCGCGGGTCGCGCGGGTCGTTCGGTTGGACGGCTGGGATGGTCAGGTGCAGGGCGCCGGGCAGGTGGGCCTCTCTGTATGCCCTGGTGGACCTGGGATCGATCAGGACCAGACGGTCCGGATGACGGCTCGATTCCTGGATCAAGGTGTAGAGTTCATCCGAGGAGATGGCGACAATCGCATCATCGGAGATCTGCTTCGTGCAGGAAAGCGGTGCGATCAGCAGGACGATGGCCAAGAGGACAACTGGGATGTTTCTCATGCCCCGACAATAGCGGGAACTCCGGCCCGGTTCATCTGTTGAACATTTGGGGGGCTGAAGGGCCGGAGGCTGACGGGTGGCGTATGCGCTGGCGGGCAGTGTGCTCATGGCAATCACGGGGGCGACCCAATCCGCGGGGGCGATCGTGCCTCCGGACGTGGGCAGCCCGATCCATGTCCGAGCCCGACTGATCAGCGAGGTGGATCATCTCCGCCCCGGTGCCCCGGCCCGGATCGGCGTGCTGCTCCGGATCGATCCGCAGTGGCACGTCTACTGGGACGGGCTCAACGATTCGGGGGCCCCGGTTCGGGTGAGGCTGTCACTCCCGGAGGGGTTCAAGGCGGGCGAGATGATCTGGCCGGCCCCCCGCAGGCACCTGGACCGGAGCGGGTTTATCCTGGACCACGTTTACGAGGGCGAGGTCACGCTGATCGTCCCGGTCACGCCTCCCCTCGACGCCGTGGAGGGGCACGTCGCGCATCTGAAAGCGAGCGTCGAGTGGGTGGCCTGTCGGGACGCGTGCTTCGTTGGGCAGGCCGATCTGAGCCTGGACCTGCCCGTGTCTGTTTCCCCCTTTCGTCCAACGGGAGACAGCACGCATTTCGAGCGTGCCCTGCGGCGTGTGCCCAAGGCGATGGAGGCGGCCCCTATCCCGATCCAGACCGCGTGGGCGGATGGCCGACTGCGAATCACCGTCGCCGGGGCATCGGGGCTGTCGTTCTATCCCTCGGCCCGGGGGCGGCCCCCGTCGCATCCCATCGAGGATTGTCAATCGGCGACGGATCACCTGACGATCCGCTTCGACCCGCAGGCGGTCGGGGCGGTCTCGGGCGTAGTGGAAGTCCGCGGTTCGGCCCACGGAGGGAGCGGCGTGTACCGAATGCGAGTGGAAGCGCCGGGTGCGGTCAGTGGGATCGGCTCGGGGAAGCCTGACGAGAAAGCGGGCCGTCCGAAGGCGGCCGACAATGCCGGAAAACCAGGAGACCAATGACGATGCAGAATACGAAACGACGGGCCAAACAACGGATCGCCCTGGCGTCTGCCTTGCTCGCGGCGGCGACGCTGGCGGGCGCGGCTGAGGCCGGAGGACCCAGGAACACCGATGCGGGCACGCCGACGGCCACGGTGGGCGAGCGGGCCCCCGAGTTCGCGCTCAAGGATCTGGACGGGAACGTCCACCGCCTGTCGGACCTGACGGCGGCCGGCAAAACGGTCGTGCTGGAGTGGTTCAATCCCAACTGCCCGTACGTGAAGAAGCACCACGAGCGGTTCAGCACGATGAACGACCTCTACGAGATGGGCAAGGACCACGATGTCGTCTGGCTTGCGATCAACAGCGCGCGCGCCGGGCACCCGACCGGCGATCCCGATCTGAACCGCAAGCGAGCGGAACAGTGGAAGATCCAGTATCCGATCCTGCTGGACACCACGGGCGAGGTGGGGCACGCCTACGGCGCCAAGGCGACGCCGCACATGTTCGTGATCGATTCCAAGGGAATCCTGGCGTATTCCGGGGCAATCGACGACGACGATTCGGCACGGACTCTGGGCACAACCAACTACGTTCGAGATGCGCTGACGAGCCTGTGGGCGGGTGAGACGATCGCCGTGCGCACGAGCCGGGCGTACGGCTGCTCGGTGAAGTACTGACCACGACAGGGGCAACGCTCCTGACTCGTTTGGGCTGGGCTCGCGGTCTCTCGCGGGCCCGGTCTTTTTGGCAGAGGCGATCCAACGGGGCATCGGCGTCACGATCGCCTGCCCAGGGCCGGATTGGCCCCAAGTTGCACGCCAGACTGAGCGCCCGACGCCCGATTCGACGATCTCACCGCGGGGCGTTAGGGCCGGCACGATGATGGCAGACGCCCCGCCCGCCGACCCTGTGCTCGAATAGGATGGTCCGATGGAACAGATCCTGGGGATGCTGGGCAGCGCACTCGACCTGCTGGTCGTGATACTCGGGTTCGGGTTGATCGTCTTCGTGCATGAGAGCGGGCATTTCCTGGCCGCCAGGTGGGCCGGGATCCGCGTTCTGGCCTTTGCGATCGGATTCGGGCCGGCTGTGGCCTCGTGGCGAAAGGGCTTGGGATTCCGCCGGGGCTCGTCGGCCGGAGAGTACGAGCGGCTCAAGGGGGGCGACGGTGCGCCGGGCGCGAGCCCGACCGAGTATCGGCTCAATGCCCTGCCGTTCGGCGGATACGTCAAGATGCTGGGCCAGGAGGATCTCAACCCGGCGGCGGCCAGCGCCGCACCGGACAGTTACCAGAGCGCCAGGCCCTGGAAGCGGATGGTCGTGATCTCGGGCGGCGTGGTGATGAACGTGCTCAGCGCGGCGGCGCTGTTCGTCGTCGTTTTCATGGTGGGGCTCAAAACAGAGCCGGCGGTCGTCGGGGTGGTCTATCGGGACGGCCCGGCGGCGCAGGCGGTTGCGACCAACGCGCAGGAACTGGGAATCACCAAGCCGGGGCTGGCCAGCGGCGACCGGATCATCCGGATCGGCGGGCGATCGCCCCGAGAGTTCAACGACGTCGCCCTGGCGGCGGCCACGTCTCGAAAGGGCCTGCCGGTCCATGTGCTGGTTGAACGCGAGGGGTTCAGCGAGCCGGTCGAGTTTGAGGCGACAACCGAGGTCAGTGTGCTGACGGGGCTGCTGGATCTGGGGATCGAGCCGATCCGATCGGCCCGCGTCGTCGAACCCGGGGACGAATCCCAGATAGAGCAGTTGGAACGGGTGCTAGCGGACGTTGGTCTGGCGGGTGTCAGGCCGGGCATGCGGCTCGTGCAGGCGGGCGGGATCGACACGGTCACGGGGGCGCACGATCTGATCGATGCGGTGCGTGCCTCGGGGGGCGAGCCCGTCCACGTGGTCTTCGAGGGTGAGCAGGGGCGGGTCGAGGGAGATATCCAGCCCGAGCCGGAACTGCAACTGGGTGATGCGGATCCCGATCCCAAGTCCGTCTCGACGATCGAGCACTTGCTGGGCCTGACGCCGGTGATGGCGGTCGGATCGGTCACCGGGCCCGACGGCAAGCCTACACGGGGCGGGCGTCTGGGCCTGGAGAAGGGCGATGTGTTTGCGATGCTCGGCGGGCTGGAATATCCGAGCCTGCCCGCGGGGATCGCGCAGATCCGTGCGCACCGCGGACGGCAGATCGACGCCGTTGTTCTTCGGATGGCGGACGACGGCACGTTGAAGCCGGTCCGCCTGACGCTGCCCGTGTCGCGCCGAAACGGAGGAACGATCGGCTTCACGCCCAGCGATACAGCCCGATCGAACACGCTGCTTGCGCTGCCGCCGGAGCGGATCGCGGCACTGCGGGTCGGAGCCGAGGCGAAGATTCCGGCGGCGGCATCGGTCATCGATGAGCCCGGGATGCGGATCGTGCGTGTCGCGGGCAAGGCGGTCTCCGATCTGGGGCAGGTGCGCGAAGCGCTGCGCCGGGCGACGCGGGACGCCCTCGAACAGGGGCAAGACGCAGCGAGCGTCGATCTGGAACTCCAGTCGCCGGCGGGGAATCCGGGCCCGAGCCTCACCCGCACGTGGACGCTGGACCGCGACCAGTTGCAAGCGCTGCACGAACTGTCGTGGATGAGCCCGATCGGGCCGGCGCTGTTCGCGCCCGAGCAGATCGAACTCAAGGCGGGCAATCCGTTCGAGGCGCTGGCGCTGGGCGTCGGGCGCACCAAGCAGGTGATGCTCACGACGTACGTCACGTTCCTGCGCCTGTTCCAGGGCAGCGTCAAGGTCAAGAACCTGTACGGCCCCGTGGGGATCGCCCAACTGGGAACGCAGATCGCCCAGCGCGGGCTCGTGTGGCTGCTGTTTTTCGGCGCGGTGATCAGCGTGAACCTGGCGGTGATCAACTTCCTGCCCATCCCGATCGCCGACGGCGGGCACATGGTCCTGCTGATCATCGAGCAGATCCGCGGTCGGCCCGTGCCCGTGGAGATCCAGAACGTCGCGACGATCGCTGGGTTGGTCCTGATCGGGTCGCTTTTCCTGATCGTAACCTACAACGACGTGGCTAGGCTGTTCGGGCTGTAAGGCGCGGGGTCGGCGCGGCAGGCTGCGGCCCCACCCGGAGCCGGTGCCGCCCAGGCGCGGTGAACGCAATCAGGGAACCCCCATCGTGCTGGGACTGGCGTTGCTGCTTGGGATCGGACTGGCGCTGGCCCTCGGGTCGGCGATCGCGTACACGATGTGGTCGCTGACGCACCCGCCCCGGCGGACGTACGCCTCGGCCGTGGCGCGGGCGCGGGCGGGCGATCCGTCAGAACTGGACGAGCCGCTGGCATTCGAGGCGTATGAGATCGAACTGGGCCGACGAAGGTACCCGATCTGGGAGGTTCGCGGGCACGACCCGGCGGGCCCGACGGTAGTTCTTACGCACGGCTGGGGGGACTCGCGGGTCGGGGCGCTCGTGCGGGCGCCGGCCCTGGCGCCGGTCGCGTCGCGGCTGGTCATGTGGGACATGCCCGGGCACGGCGAGGCGCCGGGAACCAGCCCAATGGGAACCAACGAGCACCGCCTGCTCCTGGAACTGCTCGAGCACGTCGCGAGCCGGGATGAGAACGGCGCTTTGCCGCGGATCATCCTGTATGGCTGGTCGCTCGGCGCCGGCGTGTCGATCGTGGCGGCGGGCGAGGGGACGAGCGGTAGGTGGAGCGATCGAATCGCCGGCGTCGTGGCCGAGGCCCCCTACCGACTGGCGCAGACCCCCGCCCGCAACGTCCTGAAAACCCGGCAACTGCCCCACCGCCTGAATCTGCCCCCCGCGTTCTGGCTGCTCGGGCTGGGTCTGAGGGTCGGCCCGACCTGGCGCCGGTTCGACCGCGCCCAGCACGCGGCCCGGCTCACCTGCCCCCTGCTCGTGATCCACGGCACCGAGGACGCCATCTGCCCCATCGATGACGGGCGGGCGATCGCCGAAGCCGCCCCGGACGGGCGAATCATCGAGGTATGCGGTGCCGGGCACAACAATCTGTGGACCGAGGAGCCGTTCGGCGATACCTGTCGTGATGGCGTGCGGGGGTTCATCGGTCAGGCCTCGGGAGCGGATCGCGCCGCCCCGGCCCGGGCCGCTCCATAGACTGGATTCATGCGAATCACCACCGTCGATCGCGTGATGGCCGACGCCCGGGCGGCATCGTTCACCCGGCGCTCGATCAAGACGACGATGAAGTCGGGCGGGCTGCGCCTGGCGATGTCCATGCTCGACCTGACCACGCTCGAGGGCAAGGACTCGCCGGAGAAGGTCCGGAGCCTGTGCCGAAAGGCGGTCCGCCCCTACGAGCGTGACGCCGAACTGGCCCAGCCCGTGCCGCACGTGGCGGCCGTGTGCATCTATCCGAGCATGGTGGGCCCGTGCAAGGACCTGCTGGACGGGTCGGGCGTGAAGGTCGCGTCGGTCGCGACGGGCTTTCCGAGCGGGCAGTTCCCGCTGAGCGTGCGCCTGAGCGACGTGAGGCAGGCGATCGCCGACGGCGCCGACGAAATCGACATGGTGATCAACCGAGGTGCATTCCTTGCCGGTCGGTATGAGCAGGTGGCCCAGGAGATCCGCGAGATCGCGGGGGTCTGCCTGGAGACGCCGGGCATTCACCTGAAGGTCATCCTCGAGACGGGGGAACTGGAGACGTACGACAACGTGCGCCGGGCGTCGGACCTGGCGATCCAGGCCCTGTCCGAATCCGAACTGGCCCGCCAGCCCGGGGCGGCGTTCATCAAGACCAGCACGGGCAAGGTCAGCCCGGCCGCGACAATGCCCGTGACGCTCATCATGCTCGAAGCGATCCGCGACCATTTCCTGCGCACCGGCGAGATGATCGGGTGCAAGCCGGCCGGGGGGATCCGCGCGGCCAAGCCCGCCCTGCACTACCTCGTGATGGTCAAGGAGACGCTGGGGGAGGTGGAAGAAGAGACGAAGAGACGAAGAGACGGAGAGACGAAGGGGGATGGCACGGGAGAAGAGACGGAGGGACGAAGGGACAAAGGGACAGAGTCACAAAGGCACGAAGGCACGAAGGGAAACGAGCCGCGAGCGGAAGCGAGCGGTCAGCAGGACGCAATGGGCGGAACGCCACCCGCGGGCTGCCCGTGGCTCTCGCCCCGCCTGTTCCGTTTCGGCGCGTCGAGCCTGGCCAACGACCTGCTGCGTCAGATCGTCAAGCAGGAAACTGGTCGATACATGGCCGCGTACGACTTCTCGGAGGCTTAGCCACCCGCTCCCCTTGGGGGAGAGGGGCTTGGGGGTGAGGGGTCTTCCGCTCCCTCTCCCCTCGGGGGAGAGGGTGGGGGTGAGGGGGCAGAGGTTGGCACGACCATGCGCACGGCCTCGGACAGAAGCGCGCGTTTGCCTCGGCCGGGACACCGGTGGCGACGCCGGCTCAAGTGGGCGGGGCTGGTCGTGTGCGTGCTCATCATCGGGCTGGCGGCCGCCAACACGCGGTGGAACGCCGCTTGGATCACGAAGCCCGATGCTCACGGCACGCAGTATTACGTCTTGACGGGCGGGGCACGAGTAAGCGTCGGTCGGTCGCTCACGCCCCGCTTGGCCCCGATGCATTCCGTCTTCCGTGGTGGGTTCCAGTTGTTCTGGGGGTTTGCGTTGTACCGCTAGGCGACTGACATCAATGTGTCGATACCACTCTGGGCCCCGCTCGTGCTCGTCGCGCTCCCGACAGCCTGGCTCTGGTGGCGAGACCGACGCTGCTTCCAGCCGGGGCACTGTCGCACGTGCGGCTACGATCTGACGGGACTCGCGGGCGATCGCTGCCCGGAATGTGGGCACACCGTGCCGCAGGCCAAGGAGGCGGGCGCGTGAAACGACGCCTGCTTTCCATCGCGATGTTCCTGCTGCTCGGCGCGGCGATCAACGTCGCCGTCGCGTGGGGGTGCGGCCTGTGGGCCTCCACAAGCCGAAGTGACGACGACGTGCCCGGAATCGGCTGGCCGAATCGTGCGCCGCTCGGGTGGCCCGAACCCGATCGGTGGTCTTATAGCAGAGGTCTTGGCCTGACGATCCGCAGCGCATGCGAGAACTTGGAGCAATCGTTCGCAACACAAATGCTGGATCCGAGCGTCGTCGTCCATTGGATGGCAGCCTACGACTTCGGCCTGCCCATGCGGGCCATGCGAAGCACACGCCGGGCGGTCCAGCGCGGCAGGGCGATGGCCCGGCCAGGGAGGGGCGGCATGGAATGGGGTTGGCCGCTTCCCCCACTCGTGAACCGTGGCTTTGCTATGCGTCGCCTGGCCTTCGTACCGATCTGGCCCGGGTTCGCGGTCAATACAGTGCTGTACGCGCTGATCGCGTGGTCGATCGGATCGGGGACCGTGCGACTGCGACGAGCAAGGCGGCGCCGCCGCGGCCGGTGTGTCGCGTGCGCGTACGACGTGAGCGATCTGGACACCTGCCCGGAGTGCGGGAAAGCGGTCATCGGCACGGCTCCTGGTGGCACGGCTCGCCGAGGCGCGGAGGGCGTTTGACGGGCTCGATCCACCTGAACCGGACCGGTGCCGATATCATTGACCCGAGCGGAACCCACGCCGGGCGCGGCGAGGAGGCGGCCATGAGCAGGAAGACGACGACCGGCGGCGGGCGGGTCAAGATCGCATCAGAGCCCGCAGGGCCCGACCGGATCCGCGTGGCCGGCGAGCAGCCCTCCCGCCCGGACGGAGACGCGGGGGGCACGCGCGAAGGGATCGCCCCAGAAGGGGCCGCGGGCGGAGCCGGCGGTGCAGCCTGGGACTACGCCCCCGCGCCGGAGCGTGTGAAGGTCCAGATCGCCGATCGGTATGGGCTGTTCATCGGTGGGGAGTTTGTTGAGCCGATCGAGGGCCACGGCTCGGCGAGTCGTGCCACCGGGGATCACGGTTCGGCGAACCGTGCCACCGCGAACCGTGGCACCGCAAACCGTGACGCCGGGTACTTCCAGACGATCAACCCCGCCACCGAGGGCGTGCTGGCCGAGGTGGCGGCCGGGTCCGAGGCGGACGTGGACCGGGCTGTCCAGGCGGCGCGGGAGGCGCTGCCCATGTGGCATGGGCTCAAGGCGACGGAGCGGGCCAAGTACATCTTCCGCATCGCACGGCGGATCCAGGAGCGGGCGCGGGAACTGGCTGTGCTCGAAACGATGGATGGCGGCAAGCCGATCAAGGAAAGCCGCGACGTGGACATCCCGCTGGCGGCGGCCCACTTCTTCTACTACGCCGGGTGGGCGGACAAGTTGGGGTATGCGTTTCCCGGCCTGGCGGGCGGGACGCCCGCCCCACTGAGAGAAACTGACCCCTCACCCCAACCCTCTCCCCCAAGGGGAGAGAGCGCGGGAGACCCCTCACCCCAACCCTCTCCCCCAAGGGGAGAGGGAGGAGGAGGCATCCGGCCACTGGGCGTCTGCGGGCAGATCATCCCGTGGAACTTTCCGCTGCTAATGGCGGCGTGGAAACTGGCCCCCGCGCTGGCCTGCGGGAACACCTGCGTGCTCAAGCCGGCCGAGACGACGCCGCTGACGGCCCTGCGCCTTGCCGAGATCTTCCAGGAGGTCGGGCTGCCCGCGGGCGTGGTCAACATCGTGACGGGCGCGGGACAGACCGGGGCCGCCATCGTCAACCATCCGGATATCGACAAGATCGCCTTCACCGGCTCGACGAAGGTCGGCAAGCGGATCCTCAAGGCGACGGCCTCGACGCACAAGAAACTGACGCTGGAACTGGGCGGCAAGAGCCCGAACATCATCTTCGAGGATGCCAGCCTGGACCAGGCGATCGAGGGCGTCATCCAGGCGATCTATTTCAACCAGGGGCACGTCTGCTGCGCGGGCAGCCGTCTGTTCGTGCAGGAGTCGATCCTGGACGAGGTCGTTGCCAAGCTGCGAATCCGGATGGCGAGCCTACGCGTCGGGGACCCGCTGGACAAGAACACGGACATCGGCGCCATCAACAGCCGGATGCAACTGGACAAGATCAACGGCTACCTGGAGGCAGGTCGGGCCGAGGGGGCGAGCCTGCATGAGGCCAACGGGTATCCACTCCCGCGGCGGGGGTACTGGTGCCGACCGTGCTTCTTCACGGGCGTGCAGCCGAGCCACGTGATCGCGCGGGACGAGATCTTCGGACCGGTGCTGGCGGTGATGAGTTTCCGCACGCCGGAGGAGGCGATCGCGCGGGCGAACAACACGCCCTACGGGCTGGCCGCGGGCGTCTGGACCGACAAGGGCGGCAAGATCTTCGAGATCGCGCGACGCCTCAAGGCGGGGGTGGTGTGGCTCAACACATATAACAAGTTCGATCCGGCCTCGCCGTTCGGGGGATATAAGGAGAGCGGCTTCGGGCGCGAGGGTGGCTTGCAGGGGCTGCGGGCGTATGTGCGGGTCTGATGCGGGCAAGACCTGAGATTCACCGCGGAGAACGCGGAGAGCGCGGAGTGCGGGAATGAATGATGGAAACCTCAATGCCAACCTAGAGTGTGGGGCATTGACCGAACAGGTCATCGGGGCTGCGATCGAAGTGCACCGCACGCTGGGTCCGGGCCTGCTCGAGAGCACGTACGAGCATTGTCTGATTCATGAGTTGGCCCAGCGCGGTCTGCGAGCGCGCCGCCAGGTCGCGCTGCCAGTTCGTTACAAGGGCGTGCAGATCGACTGCGGGTATCGTTTGGACATCCTCGTTGAGAACCAGGTTCTTATCGAGATCAAGTCGGTCGAGAAACTCGCACCAATCCACGAGGCACAACTCCTGACGTACCTGCGGCTCGCGGGCCTTCCGGTCGGTCTGCTCTTGAACTTCAACGTGAAGCTGCTCAAGGACGGCCTCGTGCGACGCGCAAACACCGAATCCCCTCTCTGCGATCTCAGCGCTCTCCGCGGTGCAACAAAGGCATGACCATGATGGATCGCTTGACTGTTCCCAAGACCTACAAACTCTTCATCGCCGGCACGTTCCCCAGATCCGAATCGGGCCGATCGCTGCCGATCAAGGACGACGCCGGCGACGTGATCGCGCACCTGTGCCGGGCGAGCCGAAAGGACCTGCGTATGGCGGTCGAGGCGGCGCGCAAGGCCCAGCCCGCGTGGCAGGACGCCACCGCTTACCTGCGCGGGCAGATCCTCTACCGCATGGCGGAGATGCTCGAAGGGAAGAAAGGGGAGTTGGCCGAGGCGCTCGGAGGGGTCGGAGGGTTGAAGAACGGGAAGACCCCTCACCCCGGCCCTCTCCCCCAAGGGGAGAGGGAGGAAGGAACCCCTCACCCCAGCCCTCTCCCCCAAGGGGAGAGGGAGGAAGGAACCCCTCACCCCGGCCCTCTCCCCCAAGGGGAGAGGGAGGAAGGAACCCCTCACCCCGG
>Ga0114931_10009494_pt1 | contig 11649 bp, 9 predicted proteins | sample 2SBtaG_FD_89579 | JGI IMG/M metagenome (GOLD analysis project Ga0114931, IMG submission 89579) | Deep subsurface microbial communities from Kolumbo volcano to uncover new lineages of life (NeLLi) - 2SBTROV14_V59a metaG | ecosystem: Environmental > Aquatic > Marine > Volcanic | place: Kolumbo...
AGGCCCAGCTCGCTGCCGAGCTGGCGCGCCTGGTTCCACAAGATCTTGTTCCTTGGCGTCTGTTCCATGGAGGGCCTGCCGATGCGGCCCGCAATCGTCAGGCGTACGCCCGGTGTCACGGCTTCGAGACTGTGGATGGCCTTTTCTATGCGTTCGCCGTCACCGATTGTCGGCACGCGAACATCGACGACTGCCTGGCTGTGCGCTGCGATGACGTTTGGCCGTAAGCCACCATCGACGGTGCCGACGTTGACGGTGATGCCCTTGTTGGTATCGTTCAGCGCAAACAGCGCCTGGATGACGTGCGCAAGCTCGAGGATCGCGCTGGCCCCGCCTTGCGGGTCCAGGCCGGCATGCGCTGCCTTGCCATGTACCGTTATCGTGAACCGGCCGACACCCTTGCGTTCCGTTTTGATAGCGCCTTCCTCGCCCATCGAGGGTTCGAGGATGAAAGCGCGGCAGGCACATTTTGCCAATGAGCGAATGTACCGGGTCGAGGTGCGGCTGCCGATCTCCTCATCCGAGTTGACAAATACCAGGGGCTCGACCAGCAGCGACAGCCCGAGCTCGCGGATGGTGCTCAGCGCAAAAACCATCTCTGCCAACCCGCCTTTCATGTCGAACACGCCCGGGCCACGAATGATGTTGCCATCGACCACAAAAGGGCGTTTGGCCGTGGTACCGAGCGGCCAGACGGTGTCGTAGTGACCCACCAGGAGCTGTGCCTGCCGCTTCCGGTCGCGGTTTTTCCTGGCCGCGAAAATATGCCGGTGGCCATCCGCTGCCCGCAATGTCCGCACCCTGAAGTCAAGCGAATTCAGTGCCTCGAGCAGGACCGCGCGGACGAGTCGATGCGACTGCGGCGTTGAAGAGGGCGACTCGGCATCGACCAGGCGTTCCAGCAGGTTGATCATTCCGCGACGCTGCTCCCGGATGAAGCGCAAAATACGCCCGGCGGTTCCCGCGGCCATGCTGCGTTACCGTTTCATGTTCGCCGGAAACGGGAACGCATTCGAACGCGTGATCGTGGCGAAACGGCCTGGCGGCAGATAGGCCATCAGCGGCGCATCATGAATGAGTTCCTGATCGTCGAGTTCCGTTGAGCGGATGTAGTCGGGATGCGCGTAAGCAGCAACCACTTCGGCGGTAATCAGGCAGTTGTCGCCGAAACCGTCGACCGTCTTGTAGTGTTTGCACTCGAGGAACAGGTACGCATCCTCGATGAATTCGCCATCGATTTTCTTCGCCGGGAAAGTCGGGAAGCTCTGCAGGATGGTCTTCGGGCCATCCTCATAACGGGGCGACGCGGCAAGGCTCGCATAGAGCACCTGCGAGGGCTTGGTGTAACTGACAGTGAATTCGCCTGTCCTGTCGATGTTGATATACGTCTGGTGCCCCTGGCTGCAAACGAAGCCGAAATAATTCTGCCAGCCCATCGGCATCGCCATGTGCTTCGGTGCGAGGTCCAGGCTGCCATCTGCGTCGCGCGTGCCGACCAGTACCAGCGGCGCAACCATGAAGCAGCGGTCCCAGATCGGCTTGCCGGTATCGAGTGCCACGATGTCTGTTGTGCTTTTGGATTCGCTCACGCTGCCGACCTTCCTGCTCATGCCCGCAATTACCCTGATTTCAAGCTACTCGTCAGCGCCGGCATCTTGAATAGGTAGATCCCGACGCACCGGGCGCAGATTGCCTACTGGTAGCGCTTGCCACCTTTGATAACGACGTCCACGTGTTGCAGGATACTGATGTCTGTGAGCGGATCTCCCCGAACTGCGATCAGGTCGCCGTAGCGGCCTGCCTCGATGGCACCGACATCTTCGCCCCAGCCGAGCGATGCCAATCGTTTCCTCCAGCGTGCGTCGGTAGTAAACACTCAGGTCTGCCGTGTCGTCGGCCCTGTCGGCAATATGCGTGTGCGTATCAATCAGGCCGGGCAGGCAGGTGTCTTGCGACAGGTCGATGTAGTCAACCCCAGTGGGCTCTCCACGCGCAACGGACCGAATTCGGCCATCGACAATCGTGATGGTCATGTCGGTCAGCGGCGCATCCTGCAGGCCATCGTCAATGGCACAGCAACTCGGTATTTCATTGTCTCTGACGGGATTGTTATAAAAAGCCGATTATTGCACTCTTTCGCGACTATGCATGTCGAGTCAGGGTGGGGGGGGATGCGAATGCCGACGTTTTGGATAGTGTTGGTATTGCTGACCGGCTGTGCTGTGGATAAGACAGCGGAAGTCGATCGGCTGTTGGCTCCGTACCGCGCTGCCGGCATGCCCGGGGCATCCGTCATGGTGATTAATGACGGTCCGGCAGTTCTGACCATGAGCTATGGACTTAACGATTCCCGGACCAACACCTGACGGTGATCGTGTTGACCAACTGAGCTGAGCCTGACGTAGAACCGCTGGCCGACAAAATTGCCGACCTCTAACTGGAATAGGCACCGCTTTGCGCGGAGTGGTATGTTGTGTCATGCCCGCCTGACCCAGAGAACAACAAGATGAATGCATCCACTCGTACCTTCTCCGCCGGCTTGCTCATGATGCTCGCAAGCGTGGTGCTCGCAGAGGACTTCAGCGCTTTCGAATACAGGAATATCGGCCCGTCACGCGGCGGGCGGGTAACCGCAGTCGCTGGCACGGTCGCCGCACCGTCCACGTTTTATCTCGGCGCTGCCGGCGGTGGCGTCTGGAAGACCACCGATTACGGCACCTCCTGGAACGTCGTTTCCGACGGATTCTTCGAAACGCCGTCCATCGGCGACATCGCTGTCGCGCAAAACGACGCAAACATCGTCTATGTTGGTACGGGCTCGGATGCCTTGCGTGCCAATGTCATCGCCGGCAAGGGTATGTACAAGTCGGTCGACGGCGGCAAAAGCTGGGAGCACATCGGGCTCGACCAGACCGGTCATATCGGTGCGGTCGAGATCGACCCGACCGACAACAACATCGTCTGGGTCGCCGCGATCGGCCAGGCGTTCAACGCGAACCAGGAGCGAGGCGTTTACAAGACAGCCGACGGGGGTCAGTCCTGGGAGAAAGTGTTGTACCTCTCCGACACGGTCGGCTTTTCCGACATCGAATTGCTGCCCGGCAATCCGCACATCGTTTTTGCCGCAGCCTGGAAGGTCCGGCGCAAGCCCTGGACGATAATCTCCGGCGGCGAACAGGACGAGGGCGGCATTTACAAGTCGGTCGATGCCGGCCTGACCTGGGAGAAAATGACGGAAGGTCTGCCGCAAGGGCTGATCGGCAAGATCGACCTGGCCGTCAGCCCCGCAGATTCGAGCATCCTCTATGCACTGGTCGAGGCGCCGAATGACGAGGGTGGACTTTACAAATCCGTCGACCAGGGCAAATCTTTCGAGCAGGTGTCTGGCGAGGCTTCAATCCGGACGCGTCCGTTCTACTATGCGAATATCGAGGTCGACCCGCAGAATCCGGATATCGTGTATGGGATGGCGACGCGTTACATGAAGTCTGTCGACGGTGGCAAGACCTGGGCGCGGCTGCATCCGCCGCATGGTGACAATCACGACATGTGGATCAACCCGGACGATCCGCAGCTGTTCATACAGTCGAACGACGGTGGTGCCAACGTCACCCACAATGGCGGCAAGACCTGGTCGACCCAGTTCAATCAGCCGACGGCAGAGGTCTACCAGGTCGAGGTCGACGATCAGTATCCGTACTGGTTGTATGCGGGTCAGCAGGACAATTCGACGACGATCGCGGTACCGAGCATGCCGCCTTTCCGGGCGCAGGACCCGGCGGCATGGTTGGTGGACGCCGGTGGCTGCGAGACCGGTCCCGCTGTTCCGAGGCCCGGCAACCACAACATCGTCTATGCGAACTGCAAGGGTCGATTTTCCGTCTTCGACAAGCGCATCGGCACCGAGAAAGGCTACTACGTCGGCGCCGCGAACATGTACGGGCACAACCCGAAGGACCTCGAGTACCGTTTCCAGCGGGTATCACCGATTCACATCTCTCCGCATGATCCGAATATCGTCTATCACGCGTCACAGTATGTGCATCGCACAACTGACGAGGGCAAGACCTGGGAAACGATATCGCCGGATCTGACGGCCTTCGAGGCAGACAAGCAGGTGATATCCGGCAGCCCGATCACACGAGACATCACCGGCGAGGAGTTCTACAGTACGATTTACGCATTGCGTGAATCGCCGCTGCAGCAAGGCGTTATCTGGACCGGCGCCAACGACGGGCCTGTTTACGTTACTCGTAACGACGGCAGGAGCTGGGACAACGTGACGCCGCGCGGGCTGCCGCCGGGTGGCCGTGTCGATGCCGTGGAACCGTCTCCACATGATGTCGCCAAAGCCTATATCGCCGTCCTCCGCTACCAGTTGGGTGACTGGAAGCCTTACATTTTCAGGACCGAGGACTTCGGCCGCCACTGGCAGCTCCTGACCGACGGCCGCAACGGCATCCCGAACGACGATCCGACGCGGGTCGTAAGGGAAGATCCGGTAAGAGCGGGCCTGCTGTTCGCGGGCACGGATACCGGCATGTTCGTGTCGCTGGACGATGGCAGGAACTGGCACGAGTTCCAGCAGAACCTCGCGGTAACGCCGGTAACGGATATCAGGATCGTGCGTGACGACCTGGCGATCTCGACCATGGGCCGGTCATTCTGGGTACTCGACAACATTACGACGCTGCGGCAGCCGGGGTTTGCAAATACCGCGGACGAAGCCGTGCTGTTCAAACCGAAAGTTACGATTCGTTACCGGAAGGTCTACGACAAACCGGAATCGGTCACGGTTCCCGACTACCCGACACCCGCCGCAGTCATCGACTATTACCTGCCGGATAACGTCGACGGGGAAGTATCCCTGGAGATTCTGGATGCGGACGGTGAACTGGTCAATGTGTACGTAAGCAAGAAAGAGGAGGCCGGGCAAAAGAACGGGGACGCGCTGAGCAAAGACGAGGCCGGCAGGAAAACGACCGGCACGGACGACAGGAAGGTTATCGAGACCGAGGCACTTTCGGCCACGCCGGGGATGCACCGTTTTCGCTGGGACATGACACACTTCGGTGCCTGGAGTGAAAAAGAGGAAGAGCGATTCAGGAAAGGCCCGTTGGCCCGACCGGGTAACTACACTGTACGCCTGTCGGCCGGCAATATTGCCGTCGACGAGGAACTGACGTTACGCGTCGACCCCCGTGTTCTCGAGCAGGGCACTACGATCGCGGACATTGACGAACAGGTATCGTTCGAACTCGTTGTCGTCGATTTGTTGTCAGCGGTGCGGCAGTTCCGGAAACGGGTCGCCGAATATCACGATGCACTGGAAGGCAAGAACGACGAATTGTCGGAAGACGAGGTGAGCCGCCTGCTCTTCGTGACCGACGTGCTCGATGAGGTCAGGACGGCGAAAATTATCTATCCACAACCGATGCTGGCCGACCAGGTGGAATATCTCTACAACATGGTGAGCAAGGCCGACCAGGCACCCGGGGTCGAGGCGGTCGACCGTTATGCCGAGCTTGCGGCAACGTTCGCCGCGCTGACGGAGAATTATGAAGAGGGTCCCTGATAACCCGGGGCCAGGCTCCATCGTCGTGGTCACGGTGATGTCAGCGCTGCTGCCAACGGTGGCGCTGGCTGACGCTGATCTGAGCAAGGCGATCGACGAGGTGTTCGCCGGTATCGACATGGCAAGCCAGCCAGGATGCGCCGCGGGCGTCATTCATGACGGAGAATACGTCCACAAGGCCGGCTACGGCCTCGCAAACCTGGAGTACGGCATACCGATCACTTCAGAGACTGTATTTCGCACGGGCTCCGTGTCCAAGCAGTTCACGGCCATGTCGATCGCGATTCTTGCCGAACGCGGCGCGCTGGATCTTGATGCCGACGTGCACGAATATTTGCCCGACTTGATGGACTACGGTCATGAGGTGACGCTCAGGCAGATGATCCACCACGTCTCGGGTATGGGCGACTACGACCATGAGGTATTCAGGAAAGCCGACGGCACGGAGTTCCGCTTCGGCAATGAGGACTACGCGACGATCGACGAGTTCTACCGGATGGTTACGCGGGCCGGCCTGGTTTTTGAACCGGGTAGCCGCTACCAGTACTCCAATCTCGCCTATTTCCTGCTGGCGCATGTCGTCGAGACCGTTTCCGGAAAGACCCTGAGGCAGTTCGCGCAGGAGGAAATCTTCGACCGTCTGGGCATGAGCGACTCGCTGTTCAACGATAACGTGAACCAGCCGGTCACGAATCGTGCCGACGGTTATCAGCTGATGGACGACGGTAGCTGGGAAATTTTCATGACCAACCTGGACTGGGTGGGTGATGGCGGTGTCTACACGAACCACGATGACTTCATCAAGTGGGACCAGAACTTCTACAAAAACAAGCTCGGCAAAGGCGGGCAGTCGCTGATCGACGGGGTGCAGGCACCGTATCCCGGCGCGATCGAATATACCGACCACGGTCCGCGTAACGTCAACTACGCGTTCGGCCTGCGCATCGATGAATCGAACGGCGAATACATGATTGGTCACACCGGAGGGTGGGTCGCCTTCAGTTCGCTTTACAACCGCTATCCCGAGCTCAACCTGTCGATCGTCGTCTTTTGCAACTCGACCGCTTCGTCAGCACCGGAACTCGGCCGCGAGGTTGGCAAGCTCGCCGTCGCTGCCTTCAAATAACCCGGGCTCTGACAGCGAATTATTCTACCGCACGAATGATCTTGCCCGGGCGGGCATCGGTGGTGGCGCCGTTCCGATAGACGAGCTCGCCGCCTACCCAGACGGAAAGAATGCCTGCAGACAGGGCATCGGGATGTTCCGGCGTAGCGCGGTCGATGATCGTGTCGGGGTCGAACAGGACCAGGTCGGCGACCATGCCTTCTTTTATCAGGCCGCGGTCTTTGAACCCCATGTGCGCGGCGGCCAGGCCGCTCATCTTGTAGATGGCGGTTTCCAGCGGCATCAGCTGTTGCTCGCGTGCATAACGGCCAAGAACACGCGGAAACGAACCGGCGCCGCGCGGGTGCAGGTCGATCAGCCCGCCATCGCTGCAGATATTCGTTTCAGGCCAGAGCATCAGCTTGCGAATGTCGGCGTCCTTCATGCTCGTGCCGATGATCATCTCCGCGGAGTCGCCATGTTCCTGTTGCCACTTGTCCGCCATTTCGGCGAGCTGCATGAACGTGGTGACCGGATCGGTTTCCAGGATATTGGCAATTTCGACGATAGACTTGCCAACGAACTCCGGGTGCGGCTTGAAGCGAGTCATCCAGATCCCTGCAGCCGGCGCGATGGTGTCGAGCGCTTCCTCCACGGCCGCGCGGTCGGTGTAATCCCGTCCGGGCAGCAACACCATCATCGTCGATTCCCAGTATTCATAGGGATAGATGTCGGCCGTGATCTGCACACCGTCGGCACGGGCAGCATCCAGCTTCGCGAGGATTTGCGGCGCCTTGCCCCACAGCGGGACCATCGCGAGCTTGATGTGCGAGATCTGTACCGGCATGCCCGTCTCGCGGCCGATAAGGATGATTTCGTCTACGGCGTCTTCGAACCAGCGGTCCTCGCTGCGCACATGGCTGATGTAACGGCCGCCGGCATCTGCCGCGACCTGCGCCAGCGCAATGACTTCCGAGGTGTCCGAGTAAATGCCGGGCTCGTATTCCAGGCCCGTCGACAAGCCCAGGGCGCCAGACTTGAGCTCGGTTCGCAGCATATCGGCCATTGCTGCCACTTCCACCGCAGTTGCAACGCGCTTGTTGTTCTCACCCATAATTTCGCGGCGCAAGCTGTTGTGCCCGATATAAGAGGCAAAGTTGACCGTCGATGGTGACGCCTCCAGTTTTGCGAAGAAATCGGCCAGCGGGTATTGCGAAAAACCGTCCTGACCGACAATGACGGTCGTAATTCCCTGGCTGACCATGGACAACGCGTCGCGGACCTTGTCTATGTCCCCATCGGCGTGGCTGTGGGTATCGATGAAGCCGGGGGCGAGTATGTGCCCACCACCATCGACAATCTGCTCTCCCTCGCAGGCGCCTGCGAGGCCCAAAGCTGCAATGCGCCCTTCCGTGACCCGAACGTCAGCACGAATCGCCGGCACGCCGGAACCGTCGAGTACCGAGACATCCGTAATCAGGAAGCCGTTATCGTTGCGACAAACCGGTGACTCGTCCTGCGCGCACCCGGTAAGTGAGCTCAATGCCAGCAATAAGACGACTTTCTCAATTGTCGCCATCGTCAACCTCAAACTGGCCTGTCAGCCTGCGCCAGACGTGTGACCAGCTCAGCCCGACGGCGAGCAGCAGGCCAATACAAATCAGGCCGATCCAGGTGGCCGACGACACTGTCTCGATGTTGAGCCAGCCGGCATCGATCAGCAGCCAAACCACACCGCCGAGCAAGGCGCCGCCCAGCATCAGGCCAAGAAATCCGAGCGAACGCTGTGTTGCGGCAAGCAGGATGACCCAGCCGATCAGGAGTACGACGCCAACCACGAAATGCTCCGGCCCGAGCATCGAGGGGTCGGCAGATTGTGCCTTCCTGATCCAGGCCCAGTAGGAATAGTGGGAGGGATTATAGGTTGCGAGCACCAGCATCAGCGAGGCGATGAAGCGCCACACGAATCCCGGGAAACTGAACTCCCTGCTCGTGCGCGCCTGGCCGCGCTTGCCGGATTTTTTGGCCATCGGGTTCCTTGCCTGCCACCTTGTTATTTTGCTGGCAGCGAATGTACCACGATGGTAAGGCGAAGTATCATCCGCGGTAGGCAGAGGGGAGACCACATGCAATTCGCACCGTTCGACCTCGAATATACCCAGTCATTGTGGGAGCAAAAGGTCGACTTCAACCTGACTGAAAGCGGTGTGCATCCGATCCGCCTCGACGAACTCCTCGGGCCGGATAAAAACGGGTTGCGGCAGTTGCTGGCCACCGAGATCAACTATCCGCACGTGAATGGCAACCCCGAGCTCAGGGAGAATATCGCGGCGCTCTACGTTGCTGCCGAGGTCAGCAACGTGCTGGTGACAGTAGGTGCAGCCGAGGCCAATAATGTCATCTTGCAGACGCTGATGAGCCCGGGCGACGAGTTGCTGACGCAGACGCCGACCTACAAGCAGGCTTGGGGGATAGCGGCAAACAACGGCCACCTCGTAAAATCCTTTCGATTGTTGCCCGAGCATGCCTGGCGTGTCGACCTCGACGAACTGGCTGCCGGCGTCACCGACCGGACGCGCATCATCGCCGTCGTCAATCCGAACAATCCGACCGGATACATCCTGACGGATAAGGAAATGGATGCCATCGTCACCGCGGCAGATCGAGTCGGCGCCTGGATTCTCGCCGATGAGGTATACCGGGGTGCCGAGCGGCTTCGGGAGGAAGAAACGGCGTCCTTTTTCGGTCGTTACGACAAGGTGCTGTGCCTCGGCAGCATGAGCAAGGCCTACGCATTGCCGGGCCTGCGGATCGGCTGGATCGTCGGGCCGCCGGAGACGATCGATGACCTTTGGCGGCGGCACGAATACACGACGATTACGGCAGGCATCCTGGGCAATATTCTCGCGGGCCACGCCTTGTCGCCGCATGTGCGCCCACGCCTGATCGCCCGCACGCGTGATTACATCAGGAACGGCTTCCCTGTCCTCGAGGAGTGGCTGCAAGGACAAGGCGCGCTCTTCTGCTACACCCCGCCACAGGCATCGGCCGTGTCGTTCATACGCTATCATCTGGACATCAATTCTACCGAGCTGATGGAGATTCTTTGCCACGAGGCCGGTGTCTTCGTCGGCGCCGGCGATGCCTTCGGCATGGACCACCACCTGCGCATCGCGTTCGGCCAGGAACGCGCCGTGCTGGAAGAGGCCTTTAGCAGGATCGAGACGGTGCTCGGGGCCATAGCCCGGGCCGGAGCCGGGCTCTGACCCCGGGTAAGACTATGCTGAAACCATTCGTCATTCTTGCAATGCTGAGTATCCCGGCGAGCACTTTCGCCGCGGCGCCGTTGTTCGATTCGCAGGCCACGTTGTCGTTGACGATCGAAGCGCCGATGCGTGTGCTGGTTCGAAAGCGGCTCGACAAACCGCAGTTCGATGCAATCGTTACCTGGACGGATGAATCCGGCGAAAGCGGTGTCCTCGCGGCAAAGCTGTCGCCCCGCGGCAACGCCCGGCTCGCGGCCTGCGACTTTCCGCCGCTGCGGCTTGAATTCGACCGCGACGCGACCAGGGGCACACCGTTCGAGGGCCGGAAACGGTTGAAGATGGTGACGCACTGCGGCGCCGGTACCGCGAAGCGTGCCTGGCTGTGGCAGGAATACGGCATATACCGCGCCTATAACGCCATCACGGAATATTCGTACCGGGTTCGCATGCTGGATGTGAGCTATGAGGACAGCAAGTCAAGGCGTTGGCGCAGGCGCTCCCCGGCGTTCCTCATCGAGCCGACCAGCGAAGTCGCGGCGCGGCTCGGAATGCACGCCATCGAGCCAGAGCAAGTGCGGGACGCACAGTTCAATCGGCCAGAGACGGCGAACAACCTGCTGTTTCAGTATTTGATCGGCAATACCGATTTTGCCGTGAAGAAAGGGCCGAGTGGAGAAACCTGTTGTCACAACGGCCGCGTCATTGCACCGGAGCAGAGCAGTGATGGCTGGGTTGTCCTGCCTTACGATTACGACCAGGCCGGGATCATCAACACGAGTTATGCGCTTCCGGACGAAAGGTTGTCGATACGCCGTGTGACCAGCCGGTATTATCGAGGTTTCTGCTGGCAGAACGATTTGCTGCCGGACACTATCGCCCGTTTCAACGAGCAGCGTCAGGCAATTGCCACCGCGCTCGTACCCGAGGCACTATCGGCGGGAAAGCAAAAGCGGGCGAAACGCTACATAGATCGGTTTTATGAAATCGTCAACGACTCACGGGAACTCGGCAAACGATTGACGTCCAAATGTCGTGGCGCGGCCGCTTTTTCGATCAGCAAAACCAGGACGGAGCAGTAATTTGAACAATGCTATTTCAGGCTTGCTTGTCGTGGTGGTCGTCGCGGCCCTGGGTTCCACCGCGGCAGCGGAGGAGACGATCGCGGAATTCAAGGGTTCTGGCAATTACACGACTGCCGAATTTACGGTCAAGGCCCCGTGGATTCTGGACTGGCGGATCAACAGCGACTACAGCAAGATGATTTCCTTCGATCTCGACCTGGTCGACGGCACGAGCGGCGTACTCCAGGGCAACATCCTGCGCGCCAAAGCCCTGGGCGACGGCGTTCGCATGTTCAACACGAGCGGTAAATATCGTTTTCGCATCAATTCCTCGTTCATCCGCTGGCATCTGAAGGTAAAGCAGCTGACGCTGGAGGAGGCGAAGCTCTATGCGCCGAAACGGACGCGGTAGCCGCGTATTCGCCAGTGCGCCCCGGCGGTCGACTTCACTTGAAGGCGCACTCCCGGCGGAATCGCCGAGCTAAACCTCACTCGATGTCGTTTCGAGAAGCGCAGCGCCGACAGGTTGCCGTGCTGACAGGAAGATTGCTTCGCTTCGCTCGCAATGACGGGGCGTGCACCTACGACTGGTCCAGGACGATGGATACGCGGCGATTGTGCCGGCCTTTCTTCTCGACCTTG
>Ga0114931_10009495_pt1 | contig 11649 bp, 12 predicted proteins | sample 2SBtaG_FD_89579 | JGI IMG/M metagenome (GOLD analysis project Ga0114931, IMG submission 89579) | Deep subsurface microbial communities from Kolumbo volcano to uncover new lineages of life (NeLLi) - 2SBTROV14_V59a metaG | ecosystem: Environmental > Aquatic > Marine > Volcanic | place: Kolumbo...
CCGAGATCCGGGCGCTCGGACGTCCGGTCGCCCTGCTCTTCCCGGCCGGCGACACGCTCCACCCCCGTTGGCTGGCCGAGGCCGGGATCGGGCGGGAACGCCACGCGGATGCCGGGTTCCGGCTCTGGTGGATTCCCGCGGACGCCGGATCAGTCGACGGGTTCGAGGCGGGGGCGCGAACCCGGTAGCTGGCCGCGGTTGCGCAGGATCCGGAGACCTGCGCCGGGTGCGATCGGATTCCACAGCATCAACTCGTCGAGGCCATCTCCATCGAGGTCGGCGGTCCGTCCGCCCTCGGCCGGCCTCACGTCGATCGCGATCGCGTCCGAGAAGCGCAGACCGTCGTCCGCCCGCTCGCCGAGGCGCACCGCGAGGCGGTCCCCCTCGCCGTAGACCAGGTCGCGAATGCCGTCGCCGTTCCAGTCGCCTCCGGTCCGCGGAAGCAGCGTCCCCACCCGCCCCTTCCCGGTGTCGAACGGGACCGAGATCGTGGCGGACCAGGTCTCGTGCGTCGCCAGACCGTCGCCGGCCGCGGAGACCTCGTAGAGCGCGAGCCCGACATCGGCGCGCCCGCGCGTCATGATCCGGATCATCTGGAACAGGCCGAACTTCACGCTGGTCTCGAACAGTTCCTGCGACCCGTCGGCGTCGAGGTCTTCGACGCGCAGATCGCCGAACCCGCCCTCGGTCACGAGCACGGCATCGGGCTCGGCCGTGGGGTCGGCCCCGTCCCCGCGGTTGCGGTAGAGCGCCGCGTGCGCGCGCGCGCCGGACAACGTTCCGACCGTCCGATGCACCACCAGGTCGGCGAGCCCGTCGCCGTCCAGGTCCGGCGACCGCGCCCACAGGAAGTTCGTCACGTGCCGCAGTTCCTCCTCGAACGAGAACGGAGGGAAGCGACGCCGCACCTCGGGGCGCGCCGCCAGGCCGCCCGGGCCGCGGCGGAAGACCCGGAGACCGAAGCGGTCGGACGCGTGGAACTCGGGGATCCCGTCGCCGTCGTCGTCGGCGAGCGCCGCGGTGGGCCAGGTCAGCTGGGCCCGCCACGGCCCGGGCTCGAGCGCGCCGATGCCCGCCCCCTCGGCCTCGTGCAGCACGTCGAGTTCCAGTACGTGCGCGGCCGCGGGATCCGCGAGCGGGACGACGCGGAAGCCGCGCGCATCCGGGAGCAGGGCCTCGGTGCGGCCGAGCCCGTCCCAGTCGCGCAGGACCGGGGTCCGCGAGATCTGGCGCGTGCGGGGTGGAAACGGGAGTGGGGGCGCGAGCGCGACGGTGCGGAGCACGCGGCCGTCCGGCGTCACGACCCGCAGCGCGTCCGCCGTGATCGCCAGGATCTCGGGCCCGGGCGACGGGGTGATGTCGCCGATGTCGAAGGCCAGCGTCCGCGCCGACAGCACCAGAATCCGGGGCGCCTCGCCCAGGCGACCGATCGTGAGCCGCCGCGTCTCGTCTGGGGGCATGCCCTCGACCGAGACCGCCACGATCCAGCTCTGGCCGTCCGCCCGCGTCACCTGCGCGTCGATCACGCGGCCCGCGATGTCCCAGGTCTCGACCTCGAACGGCGGCACGCTGCGCGCGGCACTCCCTGCACCCAGGATCCCGAGCCCCAGCATCCAGACCCGCAGGACACCCCCCCAGCGTTCGTGCCACGTCACGCCGTCAGTCTACCCGAGCCCGGGCGTCCGGCGGAGCGCGGGCCGGAGGATGGGATACGGTGGCCGCATGCCCGAACACGCGCTGCTGGCAACCCGAGATCACATCGAAACCGTCTGGGAGGACGAGATCGTCCCGGCCCTCGAGCGTTACATCGCGATCCCGAACGAGTCCCCGATCTTCGATCCGGACTGGGCCACGGCCGGACACATGGACGCCGCCGTCGCGCTGGTCTCGCAGTGGTGTCGGGAACGCGCGATCCCGGGGATGACCGTCGACGTGATCCGGCTCGCGGGGCGAACGCCGGTCATCTGGATCGAGGTCCCCGGGACCGGCGACGACGCGGTCCTGCTCTACGGCCACCTCGACAAGCAGCCGGAGATGGAGGGCTGGGACGAGGGACTCGCGCCGTTCCGCCCGGTCCGGCGCGGCGATCGCCTCTACGGACGCGGCGGCGCGGACGACGGCTATGCGGCCTTCGCGTCGGTCCTGGCCCTCGAGTGCCTGGCGCGCGCCGGCGTGCCGCATGCGCGCTGCGGGATCCTGATCGAGGCAGGAGAAGAGAGCGGCAGTCCCGACCTGCCGGCGACCGTGGCGCACCTGGCCGGGCGGATCGGCCAGCCGTCGCTGGTGATCTGCCTCGACTCCGGCTGCGGCAACTACGACCAGCTCTGGGGAACCACGTCGTTGCGCGGCATGGTCACGGGCGAACTCGCGGTGGAGGTGCTCACGGAGGGCGTGCACTCGGGAGACGCTGGCGGTGTGGTGCCCTCGAGCTTCCGGATCCTCCGCCAGCTGCTCTCGCGGCTCGAGGACGAAGACAGCGGGCGGATCCTGCCGCGCGAACTCCATGCCGCGATCCCGGAAGATCGCGCGCGTCAGGCCGAGACCGCAGCGGCCGTGTTGGGCGACGCCCTCTGCGAACGCTTCCCGTTCGTTCCCGGCGCGGGGCCGCTCCCGGGCGGCGGCGCCGAACGCGTGCTGCACCGCACCTGGCGCCCGGCCCTCGAGATCACGGGCATCGACGGCGTGCCCCCGGTGCAGACCGCGGGCAACGTGCTGCGGCCGCGCACCGCGGCCAAGCTCTCGCTGCGCCTTCCGCCGACCGTCGATGGCGTGGCCGCCACCACGTTCGTCAAGACGCTGCTCGAAGCGGATCCGCCGCAGGGCGCGCGCGTGCGCTTTACGCCGGAGGCCCGCGCGAGCGGCTGGAATGCGCCGCCGATGGAGCGCTGGCTCGAAGCCGCGGTCGGGGCGGCGTCCGAAGACTGGTTCGACGCCCCGGCCGTCTTCATGGGCGAAGGAGGCACGATCCCGTTCATGGCGATGCTGGGCGACCGCTTCCCGAAGGCCCAGTTCCTGATCACGGGCGTTCTCGGTCCGGGTTCGAACGCGCACGGACCGAACGAGTTCCTGCACCTGCCGACCGCCAGGCGGCTGACCGGTTGCGTGGCCCAGATCCTGCGCGACCACGCGCAGCGCGGCTGATCCGTCCGGGCGGCCCCCGCCTCAACGGAAGGCCGCGATCACCTCGTCGCTGAAGCGCCGGAGCCCGTCGCACTTCTGCTGCAGGTCCTGCGCCGCGCCCCCGTAGAAGACCCAGGGCATCGTGTTCACGTGGGTGACTCCGTGGTCGGCCAGGCGCCGGTAGCCGTCCACGTCGAAGACATCGCTGCACGAGGCGATGATCGAGAAGGGCCGATCCGCGCGATCCGAATCGGCGCGCAACGCACCCAGGCGTTCCGCATAACGACCGAGTTCGTCGCTTTCGTGCAGATCCGAGATCCATCCGTCGCAGCGTTGGGCCGCGCGCCGGAGCGCGGGCTCCGAAAGGCCGCCGCTCCAGATCGGGATCTCGTGGCGCGGCACCGGGCTCATCTCGAGCGCGTCGAAGTCGTAGAACTCGCCGTGATGCTCGACCCAGCCCCCGCTCCAGAGCTTGCGCAGGACGTCGATCATCTCGTTCGCGCGCGCGCCGCGACGCTCGAAGGGTTGCTCCGAGAGCTCGAACTCCTCCCGCATCCAGCCGACGCCGACGCCCAGGGTCATGCGGCCGCCGGAGAGCACGGACGCGGTCCCGACCGCCTTCGCCACGTGGAAGGGGTTTCGCATCGGCAACACGAAGATGCTCGTGTAGAAGCGGAGCCGCTCGGTCGACGCGGCCAGGTGTGCGGCCGCAACCCACGGGTCCGGCCAGTCCGTGAACGGTTCCCAGCGCGGTACGCCGTCGGGTGTGTAGGGATACGGTGTCTTCAACTGCTTCGGGTGGACGAGGTGGTCCGAGAGCGCTGCGCCGTGGAAGCCCGCGGCGTCGGCCGCCTGGCACAGACGGCCCAGGTCTTCGGGCTTCTCGAAGGCCAGCGAGGTGACGAACTCCACGATCTTTCCCTTCTCCGCATCGGTGTGGCCCGCGATCGCCGGGGCGAGCGGGCGCGCCCAGGGTCGGGGATCCGGCGCCGGGAGGCCAGCCACGGGACTGCGGCGAGACCATCGCGAGACAGCCGAAATGGCCCCGGCGTCCGGACCGCGGCATGCTCCCGGGAAAGGGAGGGTCCCATGGCCGTGCTGTCCCCGTGGCTCGAAGGCTTCGCGTTCCTGGAGGGTCCCCGCTGGCACGAGGGCCGCCTGTGGGTCTCGGACATGCATCAGCACCGGGTCTGGGCGATCGACCCGGACGGCCACCGCGAGCAGGTGCTGCAGGTCGAGAAGCGGCCTTCGGGCCTCGGCTGGCTTCCGGACGGCCGTCTCCTCGTCGTCTCGATGGTGGACCGCCGCGTGCTGCGCCTCGAAGAGGAGGGCCTCGTCCTGCACGCGGACCTCGGCGAGATCGCGGACTGGCACTGCAACGACATGGTGGTCGACGGCCGCGGCCGCGCCTACGTCGGAAACTTCGGCTTCGACCTCGATGCCCAGGAGAAACCGCGTCCCGCCGACCTGGCCCTCGTCCACCCGGACGGACGGGCCGAGGTCGCGGCCAGCGACCTGCGCTTCGCCAACGGCTGCGTCGTCACGCCGGACGGCGGCACCCTGATCGTGGCCGAGAGCTTCGGCGCGGCGCTGACCGCGTTCACGATCGCGGACGACGGGTCGCTTTCGGACCGCCGCACCTTCGCCGCGCTCGAAGGCGCCGTCCCGGACGGCATCTGTCTCGACGCGGAAGGCGCCGTCTGGGTGGCGTCTCCGGTCTCGAACGAGTTCCTGCGCGTGCGCGAGGGCGGCGAGGTCACCCACCGCATCCCGGCCGATCGCGCCGCGATCGCGTGCATGCTCGGGGGCGAAGATGGCCAGACCCTCTATGCGCTGACGTCGAAGACGACGGACCCCGAGGAGGCGAACGGGCTGATGTCGGCCCGCATCGAGACGCTTCGGGTCGACGTGCCGGGCGCGGGCTGGCCGTAGGCGTCTTCCGCGCGCGGTCACCTATGCTCCCGGCGCAAGGAGGACGTGCCATGAAGGTCGATGCCGGACGTGACCCAGGATCTCCACCGCGTGCCGGACGCGGCCCGCACGCTCGAGACCCAGGGATACGACGGCTGTGTCAGTGTCGAGACCGCGCACGATCCCTTCCTGCCGCTGCTGCTCGCGGCCGAGCACACCGAGCGGCTCGAACTGATGACCTCGATCGCGGTCGCCTTCGCGCGCACCCCGATGCTGCTCGCCAACATCGGCCACGACCTCAACCAGTACGCGAAGGGGCGGTTGATCCTCGGGCTCGGTTCGCAGATCCGGCCCCACATCACCAAGCGCTTCAGCATGCCGTGGTCGCATCCCGCGCCCCGCATGCGCGAGTTCATCCTGGCGATGCGCGCGATCTGGGCCAACTGGCACGAGGGCGCCCCGCTCCGCTTCGAGGGCGAGTACTACACGCACTCGCTGATGACGCCGATGTTCACGCCGACCAACACCCGCTACGGGGCGCCGCGCGTGATGCTTGCGGCCGTGGGGCCGCGGATGACCGAGGTCGCCGGCGAGGTGGCCGACGGCATGATCGTGCACGCCTTCTCGACACGGAAGTACGTCGACGAGGTCACTTTGCCCGCGATCGAGCGCGGTCTGGCCACGGCCGGGCGCCAGCGCGGAGACTTCCAGCTGACGTGCCCGATCTTCGTCGTCACGGGTTCGGACCCGAAGGCCTGGGAGGCGTCGCGCAGCGCCGTCTGCAGGCAGATCGCGTTCTACGGCTCGACGCCCGCGTACCGCCCGGTGCTGGAACTCCACGGTTGGGGCGGCCTGCAGGGGGAACTGAACGCGCTCTCGAAGCAAGGGCAGTGGGACGCGATGGGGGCCCTCGTCACCGACGAGATCCTCGAGGCCTTCGCCGTGGTCGGCCCGCCGGACGAGATCGCGGGGCTGATCCGGAAGCGCTGCGGCGACGCGATCGACCGTGTGCAGGCCACCTTCGGCGACGAGACCCGGGAGGCGGCGCTGGCGACGCTCAGGGGCTGACGTGCCTTCGCCTCGCCGCGAACCCGGCCAGCGCCACGACCACGGCGAGGTTCAGCGCCAGTCCGATCACGCCGACGTGGATGCCCGCGATGCGCTTCTGGCCGAGGAGTGCCGCGCCTCCGGCGAACACGGTCCCCACCACGAGCCCCGCGAGCGTCGATCGGGCGTCGAGCTTCTTCCAATGGATCGCCAGCAGGAACGCGGGCACGCATTGGATCAACAGTTCGAGCTTCAATTCGATGAGCCGCCAGAGATCGATCTGCGGACGCCAGGCCAGCGCGACGGCCACGACCATCACCGCGATCCCGACGCGCTTTCCGAGCCGCGTGGTCTCGACCGCGCGCCCGGGCCGCCCCATCAGGTCGACCGCGACGACGGAGCCCAGCGACAGCAGCACCGAGTCCGCGGTCGACATGATCGCCGCGAGGGCGCCGAGGAAGACGACGACCGCGGCGATCATGGCCAGCGACCCGGTCGCCCCCCACTGGCCGAGCAGTAGCGGCATCACCGTGTCCTTTTCCAGCACGCCCAGCCCCTCGAAGCGCGGGATCGCCGCGAGGCCGATCAACATCACCACGAACGTGGTCGTGAGCGGCATGAAGGTCATGATCGCGAACGAGTGCGTCAGCGTACGGCCGGAGCGCGCGGCATAGATGCGCTGGATCGCTTGCGGGTACACCACGCTCGCGAGGCCGAGCAGCACGATGGTGCTCGCCCAGCGGGCCAGGCCCTCCCCGTCCGGCACCGCCACCGCAGTGGGCCGCACCGCCGCGATCGACTCGGTGAGCGCCCCGATTCCGCCGGCTTCTCCGAGCAGTCAGCCGAGCAATGTCGCGAGACCCACCAGCATCAGGATGCCCTGCGCGGCGTCGGTCCACGCGACCGCGCGCATGCCGCCCAGCGTCTCGTAGAACAGGATCATCGACGCCAGCCCGACCACCCCCGCCGCGTGGGGGATGCGCCTCTCCGTCAGGGTCTCGGTCAGGGCCCCCATCGCCTGGAGTTGGGCCAGCAGGTAGTTCGCGAGCGCCCATGTCATCAGCACCGCGACCGCGATCCGCAGCTCGCGGCCGCCGGGCTCGTCGCCGAAGCGGTGCCGCACCCAGTCGCCGGGCGTGACGAAGCCGCGCTCCACCGCCACCGTGCGCAGCCTGGGCGCCAGGATGTGGAAGCCCACGATGACGGCCATCATGAAACCCGTCGACTGGATCCAGACGAAGCCGTGTTCGTAGGCCTCGCCCGGGTACCCGAGCAACGAGTTGCCGCTGTACGCGGTCGCGTAGAGCGTCAACAACAGCACGAAGACACCGAGGTCGCGGTTCGCCAGGAAGTGATCGGCCGGCGACCCGTCGGACCGCGCGCGCCGTGCGGCCTCGGCCACCCCGACCAGCATCAGCAGGTAGGCGCCGAGCGCCCAGAGCGCGGCGTCGCCCAGCGTCACTCGGCGTCCCCGTCTTCGGTTCCGGGGTCCCGGATCTCGGTCAGCAGCCAGGCCGCCGCGTTCAGCACCGCGACTCCGACATAACACGCGATCGCGACCGCCACCCAATCGGGGAAGCCGTAGACGGTCTCGACCGGGGCCTCGGGATCGCGATACCACGGCAGGGAGACGACGTAGAGCACGCCGATCGCCGCGAGCAGGGCCGTGCGGATGCGCCGGAGCATGCCCCTCGATATCACGCGGACCGTCTCCGGGGCAAATCGCTCACGCGCCGGAGCCGTCGAAGAGCGAGCCCTGCACCGCGGCCGGTGCGGCCAGGCACTCCGGCCCGTCGTGGCGCGCGTCGTTGACGTGGTCCGATACCTCGCGAACCGTGAGCGTCCGCCCGAGTGCCGGGTCGATCGCCGCGAGTGCGGCGGCCCCTTCGACGTCGTCCGGATCGAGCCACGCCGTGTACGCCCCGAGCGGCACCACGACAGGCATCCGCGGGTGCAGCGCCCGCAATCCGGGGCTCGCGGCCTGCGTGAGCAGCGTGACGGACGAGAGCGCCTCCCCTCCGGGCCCGCGCCAGTCCTCGTACAACCCGGCCACCGCGAAGAGCTCCCCCTGCGCCAGGCGTACGTGGTGGGGCCGTTTGCGCCGGCCCGACGTCTTCCACTCGAAGTAGCCGTCCATCGGCACCAGACAGCGGCGCGACCGGAGCGCGTCGCGGAAGGAGGGCTTTTCCGCCGCGGTCTCCGCGCGTGCGTTGATCCGTCGCGCCGCGCCCGCGCGGTCGGGCGCCCAGTGCGGGACCAGGCCCCAGTGGCGGAACTCGAGCCCTGGCGATCCGGCGGGCCGGCGGGCCCTGACCGTGGCCACGTCCTGGGTCGGCGCCACGTTGAAGCGCGGATGGAGGTCCGGGACCGCATCGAGGCCGAAATGCCGGGCGACCTCGGCGGCCGACGTCGTGAGGGTGAAGCGGCCACACATCGCGCGGCTACAGTAGCGCCCGCACCTGCCCGCGATGGAACGGGCGCGCGCGACCGCGGACCCGCCGAGGACACGATCCCGATGAACGATTCCGCCCCCGAGGCCCCCGACGAGGCGACACCGGCCCGCCCGTTCGGCACCGTCGTCGTGCGGGCCGCGATCGGCGGCCTGCTGATGGGACTCGCGAACCTGGTGCCCGGGATCTCGGGCGGAACGATGCTGCTCGCCGCCGGCGTGTACCCGGCCTTCATCGCCGCGATCGCGGATGTCACGACGCTGCGCTTCCGGCTCGTGCCGATGGTGCTGCTCGGAACGATCGTGGTATCGGCCGGCCTCGCGATCCTGCTGCTGGCCGGCGCCACGCGGACGCTCGTGATCGAGCAGCGCTTCGCGATGTACAGCCTCTTCATCGGCCTCACGCTGGGCGGCGTACCGCTGGTGTGGCGGATGGCGCGGCCGGGAACCCCCGCGGTCTGGGGAGGCGCGGCCGCGGGCTTCGGGCTGATGCTCGCGATGGCCCTCGGGCCGACCGCGGACGGCGGTGGCGGCGGATCGACGCTGCTGCTGGTGGCCGCAGGCGCAGCCGGCGCGGGCGCGATGATCCTTCCCGGCGTGAGCGGCGGCTACCTGCTGCTGTTGCTGGGCCAGTACCTGCCCATCCTCGCAGCGATCGACCAGCTGAAGGGGGCCCTGGGCGGCCTCGGCGACGGCGGCGTCGACATGGCGCTGCTCGGCGAGGCGGCGGCCGTGGTCGTACCCGTCGGCATCGGCGTGGTCGTCGGCATCGTCCTCATCTCGAACGGGCTCCGCTGGCTGCTGGAGCGCGCACCCAAGGCGACGCTGGGGTTCCTGCTGGGTCTGCTCGTCGGGGCCGTCGTGGGACTGTGGCCGTTCCAGGAAGGCGTACCGCCCGCGGTCGGCTCGCACTTCAAGGGTCGGGTCGTGACGGCCGAATCGCTCGGCGAGATCGATCGCAAGGACTACCCGCTGGCTCCGTTCGCACCCACGGCGGGCCAGGCCGCGTCGTCGATCGCCCTGGTCCTGCTCGGGCTCGCCGCGACGCTCGCGATCGATCGGGTCGGCGGCGGCGAAGGCGACGAAGCCGGGGCGGCCGACTGAGGCGTGGGTGCACGCCTTCCCATGATGGGAAACCGTCTACCCAGCGGGCCCGCCTCCCTCCCCCGTCCGAGCGCAACCGGCGAGCAACTCCGCCTCGACCCGGGCGGTTCCACGGCGCGCGCCGCCCCTCGGCGAGCGCGCACGGTTCTTGCACGGAAGGGGCCGGGTGCGTGCACTTTCCGGAGGCCCCATGCAGACGTTCCGAATCCCCCTGCTGTTGATCCTGGGCGCCGGCCTGACCGCGGGCTGCGCCAGCGACCGGGACCAGTCCTACCACTACACCCCGGTCACCGAGCGCGGCGTCTGTGCGACCGTGATCATGCCCGGGCAGACGGTGCCGATGCACAGCAAGCCGGGCTGTCGTCCCACCGACTACTCGTCGCTCGGGGGCGCCATCGTCGACGACCGGCGCGACGTGAAGTCGAAACAGGAACCGATCCCGGGCACGGGCGTGATCACGGCGCCCCTCGCGGCCGCCGCCTACCCGGTGAAGAAGGCCGAGGAAGCGGTCCGCCGCGCGTCGGGCGGAAAACAGTCGCGCTCGTCGTCCTCGACCGGAAGCCAGCAGGAGTCGCGCGGCGCCGCGCCGGTGCCCCCCGATCCCGGCGCACGGGCTGCCGCGAGCGATCCCCAGGCCCAGTGGGAGCGCGCCCAGCTCGAAGCGCTCGAGCGCCAGATCGGGAGCGCGCCGGCCCCGGCGCAACCGCCGTGGACGGCCCCGGCACCCTCTTCGCGCGCCGACCGCGGCGCAGCACCGCTCGGACCCGCACCGGCACCCTCGCTCAGCATCGCGGACGAACTGGCGCGCCTGCAGGCCGGGAACCGGCCCGCGGACGCGCCGCTGCGGCCGGACGCGGCACGGACCGGGCCGGGCGCCCTTCGCGGGGCGGCCCCGGGCCTCGCCGACCGCGTCACCGACCGCGATGGCGATGGACGTCCCGACCATTGGGAGTTCACCGACGGGGACCGGCGGGTCCGCGAGCTCTTCGACGACGACGGAGACGGCCGCCCGGACCGCACGGTCTTCTACGACCCCGCGAGCGGTCTCGAATCCCGGGTCGAGGAGGACCGCAATCTCGACGGCCGGATCGACGCGTGGATCGACTACCGCGACGGCCAGCTTGCCCGCCAACGCCGCGACTCCGACTACGACGGCCAGCCCGACCACTGGAGCTTCTACCGCGCCGGGCAGCTGACCCGGCAGGAGATCGACCTCAACGGCGACGGCTACCGCAACCGCGTCGCCTTCTTCGAAAACGGCCTCCTGGTGCGCGAGCGCGAGGACCGCGACGGCGACGGCCGCACCGACCGGGTCACCCGCTACGACGAACAGGAGCGGATCCGGCAACGCGACGAGGACCGGGACGGCGACGGCCTGATCGACACCCGGTCGCTGTACGAAGCCGGTCGCCTCGTCCACCGCGAAATGGTCTCCGACGACATGCGGGCCATCGAGAGCGACGGCCTCGAGACCGACGAGTGGTCACGAGGCGGAAGGGGCTAGGCGTGATCCGCACTCCCCGGGATGCCGCCCTGTTCGCGGGCGGGTTGTGGCTGTGCCTGACGCTGCTCGGCCCGCTCGCGGCCCCCTGGGCCTGGGCCGCGGACCCGGAGATGACCCGGCTCGAGGCAGCCCTCTACCGGGGCGTGAACGCGTTCCGCTCCGAACACCACCTGATCGCGCTCGAACGGCGCGCCGACCTGGACGCGGTGGCCCGCGCGCACTGCGAGGACATGATCCGCCGCGGCTACTTCTCCCACGAGACCCCGGAAGGCCTGAACTGGGTCGATCGGCTGCACCGCGCCGACGTGCGCGGCTTCACCCTCGCCGGCGAGAACGTGGCGCAGACCAGCCGCGCGCGGCCGCGCGACGAGATCCTCCACGGCTGGCAGGCCTCGCCCGCCCACCGTCGGAACCTGCTCGGGCGTCCGTACAACGCCACCGGGGTCGGTGCGGCGCGCGCCCCGGACGGGCGGATCCTGGCCGTCCAGCTCTACGTCACCTACCCGCGCTAGCC
>Ga0114931_10009496_pt1 | contig 11649 bp, 9 predicted proteins | sample 2SBtaG_FD_89579 | JGI IMG/M metagenome (GOLD analysis project Ga0114931, IMG submission 89579) | Deep subsurface microbial communities from Kolumbo volcano to uncover new lineages of life (NeLLi) - 2SBTROV14_V59a metaG | ecosystem: Environmental > Aquatic > Marine > Volcanic | place: Kolumbo...
ACAATATGAGCAATGCCATCCGACGGTTCGACAAAATTATCGAAGTGTAATTTATTTTCCACAGCCCACGCGCGATGCGAACATCACATTTTGACTTTATGCGTCGATGATATTGACGCGATTGGCATTTCAGGTGGGCTGTTTTTATTTTTAAACAATCAATTTAATTGAAAAACATGACGAATAACAGAAATTTCAAAGCACTCGTTCTCGGCGTGGATGATCGAAGCGCCTTAACCGTGATGCGCTCATTGGGGCGCAAAGGCGTCGAAGTTCACCAGGGCAAGGACGTGCAGCATTCGGTGTGCACGGATTCGCGTTTTGTCCAAAAAGTGATTGATTTTCCCAATGCCGGGCGCGAGCCGGAAAAATGGCTGGAAAAACTCGTCGCGGTGTTGCGGCAAACGCGCTATGACCTGGTGATTCCCACGGCGGATAATTACCTGGTTTTAGCGATCAAAAATCGTGAAAAGCTGGCGCCGCTGGCAAAATTTGCCATCCCGGACGACAACGGTTTTATTTTCACCTACAAAAAGAGCAAAACGCTGGAATTAGCACAGCGGTTGGGCGTTCCCTGCCCAAAAACCCGCGAAATCAACCGCATGGATGAGATTCCCTCGATTGTCGATGAATTTACGTTGCCGGTGATTATCAAGCCGGTGTCATCAAAAGTGTGGCAAAAAAGCGTGCGGCATCACCTCGATGTGGAGCTGGCAACCGACCGTGCCGCACTGGAGAAAAAGCTTTCCCGCCTGCTGGAAATTTGCCCGGTGCTGATTCAGTCGTTCCACCCCGGCGTGGGCGTTGGTCAGGAATTTTTAATGCGCGACGGCGAAATGATCGCCGCATTTCAACATGAGCGCGTGCACGAGCCGCTGGGCGGGGGCGGCAGCAGCTATCGTAAAAGCGTGCCGCTGGACGATGATTTGCTCAAACATTCCATGAACATGCTCCGCGAATTGCACTGGACCGGCGTGGCAATGGTGGAATACAAACAGAATAAAACCGCCGGCGACAGCGTTTTGATGGAAATCAACGGACGGTTTTGGGGATCGCTGCCGCTGGCCGTGGCCGCCGGCGTGGATTTTCCCGGCCTGTTATTCGACATGTTGGTCGAAGATAAAACGCCTGAGAATGTCACTTACCGGAAAAACCTGTTTTGCCGCAATCCCGTCAAGGATTTGGATTGGCTGAAAGAGAACATTCGCGCGGACAAAAGCGACCCGTTCAGCATGACCGTGCCGCTGCCAAAAGTGGCCGCGGAATTAAAGAATGTGCTGCTTTTTCGCGAGCGGCTCGATACCATCGGATGGGATGATCCCAAACCGGGCGTCAAGCAATTAGCCGCTTATATCGCGGAAAATTTTCGCGGCGCATGGGACAAGCTGCACCGGCTTTTCATTCAACTAAACTATCGCTACAATCCCCTGGCTCGCCAAAACGCCAATCGCCGGCTGCAAAAATTGCTGAAAAAAAATCCAACCATCGCTTTTATTTGCAAAGGCAATATCTGCCGCAGCCCATTCGCGGATATTTACTTCCGCTCGCTGATTCACGGCGACAAAAACCAACGAATCACGATGGATTCATTTGGGCTGATTGAACGGGTCAATCGTCAAAGCCCTGATTTGGCCATCGAAGCCGCGAAGCAATTTGACATTGATATGGCCGGGCATCGCTCCAAGCTGCTCACGGCGGAAGTTGTGGCGCAGTCCGGGGTGTTGTTCATCATGGATTATGAATTGTTCAAACGGGTGAGATCAGAATTTCCGCTTGCAAAACAAAAGCTGTTTTTCCTGGGCGTTTTGCAAAACAATAACGCGGCGCCGGTAGAAATTCTCGATCCCTACGGCAGCAATTTGAAAAATTTTCAAAAAACGTTTTCGCAAATCACCAAATCAATTGACAATTTAGCAACGCTTACCGATTCAGTTGTCCACAATAATAACAATAGTTTAAAAACATCTGTTAAACAGAATTTACAGCCGAAAAAACGAGGCTAACTTGGCTAAAGAAGACTACGGCAAAAAAGGTAAAGAAGGCCTTTACTGGGTCATGTTCTCGGAATTTATGGAATCCGGGCTGCGCATTGTCGGCAGCATTGTGCTGGCGCGCATTCTGTTTCCGGAAGATTTCGGGCTGATGGGCCTGGCATCCATTGCCATCCAATTTGCCCGGCGTTTGATGAATTTCGGCATGACCTCGGTGCTGGTGCAGCTCAAAGAAGCCAAAGACGATCACTATCACACCGTGTTTTGGATGAACATGGTTTTTATGACTATCGTCGCCTCGGTCGTCTTTTTTTCCGCTGAATATTATGCCAATTTCTTCGAACGACCGGAGCTGGTTTTGATCCTGCGCGTGGTCGCATTTGATTTTATTTTCAAAGCGCTTTCCAGCGTGCCCGCAGCCATTTTGCGGCGAAATATCCGTTTTAAAGAGCTGGCCTTCGCCCACACCATCAATAAATTTTCATCCGTAATCACCGCGGTTACCCTGGCCGTTGCCGGCTTCGGCGTCTGGTCATTGGTGATCGGCCAATTGGTGGGCAGTTGGGCGCAGCGCATTGCCGTCATTCGCTATGCCTTCCTTTTTTCCGACTGGAAGCCAAAATTCCGCTTTAAAAATTGGGCCGTCAAAGACACCTATTCCTTCGGTTTGTGGCTTTATATTAACACTTACATCACTTATGCCATCAACAAAGTCGATTATTTTTTGATCGGAAAACTATTGAGCACCGCAGCGCTGGGCTATTACGAACGCGCCTTCGATTTAATGAGCTTACCGCGAAAACGGTTGGTGCGCAAGATCAATCGCGTGGCGTTCTCTACTTATTCACGGCTGCAGGATGATGACGACCGGCTGATTCGCGGCTTGCTCCGGGTGGCCGGCCATCTTTCCGTCATCACATACCCGGTGATGATCTGGATGTTTTTCGCGGCGCCGGCGTTGATCATCAACCTCTACGGCGCAAAATGGGCCATGACCGTGCTGCCGCTGCAAATCATGTGCATCTCCGGTCTGGTGGATTCGTTCACGCTCATTTTTCAGCCGCTGCTTAAAGCTAAGGGCTACATCGGCAACAGTACCCGCCGCGACCTGATTTACCTGTGCATTTTGACGGCTTTCGTGCTTGGCGGCATCTATTACCTGGGCACCATCGCCGGTGTTGCCATGGGCATTGTCGGCGCGTCTCTGTTCCGTCTGGCATTGATGATGAATCTCACGGTCCGCAAAATGCCGCTGACGATCTGGCAGTTCGTCAAAGCGCAGCGGTCGGCAATGGTTTACGGACTCATTCAAATTGCGGCGTTGCTGCTGCTCAAATATTTTTCCCCGCCGTATTTTGCCGAAGACAGCTTAACCATGTTAATTGCCGTTTCAACGCTTTCGGCGGCCAGCTTTTTGGGCGGTCACCTGATGTTTCGCTTTGCGGACATCGACGATATTTTCCAGGGATTTGCCGGTGATTTAAAAAAGCTTGCCCGGAAAGTACCGGTCATTAAACGATTGGGTTTTTTACACAGCGAAGGATAAGATGCAAAAAAGCGAATTTACAGCCATTGCGGCAGAAGTTCCGGAAGCGGATTGGGAAAAAGCCCTGCCCATTGGCAAATTTCGAGAGGTGCAAATTCTGCGGGTGATGAGCCGCCCGTACTCGTTTGTGGGACGTTGCAAAGTGATCGGCAGCGACGGCGAAAGCGTTGTTTATATCAAAAAATATCACCGGAAAGAGAATCGCAGCTACGAACATCAGCTTGAAAAAATACGGCGGGATGTGGAAGCCGCGCAATTTTGGTACGATCATTTTTCCGGCGAACCGCAGTTCCGGGTTGTCAACCCGGTGTTGGCTTTGCCGGAGCAATTTTTGACCGTCACCGCTGAATCGACCGGGCAAAATCTTTATCAACTGACTGAAGCACATGCTGCTTATTTTCCTAAAACCGAAGTGTTTGCCCGGCTGCAAACCCATTTTCGCAACACCGGGAAATGGCTGCGCTTTAAACAGGAAAAAATGCGGATGAAAGATAAAAAATATGCCATCGACGAATTGCGCGACTACCTGATCGTGCGGCTGGACATTCTCTGCAATGATCCGCGGCGGCAATTCCCGGAAATTTTTCGCAAAAAAATCTTAACTTTTATCGACGCACAGCGTGATTTACTCGATGATGATGCGCTGCTGGTCACCACCAATCACAGCGATTTTAATCCCGGCAACATCATCGTGGATGGCGACACCGTGACCGTGCTCGATTTCGGACGACTGGTCACCGGCTCGTATTTGCTCGATTTGAGCAAACTGCATTTCCAACTGGAACTGTTCACATTTAAACCGCAATTCCGGCGGCAAACCATTTCCCGCTTGCAAGCCGCGCTATTGCATGGCTTCGGAAATTCTGGGATTGCGCATGATTTAATGTTCAAATTTTTGACCGTTCGCAACATCCTGACGCATCTGACAAACGTAACGCGATTTTGGCAATTCGGCGCAAAAGAGCGGCTCTACAATCGCTGGGTGATGCGCCGCGAAATCAAAATGCTGGAACAAATTTTCGCGCAACAATCCGCCCATTCAGCTCAAAAATCGGCGACGTTATGAACCGGTTCATCAAATCATCCGCGTTTGGTATTTTCAAAACGCTTGGCGTTTATCGCCGCCTGCGCAATCGTCATCGCGATAAAGCCGTGGTGCTGACCTATCACGGCATTCTCCCGGAAATTCCCCATGACGGATCGGATTACGGCTACCGGAATTTTGTCACGACCCGCCAATTTGAATCGCATATCCAACTGCTTTTGAAATATTATCGTCCGCTCAAAGCAGCGGATTTTTACGAGCCGGACAATGATATTTCTCGCGGTTTTTTGATCACATTTGACGATGGCTTTCGCAATAATTACCGCTACGCCGCGCCGATTTTGCAAAAATATGGCATCCAGGGCTGCTTTTTTATCACGACCAGTTTGGTGAATACCCGCAATTTTATCTGGACGGAAGAGATCACGAACCTAATTTTAAAAACGCGAAAACCATCGGCTGACATTCCGGTCGTGTCGTCAAATCCTTTTCCCCTGAAAACCGTTGCGCAAAGGGAACACGCCTCGCTTGCGATTCGCACCAAACTGAAAAACATTCCCCTGCAAGCGCGCCAGACGGCAATGGCGGAACTCCGCGAACAGCTTTCCGACGTCCCCGCTGAATTGCAGCCGGACGAGGAAGAACGCTATCTGTTTATGACCTGGGATGAAGTTCGTGGAATGGTCGAAGCAGGGCAGCTCATCGGATCGCACACTCACGCTCACCCCATGCTGACCACGCTAACCGAGGCGGAAAGCCTTGCGGAATTACAAAAATCAAAGGACTTGCTGGAAATGCACACCGGCGTTCCCTGCCTGACCATGAGCTATCCTAATGGTGAAGCAGAAAATTTTAACGAGATACATATTCAGCAATTGCGTGAGTTGGGCTATCGTTGCGCTTTCAGCCAAATCCCCTTGTTCAATGTGAAAAACGCCGATATTTTTAAATTGCATCGAATCAACGTCCCACAGAAAATGCCGCTGTCAATGGTCGAAGCCGCGCTTTGCGGATTTGTGAAATAACCGTGGAAAATCAATTGTCATATTTGAATAACGCCTTCACATTCCTGCCGTTTTTTTATTTCAGCCGCCTTTCCCCGGATGCGCCGGTGTTGGTCGTGACGGATCACAGCCAGCGGTTGCAGATCGATTTTTCGCCCCTCCCCTGCCCGATCACATTTGCGATTCCGAAAAACCGCCGGCCGGAAAACTGCGCCATTCGCGCGGAGCAATTGCTGGAATGGGACGATGCCTTGCTCAATTCCGGCAGGCAATTCGAGGCAATTATCGTCGATTTGGAACAGGAAAATTCAGAAGCAGCCGTTTCAAAACTGCGCCCGCTGCTTTCGCCGGGCGGGCGGCTGATCCGCCTCGATTGGCGCGCTTCCCGTAGCGATGCCTTGCGAAATCTCGGCCGCCATTTCCGCCGACCCGCTCAACCGGAAAACGCGCCGGGCAACAGCGAAACAGACCTGCGCGCCAACGGTCTGCAGCCGGTTTGGCATTTTTTGCCGGCGCCGGATTTGCAAAAACCGCGTTTCTTGATTCAGCCGGGCATACAGAAATCTCTGCCGGTTGAAACTGCCTCGCCCGTCAAAAAATGGCTGTTGCAAAACGGCGCGTTTTACCTGCAAGCGCGGCAAAAAGCAATGGTTGCGCAAGCGGCGGATGCAGTGAAAAATGCTGTCAGCCCGGTTGAAATCGGCATCGCAGAAATTACCGAATTGCAGCGTTTATCGCAAATCCGGCAGACGATTCGGAAAATTTATATCTCCACAACCAACGTGCTGATGATTCAATTTCAGCACCGACGGAAGGATTATTTTCTGCGATTTCCATTCACAAAACGCTCCATCCAGCGCGTGCAAAACCAGGCTGCGTTGTGCGGTTTTTTGGCGGAAAACAACGTCGCTTTCACACCGAAACCGCTGAAAATCTCCGATTTGCCGCTACCGGTTTACGGCGAAAGCGGCCAGCCCGGCCGCGATGTTGAAAAGCATTTTGCCAACGCACCGCTTTCCGAAGCGCGGGCGATTTTTGATGCGGCGCTGCAAAAAATTGCCGAAATCCACAACCGTTTTGGGGAAATCCGCACGTTTGATGCCGCGGTTTTTGAGCAGCACATTCAGCCGCGCCTGACGACGATTCTGCACCGCTGTCCCGCCGCCAAAAACGCGGTCGAAGCGATTGACGCATTTTTTCGCCAACGCTTTGAGGGCAAGCGCGTTTTGCTGTCCGTATGCCACGGCGATTTCAAAATCGGCAACTGTTTGTTTGATAAAAACAATGCCATCGCCAGCATTATCGATTGGGACATGGGCGAAAAAAACGGCCTGACGCTGGTGGACGCAACCAGCCTGTTTGCCAAGAGCTTGCGGATTCGCCATGTCTATTCATTGGCGGATTTGCTCCGCCGCGCACAACAACTGCCGGATGATTTTTTGCCCGGTTTTCAACGGTATTTTGCCGAAACGGGCACAAGCGCTGTGTCGCCGGAAACGGCAATCGTGTTTTACTGGCTGGACCGCGTTTACAAACAAATCGCGTTCGACGCGCACCTGAAAGAAAGCTGGATTCAAAAAAACGTCATTGACGTCATCCCGGTTTTGGGAAAACGCTGGAGGTTTTAGAAATCATTCAAAACGCTGGAGATTTTGGAAACCTCCAACGTTTGCGGCTGATGTGAATTTCTGATACTCACAACTCATTTTTCAGCGACTTGAAACGCTGGAGGTTTTAACTTTATAAAAAACTCCAGCGTTTTTTCTTTTTAGCTGTTAATCATTTTGTCATCCATTTTTTTGTCTGATTTTTAAAGCAAAATATTTTTACCCTACGACTTATACGCTGGAGGTTTCCAAAGCCTCCAGCGTTTTTTTTTGCCGCGATTCCTTTACAATAAAACTTGCTTATCAGAAAATAAAACCCCATTTTTGTATCGCAGATTTGTAAATCCAACAAACCATTTTTACCGGAAGGATCATCGGATGCAAGAACACGTTTACAAAAAAATCGAATTGGTCGGTTCATCCAAAACCAGCATCGAGGACGCCGTTCAAAATGCGCTGAACCGCGCGGGAGACACCGTTCGCAACATGCGCTGGTTTGAAGTCGTGGAAACGCGCGGCTATATTGAAGACGGCAATGTGGCATATTGGCAAGTCACTGTTAAAATTGGCTTTACACTTAAAAAAACAGACACCTGATTTATGATTCCAGCGACTCCGACAGCGCGACCGGCAACTTTTAAATATTCGGAAAAATGGGAACGCGCCCTGAAAACGCTTTATCGCCGAAAGGACGTTTTGTGGCTGATCATCTGGCTTGCCGGACTGGGAATGCTGGCTTTGTGGGACGCCTTTTTTCTCAACAAACCGGCGTTTCAAAAGCTGCAACAGGGCATCGTCAACACCTTTTTTGTCGCGCTGTTCGTCATTTTTCTGACGCTTTTCCTGGGCTGGTCAGCAGGTGTGGGACAATATTTTTTGGATCAAATGCGCCAGCGAGTGCCCTACCTTGTGGCGACATTTTTACTAAATATTATTCGTTCCATCCCACAGATTGTGGGCATTTTGATCGGCTACGCGCTCATCACCCTGGGCATTCAAAACGACGCGCTCTCCAACCCGTCGCTGATTATTTTTTTAACATCATTTACGATCAGCCTGTTTGTTTTCCCGGAAATTGTCGATCTTATTCGCGAGCGTATCGCTTATTTCAAACAGCGCGATTTTTATAATGCCATGCGGGTCTGCGGCATTTCCGAACAACGGATTATCAACCGGGAAATTCTTTTAAAAAATAGCCTGCCCCACATTTTCAACAAGCTGATTTCCATTTTTGGCATCACCGTTTTTCTGCTGTGCAGTATCGATTTTATCGTTTCCGTGGGGCTTTCCGGCGAAATCAACGCGGTAAATTTGCCCGCCACTTTAGGCAGCCTGCTGGCAAATATCGACAGCAAACAAGACATCCTGGCCATCGGTCATACCCTGACCAACCCGGGGTATTTTCCCAATCTTTTTTTTGAACATTTGCAAGGCGTCAGCGTGGCGTTTGTGATTGTTTTTTCGCTGATTTGCATTTATAAAATTGCCAACGGTTTTGCCCAACGGCATGAATTGTAAAGGAAGGATAAACCTCCGATAAACCTCCAGCGTTTTGAAAACGCTGGAGGTTTTTGAGAATTGCTCATGCAATACGATTACAAAATCCACATCTCCAAAAACCAGCGCCCCATCGTCGCCATCGATCAATTTACGATTGCGCCCAAAAAAATCACCTTTTTGTTCGGCGAATCAGGCATCGGCAAATCGCTGATTTCCAAGGCGATTTACGGCCTGATTGACCCGAATTTGCTGGATGTTTCAATAAATGATGAAACTTATCCAAAATATTTAGCGCAAAAACCCACCCACTCGCTGCAAAAAAACGGTTTTTTTGTGTTTCAGGAACCCTCCAGCCATTTGAACCCGCTGGCGCGATTAAAAACACAGTTGAACGAAGGCAGCATCGCCATTGTTGATTCGGAACAGGAGATTTTGCAAAAATTATGGGACGACAATGACGCGGCCGCGCAGAAAATTCTGGAGGTTTATCCCAAGCCCTATCGCCCCAGCGGCGGGGAAAAACAGCGCATTTTGCTGGCAATGGCGTTTAAAAAAATCAGCCTTTTGCAGAAAAAGAAATCCCTGCCGGATGAACACCTGTTCGTGTTTGACGAACCGAGCGGCAGCCTGGACGACCATTTGCGCAATCTTTTTTTGCAGCTTCTCTTTGAAAAATTTGCGCAAACCCGCTTCAACGCGCTGTTTATCACCCACGATTATTCGATCATCAGCGAAATTTATCAGCAGCATCGGGAAATGGCAAAACACTGCGCGTTTAAAGAATTAACCCTTGCGGATGAGGGGCTGCGGATGCGCGACTTTGCGCCCGGCGAATATTTAGACTGGCTGAAAGCGGAAAAATCGGGCGCATTTATTCGCGGCAAACGCGCAAAAATCGTGCTGTCGTTAAAAAGCGGGTACGAAGTGTTTGGCAAAAAAATGGCGATTTCTCACACCGGAAATGGGAAAAGTGGCGATGAACTGCGCATCCACGCCGGGAAAATGGTTTACGTAAAAGCCGCCAGCGGCGTGGGCAAAACCACGCTGGCAAAGATAATCATGGGGCTGCAACGCTGCCAACATTTGCGGATGACCTTGTGCGGACAGGAATTCAATGACGCTACGCCCACGCTTCAATGGCGGCGAAAGGTGTGGGGAAAAACCGCCGGCATGGTTTTTCAACATGCCGACGAAGCGCTGAACCTGCAAGCCACTGTGCGGGAAGTCTTTGGCGGGCTGCCGGTTGCGCGGAAGCTGGATGATCCGGCCATCACAAAACATTTGCTCACGCTTTTTGATATCGCCATCGACGATGCATTTTTGAGCAAAAAAGTCGCGCTGCTCAGCGGCGGACAAAAACAGCGGCTCAATTTGCTGCGCACGCTCGCACTCGACACTGATTTGTTAATCCTCGACGAACCGTTGAACGGGCTGGATTTGGAAAGCATTCAAAAAGTGATCGGGCTGCTGAAGAAAAAACTGCGCAACGGCGCGGCAATTTTGATGATTTCGCACAACGAAGAGATCATCGACAGCATTGTGCCGCCGGAGAATGTGTATATTTTAAGGATGTCCCGATAACAACGCTCCCCTCCTGGTCGCAAATCGGGATGAAATCTTCAAAGATTTCAAAGGTGGAAAAATAGAATTATCCGCCATCCTTCTCCCTTCATCCGTGATCCCTCATCCCTCAACTTACATGCTTATTGCGTCGACGCTAATAAAATTTTGCTGAGAATTTGCTCGCGTTCCACAACGCCGGCCAATGCTTTCTTTTCGTTGATCACGATCATCGCTCCGATGTTTTGCTCGGTCATTTCTTTCAGCGCATCAATGTTGCTCGTTTTGGTAGTGATCGTGTCCATTATCATGCTGGGATAATCGGCTAACTGAATGATATTTCCGCTATTTACGAGCGTTACAAATTCATTCCCCAACGCTTCCTTGCCGAGCAGATTTTTGATTGCCCAGGACGGCATGCACGCCTGAAAACGGTTTTCCTGATCCAAAAATACCACGAATTTAAAATTGCGATACTGTGAATAAATCTCCACCGCGTTCAACAGTCCACCGCGGCTATAGTGATCGTCTCCCATTCCCAGGGTTACGGTCATCACAATCGGGCGAGAATCATCCGGCTTTTTGACCGGAATCACGCTTTGCAGCGCCATTTGCCCCTCTTCCGGCACCTGCACATCCTCCGGCTCCACGGTTTCCGACGCCGGCGTGACAGATTCCGATGCCGCGGCCGTAAATTTAGCCTCCAGACCGCCGGGCGTTTTCAACTCGCTGATTCTGCCGGAGACGATCAAATAAACGATCAACGGCAACAGCAGCATGGCAATGGCAACACTGTCCGCCTCGATGGCCAGCACATTTTTCAAAAACCACAGCGCCAAAAATCCCCCGCCCAAAAACAGCAGCGTGATGGTGATGGCGCGGCGTTCTTTTTTGTCGTTCAGAAATTCGTCGAATGCATCATTCATGGTATTTTCCCGGCTTTATTCGCTTAAACTTGAATCAAACTGTTTCTAAATATGCAAATTTGTCAGGGAAAAAGCAAAAGGCGCTAATATTATTTATTGAAATTTTGTCTCAGGAATTGCCGCAATGGCTCAAAATCCTCAAAATATTCCATGGTGCAACCCAAAATCCAACTGCTGATTTTTTGGCGGGGAAGACGGCTGACCAGGTACACCGGAATATCGTGATAATAGGCAAGGGTCAGCTCGCCGTGAGTACCGCCGCCGTTGAGCACGTGCTCGTCCCACAGGCAAACCACGTAATCGATCTCGTTGACCAGCATTGCCAAATCGCCGTCAATGACTTTGCGTATGAGTTTTCTAAATTTCGGCAGGTTTTCGTGTTTGGCGGGACCTAACAGCTTGCGGTCTGTGTGCGGCAAAAACGTTTCTTCCTCGACGCATGGGTTGAACACCTCATGCCCCAGCGATTC